>FTJO01009283.1_pt2 | contig 11996 bp, 10 predicted proteins | sample 1658761 | NCBI WGS metagenome assembly FTJO01 (sample SAMEA3914852, study PRJEB12502) | metagenome | biome: forest; material: soil | place: USA | collected 2011-06-22 | depth 0.3 m | reverse complement strand
CGATCGAGGTACGGCTCGGCGAATGCGAGCGCGAGCAGCAGCAGGACACCCAGGCGCAGCGCCAGCAGCAGCCAGTAGCGCAGCCGCCGCCGCTCGACCGCGCTCTGAGGGCGTCGCTCGAAGAACATCAGCGAGCTGAACGGCAGTGGCGTGCTGGTATTGCGTCTGAGAAGGTGCAGATAGATTGGCACGGCTGCCGCAAGAGCGCCGATCAGGAAACCGGGCACCAGAAAGCCCATGCTAGTGCCTGCCCTGCCGGATGGTCAGATACTCGCGCAGCGCGCCGTCCAGCGGACGATCGGTGAGCAGCAGCTCGTAGCTCATCCCTGCGCCGCGGGCACCCGCACGCAACGCTTCGATGTGCGAGTCGATCTTCTGCCGGTATTCGCGCACCGCATATTCGGCGCTCACCTCGATCCGCGCCGCCGTCTCAAGATCGACGAGCACCGCTGAAGCCCCCAGCTCGGGGCGGATCTCCCGGGGATCGAGGACGTGAAACAGCACGATCTCGTTCCCTCGGAACCGCAAGGGCTCGATGGCACGGATGATGGACCGGGGTTCGGCGTAGAAATCGGAGACTATGACGATGATGCCGCGACGGTTGAGCAGGGAGTGCAGGTGCTGCAGCGGCCCCTCGAGGCTGGTGCGTGCTCGCGGCTCTGCCTGCTCGAGCCCCGCGAGCAGCCGGTATAGCTGCCCCTGCCGGCCCGAGGGCCGGATGTAGTCGCGCACCTCGGCGTCGAACACGAGCAAGCCTGCGGCGTCGCGCTGCTTGCGCATGGCGAGATAGAAGATCGCCGCCGCCAGGTAGCGCGCGTAGTTCATCTTGCTGACTGCGTGCGAGGAGAAGTTCATTGAATTGCTGGCGTCCAGCAGCAGGGTGAGCAGGCTGTTGGTTTCACCGCGATAGCGCTTCAGGTACATGCGCTCGGTGCGCGCGAACACGTTCCAGTCCACGTGGCGCAAGTCGTCTCCGGGCGTGTAGGCGCGGTATTCGGCGAATTCCTGGCTGAAGCCGAAATCCGGCGAGCGGTGCAGACCAGCGACGAATCCGTCGACCACCGTGCGGGCCACGAGGTCCAGGCCGGAAATGGCACCGAGGACCGCCGGATCGAGAAATCGCGACACTTCAGTCCCTCGGAGGCGGCAGTTGGGCGAGCAGCTGCCGGAGAATCTCATCGGCATCGATGCGATCGGACTCCGCGTGGAAATTCAGCAGGATCCGATGGCGCAGCACGGGAATGGCAAGCTCGGCGATATCCGCGTAGTTCACGTGATATCGACTATGCGACAGCGCGCGCGCCTTCGCGGCCAGCACGATGAACTGTGCAGCACGGACGCTGGCGCCATAGTTCACGTACTTCCTGACCACCTCGGGCGCGCCTTCGCTCTTGAAGCGTGTGGCGCGCACCAGTTGCACGGCGTAGCGCGCGACGGGCTCGGCTACCGGCACCATGCGAACGAGTTCCTGGAATTCCAGCAACTCCACTGCGTTGGTAACGGAAGTGACGTCGGCCGCTTCGGTTCCCGTCGTGCGGTCCACCACACGCATTTCATCGTCAGCGCTCAGATAGTCGAGCACCGTGTTGAACAGGAATCGGTCGAGTTGCGCTTCGGGCAACGGATAGGTGCCTTCCAGCTCGATCGGATTCTGAGTAGCGAGTACGAAGAACGGCTGCGGAAGCTCGTGGACCGTGCCGCGGACCGTGCAGGATCGCTCCTGCATGGCCTCGAGCAGCGCGGACTGCGTCTTCGGCGGCGTGCGGTTGATTTCGTCCGCAAGCACGACGTTGCCGAAGAGCGGCCCGGGTACGAACGTCCAGCGGCGGTGACCCGTGCCGGGTTCCTCGTCGATGATGTCGGTCCCTGTGATGTCCGCCGGCATGAGATCCGGCGTGAACTGGATCCGCCGGAACTGCAGCCCCAAGGTCCTCGCAAGGGTGCGCACCATGAGAGTCTTCGCAGTCCCGGGAAGGCCCGTGATCAGGCAGTGGCCACCGACGAACAGCGCGATCAGGATCTGCTCCAGGACTTCGTCCTGGCCGACGATCACCTTGCGGACCTGCGTGAGGATGCGCTCGCGCGCGGCGTGAAACCGCGCCACTCGCTCCTGCAGGTCGCTCGAATTCAACTCGGCGGGTACGGTGCTCATGCGGGTTCGCGTTCCTGGTGTGAGAGTTAGGGACTCTTGATCTGCAAGAGCAGTTTCTGCGCGGGCCGATAGCCCGGAGCGGCCTCGAGTGAGGCCAGCACGGCCTCCTCGGCCTCATCGCGCCGGCCTGCCTCAAAGCAGGCCTGGGCGAGGTCGAACTGGGCCGAGGCGACATCCAGCGGGTGCAATGCGACGACCGCCCGGTATTCGCGGATCGCACCTGCGAAATTCTTCTGGGCAAGCCACAGCCGGCCCAGGTGGCGATGCAGATCCTCATCGTACGCGGGATCGATGTAGTTGATGCGATCCAGCGTTGCCGCCGCGGCCGGCAGATCCGCCTGCTCCTCCTGGATGCGGGCCAGGGTTTTCAAGGTTTCGGGGCGCCGGCCGCCGGCCTTCACGTAGGCGCCGAGAACGGCCGCCGCGGCCGGCCGGTTGTCCTTTGCAACATACGCCGCGGCGAGGAATTCGTAGGCGTTCGCCTCGTATACATAGTCAGGATAGAGGCGGATGACGGCATCGGCCTCGCGGATCACATCGTCATGCCGGTTCGCCTTGGCGAGTTCGGCGAGCCGCGCGAGTCCCCGGTGCCACTGGTCGAAATTCGCGACCGTGTCGCGGACCTTCTCATCGAGCCAGCGCTGGAATTCGCCGTCGAACTGTTCCGCGCTCATCTCCAGGTTCTGCTGGATGGCCTCGCGCGTCGTCATCCGTGCGGCAAACGAGTGCACCAGGTCGAGAAGCTTCCCGGCACCCCATCTGTCCTGGATGTAGTCGCAGATCCGGCCCGCCTGGAAGTACGAGACGAGCACCTGCGTGGGGTATTGCGGACGCACGAACCCGCGGTCCAGCTCTGCGACGGGCAGGAGTTTCCGGTCACGCAGCGCGACAACGATGTCGGGTGTCATGGGATCGCCCCATTCAGGCGCGGCCTGCGTCTCCTCGTGGACGGCAAGCCCCTCGGTGAACCAGCGTGGCACGCGATGTTGGGTTGCGGCGAGAATGAAGACATGACTCATTTCATGGCGTAGCGTGCTGGCCCAGTGAAATTCGCCTGGCTTGCGCCCCGACGGGCTGTCCATCGCCACCACATTGCCGAAGGTCACCCCGAGCGCCCCGAGACCGGGCATGCCGAGCGTGCGGACCGCGAAGTCCTCGTGATCCGGATAAACCTCCACCTGCACCGGGCCGGTGAGCTTCATCCGGTACTTCTGCTCGTAGTCCAGGATCGCGCGCTTCAGCTCGGCGAGGAAGTAGGGATACAGCAGATCGGCCTCCTTCCGATGCAGCTTGAGGACGGTCGTGTCGTCGGCGAACGTGACGAAGTTCCTGTAGCTGTCCAGCAGGCGCAGGCTGTTGACCGTGGCGTCGTTGCGATAGCCGGCGTCGTAGCATCTCTGCAGCTGCTGCCGGGCCTCCGTCTCCATCCCCTGGCGCATCAGGTTGACGCCAAGCTGTGCGCGAGCGGACCACAGCTGCGGGTCCGCGGCCACGGCCTTGCGGTAGTACTCGATTCCCTCCTGGTAGCGCCCGTTGATCGTCAGGTGATGCCCGGCGAGCGCATAGCCGGGCCCGTATGCGGGATTGATCGCGGCGATTCTCGCGAACCACGCATCTGCAGGCCGGTCGGCCAGCAGCTCAATGCTCGCGTGCACGGCAATCGCGTCCAGGGAATCCGCCGCGATCTTCAGTGCCGCGTCCGCCTCGGCGGCGGCCTGCGCCGGGTCGGAATCCTCCAGCGCAAGAGTGGCCAGCAACTCGTGCGCCGCCGCGAGCTGGGGATCCGAGCGCAGCGCCTTTTGCGCCCACTCGATGGCGCCATTATCGAACCCATCCGCGCTCACCAACGCAAGGCCGAGGAAGGCCTGGGCATCGCTCGGCTCGCGCTGCAAAGCCTCCTTGAATAGATCCTGCGCGTCCTGATCGTTGAACCGCTCATGCAGCATCAGCCCCCAGCGCACGCGGTAGGACGCATTGCCGCCGGCTTGAGCCAGCGCGGCACGGAATTCCTCGTTCGCCTGCGAGTACTGCTGCAGTCCCCAGTACCCTTCCGCCCGCAGGGCCGGACTGTTTGCACGGACGAGGCCTTGAAAGCAGGTTGCCGCTTCGGTCCGCTGCCCATGCTTCTGCAGGGACAGACAACGGGCAGGGCTCGCGGATCCCGCCGATGCCGCCGATGCCGTCGGCGTCCCCGGTGCCGTCCACGCGCACGGACCCGCACCGCAAGCAAGCAGCAGCGTGAGCCATTGCAGCGCGCGCCTCATTTCTCCAGTTCCTCCTGCGCCTTGGCGAGGGCGACCAAGGCGTCGGTGAGCTGACGCTTGTAATCCTCCGGTGACATGGCCGCGCGCTGGTACTTCAGGACGTCGATCCGGGTTTCCAACTCCTCTTTTCTCGCGAGCAGGCCGCGCTTGGCCGGGTCCGCGGCCGCGACTCCCGCCGTGCCGAAACGAATGAGCACGAAGCTCGAGAGAAACCTTCCGGCGCCGCTGGACGTCGACGGGCCGCGCACCGCGGCGGCGCCGCCGGAATCGGCGAACACCGGATGCTCCGTGGCAAGCCGCTTCTGCGATTCGTAGAAGGAAGCGGTCTTCGCGGTGGCGTACTGGAAAGCCTCCAGAGCGTTGATCGAGTCGTTCTTGTCGATGTCCGCGGTCGGATCGCGCAACGCATCGACCCAGTATCTTGCGAACACCGTGGCGTTCTTTTCGGTTCCCGATTTCGTCGCGGCAATCACTGCCCTGCCCTCATGCGCCAGGGCTGCGATGGAGGCCCCGCTGGAGCTCGTCGTATTGACGATCAACTGCCGCCGCGCACCGATCCGGTTGCACATCTGAGCGAGTGCGGCGGCGGATATGTCGGGGCCGAGGAGATTGAGCTTGTACTGTTGTCCGTCGAAGGAGCCATGACCGATCAGGATGAGCACGAAATCGTCCTCGGGTCCGGCTTGCTCCGCGATCGACCGCAGCGATTCGGTCAAGTGTGCCCGGGTGGCATCGGCTCCGGCGAGGGTGATCACGTGGGTTGCGGCGCCCGGGGCTCTCAATATCCGGTCCAGATCGGCCGCGAGCGCATTGAACCGCTGCTCGTAATCGGGCTCTCCTCCCAAACCCGCAACGGTCACGAAGTAGGCATCCGCGCGAGCCGACGCCGGCGCCATGCAGGCGGCGATACCGAGAACAGCAAGGAACAGCGCGCAGGAAGGTTTAGAGAGTCTCACACGATGCCCCACTTCCTGCGCAGCAGCCATTCGCCACACCGCAGACACATCAGAAGGAGAAACACCGCGGGCATGTTCCACAGATCGTTGAGCTGCTGAACGCTGATACCGCCTCGTGAGTACGGAATGTCGCGCGCGACAGCCGCAAGTTCCTGGGGCCGCACATACCGCCCGCCCGTGCTCTGCGCGAGCCCCTCCAGCAGGCTGCGATTCTGCTCAGTGTGGAAGTTCTCCGCGACTCCGTCCAAACGCTGGAACGTCGCTATGTCGCTGCCGATCTGCTCGGCGCCACGCTGCGCCGACACTTCGGCCACGTACAGTCCCGGGGCAGGAGCGGCCCAATCCGCCTGAAACGCTCCCGGTGTACCGGGCACGGGGCCCAGCTCCACCGAATCAGAGGTTCCCCCGGGACCGATGATCCGGGCAGCGACACGCACGTCCGCCGCCGGCCGAAACTCCATGTCGCGCACCTCCGCGGCGATGTGGGCACGGCCTTCGTCGAACAAAGTCATGTTGCGAATCGATGCGCTGACGCGGCCCCGGGTATCGGCCACCAGCCAGCGCAGCAGCTGCTGCCAGAACAGATCGTGACTGCGGTCACCCAACGGCAGGCTCATTTGCCAGCGCCAGGTGCCTCCGGTTGCGAGCACCGCCACGCGGCCATGGCCGTAGCTCTGCGTAACGAGCAGCGGCATCGTGCGCCCCCCGGCATGCATCTGCGCCAACACGGTCGCGCCCGGCTTCGGCCTGCCCGGATCCTGATAGTCCATCAGATACGGCAGCTTGCGCCACCGCTCGGTGTTGACTGCCGAATCGTCCACCAGCCGGCAGATGACGCTGTCCTGGCCCGCGGAGGTCAGGCTCACGGTGGCCGGATCGCGGTGAAAGGTCTCCCTCTCGGCCGGCAGAGCTACCGGAAGCAGCTCGGCGACCTGCGATCCGCCCCACACGCCGTCCGCCAGGGATTGCCGTCCCCCCAGGAACAGCACACCGCCGCCGCGGCGGTCGACGAAATCCCGCATGAGCTGCTGTTGCGCCGGCGTGAAATATCCAGCGTCCACGGAGCCGATGATGAGGGCCTGGTAGCCGAACAGGTCCTCGGCGCGTGCCGGGAAACCCTCGGCCAGCTCATGCGGATCGGCGATCCCCTGCCGATAGATCTTGTTCTCCGTCGTGCGCAGCATCGAGACCACCTGGATCATCCGATCGTCATCTTCGGCACGGCGGATGAACTTGTATTCCCAGCGCGGCTCCCCTTCGAAATACAGGATGCGCTGCGGCTCGGGCGCGGCATAGACAACCCGGCTCAGCCCATTGTTCGCGCGGCGCGCTTCGCCCGCGAGCGGCTCCACGTCGAAGCGCAACGTCCTGGCGCCTGCGGCAGCCACGTTGAAAAGGACGTCTTCGGTCTGCACTCCGCCTTGCTGCCGGAACGTGACCTCCCGCGAGGTCAATATCTGCGCACCGTCCCTGACGGTGAGCGTGGACTTGCGCCCGCCGAAGCCGTGTTGCTGAAATTTTACGGTGGCGCTCAACCGGGAGCCGACAAGGGTGCGTGACGCGACGACGACGTCCTCCATCTCGACGTCCTGCTCCACGCTACCATCGCCGAAGCCAACCGTGTAGACGGGCACGCGCCGGTTACGCAACGCCTCGATCACGTCGCGACCCACTCCACCCGCGTTGTCCCCGCCGTCGCTGAGCAGCACGATTGCGCCCAACGGCAGGTCGGCGGATTCGGTCAGGAGCTGTTCGAGGCTTGCACCGATGTGGGTCGCGGGTCTTGCCGCTGCGCCGACATCCTCTGGCGCCGTGATGCGCGCGATCCCCGTATCGAACCGATACAGGCGAGTTTGAAATCGCTGCTGCAGCTCGGTCAGCATTCCAGAGCGCAGCGCCCGGACCGCCTGCTCCACGCGGGTCGAGCCGTGTTCCGCAAGACTCATGCTGCGCGAATCGTCCAGGAGAATCGCAACGATGTTCTGTTGCGGCTTGAGTTGCGTGACCGAGAGCGCCGGCCGCCAGATCAGAATCCACAACAGCGCGAGCGTTGCCGACTCGAGCAGCCAGAGGAGCGCGAATTGCCGTGTCCTCAGGGGCTCCGCCGCGCGCGCCAGCCGCCTTCGCATGAGCAGTGCCAGGCCCAGGGCGCTGAGCAGGATCAGCGCCGCAAGCAGCCATCTGGGCCCGGAGCCGAGCAGGAGCAGTTGTCCCCGGGAGAAGGCCGTGAGCGGGTACTTGAAGAGGAATTCGAACATCGTACAGGCGGTGGCCGTTCGCGCACTGTTCGCAAGTACGCCGCGCCGCCGTCAGTGCGTCATGCCGTAGACGACGTAGTTGAGCCCGACCCGATAGGCCATGGATGCGAAGTTCTCGGGATATTCGGGCATGTCGGCCCATTCCCAGGCATCCCCGAGGTGCATGTTGTGGCAGATCGCGACCATGATCCGCCCCTTCTCGTCCCGGATGGCCCGCCACTTGGGCACATAGCCGTCCCTCTCATAGGTGCGCCCCGTCATGACGTATTGCTCGCCGGGTACCTGGAACCGCTCGCCCAGGTCGTACAGCACGTGAAAGATCTCATCGCCGTCGCCCAGATCCTCGACCGGGCGGTCGGGCAGCACCTGCCGCATGCCGGACATGAAGCGCTCCCAGTCCTGGGTACCGTGAAAGTCGTCCACCATCAGGAAGCCGCCCTTGAGCAGGTATTCCCGCAGCCGCTTCGCCTGCGCATCGGTGAACGTCCAGTTGGCGACCTGCACCGCATAGACCCAGGGATAGTTGAAGATGTCCTCGCCGTCGAGGTCCACGATCTGCTCGGTCGGGCGCATCTGGATGCGGGTCAGGCGCTTCAGGGCGAGCAGGAACTGGCGGTCGGCCTTGGGATAGTCCCGCGCCCAGCCTCCGTAGCCGCCGAAGCCGAACCCAAAGCCGCCGCCGGAGCTGCCGTAACCGCTCGAGGTATAGCGCAGCCGCGACCAGTAGAACTCCGCTTTTTTGTCCGCAGCCCCCGACACGCTCGAGAAATCCTGCGCGCGGGCGGCGCGCAGGCAGTAAAGCGCCAGCAGTCCACAACCCAGGCCGCACACCACGGCGAGGATCCGATTCGGTCGGCGAAGCTGCATCGTCTGCCCCTTCGGCTGCACGCGACAATTCGTACCGCAAGACGACGCGCGGCGCACGCGCAACGTGCGGCGCAACCGTACCGCAGTCGATATTCTTGTTCCCGCGGATGCGCCGTGAGAGCATTTTGCCCATCCGTTGCACCGGCCGAGCGACACGATGAAACGCCGCGAATTCGTCACTTTGGCCGGGGCCGCGGCCTGCGCCGCCGCCAGCAGGCTGACGGCCGGACCGGCTCCGGCCTCTCCCGGCATGGCGATGCCGGGCGCGGCCCCAGCGAATTCCCCGCCAACGGACGGCACAGCGGCTGACTTTACGCTGCGCATCGCTCCAACGGCGCTCGAGATCGCACCCAGCCACTTCGTCAGCACGATCGCCTACAACGCGACCTCTCCGGGACCGATCCTGCGAATGCGCGCCGGCAAGCCAGTCACCGTCGATGTGCTCAACGACACGGATGCTCCCGAGCTGGTTCATTGGCACGGACTGTTCGTGCCGCCGGAGATCGACGGTGCCGAGGAAGAAGGCACGCCCCCGATTCCAGCCGGCGCGCGTCGCCGCTATCAGTTCGTGCCGTCGCCCGCCGGCACGCGCTGGTACCACTCTCATGCGATGGCTGCGGGCGACCTTCACCGGGGCAGCTACACCGGCCAGTATGGCTTCCTGATGATCGATTCCGGCGCGGACCCGGGCAGCTACGACCAGGAGGTGTTTCTCGCCTTGCGCGATTGGGAGCCCTTCTATACGGACCAGTTCGTCGACATGGATGAGCAGGATGCGCCCGGCCCGCAACCGGAGAAGCCCGACAAGCTCGATACACGCCCAAACGGCCTGGAGGTCGTATCGCAGCTGTTCTCGATCAACGACAAGGCGCTGCGCGCCGGCGAGCCGATCCGCGTGCGTGCCGGAACGCGGCTGCTGGTGCACCTGCTGAACGCGAGTGCCGTGGAGAACCGCACGATTGCGCTTCCCGGCCACGAGTTTCACGTCCTGGCCCTGGATGGAAATCCGGTTCCCATGCCCCGCGCCGCAAGAGTCATCACGCTCGGCCCCGGTGAGCGGGTGGACGCCTACGTGGAGATGAATCGTCCCGGCGTGTGGATCCTGGGGTCGACGGATGCAGCCACGCGCAATGCCGGCCTCGGCGTGGTCATCGAATACGCCAACCAGCACCGCGAGCCGCAATGGGTGGCGCAGGCCGGCGCGTACTGGGACTACACGGTCTTCGGCCACGGCGCCGACACGGGGCAACCGGGGCAACCGGGGCAACCGGCACCGGAGCACACCATCGACATGATCTTCGAGAAGATCCCGGGAGGAGCCGGACCCTTCAATCTCTGGACGATCAACGGCAAGACCTATCCGCACGATCGCGAGTTCGTTCTGCAGCGGGGCCAGCGACACCGGCTCGTGTTCCGCAACCGCACGGACGACTCGCATCCCGTGCACCTGCACCGACATCTCTTCGAGCTCGTCGACGTCAACGGCAAGCCGACGAGCGGAATCCTCAAGGACACCGTCGTGGTGCCCGTCTATGGGCGCGTTACCGTGGACCTGACGGCGAACCAACCCGGCCTGAGCCTGTTCCACTGCCACATCCAGTCGCACATGGACTACGGCTTCAAGGCTCTGTTCCGCTACGAGTGACGCCCCGGTTCAGCTCATACACGCACATGTTGACGGCCGATGCCAGATTCAGTGATTCGATGTCGCCGCAGCCGGCGATGGTGAACGAACGCGCATCGAGGTGGGTGAGCTCATCATGCGGGAGGCCGCGGGCCTCATTGCCGAACAGGTAGCAGTCGTACTGCCTGAAAGCGGGCGACGACGGCGTCTCTCCGGCCATATCGAGGGCGGCGATGCGTTCGAACCGCTCGCGCAACGTGCGCAGTTGCACATCCACTTCGATCGGCACGTGGAAGATCGCGCCCATACTGGCGCGAACGACCTTGGAGTTGTAGGGATCGACGCTGGCGGGACTGAGCAGGCAGCGCAGATTCCCGAACCAGGCCAGCGTGCGCAGGATGGTCCCGAGATTGCCCGGATCCTGGATCTCGTGCAGGTAAACTGCGCGCTCGCCGCTGCGTGGCGGAGAGGGCGACAACACCGGCACCACCGCGACGATTCCCTGCGGCGTCTTGGTGTCCGCGATCTGCGCCATCTGGGCTGCGCCGATCACGTGAGTTGCAAACAGGCTGCGCCAGTTCTGCCATTCCGGCGTCACGTACAGCTCGCAGCTGCGCAACTGCGGATTGCGCAACGCCGCCTTCTGCAGCTCCAGTATCGGATGCTCGCCTTCGACCAGGAAATGTCCGAACTCGTCCCGGTATCGCTTCTGATGCAGCTTCCTGATGTCGTCGAGCTTCATGGATGCGGTTCACCTGCAGCCGCTGCATCGGCCAGCATGGATCTTGCCACGGCTTCAGCCGTCCGGATTCCATCGACCCCTGCCGACAGGATGCCGCCGGCATAGCCGGCGCCTTCGCCAGCGGGATACAGGCCACGCACGTTGAGACTCTGCAAACTTTCGCGGTCGCGCGTGATGCGCACCGGCGAGGATGTGCGCGTTTCGATTCCTGTCAGAACCGCATCGGCGCGATCGAAGCCGCGGATCTGCCGTCCGAATGCAGGCAATGCCTCGCGAATGGCCTCGATCGCGTAGTCCGGTAGCGACGCCGCCAGATCGCCCAGGCGGACTCCGGGTTGGTACGACGGCTGAACCTCGCCGAGTCCCCTCGAGGGCACACCCCGCACGAAGTCCCCGACCAACTGCCCCGGAGCGCAATAGTCGCTGCCGCCCAGCTCGTAGGCGCGCGACTCGAGGCTCTCCTGCAACTCCATGCCGGCCAGCGGCCCACCCGGGAAATCCACTTCCGGGCTGATGCCGACGACGATTCCGGCGTTGGCATTGCGCTCCTTGCGGGAATACTGGCTCATCCCGTTGGTCACGACGCGGTGCGGCTCGGACGTGGCGGCGACGACAGTGCCGCCAGGGCACATGCAGAAGCTGTAGACGGCGCGCCCGTTGCGGGCGTGGTGCACCAGCTTGTAGTCGGCGGCGCCCAGCTCCGGATGCCCGGCGTACTTGCCCAGGCGTGCCCTGTCGATGAGGGACTGCGGATGCTCGATGCGGAACCCGATCGAAAACGGCTTCGCCTCGATGAACACGCCACGGCGATGCAACATGCGAAAGATGTCGCGCGAACTGTGGCCCGGGGCGAGGACCACGTGCCGGCTGTCGATCGCCTCCCCGCTCGCGAGCGCCACACCCTCAACACGGCCGTGCTCGATGAGAAGGTCCGCCACCCTGCTCTCGAAGCGGACTTCGCCGCCGAGGCGGATGATGTCATCGCGCATCGCGGCGACCACTCCGGTGAGGCGAAAGGTTCCGATGTGAGGCTTGCTGACGTACATGATTTCCTGGGGAGCCCCGGCGCGAACGAACTCCTGCATGACCTTACGTCCGTAGAACCTGGGGTCCTTGATCTGGCTGTAGAGCTT
>FTJO01005595.1_pt2 | contig 11998 bp, 7 predicted proteins | sample 1658761 | NCBI WGS metagenome assembly FTJO01 (sample SAMEA3914852, study PRJEB12502) | metagenome | biome: forest; material: soil | place: USA | collected 2011-06-22 | depth 0.3 m | reverse complement strand
CACGGCGAGCTTCGACAGCTTCTCCTGGGCCTGCGTTTTCGTCTCAGGTCCCATCCAGTCGAGCGAGTCGATATCGGACCGATAGGTCGCCAGCAGGTTGTTCACCAGCCTCTGCACGTGCGCCTTGGTCTCCGGCGGGAAATACTGCGCCACGTACAATTTTCCCAGGGCCTCGCCGATGGCGCGCTTGACCAGCGTCACGCCTCGCTTCCAGCGCACCTCGTTCACCGGCGTCCCGTGGAGCACGGTGCCGTAGAACGCAAAATTCTCGTCCGCAAAGGCTTTGTTCAGATCCGGTGCAAAGGTGCTCAGCAGCCGCCACGCGAGGTAGCTCTTCCAGACCGACAGGGGCGTCGACTCGAGGAGACCTCCGAAGCTGTGCAGGTAACTCGGCTGGCTGACGATCACGGCGCCCGCCTTGCCCGAGACTCCGGCGGCGGCAAGGAAGCGGCTCCAATCGTATTGCGGCGCAAGCGTCCGCAGCTGCGCGACGGTGAGCTTGTTGTAGGTCTTCACCGGGTCGCGATTTTCCACGTTGGTCCACTGGCTGCGCGCGAGTCGGGTTTCCAACGCGACGATGGCGGCCGCCTCGCGAGCGGGTGACCGATCGCCCAGCAGCGTGAGCATCCTCTGGATGTGCGCCTGATATTTCGCGCGGATGTCTTTGAGCTTCGCGTCGTCATCCTTGAGGTAGTAGTCGCGATCCGGCAGCCCCAGGCCGCTCTGATCGATCTCGAGAGCGTAGTGGGTCGAATCACGCGCGTCCTGCGTTACGCCCACATCGTAAGGAGTGGAGACATCGATCTGCTGGAAACGAGCGATGACGTCGGCTATTTCCTCCTTGTTGTGCAGCGCCCGAACCGCCGCGAGGTCTGCCTGAAGAGGATGCAGACCGGCAGCTTCGATCCGCGCCTCGTCCATGAAACTGGCGTAGAAGTCGCCGATCTTCTGCGCCTCGGATCCGGGAGTGTTGGGCGATCCGGCCGCGCTCTCGAGGATCGCGCGCAACTCTTCCAGCGCGACATCGGCCAACTCGTTGTCCAGACCGTACGAGGACTTGTCTGGTGGAATCGAAGTATCGATGAGCCACGTGCCGTTCGCGTACCGATAAAAATCATCCTGGGGGCGCACGCGGGCGTCGATAGCCTTCAGTGTGAGCCCCGACGACTCGGCGGCGGGGATGGAATGCCCGGTAACGATCAGGATGGACGCTGCCAGCGATAAGAGAAATCCGAAACGACGGGGCTGATGACCGGTCCGGGCCGGCCTTGCAAAGCTTGCCATTGGGGGTCCTTTCACGGATGGCGGGTGAGGCAGGCCACCCTCCTAAAGGTGCCGAGCTCATTCTTAGAAAGATAGCGTAAGCAGGCTCTCACGTCAGCAAGCGCGGTCCCGCCAGGGATCGACCGTCTTTCCCCGTCGACCGGGCGAACCGGCAAAGCCGCCGCGCTACAGGGGCTTGGGCGTCGAGAGGGCCGCTTGAACGGCACCCGGGACGTCACCGGGCGTGAGGCTGGCCAGCGCGTCTATTGGCTTGCTGCGTCCCGGCAATGGACTGGAAGACGAGGTCGACGGGCGCTCCGCGCCCGATCACCGCGAGCGTATTGGTGACGTGAGTCAGAACGCAGGATTGTGTTGGTATCTCATACCGGATGCGCAGGTCATCGACCATCCGCAGCAGCTCCACGATCCTCGGCAGGCTGTCCGTCGCGGGATTGATTCCGATGACGGCATCTCCCGACCCATAGAGCAGACCGTCGAGAATGGCGGCCGCCACTCCCTTGATGTCGTCTGTCGGGTGATTCGGCTGCAAGCGAACGGCGAGCCGGCCCCGCAGCCCGATCGTGTCGCGGAAACGAGTGACGACCCGGCACTTCTGCGCCGCCAGGATCAGATCCTGATTGCGCATCAACTTGCTCACTGCAGCGGCCATCTCCGGAGTGATGCCGCGAGTGACCTTCTTCAGCGCATTCTCATCGGTCACATCGCTCAACAGCCAGTCTCGAAATTCTCCGACGGACAGGGATGCAACGGAAGCGAACGCAGTGGCGTCGTGGTCATCCAATATGAGGCGCGTGACTTCATCGTGCTCGTAGGGGATCACGACCTCGTTGAGAAAGTGCGCCAGGGGGACATCCGCAAGCGCCATGCGGGCGGCGACCCGCTCCTGCGCCGACTCCGCTGCGACACCGGCCAGGTAGTCTCCGGAACGCGGCGGGCTCGCCTTCGCCAGCAGGACCTTCAACTCGGAGAAACGATAGACGTGCGCGTCGACGGTGCAGCTGTAGACCATGTCCGTCTCGCTCCGCGGTGCAAGCGGCGGAACCTCAAATCATTTCAACGATGATGGAAGACGATGCTCACTTCCCGCGAGGCAACCTGCCCCGCCGACAGTTCCGCCTGGGAAATCGGGTCCAGCGCGAAAGCGGTGCCGCCGTCCACGGCGACTTTCCGGATGTCGCGTGTCTTGACTCCCAATCCTCGGGTCATTCCGCAGCTTCCCAGTTGTGGGCCGGTCGACTGTGTCGAAGTCGCAGAGACATTCACTATGTCCCGGGTCGCGACCAGAAGTTGGGGCGTCGAGCAGGGCGACAGTACGAGACGCAGGGACTCATCGCCGGCGACGTTGCTGAACTCATAGGGACCGAGGCTGGCAAGCTGCCCGGCAGCCATGTTCGCGGAATCGATCCGGGTCTGCTGCCCCATCGGATTGATGTTGAAGACCTCGATGTGCCCCGGAGTCGACGGCCGGTAATACACCGTAAAGCGATCGCCGGTGCGGAATACGTACGAGGTCGGATCCACAGGCGTTGACGTACCGCCGGGTCCGATTGCGTGCACCTCATAGGCGATGCCGGCGTACAAGGTGCCGTCGTTCGCCGTGTTAGTCATCTGGTATGGCGTTCCGACCGCGCTCGTCAACTGCCCCGTACTCGTGTCATAAACCTGCGGGGCCCCCATCGCGCCCTGCGAATAGGCCGTACCGGCAGTTCCGTAAGGGTTTTGCGCTGTGGTCTGCCCCGGGTACGTCTGCCCCGGGTACGTCTGCCCCGGGTACGTCTGCCCCGGAGTTGTCGAGGGGTAAGTGGACGTCGTGGGATATGTTGAAGTTGTGGGATATGCGGACGTCGTGGGGTACGCAGATGTCGTCGGGTACGTAGACGTCGTCGGGTACGTAGACGTCGTCGGATACGCAGACGTCGTCGGATACGCAGACGTCGTTGGGTAGGTGGACGTCGTGGGATACGTCGAGGTCGTGGGATACGCTGACGTGGAAGGATACGCAGACGTTGTCGGATAAGCGCTCGTCGGGTAGGTCGTCGAACCCGGCTGATAGGTCTGTGAGTACGCCTGGGTTCCCGCGTAGCCTTGAGTTGCGTTGTACCCCTGGGCGTATTGCGCCTGACTGTTTTTCCTGGCGAACCACCCTGCGATAGCCCCGGTCACCCCCTGGGTCACGCCCATCGCCACCGAAGCGCCACTCGCGCTCAACAAGGTTGCGATGGTGCCCGCGAACAGCTGACGAATCGGGTGCGACTGTGGGGCGGCTGCCACGCCGCCCATCTGTGCGGGATCGAACTGCATTCCCGGCTGCACCGGATAGCCGGGCTGCTGCGGATATGCGGACTGCGTCGGATACGTCGTCGTCTGAGGCACCCCCGGAGTCTGCGGGTAAGCGGAAGGCTGAGGGTAGCCCGGTTGCTGCGGGTACGCAGGCGTTTGCGGATACGCCTGCTGCTGCGGATATGCCTGCTGCTGCGGGTACGTCTGCGGCGCGGTCGCGGTCTGGGCGTAAGCGGTATCGGACAATCCGCTGAGCACGATCATCGTTGCGGCGACGAGCTTCTGAATCGGACTTGCGGCCATGACTCCTCCCGACCTGATTCCAATGCAGTGTAGTCGTCCTGAGGGCCGGCTGCGTTCACTTCATAGGGCACAGAACTACGTGAAATCGCAGCGACGCTGCGGCCGCACACCGCGACGGGCCCTCTGCGGCTGACCACGCCCTCCCATTCGCCGGATACCTGCGGGGCCGACACCCTGTGAACCTAAGCGGGATGGGCGCCGGAGGCTTGCGGAAAGGCCGAGTTTCTCTTGATCTTAGTCCCAAGTTACTCTAGGCGCCTTCTCCACCGGGGTCAATTCGGCGGCTCGAACGTTTCGATGACGACGACCGACGAACACAACAAGTCCGACAACGACCTGCTTGCGGCCGTGGCAAGGGCCGATATGACCGCTTTCGAGCGTCTATACCGCCTCTATGAACGACGTGTCTATCAATACGCACACACGTTCGTTCGGGACCGCACCGCCGCCGAAGAGATCGTTGTCGACACGATGACGGCGGTTTGGCACGGAGCCGCCGGCTACAGCGGGCAGTCCCGTGCCTCGACATGGATCCTCGGAATCGCCCGTCACAAGGCGCTGGATGCGGTGAGAAAAGGTACCCGACAATCGGCGAACGTGAGGCTCGAGGAGGCGGCACAGGTCGCCGACCCGTCCGCGGGCCCAGCTGAGAGCCTCGTCACTAGCCAGTCGGGCATCCAGACCCGACTGGCCATGGGGCAGCTTTCACAGGATCACCGGGAAATCCTGCGGCTCGTGTTTTTTGAGGAGTTGCAGTACGACGAAATCTCAGAATTGCTCCGCATCCCGGAAAACACCGTCAAGACTCGCGTGTACTACGCCAAACAGCAGCTGAAACTGCATCTTGAGCGGCTCGCCACCCGGGGAGCTGTGTAATGGCGCGCAACGACCTGCCTGACGTTCATCCGGTTGCGCTGCTACTGCCTTGGTACGTCACGGGCACGCTGAGTGAGCACGAGCGGCAGGAAGTCGATCGGCACCTGGCAACCTGCCCCGATTGCCAGACCGAGCTCGAGGATCTGAGGATGCTTGCCGGGCAGGTGCGCGCGGCAAACCTCGAGTCCGCAGTACCCGACACGTTTCGCGCGACGCTCGCCAGAATCCGTGAATCGGAACGTCCGCGGCAAACGAGGGTGCTTGAGGTTGCCCGCAATGGACTGCGCGCGCTCTTCTCGCCCACCTGGGTGCCCGCCGCCGTTCTCGCCCTGATACTGGTGCAATCAGGGATGCTGGTTTGGATGAGCCAACGCTCGACAGCGGGAGGTGAGATTTCCTCCCGGGGCCTGCAGTCGCCGGCTACCCGATTGACTCTGGTCTTCCGGCCCACCGCCACGGAACGCGACATTCGGCTCCTGCTGCTCGAAGCGCACGCACACCTGATGTCCGGACCCTCGAAAGAAGGTGCCTATATCGTCGAGATCCCCACCACCGATGCGGCGCGAATCGAGCAACGGCTGGCGACCCTGCGCGGCCGGCACGATGTGGTGCAGTCAGCCGACCGAACGCCATGACGCGCCGCCGCGCAGGGTCCGGATGGTGGCGCCTTCCCGCCATGCTCCTGTGCTGTGCCTGGCTCGCCACAGCGGTGGCGCAAACCCCGCCGCGAGCCGCGCTCGGCACGAAGCGCGCTGTGCTGGTCGGCATCAACGAATACAAATTTGTTCCAGGACTCCAGGGCTCCGTTAACGACGTACAAACCATGCGGGAGGTCCTCGCGACACGCTGGGGATTTTCCGAGGCGAACATCAAGGTACTCACCGACGCACAGGCAACGCGCGCCGGAATTCTTAGTGCGCTCGAGGAACTGATCCGAACCGCAGGGCCGGACGACACGGTGTACTTCCATTTTTCCGGGCACGGATCGCAGGTCGAGGATCTGAACGGCGACGAGGAAGACGGCCTGGACGAAACCATCGTCCCCGTAGACGGCCGCAGCCCGGGGGTTCCGGACATCGTGGACGATGAGCTCGATGCCCTCTTCGCACGCCTGAAGACGCGCAACGCCGTAATCGTTCTTGACTCGTGTCATTCCGGCACGGCAACGCGGGGTTTCGATATCCGTGCGCGCTCGGTCCCGCAGGACATGCGGATCGATCTGTACAAGACGGGGCTCCAGACTCGCGCCATCGTTCCGGTCATGAGCTCGCGCTATGTGGTCCTGTCAGCGGCAGCCCCCAGCGAAGAGGCGCTCGATGGGCCGGTCGAAGGTCGCTATCACGGCTTCTTCACCTACGCCCTGGCGAAGAGCATGAGCTCATCGCCCCCGGACGCGTCGGCGCGCGAGATTTTCAGCGGCGCCGCGCGCGAGCTGACTCGGATTCAGGCGCAATTCGGCCGAGCCTCCATGCCGGAGCCGCAACTCGAGGCGTCCCCCACACTTATCGAACGGCCACTCTTCACCGTACCAGGGTCTGCGCTGCCCTCCCAGACAGCCGCCTCGTCGCACACAGCCGCTTCGTCGCAAACGCCCGCGTCGTCGCAGGGGCCGCGCCTGGCATGGCTCGATGTACTGCCGACAGGTGCTTCGGAAGTCACGCTTGCCAAGGCGGCGCTGCTTGGCGCAGCGCCACGGTCCACCTGGGCGATCTATCCACCGGGCGAGACGGAGTTTGCTCCCGGGCACGCGCTCGCAATCGCCACAGTGCTTGAATTGCGGGGCACCGATGCGCTTGCGCGAATCCAGCCCGGCGGCCGGCCAATCGAACGAAGTGCGCGTGCCGTCTCCTTGATGCCGGCGCCGGCAACGGAAAAGATCACGATAGGAATGCTCGATGTGCCACCTGCGCGCCGCAAGGAGATCGAAGCGGTCCTCAATCGCGACATCCGCAATGTGAGTGTCGTCGGAGCAGGCTCACCTGCCCAGTTCATGGTCGACATGCAGGGTGATACCTTGAGGCTCCTGACCGCCGCCGGACAGCAGGTAGTGGGAGTCTTTCCAACGTCGTCGAACCAATGGGGCGCGAACGTCGCACAAGCCGTGGCCCGGATCGGCAACGCCGCGGAACTGCTCACGCTCGAGAACTCAGCGTCGCGGCTTCGCGTGACCGTGAACGTCCCGGGAAGGTCCGGCTTCGCAACACGCGGCATCGCAACGCGCGGCATCTCGGTCGTGGCCGATACGCAGTCAGCCCAGTTGCACGCGCGACGGCCGAATGAGCCGCGCGCCCCGCAAAACAGCCTGCAACTGGAAATCAGCGTCAGCAGCGATGCCTACATCACGATTGTGGATGTCGACTCGGAGGGGAACGTGAATCTCCTGTTTCCCAACGACGCGCAGCAGCGAAGCTTCTACGGCGACGGCGGAGTGCGCGCCGGCGAACGGGTAGTTATCCCAGACTCTCTGCAACCCGGGAATCGCGCCGGTTTCTATTGGGACTACGCTCCGCCGCGCGGCCTCGATACGCTACGCGTATTCGCCGCCGCAGATCTCGGAACCGCGAACATCATTCGCCAGAGGGTGCTGCAGATGCGGCGCCCCGCAGCTGCTATTCCCGGGGTGGGCGCACGGGCGATTTCGGAAGACGTCGGCGCCCTTCGCAATGACCTCACGCACCTGGCGACGCGCGACATTCGGTTGGTGTCGGACCCGAACTCCACCGGTCTGTCCGATTGGGCCGCGGCCTCGCTCAGCGTTCAGGTCGAGGACGGCGGCTAGCCTCAGCGGCGCCGTGGGTATCCGCACCGGCCTTACCAGCGAAGCCCCTCAATGCGTTTCTCGCGATGGCCGAGAATCCATTCCGCATGCTCTGCCAGGCACGCATAGCCCAGCGCTCGCAAGGTGTCGAGCTTGCGATCCTCGGTCGTGGCAATCCGCAGCTCCCGCGCTGCGATTCCAAAAAGAGAGTACATGTAGCGATACTGTCGGATGAGCGCGCGGTCGGCCTTGTCGCTGACATAGGTGTCGAATATGACTGCATACACCGGCAACAGCGCGAGACCCCATAACATCAGCACGCGCAGGTTCTCTGGGAGAATTTCGACGCGCGACCGCAACAACATCTCGGCACTGAATGCCGCAGCCAGCAGCAGCCCTGCGACCAGCAGTCCGGCGCCGATCCATTCGCTGAAATGCAGGCGCTTCTCGAAGGCATCGATTCGCTGACGATAATAGCGAAGCTGCCCGGACCCGTTCACCGGATCATCGTCGCCGACCCAGCCGGCAAATGCCTGCTCGAACCCGCCCGGCACGTCCCCGCCTGTCATCACTGCGTGGCGCAGACTCACCGCGCGCATCGCCGTCCTGATCCACTCGAGCTCGACATCCTGCTTCTGCAAGAAGCTTTCGTGAGCGAATGCTCCGTCTACGCGCGCATGCACGCCGGCGATCTCCCAATAGAACTCCACTCGCAGGCCTTCCGCGAGCGCCCGGTAGTCGAGATACTTTCGATGCCAGCTGCGTTTGTGCGCCCACTCCGCAAACACGAATGCGACGGCGAACACGCTCAGCACGCCCAGGATCGTGATCGTACCGATGACTCCGACCGATTCCTTTTTGAAGGAGACGAGCAGAAACGCCATGATCGCCCAGAGCGTGTAACGAGTCCGCAGAGCGAACGTGAACGACCTGCGGTAATGGCTACCCAGCCAGTCGGCGGCGCTGAAGAGCTGATCCAGGTAGGCGAGCTGGCCGGGCTCCGGATGCGGACTCGCCGCGGCCAAGCGCGTGCCGCGCGAGGCGATCTCCGCGGCAAACTTATCGACGTCGCGATTGAATTCGGCGATGCGCCCGAGCACGGTCGTGAGGGATTGCGGAATTTGCTCCCCACCCGCAGCTCCCGCACCGATGAAGCCGAGAACCTGCACAGTGTCGTTGAGCCCTCCGCGAGTTGCAGACTCGGCGGCCTGTTGTCCGGCCGCTTCCCTGTCCGAGCGGCGTGAGCAACGGATCTCATACATGAGATCGTTGTCCTGGATCGAAAGCAAGGCATTGCCGATGGGTTGCTCGTCGTCGCCATTCAGCACGATTCCGCGGCGGCGGCATTCAACGACGCGGGCCGTCCCCGCGCGGTGGTCGGTGTCCTTGCCATCCCAGATTACGATGAGGAGCGTGCTGTAGCGAGCGACCAGAACTCCCGCTCGCTGGAAGTGCAGATCGCGCCGTGTAATCAGCGTGTCTTGATCCAACGCCGCCGCGGAGCGCGGGTCGAACGCGACCTGCAACAGCTCTGACTTCGCCAGGATTCGATCGAACGTCTCGCGATCGGTCTCGGTGTGGAGGTCAGCGCGGCACGCCGGCATGGGCAGCGGCAGAACGGCGGTCACTGGAATGTCGAGCTCGACCGCCACTTGCGCTGCGAGCAGATCGGCGCCCTCCGCCATGGAAGTGAGAAGTGAGGGCCGCACGTCCGGAAAAGTTGTTTTCAAGCGTGACAGCAGCTGCGCGATGCTCGTGCGGATTGCCGGAATTTCCTGCTCCCGAAGGTCGCGATGTCCAACCACTCCGATGAGGAAAGGAATCTTGTACGGCTCGGACGAGCGCTCTATCATGGGCCTCACGCGCAACAATTCATAACCCGGCGCGAAGGCTATCAAGAAGCACCTGCGCCTGGCGAGAGGATCCGGCCGCAGTGGCGCTGAAGACCCTCCGTATATTCATCTCATCTCCGGGCGATGTGGCCGAGGAGCGGCTCATCGCGCGGCGCGTGATCGGCCGGCTCGATGCTCAGGTCGGCGACGTGCTGCATCTCGAGGCGGTGTTCTGGGAGCACCAGCCGCTGGCTGCCACCAGCTCCTTTCAGGAGCAGATCCTGAACCCTTGCGAGACCGAGATCGTCATCGCGATTCTTTGGGGACGCCTCGGCACCGCGCTCCCGGGACACATCCGCCGTGCCGACGGCAGCGCGTACGCTTCCGGAACCGAATTCGAATTCGAGGATGCCGTCGAGGGCTTTCGGCGCAACGGCCGCCCTCACATCGTCGTCTACCGCAAGAGCGCGAAGCCGGACTGGTCCGGCGATCCGGACATTGCGGCCGCACAACTGCGGCAGAAGCAGTCGCTCGATCAATTCATCTCGAAGTGGTTCACGAATGCGGCCGACGGCAGTCTGAAAGCTGCGTTTCACTCATTCGGTTCGCCCGCGGACTTCGAGGAGCTGCTCGAAGCGCACCTCGGACGGCTCCTCGAGCCACATCTTCCGCCCGGCGTCAGGTCGCGCGCCTCGGCGCCTACCTGGCGCCACGGTTCGCCCTTTCGCGGCCTCGAGCCGTTCGAAGCCGAGCACGCGCCGGTGTTCTTCGGTCGGACCGCGGCGGTCGCGAGCATTCTCTTGAAGCTGCGGCGCCAGACGGAGCGCGGCACGGCTTTCGTGCTCGCTGTCAGTGCCAGTGGTGCCGGCAAATCCTCCCTCGTACGAGCGGGCGTGCTGCCGCTACTGCTTCAGCCCGGCGTCGTCGGCAAAGCCAATCTCTGGCGGCACGCCATCATGCGGCCGTCGGAGGGCCAGGGTGATCTGGCGTTAGCGCTGATGCAGGCACTCAGGAAGGGGACGGCGCTTCCCTCTCTCGAGTCCGGAGAGCCGGACACACTGGCCACGCGGGTACGCGCTGCGCTCGATGCGAGCGCCCACGCAGGGGCGGTAGCTGTTGAATGTCATCTGGCGCTCGTCGTCGATCAGCTGGAGGAGATCTTCTCCGACGAGAGGATTGCCGCGGGCGAGCGTGAGCAATTCATCTCGGCGCTGGGCTCACTCGCGCGCAGCGGCCGCGTCTGTGTGCTCGCGACCCTGCGAAGCGATGTCTATCCGCGGCTTGCGGAGTTGCCGGCGCTCATCGACCTCAAGGAGGGAGACGGGCAGTTCGACCTGCTACCGCCAACACTGCGCGAGATCGGACAGATCATCCGTTTCCCGGCCGCCGCTGCCGGCCTGCGTTTCGAAGTCCGCGAGCAGACGGGCGAGCGCCTCGATGACACGATCCGCGACGCCGCCGCCTCGAATCCAGAGGCCCTGCCGCTGCTCGAATTCCTATTGGAGGAATTGTACAAGCTGCGCAGCTCCGAGGACGTGCTCACGTTTCGCGCGTACGAGGAGTTGGGTGGGGTGGAAGGCGCGCTGGCGCAACGGGCCGAGCAGGTCATCGCGGGTGTCAGTTCCGATGCGCGCGCTGCGTTGCCGACGGTGTTTCGCGAGCTTGTCGCTCTCGGGGTAGACGATGACTCGAAGATCCTTCGCAGGACTGCACCGCGCAGCGCGTTTACCGCCCCCGCAGCCAACGATCTGGTCGATGCACTGATCGACGCCCGGCTCCTCACCAGCAGCTCCGACGCGCGCGGCGAGCCCGTCATCTCACTCGCCCACGAGGCGCTGCTGAAGTTCTGGCCTCGGCTGTCGGACTGGCGTGAGAAGAATCGGGAGAACCTTCACATCCGTTCCCGCCTGGCCGCCGCCGTCAACACCTGGGAAAAACAAGGACGCAGTCCGGACTTTCTCCTCGCACGCGGCAAACCGATCGCCGAAGCGCGCGCGTTGGTTGCGGACGGTGTTCGGCTTTCACCCCGGGAGCTGGAGCTGATAGATGCTTCAGTGCATCGTGCCACCAGATTTTCCCGCCTGCGCGGCGGTGCCATCGCAGCACTGGCAATCCTTGCGGTTCTCGCAAGCATTGCGGCGTACCTGGCCAATCATCAATCGAACCTGGCGCGTATGCAGGCGACCACCGCCCAGCGCACCACCGACTTCATGGTGAATTTGTTCACCATCGCGGACCCGGAAGAGAACCGGGGTGAGACGGTGACCGTTCGCGAAATCCTCGATCGCGGCGTCACGGAGATGCGCAGCAGCCTGTCCGGCGAGGAAGGTGTGCGCGCCAACCTGCTGCGTTCGATGGGCCAGGCGTACAACGGACTGGGTCTGTATCCGAAGGCGCAGGGCCTTCTGCGTGAGGCCGTCGCCGCGGCCAACAAGAGCGGCGTCAAAGCCGACATAGTGGCGGCAAACCTGGCGCTCGCGGCGAACCGATATTTCGATGGAGCCTACAAGGAAGCCGAGAGCCTTTACCGCCCGGCAATGAAGCAAGCCGTGGAACTCCATGGGCAGCTCGACCCCTCAGTGACCGAAGCGATGACGGGGCTTGCAGACAGCCTGTATGCGCAGGAGAAGACCGAGGAGTCCGAACGCCTCTATCGACAAGCACT
>FTJO01001296.1_pt3 | contig 12084 bp, 12 predicted proteins | sample 1658761 | NCBI WGS metagenome assembly FTJO01 (sample SAMEA3914852, study PRJEB12502) | metagenome | biome: forest; material: soil | place: USA | collected 2011-06-22 | depth 0.3 m | reverse complement strand
GGCATTCTCAGCGTCACCGCGCGCGAACTGCGCACCAACATCGAGCAGACGATCGAAGTGAAGCCGTCATACGGCCTCACCGACGATCAGGTCGAGCACATGCTGCTCGATTCGTTCGAGCACGCCGAGGCCGACTTCGCCGCGCGTCTGCTCATCGAAGAACGCAACGAAGCCGAGTCGGTCATTCACGCAACCGAGAAGACGCTGCGGTCGCCGGCGTTTCAGGAAATCTCGAAACACGATCTCGCGCCAGGCGAGCAGCAGCGCATCGAAGCGGCGCTCGCGGAGCTCAAGGACGTCATCGGCAAGGACGACCGCGACGTCATCCACGACAAGACACACGCGTTGAACGAGGCCACCAAGCATCTGGCGGAAATCAGCATGAACCGCTCGGTGAAGGCCGCGTTGTCCGGACGAAACGTCAGCGAAATGTAGGGACGGGCCTTTCAGGACCGCCGAGCGCTAAATATGCCTAAAGTCACATTCATCACGGACGGCGAGCCGAAGACGATTGAGTTCGAGCACGGGAAAGTTCCGTACTCGAACCACGGCAAGCCGGAATCGTTTCTCGACATCTCGAAGCACTTCGGCCTCGGCCTCGAACACGCGTGCGGCGGCAGCTGCGCCTGCACGACCTGTCACGTCATCATCACCGAAGGCGCGCAGAACCTGAGCGAGATGCAGGACGACGAAGCCGATCGCCTCGACACCGCCTGGGAGCTGACGACGCGCTCGCGCCTCGGCTGCCAGGCCGTCATCAAGGGCGACGTCACGTGCGAGCTGCCGATGTACACGCGGAACTACGTGCAGGAAGGCGGCGGCATCCAGCTCGGCAAGTCGGACAAGAAGGCGAAAGCCGAAGAGGCCGCGCGATGAAGTGGACGGACGCGGAAGACATCGGCATCGCGCTGGTCGAGAAGTTTCCAGGCGTCGACCCGCTGACGATCCGGTTCACCGATCTTCGCGAGCGCGTCATCGGCCTCGACGGCTTTGACGACGATCCGAAGACGTCGAACGAACCGAAGCTCGAGGCCATCCAGATGGCCTGGCACGAGGAATTCACAGACGCCAAGTAGATGCGCGGCTATTACTTTCCGCTCATCGCTGGCATCGCACTCGTCGCCAGTACTTTTCTTCCCTGGGTGATCGTCGGCGACACGACGCTGCGCGGCATTCCCAATGTGCCCGCGCTGTGGGTCGCCGGTCTCGGCGTCATCGCCGTCGTGCTGGCGGCGCTCAGCATCATCACCCGCAAGAACTCCCGTCATCCGCTTCTCGTCGCCGGCCTGGCGGCGCTCGGGATCCTGGTGTTGTCGGCGCGCGTTCTGCCGCGATCGATGGGCGAGCGCGCGGCGAGCCTGGCGCAGGCGGCCGAGATCGTCGAAGGGACGCCCGCAGCCGCTCCGCCAGACGGCGTCATCGGTGTCGGCATCTACATCGGCATCGCCGCCGCTGCGGTTATCGCGCTTTTTGGTCTGACCATTGTCGTGAAGCGTGCCGCGCAGCCCTACGCTGTCGCGAGCGCGGACGATGACGTCTAGATGATCCTCGTCGTCGCCGCGACACCCCTCGAAGCGACGCTGATTCGGTCGGTGTCCGCGGATGTCGTCGTCGCCGGCATCGGCGCCGTGAACACGGCGTGCGCGTTGACGCAGTATCTGGCGACGCATTCCAAGCCATCCGTCGTCATCCAGACAGGCATCGCGGGCGCGTATGTGCCAGCCAACATCCCCGTGGGATCCGTCGTCCTCGCCGACACGGAAATCTACGGCGACCTTGGCGTGCTGACGCTGGATGGCTGGATGCCGATGGAAGAGATCGGCATTCCGCTCGTCGAAGCGGCGGGAGAACGGCCGGCGCGTTTCAACTATTTTCCGCTCGACGAGGCGTTGGTGGCGCGTGCGTCAGCCATCGGCGGACCGCTCATCGCGCAGACAGGACCGTTCCTGACGCTCTCGATCGTCACGGGCGTGCAGATGCTGGGCGACGAGCTCTGGGAGCGGTTCGGCGCGATTTGCGAGTCGATGGAAGGCGCCGCCGCCGCGCAGGTGTGCGCGATTCACGATGTGCCGTTCCTCGAAGTCCGCGGCATCAGCAATCAGGTCGAGGATCGCGATCGCGAGAAGTGGAAGATCAAGGAAGCCGCCGACGCCGCGCAGAAAGTCGTGCTGCGGCTCATCGAGGGCCTCGCATGACGCCTCTCGAACTGGCGTATTCCCCGTGTCCTAATGACACATTCATTTTCACGCCGTGGGTCGAAGGCCACATCCCCGGCGCGCCGCCGGTCGTCGAACGCTTCGAAGACATCGACACGCTGAATCAGATCGCGCTCAAGGGCGAGCCCGACATCGTGAAGGTGTCGTTTCACGCGCTGGGACATCTCCGCGATCGCTACTGCCTGCTGCGCAGCGGCGGAGCGCTCGGCCGCGGTTGCGGACCGTTGGTGGTCGCGCGCACGCCGTTTTCGAAAGAGGAGCTGGCGTCGAAGACGATTGCGATTCCAGGAACGCTGACGACCGCGGCACTGCTGACGCGATTGTTCGCGCCCGGTCTCACCGACGCGAACGTCATCGTCATGCCGTTCGACAGGATCATGCCCGCTGTCTGCGAAGGGAAAGTCGACGCGGGCGTCATCATTCATGAGAGCCGCTTCACGTATCAGCGGCACGGCCTGACGCAGATCGTCGACCTCGGCGAGTGGTGGGAGCGCGAGACCGGCCACGCGATTCCACTCGGCGGCATCCTGATGCGGCGGGATCTCGGCGACGTTCTGATCCGCCGGACCGAGCGCGCGCTGGCCGAGAGCGTCGCCTTTGCGCACGCGCACACCGGCATCGTCTGGCCGACCGTCCGTCGCCATGCCCAGGAGATGGAAGACGACGTGATGCGCCAGCACATCGCGCTCTACGTCAACGACTTCACGCGCGACTACGGCGTCGAAGGAGAAGCGGCAATCGCGCATCTTCTTGCCACAGCAGAGGGCCTCGGCCTCGTTCCGGCGTCTCCGCAGCCTCTGTTCATCCCCTCGTGAAAATCGTCGCGCTGGTCATCGCGTGCCTGGCGCTGCTGTGCGCGCCGTCGCGTGCCCAGAGCCCGCAGGGCGGCATGCGCGGGAGCGTCAGCGATACGGGTGGCATCATCCCGGCCGCGGCCGTGGAACTCGTCGACGAGAACACCGGTCTGACAAGACGGACCGCGACGAATGACATGGGCGAGTTTGTCTTTGCCAATCTCGTCTCTGGCAGCTACCGCGTCAGCGTCGCTGTGCCGGGCTACAAGACAGCGGAGCGCACGGGTCTTCGCATCGGCGCCCAAAGCTTTCTGACGATCGACATCGTCCTGGCGCCAGGGGGCGTTGCGGAACGCGTGACCGTCGATGGACGAGCATCCATCGAGCGTTCGAATGCCTCGGTCAGCGCGTTGCTCGATCGAACGGACCTCGAGACGCTGCCGTCAGCCGGACGGAATGTCTTCGTCATGACCGCCATTACCCCTGGCGTAATCCTGAGCGGCGACTCGCGGTTTGTGCGCCAGCAGGATCAGTCGAACTCGTCGCTCATTTCGATTGCCGGCGGCCCGCGCCGCGACAATAGCTACACGCTCGACGGCGTGCCGATTGTCGACATCGTGAATCGCGCGACCTTCATTCCCAGCCTGCAGGCAGTCGAGGAGATTCGCGTGCAGACCAGCGCCTACGACGCCGAAGTCGGCCGCACGTCCGGCGGCGTGTTCAACACCGTGGCGCGATCGGGCTCGAACGCGTGGCATGGTAGCGGCCTGTATCAGACACGGCCAGACTGGGCGCAGAGCCAGTCGTTCTTCGCCGCCAGGGGCGATCTTCCAGACGCGGACACGTACTTTCACTTGTATGGCGGCTCGTTCGGCGGTCCCATCGTCAAGAACCGCACGTTCTTCTGGGCCAGCTCTGAAGGCTATCGATCGCTGACGACGCGGAGCGGCGTGCTGGTGCTGCCGACGGAGGCCGAACGCCGCGGCGACTTCTCGCAGGCCAGCGTCACCGTCTACGATCCGCTGACGACGAGACTGAATCCGGCGAACGCGTCGCAGTTCATCCGCGATCCGTTTCGGAACAACCAGATTCCTTCCGGCCGGCTCAATCCCGTCGCGCTGGCGCTGCTCCAGTATCTGCCGCTGCCGACATCCGGCAACTCGCGGCCGGCAACGGCGAGCCTCGTCGACGCCGCCGATCAGCTCACCGGCAAGATCACGCATCGCTGGACCGATCGCCTGACGACGACGGGACTCTATGCGTGGTACGGATCGACAGAACCCGATCCGAGATATTTCGGCGGTGACGTGTTTACAAACGCCGCGGATCCCGGCGACGGGGCGCTTGTGCGACGGGTCCACACGCTTGCCCTCACCAATAACTGGGCGAGGAACAACGCGCTGGTCGAAGTGCGGTATGGATTCAACCAGTTCCTGGACGACAACCGCCCGGCGTCATTCGATCCGAGCCAGCTCGGGTTCGCGCAGAGTTTTCTCCGATCCGCGCCGCAGTTGACGTTCCCGTCCATTGGTGTCGCCGGCTACGGCGCCCCGAACGGATTTCTCGGCGATCGTTTTCAATCGACCGCCACGTACTACTCGCACGACGTCAACGTCAGCGTGTCGAAGCTGGTCGGCCGCCACGCGTTCAAGGCCGGCGCGGACGCCAGAACGACAGGCGTGCGATTTCAAAACAGCGGCGGCATGGGTGGATATACCTTCGGCACGAACATGACGTTCGGCCCCGATCCGAATGCGCCTGCGTCGAACACGGGCGACGCATTCGCCACGTTTCTTCTCGGCACTCCGTCAAGCGGCGGCATCTCGGTGAGTTCGCCGATCGACGCGTATCTGCGGTACTGGAGCGGCTTCGCGCAGGACGATCTGCGGCTGACGCCGAAGTTCACCGTGACACTCGGCCTCCGCTATGAGTTCGAGCAGGGTCTGCAGGAGCGCAACAATCAGCTCGCTGTCGGCTGGGCGGCCGACCAGCCGTTTCCTGTTCAAGTCGGCGGTGTGCGCCCGGATGGCACTCCGCTCTCGCTCACTGGCGGTCTCGTGTACGCGGGCGTCAACGGCGCGCCGACGCATCAGGGCGATTCGAATGCCGCGCAGTTCGCGCCGCGCCTGGGCGTGGCGTACTCGCTCGACGATCGTACGGTCGTGCGCGCCGGTTACGGATTATTCTGGGCCGCCCCGCAAGGCATCAGCGCCGACGAATTCGGTACGGCGACACCGGGCTACAACCAGTCGACCAACTACATCGCAACCGGAGCGAATCCGTTTGTGCCGTGCGCGACGTGTTCGCTGACGAATCCATTTCCGTCTGGCTTCGCGCAGCCATCCGGCAACAGCCTGGGCCGCATGACGGACGTCGGCAGCTATGTGGAGTTCGTCGATCCGCGCAGCGAGGCCGCGCACTTCCATCGCTATTCGATCGATCTGCAGCGCGAGCTCTCACACAGCGTCGTCGTCAGCGGTGGTTACGTGGGAATGATCGGACGGAATCTCGCCGGCGGCATCGGCGGCGGGCCGCTCAACATCAACCAGCTCGATCCGAAATACTTGCCGCTCGGGACGACCTTGCAGGAAGAGGTGGCGAATCCATTTCTCGGCACGCCGCTCGCCGTCGGCATTCTCGCTGGCCCGACGGTGACGCGTGGCCAGCTGCTGCGTCCGTATCCGCAGTTCGACGCTGTCTACGAGCTGCGATCGAGCCAGTCGCGATCGCGGTACGACGCGCTTGTCGCGTCGGCCGAGCGACGGCTGCATGGCGGGTGGGGCGCGTCCGCGAACTACACCTGGAGCCGATTTCAGGACAGCCAGTTTGGCGAGAGCAATTTCTTCGCGGGCGGGTCGGCGATTCTGAACAACCAGAACGTCGATGCCGAGTACGGGCGCTCGGTTCAGGACACGCCGCATCGGCTGAATGCCACGGTGACGTTCGATCGCGGGGGCTGGACACTCAGCGCAGCCGCGACGTATCAGAGCGGATTTCCCGTGACGGTGCAGCAGGCGGCCAACAACTCGAATCTGCTCGGCAGCACGCAGCGCCCCAACATCGTCGCGGGCGTCAACCCGCAGCTGACGACCGATCTCTCCAGCAGCTACGACGCGGGCTGCGGCTGCATCCGGTGGCTGAATCCGGCCGCGTGGTCGCCGGCGGCGCCGTTTACGTTTGGCAACACGCCGCGCACGGATGGACGCGTCCGCACGCCGCCGCGCCGTAACGTGGATCTCGCCCTGCAGAAGACGCTGCCACTGACACAGCGGGCTGTCTCCGTGCGGGCGGAACTCATCAACGTCTTCAACTTCGTGGACTATCTCGGCCCGGATATCGCATTCGGCGACGCGACGTTCGGCCAGATTCGCAGCGCGGCGGGGTTTCCACGCATGCTGCAGATCTCGCTGCAGGCGAAGTGGTGAGTTCTACGCACGCCGCCGCGGCGGCCCGGTCCTGAACACGTCACGCATCGCCGAGACGAACGCATCGATTTCAGCGGTCGTCGTGTAGACATTCGGAGTGATCCGCAGTCCCTCGAAATCGAAGACAGGTCCGGGCAGGCTCTGGCTGACCACGACGCTGGTCACGATGCGGTGCTTGTCGAAGAGCAGCTGCGACAGCGCTTGTGCGTCGATGTCGCGGTCGAGTCCCAGTGCCGCCAGTCCCCACGTCTGATCGCCGTCGAGACTCGACAGCATCCGCGTGCCGGGCAGTTCCTTCAGAGCGACGGCCCAGCGCATGGTGAGGTAGCGGAGCCGCGCGGCTTTTCGCGCTCCGCCGATCGCCTGATGAAAGCGCAGCGCATCTGCGATCGCCGCCCTCCCGGCCGCCGGCTGCGTGCCGGTTTCTTCGAATTTGCGAATGTTGGCACGCCTGTCGTCCACCGCCGCATGCAGCGGCCAGATGCGCGGAATCATCTCCCGGCGCACGTACAGGAAGCCGGTGCCGTGAGGCGCCATCAGCCATTTGTGCAGGCTGGTGCCGTAGACATCGCAGTCGAGATCGCGCAGCGACACGGGAACGTGCGCCGCTGATTGCGCGCCGTCGACGATGGTCACGATGCCGCGGCGCCGCGCCATCTGGCTCAGCGCGCGGACAGGGAAGAGCTGTCCCGTGACGTTGGTGATGTGACAGACGTGCAGCACCTTCGTTCGCGGGGTGAGGACCTGTTCGAATCGGGCCAGCAGATCGTCCGCGGTGGCCGGCACCGGAAACTGCACGCGGCGGACGATGATCTTGTCGCGCAGCGCGCGCTGTTGCCACGCCCACAGCATCGACGTGTAGTCCTGGTCGGTGGTCACGACTTCGTCGCCAGGCGACAGGTCGAGGCCGCTTTGCGCGATGTGGAGCGCTTCGGTCGCGTTCCGCGTGAACGCGAGTTCTTCCGCGTCGCACCCGAACTCCGCGGCAAGCTGCCGGCGCACGTCCTCGGTGTGCTGTTCGATCTGGCCGCGATAGTAGACGGGGAGGCGATTGGATACATCGAGATCGCGAACGAGCGCCTGCTGCACAACGCGAGGGCTCGACGAGCTGTTGCCGCTGTTCAGGTTGATGAGCGTGCGATCGATCGCGAACGCCTGCTGAACGGTTCGCCAGTATTTCTCGTCGCCCGCGACAGCGTCCGGCGGCCGGCCGTCGAGCGCCGCGTTGGCCGATGCGATCGCGTTCAGGGAATCCGTATGCGCGAGAACAGCCGCCGCACCAGCCGCTGACGAGAGCGTCAGGAAGTCGCGGCGCTTCAGCATCTAGCGGATCTTCTGTGTCTGCCAGCCCGTGGACGGCGCCCACGTCTCGATCTCGACGGGTCGCTCGACCGTAGACGAAGGCGCGCGCGCCAGGTGTTTGCCCTGTAGTTCGAGTGCGCGGGCAAACTCGAAATAGTGATCGCCAAAGGCAGCACGCACGAGATCGAGCGCGGGCGTGAACTCGTACAGCGCGTCGATGGCGTCGAGGCCGGCCATCGGCTGCGGCACTTCAATCGTTCGCGCCATGACGCCCTGCGGCGTCACCTGAATTCGCGCGCGGTTGAAGCGGGACGCGGTGACGCGATTGAGTTCCGTTCGCGGCATCACCGCCATGCGGAGCGGCGCGCCCGTCGGACAGGTCTGGCAGAAGTACGGACTGCCGGCAGGTTCCGGTCCCTGGCCGTCGATGCCGTTCGGCGCCGTCGGATCGAGCAGCGCGACCATCCCGCCGTCGTGCGCATTCGAGTAGCCGCCAATCACGAGGCGGTTGGACGCCTGCCACTGCACCTGTTCGATCCACCCGGCGTGGACAAACGTGCCGTGGCGGTGCAGCTGCTCGTCGAGCACCGTCACGAGGCTGGCGCTCCACACCGCGTGGTGTGCGGCGATCGCGATGCGGCGCGTGCCGCCGGCCTCTTCGATGGCGAAGTCCGTGATCACCCACGGCGGTCCATAGCTCGTTCCGTCGAACGTGACGGTGTCGTCGAAGCTGAACGAGCGCAGTGGCCGGCCGTTCAGATCGAGTTCGGCGAGCGCGCCGGTTTCCTGCGTGCTGTCCGACCGTCGAATGCGGAAGGCTGTCGCGACATACACCGCCGGCTGTTGTCCGCCCGACGCGATGCGGGAGGGATCGGTCGCGTCTTCGGCGAGCACGGTCGTGTAGGCAGGAGGAAAGGCGTACTCCCATCGCTTCGCGCCCCGTGCGTCGAACGCCACGACGCCGTCGGTCGTCGACTGCAGGCGCAGTTCGTTGGCCGATAGCGGCGCTGGACGCATCGACCACGCGAGCGCCGCCGCGATTGCCAGCAATGCCGCGCCGCCGGCGGTCCACATGCCCGAACGCGACGGCGATTCCACCAGGGGCGGCGTCCGGGTCTCAGTCTCCGTCGGGGCAGCCGGGGGTTCGATTTCCAGTTGCTGACGCGTCTGAAGCCACGCGTCGATCTCCGACGCGAAGGCGAAGACCGACCGGCCGCGGCCGCCCGGCACGCGGCGGATGGGCAGGCTCAGCTCCCGCTCCCAGCGTTGGACCGTCCGCTCGTCGCGATCGAGATACGCGGCGATGGCTTTCCACGAATCGAGTCGAATCCGGTTGTCTTGAGGCGTGTCGTTCATCGCAAAGCTGGCCGATGGCGTCTTATGCCGGGATTTGTCGCTTGAGCACTACGCACGTCGTGAGCATCCTAGTGCCTCATTTCGACAAATCGCAAACGCCACGTCTTCCTGATTCCTGATTCCGGAGCCCTGATGCCGATGTTCAAGCGCGCCTGCGTCCTTCTGTTCGCCAGTCTGGCCATTTCGTGCGGAGGCGGAAGCGGCAGCTCGCCGACGTCGCCCTCGACGACGCCGGCGGCCGCGGCGGGCACACGGGTCATTGGCGTGAGCGGGAGCCTGGCGTTCGGCAATGTGACAGTCGGTCAGAACGTCGTTCTGCCCTTCACCATCACGAACACCGGCACGACGACGCTGACGGTCAGCGCGTTGACGCTGCCGACCAGCGTCAGCAGCGCATACTCGGCCAGCTTCACCAGCGGCGCCATCGCGCCCGGCGCGTCGCAGGCGGTCAACCTGAGATGCACGCCCACCGCCGCGCAGGATTATAGCGGGACCCTCACCGTCAGCGGCGACCAGACGAGCGGCGCGAACTCCCTTCCTGTCACCTGCGTCGGCGTACTGCCTGCCGGAGTCGCCGCCACGCGGATCATCGGCGTCACCGGAAATCTGGGGTTCGGAAACGTGGCGGTCGGGCAGACCGCGACTTCGACCTTCACGATCACGAACTCCGGCAATTCCACGCTGACGATCACCAATATCACGATTCCCAATTGTGCCGCCACGTTCTCGGCGACCTGGACGAGCGGAACGATCCCGCCGGGCGGATCGCAGCAGGTGACGCAGACCTACTCGCCGACCTCGACGCAAAGCTGCAGCGGAACCCTGACCGTCGTCGGTGATCAGACGAGCGGGACGAATACACTGCCGATCTCCGGAAGTGGAACGCCGTCGACGACGCCGACACCGTCGCCAAGCCCGTCCACGGGCGCCAAGTACGACGGCAACTACACGCTCAACTTCGTGTACGCCTGTCCGGGTGGAACCTGTACATCGAATGCCACGCTGGTCATCAGGAATGGCGTGGTGAACAGCACAGACGGTCTGCTCACCGGCACCGTCGACAGCACGTTTGGAAATCTCAGGGCGACGAGTGTGTGCCCGTACAACTCGTCTCAGGCGACGTGGACCGGCATCATGAACGTCTCGTCATTGGCCGGCTCGAACTTCGGTCAGGGCACATACGCCTGCGCGAACCCTGGCACCGTGTTCAACTGGACGGCGCGGCAGCAGTGAGAGATCTCGGGCGCCGTGCCCTCGTCGCATTCGCGATCGCCGCGCTGTCGGCATGCGGCGGCTCTACACACTCCGCGGCGTCGCCCAGCAGCGCCGGTACGAACGGAACTCTGAGCGGAGCCATCAACGGCAGCACGAGCATTGGCGCCGTCGCAGGCACGATCAGCGGTTCCATCGCCACCACTGGTGCGATGACTGGCGCCATAAGCGGCACGATCAACGCTGGAACCGCCGCGTCAGGCAGTATTCATTCGACAGCAGCGACGGCCGTGAGCTTCAGCGGCAGTGCGAGCGGCATGCATGGCAGCGGAGCGGTCACCGGCATGCTCAGCGGAACGACCAGCGACGGCGGTACATTCACCGGCACATTCACCGGGCCGGTCGATGGCACCACGCGAACCTACACCGCGTCGGGAAATATCACATTCAGCGGCACCGTCACGGGGACAGTTGCAGTCACACTGGCTGGAGACTGTCCCTCTGGGGGCAACGACTCGCCGACTACGCCGGGACCAGACACGCCCACGCCCGGTCCCGGTCCCACTCCGCCAGGCGGCGGAGGCGGCGGAAGCGGTACACCCACGCCCGGACCGGCGGCCAGCTTCACGGGACCATGGGCCGGAACGTATGTTCTGAACGGCACCTCCGGCACGATGACATGGTCGATGGCCGGAAGCTCAGATCTCGGCGTGACCAATCAGGGGACCTACGTTGGGAGCCTGACGCTGATGCCCTCTGGTCGCGTGGAGCTGGGACCCGTTGGTTCTGGCAACTCGCTGAACATGAGGATACAGCTCACGTGCACCAACGGGAACGGCGAGGTCGTCTTTGTCGGGACGGGGCAACTGTCCGGCGGAACGGTGACTGGCACTCTTGTGAGTGGCGGGAACTGCGCCATAGGCGCCCCGTGGACGCTCTCGTTGGCGATGAAGCAGTCCTAGGCGGGCGCGGGGGCGACACGCGACGCTATAATCCGCGGCGTGCTGACACGCCGTAGATTTCTCTCGGTGGCTGCAACCGGCGCGGCCGCGCTCTCCAACCTCGCGAGACTTCCCGACCTGCGCGCCGCGCAGTACGACCTGGTCATCAAAGGCGGACGCGTCATCGATCCGTCGCGACGTTTCGATCGCGTCGCGGATGTCGCCGTCAGCGACGGCAAGATCGCTGCGATCCGGCCTGACATCGCGGCAAGCTCCGCTGCCGAGACGTTCGATGCCGGCGGCAAGCTCGTCGTCCCCGGCCTCATCGACATCCACACGCACGCTGTCCGCGAACCCGATGACGCCGCGCTGTGCCTGCGCGACGGCGTGACGTCGATTGTCGACGCCGGATCGCGCGGGTCCGACAACATCGACGCCGGCGTGGCGGTGGCGAAGGCCGCGCCGAACCGCATGCGGCTGCTGATCAACATCTCGCGAACCGGCAACGACCAGCAGAACGGCGAGTTGAACGACATCAGCAAGGTGGATGTCGCGGCGACGCGCGCAGCCATCGAACGCCATCGCGATATCGTCGTCGGGATCAAAGTGCGGCTGTCAGACTTTGTCGCGGGCACCAACGATTTGCGTGGCCTCACGCTGGCGCAGTCCGTTGCGCGGCCTCTCAACCTCCCGATCATGATTCACATGGGGCAGTCGAAGTCGCCGCTGCCGGAGCTGCTCGCCGTCCTCAAGCGCGGCGACATCGTCACGCACATCTATTCGCCTCCGCCGCACGGGATTTTCGACGACGATGGCCGGCTGCTGCCGGCGGTGCTCG
>FTJO01000096.1_pt1 | contig 12119 bp, 7 predicted proteins | sample 1658761 | NCBI WGS metagenome assembly FTJO01 (sample SAMEA3914852, study PRJEB12502) | metagenome | biome: forest; material: soil | place: USA | collected 2011-06-22 | depth 0.3 m | reverse complement strand
CAGCAGGCTGGCGAAGGGCAGCTGCGTGAACGGGGCGCTGGAGCCCCACTCCCGCACCAGGCTGGTGAGACTGCCATGCTCGAACCCGTTGCCATCGGCCGGCAGAAGCTGGTCGGCGCTGCGGATGATCACGGCCACCTGCAGGTGCTCGGTTCGCCCCAGCGTACTGAGGTTGCCGAGATATCGGCCGTAGCGGCTGACGAAGCGGATGGCGCCGAGCGGATCGTGCGGCATGCTGCGCATGGCCGACGGCACCCATTGCGCGAGCCGCTCGCCGCCGTTCTCGACGGTCAGGCCGTTACCGAGGTCGTAGGAGAAGATGACGTCGAAGCCCGCCAGCAGCTCGTCCTGGATGTAGCGCTCGATATTGACAAGCCGTCCACCGACAGCGAGCCGGTCGCGCACATTGCCGTACAGGATGAACTGGCCCGAGGCGCCGCTCGCGAACGCGACGTACAGCTCGGCCGCCCAATCGGGCGCGTTTTGGGGTGCCTGCATTTTACCTGCCCTCACCGCTATCATCGCATCTTGTCCCGCCTCCGGGACAATGCGGACCTTCAGGTTGCGCGCTTGCCGAGGAGAGTTCTGTGGCGCTGCGGGTGGGACTGGTCGGTTTCGGCCTCGCGGGTCGAGTGCTGCATCTGCCCTTGATCCGGGCAGCCGGGATGCAGGTCGAGGCTGTCGTCACCCGACAGGCCGACGCCCTGCGCTCGGTCCTGCCGCAGGCCAGGTGCTGCGCCAGCCTCGAGGAACTGCTGGGGATCGCCGCGATCGACCTCGTCGTGATCGCATCGCCAAATCACCTGCATGTCGGGCAGGCCACGCAGGCGTTGGAGGCAGGCAAGCACGTCGTCGTGGACAAGCCGCTCGCGCTATCGTCCGCCGAGGCCGGAAATCTCGGCCAGCTCGCCGAAGCGCGGATGCAGAAGCTTGCCGTCTTTCAGAACCGGCGTTGGGACAGTGATTTTCTGACGCTGCGCTCGCTGATCGGTGGCGGCAAGCTGGGTGAGGTCCGACTAGCGCAGTTGCGCTGGGACCGATTCCGGCCCGAGGTGCAGCCGCGCTGGCGCGAGCAGGCCCGGTTCGGCGGCGGAGTTCTCTACGACCTCGGATCCCACCTCATCGATCAGGCCCTGTGTCTGTTCGGCGCACCGGACTGGCTGCAGGCCGACGTGTTTGCCCAACGCGCGGGCGCGACGGTGGATGATGGCGCGGAGCTCCTGCTCGCCAAAGGCGTCGTGCGCATCAGCATCGGCATCAGCTCCATCTCAGCCGGTGATGGCTGTCGGTACAGGGTATACGGGACCGACGGCCATTTCACAAAGCACGGCTTGGATGTCCAGGAACAGCAACTGCGCGCGGGGATGGCTCCCACGGCACCGGACTTCGGCGCGGAGCCGCAGTCTCAATGGGGCAGGTACGGAAGCGGGGACAGCGCGACGGATTGCGCCGTGCCGCCCGTCCGCGGCTGTTGGGTTGAGTTCTATCGCAAGCTGGGCGAGAGCATCGAGCGCGGCACCGCCGTACCCGTCGCGGCACAGGAAGCGCGCGACACATTGCGCATCATCGAGGCGGCCCTTGCGAGCAGCCGATCGGGTCAACGGATCGCCAACCCGCTGATGAAGTGATAGCGCGAGTTCCCGTGCGCGCGGCCAGCCCTGCAACGGGTCCAGGTCATGGAGTCTCCTCAACGCTCACCAGGCCTGCACCGAAAGCGTTCGAGCAGCGCCGCGCCACTCCGAGGTCCCGCTTGGCCGCTGCGCTGCGGCATTGGTCCTTGCCGGCCGCCACGGACAGCAACGCTGCCTGGCCGATTCGTGCGGCCGCCTGGGCGGTGGGCTGGATCTTCTCGAAGGGTCCGGCCTGGCTGACATACTGCGCGGGCAGCGACAGCGCAGAGAAGTCCCGCTCGCCCTGCGTGACCATGACCATCAAGTGATCGGTTCCCTCAGGCCCGAGCGCCGTGACGCTCCAGTCCGGGCGCGGCAGCTGCAGCGTCTCGTCAGCCTTGATGGCGTTGGCCGAGTCGAGTTGATTCGGGAACAGCAGGTAGAAGCTGCCGGGCTGAGTTCCCTGGTAGAAGAGGTAGACGAAACCGTCGCGCTGCGAGTGGACCGACAGCGCCAGGTTGCTGCCGATCTTCAGCCGCGGCTGCACCACACTCGCTTCGACAGCCCAACGATCGTCGCGCTGACTGTAGATCGCGGTCAACGTCGCCAGCGGATCCGCCGCGGCAGCGGACGTACTGCCCGGCTGTGTGAGGCTGACGGGCTGGGCGACGGCCACCGGCTGGGCGACGGCCACTGGCTGCGCGGAGCTTGCCCCAGGTGCGGCACTGCCTGACAGCGCGCCAACGCCAGGCCCCTGGTCGGTGAAGGCCGCGAGCAGAGCGGAATTGCCCGTCACGGTGACGTGCTGACGCACGTCGTCCTTCTGGGCCTTGTCCAGCCGCGCCTGAACGCAATCGGCGAGCTCCTGCATGGAGATCGAGCCGCTGCGATCGGAGTCCTTTGCATCCCCCGAGAAGCAGACATCGAAATTGTGGGTCAACGCTCCACCGTCGAGCGTGTCCCAGGCGACCTCGTTGTTTCTTGCCGCGGCGAGAATCACGAGGTTGTTGTCGGTGGTTCCCAGATCCACGCCCCGGTCCTTCGAGAAGCTGCCGTCGTTCACGGCCTGCGCGCATTCGGGACTGGACGCCTCCGCGCTGAATTTCGGCCGCAGCGCGGTTGCGGCGGCGGTCAGCCCACGCGTCGTCGCCGACTCCGCGACGCCTCCTGAGTGGCACGAGTCGAGCATCACGACGGTCTTGTCGGTCCGGGCGCTCAGCGGCTTGAGCATGTCCGCGAATTCGCGGTTGGTCACCACATGCATGTCCTGCATGACCAGGCTCTCCGTGCACTTGCCGGTCGCCTTGCTGAAGAAGCGGGCGCCGTGCCCGGAGAAGTACACGTACAGCTTGTCGCCGGGCCGGATGACCTGGCTCATGCTCGCCAGGGCCTGCCGCAAGCCCTCTCGTGTCACCTGCTTCTCGGAGAGCTGCACGATGTTCTCCGGTGGGACGCCGAAGCGCGCTGCCAGCTTTACGGCCGTTTCCCGATCCAGCGAAACCCCTGGCAGCGGACTGCGCTGGTACTCCGACACCGTGATGAGCAAGGCGTGATTCGATGGCAACCTCTGTGCGTGGAAGCCGGCTGTCTGGGCGGCGAGCCCGTCTGACACGGCAAGACAGAGAATCGCGGCCAGTGCTGTGCCGGGCAGACCAAGCCGCGAGCGTCCACGAGTGCCGTCGATCCGCATGTTGCCTCCCCGATTTGCTGACTCGCGCAGCCGAACGCCGTCACGAGCCACAGAATGGCGCCCCGCTGCCGGCGTAGGTGTTGATCGTGATCTGCTGTACGCTGATCGCGCCCTCGACATTCGCAAGCCCCTTCGCAAGCGCCGCGGCGCGGCTGCTGTCGGCCGAGAAGCGCTGCGCGCCGGTCAAATCGGTGAAGAATCCGGGCAGTTTCTCGAAAGCCAGAACCGCCACCTGGTCAGAGCCGAAGGGCGGAGTCACGAGAATGCGGTCTTTCGGGTTCGGCCCCGGAATCGCCTTAGGCGCGCCGGGCGCAACGGGCTCACGCTCCGCGGCGCGCGTCGGATACAGCACCGTCAGATTGCCCTCGCTGTCCAGATCCAACAGCATCACGTAGGCTGGCTTGCTCAGGCGCGTTTCGAACACGAACGACTCGCATTGAATGTAGGTGTTGCCACGCGTGCCGGGATCGGTGTCCGCCCGCAAGCCGAGGCTCTCGTTGCCCGCGGGCAGCGCACGCTTGAGCCAGGCCTGCGCCGCGATGCGCCTGATCAGGGCGGGATCGCCCTGGGCTGTGCTGACAATCGGGTCTCCGGCGGGCCCCGATAGCTCCACCTTGTCGCCGCGCTGGCGCAGGGTGAGATCGCCGTTCGCCGGCACGATCGCAATGCCCGGCAGCGCCGCGATCTGCGCCCGCAGCGCCGCCGGCACACCTTCCAGCCGGATCTGCACATGCGGGTCGCGGATCACCGCGGCCGTGCTGCCCCCCTGCACAGGAATCTTCATGTCCAGAAAGGGCTTCGAGCCGACATCCTGCGGGTCATCGGCCAAGGTGGGAAGCAACTGCGGATGCTGCGCGAAGTTGCGGTGTTCGAGGAAGTCGCTCATCGCCAGGCGCGCCTGCGCGTAATTGAACGCGCCGGGCAGCAATTGTCCGCTGAGCAGCCGCAGAAACGCATCGGTGAAGGCGCCGTGATATTTCCCGTCCAGCGTGGGCGCTTGCTGCAGCGCCTGGGCACTCGATATGTCGGAGCCGGTCTCACTGTCGCTGGCGCCGGAGAGCAGCAGCACGTGCAGGTAGGGATACGGCGGCGGGTCGGGCCGCGCGCTCGCGGCCGCGCTCGGGGCGGCGTTCGTGCGCGCAACTCCGAGATCCCGCGTGATCAAGGGCAGGTAGCGCGAGTGGCTGTGCTTTTGCCCGTACTCACGCACGACCTGCCCGGAGTAGCAGCTATCCGAAATCACGACAACCCAGCGGCCCCCTTCATCGAGCCGCTTGAGCCTGGGGACGAGATCCCGCCGTCCCACGATCAGCGTGCTCTGCGCCGAAGCCAGCGAAGTCAGATCCAGATCGTACGGCACCCAGGCGCCCGTTGCGTACGGCAGGTCGAAGCTGTTGTTCTGCGCGTTCGCGCTGGTGCCGTGGCCGCTGAAATAGATGAGCACGGTATCGCCGCGGGCGCTGCGTCGCTCGAGCGCGGAGATCTCTGCAAGAATCCGCTCGTGCGTCGCGTCCCGATCCTGCAGGGTGACCACGTCTGCCGGCTGGAAGTCCCAGTGCTGCGTCAGCATCTGCCGCATCGATTCGATGTCGGCGGCGGTGCCGAGCAGCTGTTGCGATTGCATGCGGGGATCGCTCAACTGGCCGACGGCCACGAGCAAAGCGACGTTGCGTGCAGCCGCAACGTTGCAGTGCATCCCGCACGCCAGCAATGCCGCGAGCGCAACGGCGCAACGGCGGAGTCCCGCAGCCGCCGCGTGCGCACTCATGAGTGCGACATCTTCACAGTCACCCTGTGCACTTCACAAATGCTCCGGACGAACCCCGCGGCAATACCGGTCTTGAGGACACCTTTCGGCGAGCTTGCATTTCGCGAGCTCGCAGCTGGTGCCGCTGGCCGTTTCGGGTTCATTGTACACCGGGGTTGCGGCACGCAGGGCCGGCGAACCGGTATTGAGGCTTCGCGAACCGGCGGCTCTTCGGGTACAGTACAAACGCCACCGGCATACAAGAAGCTAGACGCTCCAACTGCGGGTCTTACGCGCGCACCATGTCGCCTGCGACCGGTTACATTTCTCCCAGGAACGAGCGCACGCCCGCGGCCCGCCTCTTGCGGCGTCTGCGCCCGAGGAATCTGCGCTTGCGGCGGCGAGCCCTTGCGAGCCCCCTGCTCGCCCTGCTGATTTCCGTTTTCTCGCTGCTCCCGACTCTCGCGCCGGCTCAATCCCCCGACCTGCTGCGCGCCACCCAGGCGTTCGAGGCCGCCAAAGCGGCCAACCGGGTGCAGGAGGCCCTCGATCAGGGCAATCGGGCGCTGCAACTGGCCGAGGCCGGCGCGGAGGATCTCATCGGGCTGCTGCGCAGCCTGGGGGACTACGCGGCACAGTCCGGCAGGGACGATCAGGCGGTGCAGTACTACGGTCGCGCGCTGGCTCTGCAGGAGTCCGCGCTGGGCCACGATGATCCGGACCTCGTGCCGACCTTGACGGCCCTCGCCGATCTGCGGCTCAAGGACAAGCAGTACAGCGACGCCGCGGCGCTGGAACAGCGCATCCTGGGCATCGAGCGCCAGGCGTACGGCGATCGTCATGAGAACGTTCTGGCGACGCTGGGCAGACTGCGGGACATATTCCGTGCAACCGGCGATGCGGAGGCTGCCGCACGCGTCGAAGCGCAGATGCAGCCGCCGCCCGCGGTCGACCGGGGCTCCCTGCCCCTCCCGGGAGACGTGGCCGCAAAGAACCGGTACAAACAAAATCAGGGTTTTGCGACCGTACGCGTGTTCTACGGCACGAATCGGGCTCCCTCGGGCGAGATCAAGCCCGCGCTGTTCTACGGCAAGGCGCGTGGCGACCTGCAATACGGCTATCTCGACGTGACGGTCCCCCAGCTGCACAAGGAAGCGGACCTCGAGACGCAGCCCCGCTGGGCCGACTATGTATTCAACGTCTCCGAGTTGCGCAGCCGCTATGTGCTCCTCGACAAGGTCGTGCCGCTGGCGCAGGACGCCTTTCTGCGGGCTTTGCAGCAGCAGGTGAAGTCCTCGCCTTCCCGGGACATCCTCATTTTCGTGCATGGATTCAATAACACGTTCGAGGATGCCGCGCGGCGCGCGGCGCAGCTTGCATACGATCTCGACTTCGACGGCACCCCGATGCTCTACAGCTGGCCCTCACAGGGAAGCGCCACGGCATACACGGTGGATGAGGCGGCGGTCGGCATCAGCGGTCGCAAGATGTCCGATTTCCTCGAGGCGGTGGTCGCGCACTCCGGCGCCGAGCGGATACATGTTCTCGCCCACAGCATGGGCAATCGTGCATTGATCGAGGCGCTTCAGACCTATCTTGCGAAGCGTGCGCCGCAGGACCGCAAGCGCGTCTTCGGTCAGATCGTGTTCACGGCTCCCGACGTCGACAAGGACTACTTCATAGACGCCATTGAGCCGCTGCGCAGTGCGGCCGACCGGATCACCCTGTACGCCTCCGACAGGGACTATGCCCTGCGCACTTCGCAGTTCGTGCACGGCGCCCCGCGCGCCGGCACTGCAGGAATCTCCATCATCAAACTGAGGGGCCTCGACACGATCGACATGTCCGCGGTGCCCGCCGATTCCCTCGGCCACACCTACTTTGCCGCCAACGCCGGCGCAATCTTCGACATCTTTCGCCTTCTGTGGCGCGGCGATCCACCGCCGCAGCGCTGCGGAATGAGCGACAAGGCCGGTGGCCCCATCGCGGTCTGGGTGTTCAATGCCGATGCCTGCAAGGGCGATGACCTGCTGGAGGCCGGCGTGTTGCTGAAGCGCTTCGGGGATCTGGCGCGCGAGCGCGTCGTCGCGAACATCGCGGCGCTGACCGATCCATCCCAGAAGCAGCAGTGGTCCCTGATCCTGAAGAGATTGGACGGATTGCTGGCGCCGGTCGCGACGCCCGCTGTGGGGAAACTCAAATGAGGGGTCCGTTGCGGCGACGCCTGGCGTGGCTGCTGTGTCTGCTGTGCGTGCCGCTGCTGCATGCGCCCGCAGCGCTGGCGGCACGGGACGACGTCGACGTGCATGCGTACGTCAACGATGCCTGCATCATCGCGGACGAGCCGTTCTTCGTTCCCGCCTCGAGCGCCACCTCGCCGGAGCAAACGGCCAAGTTCCTGCCCCTGCTGGGTCTCGTGGTGGGCAAGCTGGCCGAGCTGTTCATCAATCACGAGATCAAGGCCTCCGCCGACCGCCTCAAATCGCATGCGGCGCGCAAAGACACGCGCTATGCGATGACTCGGGAGATGAATCTGTACCGTGCCGACTTCCAGCCGGTGCCCGCCGTCAGGCTCAACGGGCGGCTGGGTTGCATGACGATCGTCGCCGCCAGTTTCCAGCCCGAGACGGCGGACTGCAAGGCGGCCTACGCGCCCAAGGAGCTGTCGCGGGAAACGATGAGTCTGCCGCAGAGCCAGTGGAAGACCTCCCGCACGGACGACTCGATCGAGAACCAGCTCCGGCGCGCCAACATCTGCGTCAACGGCAGCGCGCGTGCCGTGTACGAGGCACGGTTCGAGTTCTCCGACGATGGCACGGCCTATCGGCTGAAGGACGCCGGGTACCGGATTGACACTCTGCTCACGACGCAGGACAAGCACGCAACGCGCACTGCTCTGTACACACTACGGATCTCCAATCCCGGCGCCACGGATCAGCAGGAAGTGCTGTCGAGCGCCTGGGTAACACTCGGAACGGTGAGCGCGGCCTCAAGATCGAGTGGCTCAGGCGGCGATTCGGCGCCGTGGCTGCGGGTCCCGCCCATGTCCGCCGAGGCGCGGCGTTCCTATGAGGAAAAGACCCAGCCGCAGCACGAGGTGATGGGCGAGATCGCCGCCCTCAAACGCGCGATGACCCGCAATCAGCGCATGCTCACGGGGCTGGATCAGCGCATCGCAGCCAGCGCCGGGGACATTGCAGAGGGCCTGAAGCAGGAGCGCACGCGAATTGCGGTCCAGTACCAGGCCCAGACGGTAGAGCTGGAAGCACGCAACGCCGAATACGAGGATCTGCCGCATGCTCCACTGGAGTTCATGCCGGTGACGATCGAAGTGGCCGTGACGGAGACGGAATCCGAGAAGAAGGCGCAGCTCGCCCTCGCCGATCTCATCGGCGGGAATGCCGACATGGTCGGCTCGGCCGTCGGCAATGCGGCGACCGGCCTAGTCTCACGGGCGGTGTCCGCTTCGGATGTGATCATCGATTCGGATACTTCCTCGGACACGGCCTCGGACGCTCACGGCTCGAGCGACTTGGACCGGGCCCGGGCCCGGTACTTCGATGCCTTGACCGAGGTCCGCACCGGCGCACCCAACGGCGACTCGCAGCGCCGGCTCGAGTCCGCAAAAGCGGACTACAACGCAGTCAGGCGTTCACTCGGATTGGAGGCGATCAAATGAAGTCTCATCGTCACGACCGCACGGGCTGCACTGCCCGCGCGGACTGCACGGGCTGCACGGGCTGCACGGATTCCAGACGGAACTCGCGCATCGGCCGTGCCGCTGTGTTTGCGGTCGCCGTGCTGTATCTGCCGATGTCAGCCGGCGCTGCCGATCCGTCACCGGGCCAGCATCCCGATGCCGTGATCTCGGATCAGCAGATCGAGCAGGCGCTGCATCCTCCCGTGACCCGGAGTTTCACTCCGCGTGGCTTGAAGCGGCGCGACGAGACCGATCAGTCGGTCAATCTCAACATTCAGTTCGAGCACAATTCCAGCGCCCTGAAGCCGCAGGCCTCTGCGCAGCTGAAGCAGCTGCAGCTCGCGCTCAGTTCGAGCGCCCTCGCCAAGGACCGCTTCGTCGTCGCCGGGCACACCGACTCGAAGGGCCGTCCTGAATACAACAAGCAACTCTCGCAGCGGCGCGCGGAAGCCGTGAAGGGGTTTCTCGTGGCGCAGGGTGTAGATCCCAGGAGACTGGATACGGTCGGCTACGGTTCCGAGCGATTGCTGACGCCGGACCAGCCCGAAGATCCCGGCAATCGGCGCGTGGAAATCCGCGATGTCGGTGAATCCTCGAAGTAGCCGGGGACGAAGGCCTTACTTCTTCGCCTGCTTCACGGAACGGCTTTGCGTGTCGGCCGGCGGCTTGTAAACGGCGAGGCTGGTCACGCTGTCTTCGCCCGTAATCGATTCGATACGCCCGTCCGACCGAAAATTCAGAGCGTATTCCCCGCTGCCGGACTGCCAGATCTTCCAGACCGGTGCATCGAGGGAGAACGTCTCGCTGGTCATGGGATAGCCCACCGCGACGATGGCCTGTTCCCGGGTCATCCCGACCATCACCTTGCCCAGGCGGATCGCTTCCTGGACGGCCGGCGAATAGCCGGCGATGCGGGGACGCGGATCATCTGCGACGACGACCTTGGCCACCCAGGCCTCCAGCGATTCCTGGTCACGGCCGTAGTCGTGGCCGAGCCGCATCGGCTTGCCATCGATCTTGACATATGCCCGGTTCCGGCCGTAGCTCAGCAGTTCCATCGGGGTGCCCACCGGGATCATCGGCAGCTCTGCATAGTTCCCGTCGTTGATCCAGTCCTTGCTGTAGTGGAGGTTGCAGCAGGTGAAGCCTTGACGCGGAAGCTCCGCGCCCGGTGTGCCCGGCTTCGCGGGTGCAGGCTTCGACATGTGCAGTGAAGTCATCACGTCGCGCAGGATGCCGGCGTCCGAGGCGGCAGGGATCGATCCAAAGGCAAACCCGAGCGCCAGCGGGCACAAGAGGCCTCGCCCGGCTATCCGCAATCTGTTGCTGCGGTCTTTCATATTCTTCTCTCCCGCGAGGGCCCCGACGAGCCGTTGCATCAAAAGCGGTGCCGGAGGCGCCAGGCGGCTTCCAATGCGGCTGCAAGGAGCGATAATGCCACCAAGGGCGGCCCGTTCGCCAGTTTCCAGGCCGCCTTAAGCCCGAACAAGAACATAGCGAACCCAGGCGTGTGCGCGATCTGAAATTCACGGCGCTGGCGGCACTGCTGCCCTCTTTCGTCGCGGTCATCGTCCTGACGGCGCTGGCGCCCGCCGCGCACGCGCGCGAGACCCGGATCGCGCTGGTCATCGGCAACAGCGCCTATGAGAGCGGACCGTTGCCCAACCCTGCGAACGATGCCAGGCTGATGGGCGAGGCGCTGACCGGTCTTGGATTCGAGGTCATCGCGCGCCGCAACGCCGACCAGATCACGATGAAACGCGCCATCCAGGAATTCGGCGCGCGCCTCGAGAAGGCGGGGCCCGATTCCGTCGGCCTCTTCTTCTACGCCGGCCACGGCGTGCAGCTCAACGGCCGCAACTACCTGATCCCGACGACGGCGCGCATAGAGCGCGAGGGCGACGTGGAAATCGAGGCCGTCAGCGCGGACTGGGTGATCGAGCAGATGCGCTATGCGCGCAACCGCCTGAACATCGTGGTGCTCGATGCCTGCCGCAACAATCCGTTCACGCGCAGCATGCGCGGTGTCGATCATGGCCTCGCCACAATGGATGCGCCCGCGGGCATCCTGATCGCCTACTCCACCGCACCCGGCCAGGTTGCCGCAGACGGCAACGGTGAGAACAGTCCTTACACTGAGGCCCTGACCCGTGCGATCCGCGACATCCACGAGCCCGTCGAGCAGGTGTTCAAGCGCGTGCGCGTCGGGGTGATGGGCGCAACCGCCGGCAAGCAGGTTCCGTGGGAGTCCTCTTCGCTGACAGGAGACTTCTATTTTGCCGCGCCGAGCACTGCGGCTCCTCAGGTTCGCAACTCCGTAGCCGCCAACGCGCCCCCTGCACCGGCCAGGCCGGAGCCGCTGACGCAACCGCAGCCCGAGCAGCCCGCGCGCGCGCAGTCGGATTCCGGGACGTTCGGCTCCTGGCTGGGGAGTATTTTCTCATCCCGTAGCGTCGATGGCGGCGGCTCCGGCAAGCCTGTCCCCCACGCGGGGCCGGCGCTCGCGGCACCCTCACCGGGCCCCGCGATTGCAGGCGTACGCGCCGTGTCATTGCTGAAATCACTGGGTATCGCAACCGACACCCTGGAGCCGGGACGCGATTATCCCGCCTCGACGGTTCGGCACATGATCGAAAGCACGCCCAGGCGAGTCACGCTGGGCAGCACGCCGGAGCAGATCAAGGCGGCGTTTGCGCTCTGCCAGCAATACTCCACGGACTGCCAGCTCAGCTGGTATGGCGATGAGAGCCTGCGCAGCGCGACACTGGGGCCCTTCGAGCTCGATCCGGCTCCTGTGAGCGTGAGCGCCTTTCGTCAGTTCGCCGAGTCGAACGGCTATCGGACGCAGGCCGAGAAGGTCGGATACGCGTATGCGCTGGTCGGAGGCACCCTGCAGCCTGTGAGCGGGGGCACCTGGCGCAACGCGATCAAGAAGCATCCCGTGGAAGACGACTCGCCCGTGGTGGGAGTCAGTTTCCATGACGCCACCGCGTACTGTCAGTCAAAGGGAGGCCGCCTGCCCTCCGAGGACGAATGGGAATATGTCGCGCGAGGTCCCCAGCGCCACATCTTCCCGTGGGGGGATGACGCCGCCCCCGTCGCGCGGGCGATGAACATCCCTCCTCGTGTGACCGACGGACCCGCCGAAGGGATCGGCGGCAACTACAAGGGACTCTCCGGGAACGTATGGCAGTGGGTCGACACCGTCGTGGGCGGGAGAAAGGTGCTCAAGGGAGGCTCGTGGCTGGAGCCGAATCCCGCCAACAAGCGCGCCGCCACGCGGCGTTACGAGGTTCCCGCGCGGGCAGACGAGGACAGCGGATTCCGCTGCGCACGGTCGATTGCTGCGTGGCCCGACACCGATCTGTGGCT
>FTJO01000494.1_pt5 | contig 12170 bp, 16 predicted proteins | sample 1658761 | NCBI WGS metagenome assembly FTJO01 (sample SAMEA3914852, study PRJEB12502) | metagenome | biome: forest; material: soil | place: USA | collected 2011-06-22 | depth 0.3 m | reverse complement strand
ACGAGCCTCGCCTATCTCAACGATCCGACGCAGCGCGACTATGTCGCCCAGCGCGGCGGCGATGGCGACAAGCAGCATCTCATCTACATCGACCTCATCAACGGCGCGCTCGCGAAGAAGCCGGCCGGCATGACGGTCTGCACCCATCTGTGCCGCGGCAACTTCCGCTCATCCTGGGTGGCGAGCGGCGGCTACGACTACGTCGCGGAAGCGCTGTTCAACGATCTGAAAGTGGATGGCTTCTTCCTCGAGTACGACGATGAGCGCTCCGGCGGATTCGAGCCGCTGCGCTTCGTGCCGAAGGGCAAGTTCGTCGTGCTCGGCGTCGTCACCTCCAAGCGTCCGGCCCTGGAGAAGAAGGACGACCTGAAGCGCCGCATCGAAAGCGCAGCGAAGTTCGTGCCGCTGGAGCAGATCTGCCTGAGCCCGCAGTGCGGCTTCTCCTCGACGCACGAGGGCAACGCGGTCACGTTGAACGATGAGATCGCGAAGCTACGGCTCATCGTCGAAACCGCAGAGGAAATCTGGGGCGCCGCGTGAGGCGTTTTAGCGTGACGGCGGACGTGCGGCTCTGGCAAGCTCAGCAAATACCTGCGGCAGCCGAATTAATCCAGATGAAGCCCGTCGCGCACACGATCATGGCCGCACTCGCGGCATTGCTGCTGAGCCTGGGAGGCGTGGCGGCGGCCAGGGCCGATCCTTCCGGGGCCGGCGCGTCACCGCCTGATGCCTCGAAAGCGGGCGCGTTGCAGCCGGACCCGCTCGGTGCGGTGGCATCGCTGCCTGCCACGGCGTCGCCCCACTGGGTGTGGATCAACGATTTCGTCTTTCCGCACATCGTCGACGGGCAGGCGCTCCTGATCGACGGCGACAGCGGCCGCTTCCTCGGAATGCTGAGCACGGGATTCGGGTTCGACCGGATCGTGCTGGCCCACGACGGCAAGACGATCTTCGCGCCCGAGACCTATTTCTCCAGGGGCACGCGTGGGACACGCACCGACGTCGTCACTCTTTACGACCCGGTGCATCTCGCGCCAGTGGGAGAGATCGGCATCCCGCCCAAGCGCTCGTCGAACATGCCGATGATGGCCAATTCGGAGCTGACGGACGACGGACGCTTCCTGCTCATCTACAACTTCAATCCCGCCCAGTCCGTCACCGTGGTCGATGCGAAGACACGCACGTTCGCTGGCGAAATAGAGACGGCCGGTTGTGCACTCGTGTATCCGACCGGCGCGCGCTCCTTCTTCAGTATCTGCGGGGACGGTACGCTGCTGGATGTCCGGCTCGATGATTCGGGCAAGGCGGCGAGCCGCGTGCGCACCGCGCGCGTGTTCGATGTATCGACGGATCCAGTGACCGAAAAAGCGGTGCGCGTCAAAGATACCTGGCAGTTCGTTTCCTACGGCGGGACCATGTATCCCGTCGTGATCGCGAGCAACGGCTTGCAGGCCGGAACCCACTGGCCGCTGCTCACGGCCGCCGACCAGGCGCAACACTGGCGTCCGGGCGGGTTGCAGCAGCTTGCCGCGCACACCGGGCTGAACCGTCTGTACTCGATCATGCATCAAGGCGGGATCGAGACGCACAAGGACCCGGGAATGCAGGTGTGGGTATACGACCTCGCGAGCCACGCCCGCATCCGACGCATGATGATGAAGAATGCTGCCGGATCGATCCAGGTGACGCATGATGACAAGCCGCTGCTGTTCTCCGCTTTCATCGGCAGCACGACGCTGGACGTGTACGACGCCGCGACCGGGGCATTCCTGCGCTCGGTTCAGAATGTCGGCACCACGCCGACTGTGCTGGTGACGCCATGAGATGGCTCGATTCCCTCGCCGAACGATCGACGCGGGCGGTGGCGCGCCGTACCTCGCGTCGTGGCTTTCTCGGCTCGCTCGGTTCTTTGCTCGTCGGAGGCGCAACGGGGCTGCCCCTGTTGCCGGTGGCGCGCGGTGCGCGGGCTGCTGACAAGCCCGATGCGGGCGGCAAGCCGGATGGCAGGCAGGATCCCGCGAGCTGCGATTACTGGCGTCACTGCGCGATCGACGGATTCCTGTGCAGCTGTTGCGGGGGCTCGCAGAGCACTTGTCCGCCCGGGACCGAGCAATCGGCCGTGACGTGGGTGGGAACCTGCCACAATCCGGCCGACGGCAGGGACTACGTCATCTCCTACAACGACTGCTGCGGAAAGAGCACCTGCGGACGCTGCCTGTGCAACCGCAACGAGCGCGACTCGCCGCTCTACCTGCCATTCGAGTCGAACGACTACAACTGGTGCTCCGGGAGCACCCAGGCGAACATTCCCTATAATTGCTCCACCGCGCGGCTGGTCGCTGTGGCCCGGTAGCCATGCTTCGGTAAGCGACTGCATGGCCACACTCACGACCGCTGCGCCGCCTCGCAGGCCGGCAGGGACGCATCGCCGGCCCCCGCGGCGCTTCGCGGCGCTTTCCGCAGCCCTGTTCGCAGTCCTGCTCGCGCAAATACCGCTCGCTGACGCGCTCGAGCCGCAGGTCAACTACATGCTGCAATGCATGGGCTGTCACACCCCGGACGGCTCCGGCGCGCCTGACCGCGTGCCCTCGTTCAAAGGCACGCTCGGACCCTTCTCGGACCTCCCCGAGGGGCGCCGCTACCTCATCCAGGTGCCGGGAGCGTCCCAGTCGTCGCTGACGGATGCGGAGCTTGCGGTGCTGATCAACTGGATGATCGAGAACCTCGGCGTGACGAAGCCCAGGCATTTCAGGCAGTTCACGCCGGTGGAGGTGGCAGCGTACCGCCGCACGCCCCTCGTTGAGGTGCGCGCCACGCGCGAACGGCTGCTGGCTCTGGTGAAGAGCCCCTGAACCGGCTGGAGCTTGGCGGTAGCCCTGGGTCCCCCCGGCCGACGGCGCCCGTAGCCAAGCCGCAGGGGATCGCTTGGACTCCGTCGGGACTGCGTGGAACGTTTCGCTTTTGCCTGCGTTGCTCTGTGCGAGGTTCCTGGGGACGCAAGAGTCACTCATCGCACATGAGCACGCCATCCGCGGTGTTCGCGCCGAATCCATTCGTCCGGGCCGCTCACGCCTTCTCTCGCCGCCGGCGCGCTGAGCGCGCGGAGCTGTTCCGTATGGCCGTGCAGCTGGACGAGACGTCCCGCGTCCTCGACCTCGGCTCCGAGGACGGGTCGCATATTCATTCGGTCCTGGCCGGCACTCCGGTGCGGCCCGACAACGTCTTCATCGCGGACATCGACGCCACCGCAGTGGCGCGCGGCAGCCAGCAGTTCGGCTACCAGCCGGTCGTGATCGGCGAAACGAGCCGCCTGCCCTTCGACGACGGCTATTTCGACGTCGTCTACTGCTCGTCCGTCATCGAGCATGTGACGGTGCCGAAGAGCCAGGTCTGGTCGATTCGCTCGGGCGCCCATTTCAGGCGCATCGCGGCGGAGCGGCAGGCCGAGTTTGCGCAGGAGATCATGAGGCTGGGAAAGCAGTATTTCGTGCAGACGCCGCATCGGGGATTCCCGGTCGAGAGCCATAGCTGGCTGCCGATGGCCGGGTACCTGCCGCGCCGCATGCTGATACCGCTGCTCGCCGTCTCGAACCGCGCCTGGATCAAGCGTACGGCGCCGGACTGGCGATTGCTCGATGAAGGCGAGTTGTCGGCACTGTTCAGCGACGCAGTCATTCTGCGTGAGCGGTTCTGCGGCCTGACCAAGTCGATCATCGCCGTGCGGCGCACGCGTCTGAATTCGCTTGAGCGTGGCTCGGGCCTGAATCAGCAGTGAGCGTGGGCTCGCGCAGCGGCCTTCACGCCTTGAACTTCCCGCCGTGCGCTTCGTGAATGAAGGGTAGCAGCGCGGCAAAGTACGCCGCCTGGTCGTCGTACATCGCCATGTGACTGCCGCGCTCACAGGTTGCAACCCGCGAGTGCGGGATCAGCGTACCCATTCGCCCGATCTGCTCCGGCGACATCTCATCGTGGCGCGCGCGGATCAGAAGCGTCGGAACCTGGATCTCGTGCAGCCGGCTCCAGATGTCCCAGTGGCGGAAGTTGCCGATGATGTTGAACTCATCGGGCCCCTGCATGGTGTTGTAGATCTTCTCGTTGATGAGGCGGAAGCAGCGCTGGACAGGCTCCGGCCAGGGATCCAGGCGGCATACGTGCCGGTTGTAGACCTCTTCCATCAGCACCTTCTGGTACTCCGGGGAGTCGTAGTCGCCCTTGGCCCGATGCCTGGCGATGACGGCCTGCGCCGCAGCCGGCAGCTGGCTCACCAGAACCTCGGCATACTTCACGTACTCGGCCACGCTCGCCGTCATGTTGGAGACGATGAGGCCCGAGAGATGCTCCGGGTGATGCAGCGCGTACTCCATGCCCAGCATGCCGCCCCAGGAGTGCCCGTACAGGACGAAGCGCTCGAGCCCGAGAGCCTTGCGTACCTGCTCGACCTCCTCGCGATACCGGTCCACCGTCCACAGCGAGGGCTCCTGCGGCGCATCCGAGAAACCGCACCCGAGCTGGTCGTAGTACCAGAAGCGGATCCCGGCCTGCGGCAGGAAGTCCTCGAGGCACTCCAGATAGAAGTGATTGAAGCCCGGTCCACCGTGCAGGGTGAGAACGGGGACGTCGCCGGTCCCGACCTGCTTGACCCAGACATCGTATTTTCCGTCGATGCGGACGGTCCGCGAGCCTCCGGTGTGCACTCCATCCGAGCGCGCCACCGGGACTGTCTTTGACGGCGGATCCCGCGGAGCGGCCGCTGCCGGACCGGGAGCGGATTGGGGAGCGGATTGCGCGTCCGCCGTGGCAGAGTGCGCAAGTGCGACGCCGGTGCCGGTGGTTGCGGCCAGAAAATCGCGACGGGACAACTGCGTCATGAAGCATCCTCGGTCTGCGGCGGGCAGGCAACAGCGGCAATTGTAGCGCGTGCCGCGCGTACTGCCGCTCTCCCTTGACGCGCGCGCGCATCTTTGCTCTGCTGAATCACAAATTCTTCTGGTGAGAGATGCTTGTTACCGTGGATAGCGTGCCGGGCCTGATTGCGGCGATTTCGCTGGCCGTGCTGTTTGCCATCGGCGGCGCACAGAAATGGCGGTCGTTGGGCAACTTCGAGCGCACGCTGCAGGCCTATGAGCTGTTTCCCGCGGCGCTCGTTCGTCCCGTTGCCATCGGGGTCGCCGCGTTGGAATGGTTGGTCGCCGCAGGATTGCTGGTGTCGGCATCGCGCCGCGGTGCAAGCCTCATCGGCGCGGGCCTGCTGGCAGCGTACGCATTGGCGATAGGAGTGAATCTGCGCCGCGGACGCAGGCAGATCGATTGCGGCTGTGCCGGCTTCGGCAGGCGCCGGGGAATCTCCGGTTCCCTCGTCTGGAGAAACGTGGGGCTGGGAGCCGTGCTGCTCGCCGTCGGGTGGCTTCCCTGGAAATCGCGGGATCCCGGCTGGATCGATATCGCGACGATTGCCGCGGGTGTGTGCGTAGCCGTGCTGCTGTACCTGTCTTTCGACCGCCTCCTGGGGCTCTCTGAGACGGAATCCGCGCGTGCAGCGCGAGCGCGCGCATGATCGATGCTTTGATCGTGTCCAACATCGTGCTGTGGGTGCTGGTCGTGGCGCTTGCGACGATCGTCTTTGCCTTGGTGAGGCAGCTCGGCGTCCTGCACGAGCGCATCACGCCCGTCGGCGCCCTGCTGCAGGCGCGCGGCCTGAAGGTTGGAGAGCCCGCGCCTGCGATGACGGTGAGGGATCTGGGCGGCAACCCGCTTGCGGTGGGCGGAAAATCCCCGAGCGGCCGGCACATGCTCCTGGTATTCGTGTCCCCGACCTGCCCGGTATGTAAGGCGTTGCTGCCGGTCCTGAAGTCGACGCGGGCCAGCGACGCTGACCGGATCGACATCGTGCTCGCAAGCGACGGCCCGGAAGAGGAGCACAGGAGCTATGTAGCCGCGCAGTCCCTGCGGGAGTTTCCGTATGTCCTGTCCGCACAGTTGGGCATGGCCTTTCAGGTTGGCAGTCTGCCGTTTGCAGCAATCGTCGATGCCGAGGGGGTCTTGCGGGCGCGTGGCCTCATCAACTCGCGCGAGCACCTGGAGAGCCTGTTCGAGGCGCAGCGCCGGGGCGTCGCCTCACTGCAGGAATTCGTGCAGAATCAGGGCAGCGCGCGGGCCTGATCCTGCGGATGGGGGTGAGCCGTGGAGGGTTTGGAGCCGATCGAGCGCGCCAGCGCCGACGAGCTGCGCAGCCTGCAGCTCGCCCGGCTGAAGTGGTCGGTACGGCATGCCTATGACCACGTCGAGCACTACCGCCGCAGCTTTGCGGCCTGCGGCGCGCACCCGGACGAGCTGAAGTCGCTGGAGGATCTCGCAAAGTTCCCATTTCTGCGCAAGCAGGACTTTCGCGACAACTATCCATTCGGACTGTTTGCCGTGCCTCGGTCGCAGATAGCACGGCTTCACGCCTCCAGCGGCACGACAGGCAAGCCAACAGTCGTCGGCTACACCGCAGACGACATCCGCACGTGGGCGACGCTTGTCGCTCGCTCGATTCGTGCAGCGGGTGGACGCCCTGGGGACATCGTGCACGTGGCATATGGGTACGGGTTGTTCACGGGAGGCCTCGGCGCGCACTACGGGGCGGAGCTCCTGGGCTGCACGGTCATACCCATGTCGGGTGGTCAGACGGAGAAGCAGGTGCAGCTGATCGAGGATTTCCGCCCTGACATCATCATGGTGACGCCGTCCTACATGCTCAACATCGCCGAGGAGTACGTGCGGCAGGGTCTGGATCCGCGCTCCAGCTCGCTGCGTATCGGCATCTTCGGCGCAGAGCCGTGGACGGACGAGATGCGGACGCAGATCGAGCGGCGCGTCGGCATCGATGCAGTCGATATCTACGGCCTGTCGGAGGTCATGGGTCCGGGCGTTGCGAGTGAGTGCACGGAGACGAAGGATGGGCCCGTGGTCTGGGAGGATCACTTCTATCCGGAGATAGTCGATCCGCTCACCGGAAAGGTGTTGCCGGACGGGCAACCCGGGGAGCTGGTCTTCACCTCGCTGACAAAGCAGGCGTTGCCGGTCATTCGCTACCGCACCCGCGATCTCACCCGGCTGCTGCCGCCGACTGCCCGCTCGATGCGACGCATGGCGAGGATCACGGGGCGCAGCGACGATATGCTCATCATACGAGGGGTCAATGTCTTCCCCTCGCAAATCGAGGAGCTCGTACTCCGCACCGCCGGACTGGCTCCGCACTACCAACTGGAGCTCACGAAGGAGGGACATCTCGACGCCCTCACCGTCCACGTCGAGTGTCTCGGGCCGTTGTCGAAAAACGACGCAGGCCGTGCAAACGCGGCGCGCGAGCTGGCTGGGTCAGTGAAGTCCTACGTAGGAATCAGCGTGACGGTCACGGTTCACGACCCTGGTTCGATCGAACGATCGGCCGGAAAGGCGCGGCGGCGGCGCTGAGCCGCCTGGGCGCCCTCCCGGCCGAATCCTTGAGTCTGGCGTCTGAAGCTATTGCTTGACCGCCAGGCCGTTATTCACATCGACCACGCCCTTGATGCCACGGGCGTCCGTTTCGGCCTGTTTCTTCTCGGCCGTGGAATCGACGTTGCCACTCAATGCCACGACGCCATCCTTAGTGGTGACTTTGATGTGACGTGCCTTGGTCGCTGTGTCCTTCGCGAGCTCCGCTTTCACCTTGGTGGTGATGTAGGAATCCTTGACCGGCTGATCGCTCTTGACGGCATCGGCCGCGAACGCGCCGCTGGCCGCTACGGCCAAGGTGGCCGTCAGGGCCGCGATCGACATGCGTTTAACGCTCATACACTTTCCTCCTGCGATGATTCGGGGCAGCTCGACAGGGAACGGCGGGTGAGGCCGGAAGTTCCCCAACATGACTCGGGGACGATCCTGCGGACCCTTGCGGCGGGTCGTTGCGGCGGGTTGCAGTGCGTCGTGGGGACAAACCGTTGAGACAAACGTTGCGCCGGAACGGACGGGATGCCGGAGCGTTATGTCAGCAGCGAATGAAACCGAGGATACCGTCATGGGCCGTGGAATACTGCTGTGGCTGCTGGGCGTGCCGATTCCAATCATCATCCTGTTGGCCTTGATCTGGCACTGAGTGTGAAGGAGTCGACCTCATGAACGCATCCGTCTACGATCGCGCGCCGCGGGTCACGGGACTCTCCGACGTGGCCGGCTCGGCCGCGGGGACAGTGGAGTCGAGCGCGTCCGCTGTGTCATGGGCGGCGATCTTTGCCGGCGCTTTCGCGGCGGCCGCCGCATCCGTGGTGCTGGTGGCGTTGGGCTCCGGATTCGGATTCGCATCGATATCGCCGTGGAGCAACAGCGGCGCGTCGCTGACCGCCTTTGCGGTGTCGACCGGGATCTGGCTCATCGTCGTGCAGTGGCTCTCCGCCGCGATGGGCGGCTATATCACCGGTCGTCTGCGCACCAAATGGGTTGGCACGCATACTCACGAAGTGTTTTTCAGGGACACCGCGCACGGCTTCGTTACGTGGGCCGTCGCGACGGTCCTGGTTGCGGCCATCGTGTCGTCCGCGGCCTCATCGACGCTGGGAGCCGGAGCTCGCGCCGTCGGGGCAGTCGCTTCCGACACGGCGCAAATCGGAGCGCAGAGTGCAGGAAGCGCTGCAGCGAGCGCGCCCGGATCCGGGGCGTCCGCAACGCCTGGAACGTCCCCAGTGGGCGGATATGACATAGACCTGTTGTTTCGACCGGAGCGCTCCGCGACCGCAACCGCGTCAGCTTCCGGCGGGGAGGCACGCGCGGAGGCGACTCGCATCCTGGTGAAGGGACTGGCAGACGGGGACGTTGCGGCTGCGGATCGCACCTACCTTGCACAGCTGGTAGCTGCACGCACCGGCCTTTCGCAATCGGACGCCGAGACACGCGTGAACGACGTCATCGCACAGGTGAAGGCGGCCGACGCGAGGGTTCGTCAGGCTGCGGACACCGCGCGCAAGGCCGCTGCCGCGGCCTCGATATTTACCGCTCTATCTCTGTTGATAGGAGCCTTCATCGCGAGCGTCGCCGCAGCGCTCGGTGGACGACAGCGAGACCTGCACCCTTAGGGACGCGACGACCAGCGGCAGGCGATCTGTGCATCTGGCACAGTCGCTTCCGACACCAGTGGAATCACATCCCGCAAGATCGGTGCTGGCAACGAAGGCGGGTCGTCGTTCTGCCGTTGCACGCAAACGGCCACGATGTGCTGCGATGCGACGTAAAACTGCCAGAAGGCCCAGTTCCGCGGCGCATCCTGCAGCGCAGGCTGCATGGCCAGGTCGATGCGCTGTGAATGCCGCAGATCGAAGGCGAAGCGCTCGAGAGGGATGGACAGGCCCATGCCGCGTGCCTTGATGTAGGCCTCTTTCAGGGTCCAGTACCGGAAGAAGCGCAGCGGCCGCTGCGCAACCGGCAGCGCGCGCAGGTCGGCAGTCTCCGCCGGCGCGAAATGGCGCTCTGCGATCTCGAGCAGCCGGGTCCGCGCGTGAGTGTCTTCTGTGTCGACGCCGAGCGCCCGGTCAGCGCAGACGCCGAGCACGATCAGGTTGCCTGTGTGCGAGATGTTGAACGAGATTCGCCTGGCCCGCGGATCGTCATTGTCGACAGCAGGCTTTCCGTGTGAGTTTGTGGCAAACGTCCAGCCCTCCGGGGGAATGTCGGCGTATCGTGAGAGCGTGGTCCGCAGCAATGCGCGGCTGACGAGATGCCGATGCCTGTCGCGCGTTGCGTGGAATCGGTCCGCCTGCGACCGCTCCTGCTCGCTCAGTAGGTCACGATAGCGCGCCAGGACACCGGTATCGGTGATCGCGTCGCAGAAGGTGAGCCAAAGATGGATCTGCTGGGAATCGAGGCGGGTGGTCATGCTTGCCCTTCGCGCAACGTTACCACCTGGTGGAGGGAGCCGCCAACGCCGGCGCGCGGGGGCCGGGGAAATCGGGGATACTTCGCGGCATGACCCGGATCGTGACCCGGCTCGCAACAGGGCTCGCCGCGCCCCTTCTCCTTGCGCTCACGCAGGGGATCGCGCTCGCGCACCACTCGTTTGCGGTGTTCTTCGACACGGACAGCCAGTTGCGCAAGGTGACAGGCGTCGTCAGGGAATTCCGGTTTTCCAATCCCCACGGGGTCGTGACCCTCGCCGTCAAGCAGGGTAACCACGAGATCGTGTGGCGAGCCGAAACGAATTCACCCTCGATCCTGCGTCGCAGAGGCTGGACTCAGGACAGCCTCCACGTCGGGGAAACGATCACGATCGAGGGGTGGCCTGCGCGTGACGGATCGAACTACATGCGCCTGCGCGCGGCGACGCGTGCCGATGGCAAGCCGGTCGGTACGCAGCCGACGCCCCAGAAGGAATGAGTCTCCCCGTGGCCTCCTGCCGTGCCGCGCGAATCTTCTGCATCGGGCTCATTGCAAGTGCCGTTGCGGGCTGCGCGCAACCGCAGAAGCCGGCCGCGACGGCGCCTGCTCACCCGGATTTCTCCGGCTTCTGGAATCTGGACGTGCGCGCCCCGCGCGATCCCGGCCTGATGGGCCAGGTGGCGCCGAACACCGCGTTCATCGACGACACCGGTCCGAAGGAGCTGCCGGCAGGCGATTTCGGTGGACTGAAGCTCAAGCCGGTGGCGGTGGAAGCGGCGCGCAATTGGAACCCCTACAGCCAGCTGACGGTCGAGAACGCCTGCAAGGCGCCCTCGATCGTGTACGCCATGCAGGGCCCGTTTCCCATCGAGATTTTCCAGGGCGCGGGCTTCATCGTGATCAAGCTGGAATACTACGACATGGTGCGGATGATCTTCCTCGACGGCCGCCGCGCCGAGAGCGATTACCCGGACTCCAAGGTCGGATTCTCCTCCGGCCACTGGGAAGGCTCGACGCTCGTCGTCGAGACCGCGCACCTGGAGGCCGCGACGCTCACCAACAACGGCCTGGATCACACGAACAACGTGCGCGTCATCGAGCGGTTCAAGCTCAGCCCCGATGGGCAGACCCTGCTGTCGACCCAGGAATTCGAGGATCCCGCCGTGCTCGACAACCGGGGCGTGCGCTTCATCGCGTGGCGCAAGCAGGCCGGGCAACATGTATTCCCGTACGAGTGCGATCCGGGCTTTGCCGGCAACTACGTGCAGCCCGGGGACGGAAAGTCGGCCGGCGCGCAACCAGCGGCCACGAAACCGGCGGGCACGAAGGGCCGCCCTAAGGCCGCGCGCTAAGGACCCGTGCCGCGCCGCGGGATGCTGACAAGGAACTCGGTCTGATCCGGCTCGCGTACGCGCGCCTCGACGCTTCCGCGGTGCGCCTCAACGATTTGCCGGACGATGAACAGTCCGAGGCCCAGCCCTTCGTTGCGGCCCGCTCCTTGCGCCCGACGTCGAAAAGGGTCGAAGACGAAGGGCAACACGTCATCCGGAATGCGTCCGGAGTTGCTGACGGACAGCACTACCCGCTGCGGATCCTTTCCATCCAGCTCGACGATGACGGGCTTATCGCCAGCGCCGTATTGAAGAGCGTTGCCGATGAGGTTCGAAGCGACCTGCGCGAGGCGCTCTGCGTCCCAGTCGCCGACCAGGTCGCCGGCGTGGCGCACTTCGATGAGCCTGTCCGGGAAGGCCGAGCGATGCTCGCGTACGACGCGCGGCACGAGTGTGCCGAGGTCGACGCGTTCGCGCTGCAGGGGAATGCCCCCTGCGAGCCGTGCCCGCGCCAGGTCGAGCAGGTCCTCGATCATGCGCGTCATCCGGTTGCCGCTCGAGATGATGCGAGTCGCGGCGTCGCGCACCGAATCCTCGGTCGCCGCCCGTTGGAGCAGGTGCGCCGACATGAGGACCGCGTTCAGTGGGTTGCGCAGGTCGTGCCCGAGTACGGCGACGAACATCTCGTTCAGGCGCAGCGTCTCCGTGCGCTCGCGCAACTCCCGCGCGAGCTGCTGCTTCTGGCGGTCGAGCTGGAAGAAGATCCCGGCCTTGCTCCTGAGGATGTGCGGGTCGATCGGCTTGTAGAGAAAGTCGACGGCGCCGGCCTCGTAGCCCTGGAACTGCCGATTCTGATCGCGCGAGCCTGCTGTCACGAAGATCAGCGGCACGTGGCGGGTGCGCTCGCTGCCGCGCATGATCTCGGCAAGCTGGAAGCCGTCCATCTCGGGCATC
>FTJO01000325.1_pt2 | contig 12227 bp, 4 predicted proteins | sample 1658761 | NCBI WGS metagenome assembly FTJO01 (sample SAMEA3914852, study PRJEB12502) | metagenome | biome: forest; material: soil | place: USA | collected 2011-06-22 | depth 0.3 m | reverse complement strand
TCGATCCGCTCGGCGCCGGAGCCCATGATGCGGCCAAGCTCCTCCGCGGCCACGGTGGCGATCAGCTCGACGGCGTCGGCCTGGCTCATACCCGCCAGGCGCGCCCGGACATCCGAGTTGGCGGCTTCACCGGAGGCATCGGCGAAAGCGGCGAACCTGGGCGACCTGAGGATTGGCAGGCTGCGTCGCACCCCGTCCCAGTTCACCTCCGCCAGGATCGGCGCCGCTTCCCCCGACTCCCAGAGGCGCGGGATGGCCGCCAAGGCGTCCGCCGCCCGCATGGGCGTGGCCGACAGGCGTCGGGAGAGCGCTTCGCGGCTGCTGTCATCGCGGGCCAGGAAGCCGACGTCTGCGATGGGGCCGAAAGCGACGGCCATGGCCGGCAAGCCCTCCTGCCGTCGGGTTCGGGCCAAGGATTCCAGGGCGGCGTTAGCGGCGACATAGGCCCCCTGCCCCGGCGCGCCCAAGGCCGTGGTCGCGGAGGAATAGAGGACGAAGAGCTCGAGTGGATCGGCCCGCGTCGACCGATCGAGATTCTCGGCGCCATCCAGCTTGGGACGGAGCACCGCCTCGATGCGGTCAGCGGTTAGGTCGACCGCCAGGCCGTCATCCACCACCATGGCGGCATGGAACAGGCCCCTCAGCGGCGGCATGGCCGCCCGGACATGGTGCAGGACCGTCTCCAGAGAGGCGGCGTCAGCGATGTCGCAGGCGAACGCCCGGACGTCGACGCCAGCCCCGCGCAACTCGTCTAGACTCTCCTGCGCGCCGGGAGCGTCAGCCCCCCGCCTGCCGAAGAGCGCGAGATGACGGGCTCCCTCGCTCACCAGCCACCGCGCTGTCTCCAGACCGAGGCCCGTCAAGCCTCCGGTCACCAGATAGGTCCCGTCTCCCCGCACGACGAACGCGGGACGTGACGCCGGCTCGGACTTGGCGATCGGCGGGACGATGACCAGCTTGCCGATGTGGCCGCCGCCCTGCATCAGCCGGAACGCGTCGATACTCTCGTCGGCCTCGAAGCTCCTGCGGGGAAGTGCGGTGAGGGCGCCGGAGGCGATCAGCCGGGTCGTCTCCTCCATGACCGAGGCGCAGACCTCCGGTCGCCGCGCAGGTAGCTGGTCAGCGTCGACGCCGAAATAGGACACGTTGCGCCGCAGCGGCCTCAGGCCCACGCGGCCGCCGCCGTAGAAGTCGCGCTTGCCGAGTTCCAGAAACCGGCCGAACGGCGCCATCAGCTCGAGACTCCGCCCCATGGCCTCTCCCGACAGGGAGTTCAGCACGACGTCGACACCACGCCCGCCCGTCAGCTCCATGACCTGGTCGGCGAAGGCCAGCGAGCGCGAGTCGAAGATGTGATCGGCGCCGCAAGCCTTGAGGAACTCCCGCTTCAGCGGTGACCCGGCGGTGGCGATCACCTCCGCCCCGAGGTGACGTGCGTATTGGATCGCGGCCAGACCCACGCCGCCCGCGGCGGCATGGATCAGCACCTTTTCGCCCGGACCCAGGTGCGCCAGCCGCCCGAGGGCGTAGATGGCCGTGAGATAGGCGACCGGCAGGGTCGCTCCGTCCTCGAAGTCCAGACCGACCGGAAGGGGGGCGACGGCGTGGGCGGCGGTGATCACCCGGCTCGCCATGGCTGACGGGGCGAAGGCGATGACGCGGTCGCCCGGGGAGATTCCCACGACCCCCTCCCCGATCGCGGAGACCACGCCCGCACATTCCAGGCCGAAGGTGGCGCCGGCGAAGCCGTCCAGAAGGGCTTCCTCGGGCAACAACCCTTGCGCCCACATTAGGTCGCGGAAGTTCAGACCCGCCGCGCGGACCTCGATCGCCACCTCATCGCGGCCGGGCGAGGCCGGGCGGGTCGATGGGCGCCAGGACAAGGTGTCCAGAAGCCCCGGGCGAGCCACCGACAGCTCCTGGGCCCCCTCGGTCGGTGCAGGCCGCCCAAGTCCCTCGACCAGGCGAGCGACCCACCGGCCGCCCGGATCGTGAGCGATCTCCGTCTCCTGATCGCCGGTTCCAAGCTCCAGCAGGATGCGTGCGGCGGCCTCGTCGGCCGAAAGCTGCGGATCCAGGTCGATCATGCGCAGCTGCGCCTCAGGCGTTTCGTTGCACAGGGTGCGGCCCATTCCCCAGAGAGCGCCGCCGCGCCCCGCATCCACGCCGCCGAGCTGGGCTCCGCGCGAGACGAGCCAGAGGCGCGCGCCGGCTACGGCCGCGTCGTTCGCCACTTGCACGAGCCGGGCAACGTCCTCCGCGACAGGTCGACCGGCGGACCGCCCGTCGGCGATCAGGACGACCTGATCACCCTCGGCGATGGGCTCGGGAGCATCCGAGCTCGCGACCGTCCATCCCGCCGCCACCGCCTGCTCGGAGAGTGCAGCAGCGGTTCCGTCCTCGCCTCTGACCAGATGAACCCGTCCAGGGGCGCTGACGGCCGGCATCGGTGCTGCGTCCACGTCCGACGTCAGGCAGAACAGGCTGCCCTGCCACGCGCCGGCGTCGAGAGGGCGGTCGGAAACGACCCTCAGGGAGGCTGATTCCATGAGCTGAGCCCACTCCAATGCGGAGCGTGCGGCGGGGATTGGAAACTCAGCGGACAGGCTGGCGCGCCACCATCGCGGGTCGCGGCCAAGGCAAAGGTCGAGCATGAAGCTCGGCTCAGGTTCGACGATCAGGGCGGCGGCGCCCTCTGCCATGACGCCACGAAGATCGACCAGCTCCCGCTCAGGATCATCGGCGTTGGTCAGCCAATCGCTCGCCAGGACGAGGTCGAAGGGGCGCCCTTGGACTGCCGCGAGGTCGGCCGCCTTGCTGTGCACGACATTGGCCGGTCGGCCGCCCATTCGTCGCTCGATCGCCCGGCGGAGGTCGCCTTCCACGAGGCCGAGCTCCAGGAGCCGCACCGGCTGGTCCTCGGGCAGGTTGGAGATGAGTTCGGCCGCCTCTTCAGCCAGGGCGGCCAGCATGCGCCGTCGGCCGGCCGTTCCGGAAGCCAGCGGCTCGACCTCGCCGGCCACGCCTGACCCGCCGCCTCCAAGGCTGGCCTTCAGGCTGGCGACGGCCTGGGCTGCGGATGCCAGGTCCATCGCCAGATCGGGATGCTCAGCCAAAAGGGTGCGCCATATCAGCTCGGGCGCCCCAAACGGACAGGTCGGCGCGAGCCGCCAACCCGCGCCCGATTGCTCTGCCAGGCCATGGCTGGCCATGACGTCCAGCACACGGGGCAGCAAAGGCTCGGCGCCGACAGCGACGCGCCCTGTCCTGTCCGGTTCCTCCAGCGTGAAATCATCTGTGGAGCCGGTCAGCTCGGACAGGGCCGCATGGCTGGCCGCGGCCAGATACGCCTCGAGCAGCAGCACGCTCTCGGAACGAACCGGCTGGCTGCAGTCTCCACCGCGACGATCCCGGATGCTCGCCGCCAGCGGCGTGGCACTGGCGGCCGGCGCGGAGGGAATAAGAACCTGCCGATAGCTGCGGTCCTGCAGCCACGCGTCGGCGCGGCGGGGGGCGGCAGTCAGCCACGCTTCCCGCACAGCGGCCACGGCCCGTCCGACGTCGTCGAAGAGATCGATGTCGACGCTTACCGAGCGCACCCCTCGGCGGGTCAGGCGCAGCCGAGCCTCCGATGGCAGGCGCCCTGGCGGACCGAATGCGCGCACGCGTCCCATTCGGGAGGGCAGCAGCACCGTTCCCGCCCTCGCCTCGTCGTCCAGAAGAGCGAAGAGGCCGTGGAGGGCGGCATCCAGCCGTGATGGCTCGACCATGGTATCGGGCCGCAACCCGGAGGGGAGGCCGGTGTCGAAGGTGACGCGAACTTCATAGCCGTCGGCCGCGACGTCCACGGTCTCGGCGGCCCGGAAGGCGCCGCCATAGTTGAGTCCCCAGCCCGCAGCCCGGCCGTAGATCTCTTCGGCGTCAAGGCGCCCCGCTGCCGCGAAGGGGGCGGCGATCGGCGGCGCGCCCGCTCCCAGGCGGACCGACGCGGAGGCGTGGCGGACCCAGGCGTCTTCCGAAAGTCGCGGCCGGCTCTCGATGACGAGCTGCCGGTCCGGCCCGACGGTCACACGGATCTCGCGCGGCCTGTCGATCTCGAAGGCCAGGGGGCGAACGAAGTCGAGATCGATGACTTCGGGGTCGGCCTCCTCGCCCAGCATGGCTCGGGCGGCGGCCAGCGCCATCTCGGCCATCGCGGCCGCGGGCAGCACTGGTGTGTCCTCGATCTTGTGGTCCAGGATCCAGGGGCTCAGCTTCGGATCCAGCATGCTGGTCCAGACGCCGGGCTCGCGGCTGAAGCCCAGCAGCGAGGGGCCTCGCGCAGGGTCGATCAAGGCGACGGCTTCCGTGGTCTTGCCGACCCAGAAGGGCTCGCGCCGCCAAGGATAGCGCGGCAGGCCATCCAGCCGCACGGGCCCTTCAAATCGTTCGTCCCGCCAGAGATCATAGCCGAGGCGATAGGCGTCCTCGGCCAGGCCCGGGAACGGGTCGGAGCTTGCGCTTTGACGAGTGAGGGTCGGCATCGTCCGGCCTTCGACACCGGAGTCGGCCAGTTGCTCGCGCAGGTAGGACTGGAGGATCGGCGCCGGACCGATTTCGACGAACAGACGGTGGCCCTCGCCGATCAGGCGATCGATGGCGGCGGCGAAATGCACGGGCCGCCGGACGTTCCGCCACCAGTAGCGGGCGTCGAGCGCCGGGTCCCCGGCGGTCTCACCGGCGACGGTGGAGACGAAGTGCAGATCGCCCGCGCGAAGGGCCAGGCCTTGGAGACCGCCGACGATCCCCTCCTCGATCGGATCCAGCGTCCTGCTGTGGAAGGCGTAGTCCAGGGCCAGGCGCGCGTGCCGCCAGCCGCGCTGCTGCGCCTCCTCGACGAGCTGGCGGAGTTCGTCGGGGGCGCCGGCGATCGTCACCGACCCGCAGCTGTTGATCGCAGCCACCTCGAGATCCAGCCCCAGCCGGGCCACGGCCCTTGCAGCCGCGTCGGCGGAAAGCCCGAGCGCCATCATGGAGCCGGCTCCGCGAGTGCGCTCTTGTTCGCGGCTGCGGACAACCACGATGCGGCAGGCGTCTTCCAGGCTGAGCCGGCCGGCGGCCCACGCCGCGGCGATCTCGCCCACGCTATGGCCGACGCAGGCGGCGGGCCGCAGGCCCTGTTCCGCGAGGGCTTCCACCACCCCCATCTGGACCGCGAACAGAAGCGGCTGGGCGATCCTGGTGCTGGCGACGTTTTCGGGATCGCTCGCGCGCAGGCGATCCAGCACCGACCAACCCAGCTGGGGCGACAGCAGCCGATCGGCGCGCGCCATCGCGTCGCCAAACGCGCTCGAATGCTCGAGCGCGTCCAGGCCCATGCCGAGCCATTGCGAGCCGTTTCCGGAGAACACGAACACCGCGCGGCCGTCGGCGGCGGCGGTTTGGAGGGCCACCATCGCCTCGCCCCGCTGACGGATGGCTTCAGCCAGCCCCGAGCGGGTTCCGCCCCGCGCCGAGAGCCGATAACGGTGATGATCGCGGCCCCGGGCGGCGCCACGGATCAGGCCGATGGCCGCCTCGTCGGGGACGTCCTGCAAGGTCTCCGACCAGCGCCGCGCCAGCTCCCCCAGCGCCGCCTCCGAGCGCGCCGAGATCAGCAGCGGCGGCAGGGCGGCCGTTTGGGCCTCCAGCGCCCGGGCCCTGTGCGGGGCGGAGGCCAGCACGGCATGCGCATTGGTCCCGCCGAACCCGAAACTGTTCACGCCCGCGACCAGGGTGGAGCTGCCGTTCGGCAGCACCAGGGGCTCCACGGCGACTTCGACGTTCAGCCGGTCGAATGGGATGTGGGGGTTGGGTCGTTCGAAGTTGAGCGACTTGGGCAGTCGCCGATGTTCCATGGCGAGGACGGCCTTGAGCAGTCCCGCCATGCCCGAAGCGGTTTCCAGGTGCCCGATGTTGGTTTTCACCGAGCCGACCGGCAATGGCGTCGACCGCTCCTGGCCGATGACCTCGCCCAGGGCGCCGAGTTCGATCGGATCTCCCGCCTGGGTGCCCGTGCCATGGCATTCGATGAAGGAGATCGCCTCGGGCTGGACCCCCGCGGTGGCATAGGCCTTCCGCAACAGTTCGGCCTGGGCGTGGGGGCTCGGTAGCGAGATGCCGGTGGTCCGGCCGTCGGAATTGACCGCCGTCCCCAGGATGACTCCGCGGATCGGATCGCCGGAGGCCAGCGCCTGATCCAGCGGCTTCAGCAGCACCACGCCACCGCCCTCGGCGCGAACGTATCCATCCGCCCGCGCGTCGAAGGCATGGCAACGCCCGGTCGGAGACAGCATGGAAGCGCGGCAGAAGCCGATGAATGGATAGGGCGTCAGAAGCAGGTTGACCCCCCCGACCAGGGCGCTGCCGATTTCGCCCCGTCCGAGCGCCTGGCACGCCAAGTCCAGGGCCACCAGCGACGATGAGCATGCCGTGTCGACGGCGAAACTCGGCCCCTTCAAGTCCAGCACATAGGAGATGCGGTTGGCGACGATGCTGCCGGTGGTGCCGGTCATGAAGTAGGCGTCGCCGGCCGCCGGATCGCCGATGCGGCTGTTGGCGTATTCCGCGCCCGAAAAGCCGATGTAGACACCACAGGTTTCGCGCGCGAGCCGGGCCGCGGGTGCGCCGCCGTCCTCGATCGCCTCCCACGCCAGCTCCAGAAGGAGCCGCTGCTGGGGATCGATCTGCTCCGCCTCGCGAGGGGAGACGCCGAAAAAGGCGGCGTCGAAGCCGCGGATCTCGTCGAGCACGCCTGCGCGCCAGGTGTAGCTCTTCCCCGGATGGCCGGGCTCGGGGTGGAAGAAGAAGTCCTTCGCCCAGCGGCTGTCGGGGATCTCGCCGATCGCGTCCCGGCCGGCTTCGAGCAGCCGCCAGAACGCGGCCAAGTCGGACGCCCCAGGGAACCGTGCAGCCGCTCCAACGATGGCGATGGGCGGCGCCGTGCGATCGCGTGCCATGCAACTCATTTCAGCTTGATAGGGACGAGCCTCGCCGGTCGACCGAGTCACGGCCGGATCCGATCAGGCGGCATGCTCGCGGACCCCCGCGACGATCAGCCATCCGATTCCATAGGCGACGCACAGGGAGACCAGGACCGTCAGCACCGTCTCCCACCGGTTTGGATAGAGCGAGCGCTCGGGCAGGTTCGGGCGGACGACCGGCACCAGGTAGAGGTGCTTGCGCTGGGTATCCAGGCGGGCGGCTTCGAGCGCGGAGATGGCCGAAGCGTAGTTCTTGCTGGCGACCTCCTGCTGCAGGACCAGCTTCTGGTAATCCCCGAGCATGGGCGCGGCGGAGTTGGCGCCCCCGGCGAGCTGACCGCGCTGGGCGTCGATCGTCGCCTGCAGCGAATTCAGGTTTGCCTGCTGCTGACGAAGCTCGGGCGAATTCGGCTTCATCACCACGCTCATCTGGGCCAGTTTGGATTTCTCGGTCGCAAGTTGCGTGTCCAGCGCCGAACTCTCCTCCATGGTCAGGGCCGTCGAGCGGGTGGGATCGAGCGCCTGCTTGGCGGTCCGGAACCGGGTCATCTCCTCGTTGATCTGCTGCAGCCGCGCTTGGGTGTGCTCCACCTCGTTCTGGGCGCCCTGCATGGCGTCGGCGTCTGCGCGCAGGCTGTAGCCGTTCACCTCCTGGTCGCTCGCGGCCATGAGGGCGTCGGCGATCCGCTTGGCGTCGGCGGGACGGAAGGCGCGCACCCGCAGGGTCACGATCCCGGTGCTGGAGTTCGTCCCCACGCTGACATGGCGAAGGTAGGCGTGCAGCAGTTGCTCGTCGGACGGGTGCGGAGGCAGCCAGTTCAGCACGTCGAGACCGCTGCGGCGGAGCATCCCCACGAGGTCCACCCGCTGCTGCAGCGCCTTGACCGCGTCGTGGGAAGCCAGGAAAGCCGCCACGCCGCTGGTCTCCTCGGGGGCCTCCCGCAGCCCCGAGCCCAGCATTTCGCCGAGCAGCGAACTGGATTGCGACTGAGGCCCGCGCACGAAGAACTGCGCCTCGGAGACGTACTGGCTGGCGGCGAAGATCCAGCAGTAGGCGGCCACCGCGAGGGTCGGCGCGACGACGGTCCAGAATGGCCAGGGCGAATGGCGGATCCACCGGCGCGTGCGCGCGACATGGCCACGGACCTTGAGGCCCAGCATCCTGCGCCGCGGCGCCAGACCGGAAAGCCGGCGCCAGGCCGGCGCGCCGACCCGCGCCACGGTGTCCGTTTTCACATCCATGCGGTGGCGTCCTTGACCGACTGTCTGCGCGAGAGCTTCGCCCGCATCCCTAAGCGGTTGGCCGCCACTCCGGTTCGCCACTCGTCGATCGAAATCTGGTGCGGACCGTCCGCCGATTGAGCAAAATCTCCCAGCCTAAGCTTCGCCATTAGCTGCCCACTGCTCAGTCAATCCGTCCGGCACTTGAACACAACGCTTCATTTCAATCGTCGGCGACGATCGGACCTTTACGGGCGGCGGACAAGAGTATTTAGCTGCTCTGGCGTGTTATTCGCCGCCCCTATTTTCGTCTCTATCAAAAGAGAATTTCAAAAGTCGAGCTGAGACTAACAAATGATATCGCCGAGGACGGCGGCTGATATTGGAGTGTGTTTATGGACGGCGAAGGCCGATCGCCACGACGATTTTTGTTTTTGCAAGGTTTGGCAAGTCCCTTCTTCGCCCGCCTCGGCGCCGCCTTGAGGACGCGTGGCCACTTTGTCGCCCGCATCAACTTCAACGGAGGAGACCGGCTCTTCTGGCCCATTCCGGGAGGAGTGGATTTCCGCGGCGCGGAGGATGAGTGGCCGGCGTTCTTCGCCGAGCGGCTCCGCAAATGGGCCATCACTGACGTCGTCCTGTTCGGAGACTGCCGCCCTCTCCACCTGAAGGCGAGGCAGATCGCCCGCGCCGCGGGGGTGTCCGTCCAGGTGCTCGAGGAGGGTTATCTCCGCCCCAACTGGATCACCTTTGAGCTGGGGGGCGTGAACGGCCATTCCTCGCTTCCCCGCGACCCCATCTGGTTCCGCAACGTGGCCCATGGCCTGCCGCCATGGACGGGGGGGCTTCCGATCCCGAGCCCCTTCGCGCGCCGCGCCTTCGACGACGTCATCTACAATTGCGCCTGCGCCCTGCTCGGCTGGCGTTATCCGGGCTATCGGTCCCACCGGCCTTGCAACGCCTTCGTGGAATACGCCGGTTGGGCGCGAAAGCTGGTCCGACAAGCGCTCTCCGGACGACGGTCGGGCGAGCCGGTCGCCGCGCTCATCCGATCAGGCGCTCCCTATTTCCTGCTTCCGCTGCAGCTCGACAGCGACGCCCAGCTCAGGTTCCACTCCTCCTTCGGGGGGATGCGCAGGGCGCTGGAGCTGACCCTGTCGTCCTTCGCCGCCCACGCGCCGGGCGAAGCCTCCCTGGTCGTCCGCGAACATCCGCTCGACAATGGACTTTTCGACTGGCGCGGCCTCACCGGCGCCCTGGCGGAAAGCAAAGGCGTCGCAGACCGCGTCCTCTACATGGAGCGGGGCGATCTCGCCCCCTTGCTTCGTGGCGCGCAGGGCATGGTGACCGTGAACAGCACGGTCGGCGTCATCGCATTGTCGCTGGGCGCCCCGGTGATCGCCCTGGGCTCGGCGATCTACGACATGCCCGACCTCACCTTCCAGGACGGTCTGGACGCGTTCTGGCGCCGCTGCTCGCCGCCCGATCCGGCGACATTCGACTCCTTTCGCAGGGTGGTGGCGCACCGGACCCAGCTCAACGGAGGCTTCTTCAGCAAGACCGGCGTGCGCCTGGCCATCGAGGGCGCGGTGCGCCGGTTGGACGCCCGCACGCCCATCGCAGCGCGGCCGCAGGCCTCGCAATCGAGCTGGGCGCCTGAAAGCCGGTCGTTTCAGCCCGAGATTCCGGCCTCGTGAAGGGTGTGGTGATCACCGGCGCCTCCAGCGGATTGGGGGCCAGCCTCGCCCGCGCCTATGCGGCTCCCGGGGTGTGCCTGGGGCTCATCGGGCGCAATCGAGAGCGACTGGCCGCGACGGAGGAGGCGTGCCGGGAGGCCGGCGCATCCGTCGTCTGCCTGGCGGCCGACATCGCCGACTCCGCGCTGATCGGAGACTGGCTCGGGGCCTTCGACGCCGATCATCCCGTGGGCCTGCTGGTCGCCAACGCCGGCACCTCCGCGGGCCCGGCGCGGGATGAGCCGTGCGAGGGACTGGATCGGGCGGCCAGGCAGGTCCGCACCAACCTGCTGGGGGTGATCAACAGCGTCGAGCCCCTGGCGGCGCGGATGGCCGAGCGGGGGCGGGGCCAGATCGCCGTCGTCGCTTCCATCGCAGGCCTCCGCGGCCTGCCAGACAGCCCCGCCTATTCTGCAAGCAAGGCCGGGATCCGCGCCTACGGCGAAGCGCTTCGGGCGCGGCTGAAGCCCTACGGCGTCTCGGTGACGGTGATCTGTCCCGGCTTCTTCGACACGCCGATGACCGACCGGTTCAAGGGCGCAACGCCCTTCCTGCACTCGCTGGAAAACACGACACGGCTGGTGAAACGGGCGCTGGCGCGCCGCCGCCCCCGGCTGTCGTTTCCCTGGCCGCTGGTCCTGGGCCTGCGCTGTCTGGATGTCGGTCCCGCATGGTTCGGGGACGCCATGATCAAGTCCATGCGCTTCCACATCGTCTCCGAGTGACGCTGTGCTGACGTGCGCGCGCATCCTGGTAGGCGTCGGCCTGGCGCTCGTGGCTTGGCGGATCACCTTCGTCCCGGGCCAGTCGCTTCGCAGATGCTGGCGCGCCGTCGCACTGGATGGCCTGGCCCCGCTCGGAGGTTTCGCCTGGTTCCTCGCGGCCACGGGACGTCCGTTGCTGTCAGGGGCGCTGGTGCTCTCGATCCTCGGCGCCCTGACCTTCGCAGACCGGGCCAAGCGGCGGGTGCTGTCGGAGCCGGCCCTGTTTTCGGACCTGTCGCTGCTGATCCTGATGGTCAGGCACCCGGCGCTCTACCTCTCTTATGTGGGCTATGGACGCTTCGCGCTGGGCGCGGCGGCGATCGGCGGCGCGCTTGCGGCGGCTCTGGTGTTCGAACCGGCCGTGGGAGGCTGGACGCCATGGGTCGGCCTGATCGGCTTCACCCTCGGCCTCGGCGTGATCTGGGCCATGGCGGGCCCCCTACTGCATCCCCTGGTCGCACAGCTGCGGCGGTTGTCGCCCAGCGGGGAGCCGGAGGCGGACGCCGCCCAGCTCGGGGCGCTCGCCTGCCTTCTCGCCCACGGGCTGATCGCACGCTCGGAACGGGCCGGCCGGCAAGCGGCCGCCTGCCCGCAACCCCAGCTGCAGTCCCCACCGGTGATCCGCACCCGGCCGCCGCCGGTGGTCATGGTGCAGGCCGAATCCTTCCTCGACGCGCGGCGGCTGGGCCCAGCCATGCCCTCGGACCTCCTTCCGGCTTTCGAGCAGTGCCGAAGCTCCAGCCTGCAGTGGGGCCGCCTCGACGTCCGGGGCCGCGGCGGCAACACCATGCGCACCGAATTCGACGTCCTGACCGGTTTGCCGTCCGAAGCGGTGGGCCTGGACTGGCGCAATCCCTACCATGCGTTTGCGAGGCGGCCGGTCGACTCCCTCGCCTGGCGCTTCCGGGCCCTGGGCTATCGGACGGTGTGCATCCACCCGTTCGACCGAACCTTCTTCGCGCGGGATCAGGTGATGCCAAACCTCGGCTTTGAGACCTTCCTCGGGGAAGAGGCCTTCGAGGGGGGCGTCCGCGACGGCCGCTATATCGCCGATTGCGAGGTCGCCGGACTGACCGAGCGCCTGCTGCGTGAGCAGGAGGGTCTCTTTCTCTTCGCCATCACGGTGGCCAACCATGGCCCATGGTCACAGAGCGCCGAGGGTGGAGAACTCGGCGGCTGGATCGAGGGGCTGAAGCGCACCGACGCCATGCTGGGCGCCATCGCCCAGGTTATGAGCCGGCGCAGCGACAAGGGCCTCCTGGCCTTCTTCGGCGATCACCCGCCGAGCCTGCCCATGGCGTTCGAGGCGTTGGCCTATCGCGAGCCAACGACCGACTACCTTTTGTGGCGGGACGGCGAGGGCCAGGCGCCGCGGCGCGACTGTTCGGCCAGCGAGCTCTCGCGCACCATCCTCGCGGCGGCGGCGTGAGCCGCGGGCGCTGGATGAGGTGGACCTTGGCGCCGCTCCATGCGGCCGCCTTGGGCACGGGCGCCAAGTCGTTCCG
>FTJO01000065.1_pt3 | contig 12230 bp, 4 predicted proteins | sample 1658761 | NCBI WGS metagenome assembly FTJO01 (sample SAMEA3914852, study PRJEB12502) | metagenome | biome: forest; material: soil | place: USA | collected 2011-06-22 | depth 0.3 m | reverse complement strand
CAGGTCGGCGCCGTCGGCGAGGATGTCTGCGCTGATGCGGAACCCGATCCAGACCGCCCCCGCCGGCGCTCCGGGCCAGCGGTCGGCCTGCACGCGCAGATTTAGCTTTCGCGCCATGCCCCGCCCCGCCTATTCGTAAGTATCGGAGTAGTTCGCTGAGGTGTGCTTCTTCTCCCCGGCGAAGGTGTATTCGACGCGCTGGTCGACGCTCAGCGTGAAGAAGATACTGATCCTGACGCTGATGGAGAGAGTCCCCGTCCCAAGCATCAGATTGCCGTCGTAGCTGACGTCCAGCAGAAGCGCGACGTTGGCGGTGATCAGCCCGGCCACGTCGACGTTGCCGCGCGCCAGGATGAACACCCGAATGGCTGTGGAGCCGCCGCCCTCTGCCGTCGTCCAGGTGATCGCCACGGCGCAGCCGATCTCCAACCACACTCCGCCGGAGACCACGCCGAAGCTGAAGCCCAGCCCGACGCCGGCCGCGATGCCGATGTCCAGGACGTATGTCAGCAGCGGCTTGGGCTTGGAGGTCGGCAGGTAGGATAGCCGCTGGGTGAGATAACCGCCGCCGTTCAGGATCCAGACGTTCAGGGTGAAGGGGGCCATCCGCGAGCCCACCGACACGTCACACAGCAGCTGGAACTCGGGCAGCGCCGAGACCCCGAACATCACGTGCAGCCACAGGTCCGAGATTCCGAACACACCCGTCTGGAGGTTGGGAAGCTTGAGATCGAGCGTCGCAGCCACGCCCACGGGTACGCCGCCCCGCATCAGGGGTCCGACGCTGAGCCCGTCATCCTGGCCGGCCTTGGCGAGCAGGTCGGTCACGAAGCGCAGGGCCTCGGCCACCTCCACCCGGTCCGGCGAGATCCGGAAGTCGAGCTTGCCGCTTTGGTCGAAGAAGAGCCCAGTCTGACGGAACGTGATGATCGTCTGGCCGCCGGCGACCACCCGCCAGTCGCCGGAAAGCCGGCCCAGCATGCTGTGGGCGACCCCGTTCTTGCCGGCGCTCGCCCGCGCCTGGGCGAAGAACCGCGCGCCGTCGATGACCACGGTGACCGGCCCGAACTGCAGCAGCTCGGCGGCTTCGGCGAAGGGAATGTCGATGTCCGCCTCGAGCCAGGCCTTCAGCTCGGCTTGGTCGAAACCGTGGCGGAGCTGCACCGCCTTGCCCGAATCGATGTCCGGAAAACGCGCCTTCTGCAGCAGGCCCTTGAAGTCGATCCCGCCCATATCGGGGATCAAGTTAGCAATCGACAGACCCTTCAGGTCCTTGGGAATGAGCTGCTCGCCGATCGTGTCGATCGGGAGGCGGACGCCAAACGATTGCAGCAGCTCGGAGACCGCCGCCTTGGCCTTATCGGCGGCGGCCAAGGTGTCGCCCACGCGATTGGCCAGCGCTATCGCCGGCGTGATGTCGACGACCTTGTTGACCTCCCGGAACACCAGGGCGACCTCAGGGCGGTTGAGGCCCAGGGTGTCCGTCTTGGGTGGATCGGCGAGCGCGCGGAGGAGCTGGAGCGTCGTCCCACCCTGCTGGAAGATCTGTTTGCCCTTGTCGGCAAGGGTTGAGGGATCGGTTCCCAGGACGTCGCGCACCTGTTCCTGGGCCGCCGCGGCGGCCTGCGAGACTCGGGTCTCCAGCCCGCGAGTGACGGCGCCCAGCGAGTCGGCGACGCCCTGGCGCAGCTGGTCGAGATCCGCGCCCGCCGCCTCGATCGCGCGATAGGCCTCCGCGCGAAGCGTGTCCTGGAGCTCCTTGAAGTAACTCCCCGGGTTCGAAGGGATCCAATCCTGCGCGCCCTGGATCAGCTGCTTGGCGCAGTCCACCTCGAGCTTCGCGGCCTGGGCGATGACCTGGTTACGCAAATTGTCGATGTCTTGCTTGGCCGCCACGATCGTCCCGTTGGCCCAGGCGCCCAATCCCCGTACGCGCACCGGCAACTCGCCCTCTGCCTTGACGAGGGCGACCTTCAACGCGTCGGCCGCAGCATCAAGAGTGGCCTGGGCAGGTCCCGGGCTCGGAAGGTCGGCGACTACCTTCGAAGCGTGGGCGATCTGATCGCGATAGATCTTCAGCCACGCCGTGATGTCGTGGGCCCCGGTCTGCAGCGCGTTGTCCAGCGCCGTTTCGATCGTCGAAACACCGGCGACGAGCGTGTTCACCCGTCCCTCTATGGCCGCCCTCGGCGCTTCGATCGCGTCGTGGGCCTTCTTCAGCTTGTCCGCCAAGCTCGCGCGCGCGGTGTCCGCCGGAGCCGATGCCAAATAGAGGACCGAACGCAGCGCCGCGCTCGCCGCCGCCAAGCCGGCGGCCATCAGGAGCACGAGTCTGCGGGCCTGCGGCGGCGGCGAACGCACGGCCGCGGCGACCTGCTTGTCAAACGCGTCCAGTGCCCTCCCGGCGGCATCAAGCGTCTGCTTCCACTCGACGTTGGTGTTGAGCACCTTGGCTCGAACATCGGCGAGCTGTTTTTCCGCGTCTTCGACGATGCTCGCGATCGCTGTCGAAGCTCCACTCAACTCGCCGCCGAGGGCGCTGGTGAGGCTGGCCAGGCTGGCGTGCTGGGTATCCGTCAGTCGGCGTAGCTCGGCCTGCGCCTGGGCCAGCGGGGCGTCCAACCTCCCCAGCGCCTGCTGCATCGCATTCTTGGCCGCGTCCCAGGTCTGCGCCGTGGCGGCTTTGATCGCCGTGACGTTCTCGTCGATGAGACCGTCCGCGCCGTCGAACATCGGGTCCAGGCGGTCCTCCGCCTGCTGCATGGCCTCCTGGAGCGTCGTCTGTAGCCGCCCGGCCTGTCCGGCCACGGCCTGGTCGATCTGCCGCCCTAGCCCCTCGGCGATCGCCGGCGGCGGAAGGGCCTCCAGCGCGCGAGCAGCGCCGGAAAGATGCACGAGGCGCGCAAGGATCGGTTGCATGACCCGGTCCAGCGCGCGGTCGACGGCCGCCTTTGCGCGCGCCTCCAGGTCTGGCGTCGACTCCAGCGTCGAGAGGCCCGACAACACCTGGCCCAAGACCCTGTCCAGTTCCCCGCGAAGGCTGGCGGCCAGCTCCGCCATGTCCCCCGCGCCGGCGGCAGCGGGATGCTGGGCCGCGCCGACCTGCGGCGCTGGCAGGGAGCGCGCCAGGGTGACGTTCTTGAAGACGGCGGCCGGGCCGCTCGCCGTGCGGCCATGGGTGATGACGGCCCGTTCCATCGAGGGCGCGAGCCGCAGAGTGATCGGCTCGTAGCCTGCGGCGTGCTCCGGCTCGGCCGGCAGCATCACGTCGCTCAGGTCGTCGGAGGACCAGGTCACGGTTCCGCAGCTGGGGGGCGGCAGGTCGAGGTAGTCCACGCCCCGCACCGACCGCCAGGTGTCGGTATCGTCGCCCTCGCCCGCCACCACCGAGGTGTAGAACACCAGCTTCTCGGGCTCGTCGATTTCGCAGCCGATTTCGCCGCCGCCCTCTCCGGCCATCAACAGGCGGATCTGCGGCTTCGGATAGAGGAGCGCGGGATCGTCCGGATTGCCCGTGGGCCCGGTCGTGAGGTCGGCGAAGGCCGTGTTCCACAGGGGGACCTTCCATCCCTCCTCGCGGACATCGGAGCCCCAGCGGCTGTCGACGCGGATGCGACGCGACTTGAACTCGGCTCCCACGATGCAGGCCGCAGCGGACACCGACGAGCCGTCCTCGGGATACCGTCGGACCGTCTCCAGGAGTTCGACATATTCCTCGACCTTACGCAGGACCGGCCGTCCCGCCAGCTCGTCCTGCTCCTTGCCGATCGGCTGGATGTTGTAGAATTGGGCCGACGGAACGACCGACCGCTCGTAGACGATGACGTGCTTGGCGCGATTCCACAGGCCGCCGATCCGTCCGACGCGCTCGAGCGCATAGCGGTGCACTCGCCCCTGCGCCGTTTCGGTGTCTATGGCGGTGCGCTTCTCGTCGAACAGCGCCCGCTGGCCACCCCAGCCGCCGTGGGCGGAAAGGTGCACGTCGCGGACCCGCCCGCCATCCGCCCGCGGCCTGAAGTAGACCTTCTTGAGGATGACGGGACTTTCGAACGCCCACGCGACGCCGCCTGCGAAGCTTGTCGCGTCATCGGAGTCGATTGAGAATCCCGGCGGCATGTCCTTCGCGACGCCGGCGATCGGCCAGCGCAACGCCGTTCGAGGACCGTGATCGGGCGCCTTGTCGTCATGGATCCGGAGGTTGAAACCGACACCCTGGTCCAGCACCAGCTGGTCATCGGGCGTGTCGCGCCAGAGCTTGTCGACGGCGAGCCGTCGCGGCTCGATCGCGATCATGCGATTGATCAGCGGGATATAGGCGGCGAGCGGGCTATTGTCCTGGTCGGCCGTGTCGCCGAGCGGCAAGACCGGAACGCCGAGAGCTGCGGCCAGCTCGGCGACGAAGACCCGCTCGCGCGGCGTCACCCGCGTGGTCATGCCGTATAGCAGTTCCAACCGCAGGTCGCGCACCTGAGCGCCCGGGGATCGCTGGCCCGCGAAGCCCAAGATGCGGGACAGGTTCCAGCCCGGCTCGTGGAACCGCGCGTCAAAATAGGTCGGGTTCACGTCGAGCCGGGTGACCGACCCGAAGCGGGCGGCCGCCGGCGCGCCTTCGCGGATGTCGGGCGGATAGCCGCCCGCCGGGGAATTCTTCTCCATCGCCTCGCCGACGACCTGCGGCGGTAAGGCCAGTCGGACAAGCTGCGCGTCGTCCGCGATCCGCCACGCCAGCCCGCCATCGGCGGCGGCGTTCCAGACCGCCACCTCCTGGGAGTCGTCGGATGCGGCAGTAGGCTCGGCATACTCCACCAGGGCGACCCGGAAGGGAGCGGTCTCGATCACCAGCGCCGTCGGCGCCGGCGGCGGCGGAACTGGGGGCGGCGACGGCAGATCGGTGGGCGCCGGCGCCGGATCGGGGGCCGGAATCGGGACGGGCGTGGACCTGAGCGAGAACGTGACCGTATGGTCGTCTCCGCGCGTGACCGTTTCGCGGACGCTGAGGTCGTATTTGTGCGCTGGTGGCGAGGTCCCTGGAGATCGGGCGAAGACCAGGGGCGCGTCAGGGATGGATCCACTCAGGTCGCGCAACCCCTGGAGGCGCTCCAGCGCGGTGATCCGGTCTGCGTCGGGCCGGGGATCTTCGCCGGCCGGGCTCAGCGCGCTGACGGCCAGGTCCAGACGCAGATCGAGGGCGTCCCTCAGGCGATCGTCGAGGGCGTCGTCAGGTTCCCGCCCAAGGCAGCGAAGCTGCAGCAGGCCGTTCTGGCCTGCGGCGCCCTCGAAGAAATGGAATCTGAACGCGCCGATCTCGGTCTCGGCGTCCATCGAAACCGGCAGGGACAGGCCGAGCCGCACGCCGATCGGGGCGCTCGCGATATCGACAAGGTCGGCGATCGACGGTTGGTAGCAGGGCTCGTGCGTGCAATTCGCGGGCTTTGCCGCGTCCGGCGAGCGCAGCGCTGGATTCAGCGTTGCGCGGAAGTTCAGCCTGCCGCCGCCGCTCAGCGCCAGGCGTGGGAGCGAGGCCTCGACGGTGATGTCGCGGCGCTGCAGGGCGTCGGGCTTGGCCCACAGATTCCACACGACGACCGGCTCGAAGGTGCAAAGGTCGATGCGCACCTGCTTGGGCAGCTGCTTCTCGATGTCCGCTTCTGCGCCGAGCAAGCGCGCTGAGGGATGCAGGTCGGTCAAGAAGCCCACAACCTGCCAGGCCCAGGGCCCCCTATACGGATCTCCATGCTTTGGCGCATCACGCAGCGTGTCTAGGTCGAACCGCGGCGCCAGGCTCAGCGGCCGCGCGTCGTGGACCGAGCGAAGGCCCTGCCCGATCTGCTCGGCGACGTCGTCGGCCCTGGCGACCACATTCTTGGTCATGGCCGCGTCCGGCGGGGCGGTGATCGTGAACAGCCACCGCACCTGAGAGACGGGCTCCAGCTCCCAAGTCAGGGCGGCCTGGCGCTGTTCCTGGGCGAAGGTCAGGAGGGGCAAACTATTGATCGGCACGTCCGGCTGAGGATCGGCAAGTTCATCAATGTTCGACGGCAGGACGGCGAGGGCCGCAGCGGACAAGCCCGCGAAGACGTCGGACCGGTTAAGCGTGGCGAGCTCGAACCGGGGCACGAGGCTTGGAGCCTCGGTGTGGGTGGGATGCGGGGCTACGGCGCGAAGGCCAAACCTGCGAAGCGTCTGGTTTTGCCTGGGGCGAGCGCCCCCAACCGCCCAGGGGTAGAGTGCGGCGGAATACAGAAGCTCTCGGCTTGCGGGGTTCGGTTGGTACTCGGCCTGGACGCCCTTCCTGGCGAATACGCCAAGGTCGGCCATGGAGAACGACTTCGCCGAAATCTTGTCGTCGTCGTCGGCAGGCTCCGTGGTAAAGCCGATCGACAGCCTGTCGCTGACGGCGCCGCGCCAACCATTGGGCGGAGTTGCGTCAGGCGACCAAAGGTTCCGCGGCGTCGTTCCCTGCCAGGCCTCGAGCGAGATGATGGCCCGTGTGTCATAGAGGTCCACGCGCCCCGTGTAGGGCGCGTGGACCCCGAGGGGCGTGCGGATCTGCAGCTTCAGGTCGAAGTGGCTTATAGCTCCCGGATCGGTCCCGGCGGGGTAGAGGACCAGGCGCGAGCCGCGCTGCAGGGGGGCCGCATCTCCGGTCCACGGGCTGGGCGGCGCGGGGTCGGTCGATCCCTTGCCGTCGACGGGGCGGCAGGTGTCGAAAACCGCGAGCGGCAGGCCCTGTCGCTTCAGCAGGTCGGCCCCGTGGCGATAGAAGACGCAGCGGACGATGCCCGTCAGAACGCCAGCCGAAAGGGTCTCGATTCCGTAAGTGACTCCATAGGCCGCCAGAGCGATCGGGTCGCCGAGCGGATGGGGCGGTGCAGTCGTTGGGCTGCTCTGGCGCCATAGGCGCTGGAGGTCGTTGAACCGGTCCAGCGGAAAGCGTGCGTAACGCCAGAGTTCATCGTTCGCGCCGTCGCTGCCGACGACCACGACCTCATGCCCACCTTCGCTCTCCCGGCTCCCGGCACGGACCGCAATGAAGGCAATATTGGCCACACGTGCCCCCCGACACGACGGCTCGCGCGGAGGAACTGCGACGCGATCCAGTGCGCCCTCAAGTTCGCACGCCAACCCACGCCCACAACGTGACGTACTATTTGGTTAACACGCAACCGGAATCTGCTCGATGGGATCAGGATTCGCGCAAGACCTGCTTGGCCGCCGCGATGCTTCTCCGCGGGAATAAGATGAATCGCCACCCAGGCGGCGCGAAGTGCAGGCGTGCCGGGCTGGCGCTCTCAGCCACGCCCGGCACGCCACTTTAGCCTAGCTCGGGCTAGAACTTCCGGCGCGCCTCGGCCCGGTACGCGCGCAATAACACTGAATTATCGCTCACCCGGGCCCAGGATTTAGGCGCGAGGACCTCAGCGGCCGTTATGACGTGCGGGCGATGGAGGAGGACGTCTGGCACGCCTACACCGGCCTTGCGACAGATGCCTTCGTTCGAAGATTCCTCGATGGCTACGAGGCCAAAGACCGGCGACTCTTAAATGCCGGGGCCGGTGTTTACGAGCTCTGCCTCCGCGGTTGGGATGAGATCTCGTTGGACCTCTTCACCACTCCACTTTGCGACCGCAGGGGCGCTGTCTGCGGCAGGGTGGAGGCGTTACCGTTCGCCACTGCAACGTTCGGCGCGATTGTGTGCGTCGGCGAAGTTCTTGCGTACTGTGATCCGGCCGCCGCGATTGCCGAATTCGCCCGGGTGCTTGATAGTGATGGCGCTCTGATCGTCGATTTCGGAAGCAGCCGGAGCATTCGCCGGTGGTTCAGCAATTCGTTTGGACGCGCCGCCGATCTCGTAAGCGTCGAATACAATGGCACTCCAGAACAGACGTGGGTTTACGATCCTGCGTATGTGCGCGCTCTGCTCGGACGTGGTGGCTTTGACATCCGGGCCGAACAAGCCACGCACACTTGGTCAGCGCTCGCGCGCACCCTGGGGGTGAGTACAACAAAGGCGACGACGCTCGAGCGGCGACTTAGCCGGCTTTCCTTACCGCGGGCATGGGGCGATCTCAGGACTATCGGTGCCGTTCGATCGAAAGGCGGCCGATGATCGCCGAGAAGAGCTTGCGCGAGGCGTCTGTGTCCTCGGCCAAACAGTAGGCCGCAGCCGCAATCAGTGTGAACGGAATGAGAAGCCATACGCTGCCCAGCGCACGCTCCAATCCAAACATAAGAGCAGACACCACAATCAACCTCGGCAATTTCGGGCCGAACACGCGGTTTACAAGCGGGCCGACTGCCGGTGCCCTGCGCAGGACGTTCATCACAAGTGATCGTCTGTCGTCGCCTTTTGTGTCGAAGGATTCCTTGTCGTCTAGCTCGCCCGGTTCTCTTCGCTAATGATCAAAGTGGCCTCCAGCCTTTTATTGAAGCTGGGCAGGTCGCAAGAACCGCACCACGTCAAATTTGGCAAAGGCCAAACCGGCCCGTTCGCCCTTTCGTTGGCGTCCTCCTTGGGCTACAACTTCCAATGGTTAAGCTGGATAACTCTGGATTATGCTCATTGCGGGGAACGCTACTGTTTACCCGAGCTACATCGTTACCGGTTTATGTCTTCGTTGATTTCCTTTGTCGACACAGCCAATCGGCTCGGTGTCAGTGGTCGGCGATTTTGTAATCGTGACATTCCAATGTCTGCGCAAACTGCAGTGGTTGCGACAATGCCAAATACAATAAGTACGATGGCAAGAACGGTCGTGTATATATTTCCTTCTGCACAGGCAGCAGAAATCCACCGTATGTCTCTGCAACCCGTGTGGCGAGCAACGATTGCGGAACGAGCAGTTCAAAGATCAACAGAAGTACGGCCGCGGGAGCGAGGCCGCACCCTAACGTGACGTAGGACGACAGCGCCGACTCCGAGCCAATCAGGCGCTTTGGTCGGCGCATAATCCAGAGTTATCGGCGGCCCCGGATGGCCACTTCGCGCCAGGAGCGGCCGTTGGGCTTGCTCCACAAAGTCGACATTCAAGATACTCACGTGACAGACTGTTCGCGGAAGGAAGAACGTCGCCCGTGCCGCAATCCTGTGTCACGGCTCTTCCAATCGCCAGTTTGGCGGACGCGACGAAACCAGCGGTGAAGAGCCGAGGGATGACGGCGGGATTGCAGGAGCGGCGATAGACCGAGGAGAGGGGCACGCCGGCGCCGCCGTGCTCGGCGGGGAGCTTGGCGATCTCGGATCGTCGTTGGTCCAGTCGGCCTTGAGGCAGGGCCTTGACCACTTCTGGGGAGTCCAGCGCTAGGTGTTCGTTCACCTACCAAGCGACGCACTTCGGCGCGGTAAGTTGACAAACACACGGGCTTGCCCTGGCCCTGAAATCCGCGAGCCTCTGATCTCAGTCAGTTTCGTCCGGCTCGTCAGAGATCAGGAGCGCCACCTCCCGCTGCGGAGCCTTCAGGCCGAAGAGCGTGGCCGAGCGCTTCTTGCGCTTGTTCTCTACAGCTTTCTCCAGCTGCTCCAGCACTTCGGGGAGGTAGGCCTTCATGCGGGGGCAAAAGCGCCTCGCCCATTCCAGGTCGACAAGCGCTCGGCTGTCGGCCGGGCCGATCGCAAGCTGAGCATATCTCCACAGCTCTGCCGGCTCGGTCGCTGTTGCGGCTTCCGCCAGCCAGCGGAGCGTCCAGTGCGAGCGCGCGTACCGTGCCGCCGCCTCGCTGGCGACGGCTCCGAGAAAACCCGACCCATAAGACCGGCGTAGGACATCGTCGCTATGATCGTTAAGGCTGCGAAAGCCGGCCACCGTCAACGCTCGTGCGCGAAGACCTGGCTCCGGGCGAGCCAGCCGTTCGTCAACGTAACCGTCCAGCCAAGCGTTCGCGTCGCCAGTCTCTGCGGCAAGCACGGCTGTTTGCAGGGAGGCGTCGTCAAGCGGGGCGTCGAGGGCGGTGCACCAAAGGTGTTCCAGGGAGGGCGCTCGGGTTGCAAAGAGAGCGCCCAGTGCCAGCGGCGTCTTCTCCCGGCCCAGGGTCACATTCGTCGGAGACCTCAGGTCCCATACCCTCCGGAACACGGCCGCCGCGAGGTCGCCTTGCGATCTCGCGGCAGCTCCCGCGAGCACGAGCGCGAGATTGCGCACGTTGCCGAGGGCGCGCGTGTTGTTCATCGCGAGCAGGCCGCGGAGCCAGCCCTCGGCGCGCGCGTGATCCTCTTGCGCGAGCCGCTTGAGCCCCGTGATGGGCGGCACGGCGCCGAGCGCGGCGGCTCCCTCTTGCGTCAGGGCGCGTCGGTAGGCCTCCACCTCGGCCAAGACGGCGCGCTGCCGATCGGCGAAGCGCCTCGCACCACGCTCCGGCTCGCTGAGTTCCTCGAACTTCGCCATGAGATCTCTGTTGTCTGGCTCGGCCTCCTCGAACCAGGCGGTCGCGTCGAGCTCGTCCCATGAGGCCCCATAGAACAGGCTCACGCCTGGAGGGGGTTCAGCCCCTATAGGCTGGAGCAGACGCGTGAGCACAGCTTCGGTCTGCACGGCCAGCCGCCTGAGAGCGTCGCCCCCGAGATGGGCCGCCGCCCAACCGAGGAATCGAGGGGGAACTCGGTCGAGCAAGTCGCCTCGCACCCGCGCCACCACCGCCGTGGCGACGAGCCGTCCAAAGGCGAACGCATCCTCAGTTTTGTCCGGCTCCGCGTTCATGCCTTGGAGGCGGTCTAGCACGGCGTCGTACAACGCAGTGTCCTCCGCCTCCGCCGCGATCTCAGCGGCGAGTGACTTCTGTATGTCGTTGGGACCGAACAGGAGATCGAGCAGCCGCGCACGAGTCCTCTCGGTCAGCGATGCCTTGGAGCCGGACGCGAAGAAGAGAACGCGAGTCACCGCCTCGGCGTCGCTCCCGTCCATTGCATCGCCAAGGCGGCGCTCAAGGGTATCGGGCGGCAGTGGGATCAGACCTCGCCGGATATTGAGGTAGAGCGGAGTGCCGGCCGGCAGCTGCAGGATGATATCCAGCTGTTCGTCAGGCGAGGCGCCCGGCATCAGGCTTTCCGCAAGATGTCCGGCCACCCAGAAGGCATCGGAGTCGCTCACCCGGAAGGGGGCGGCTGCAAGCTGTCGATAGGCGTCAAGGACCCCCGCCCGCTCGCTCACGCCAAACAGCGGAGCCAGTTCCGGCAGTCGCCACGACAACTGGCGCAGCGGAAGCCCCGTCCGGCGCGGAGCGTCCGCCAGCAATTCCCGGAGCTTAGAAATCAGCGCTTCGGGATCAAAGCGCAGCAGGCCCGGGCTCGCGTGGTCGAGATCATGATCCTCGCTGGTAGGGCTCATGTAGAGCCACAGCTGGTCAGCCCTGATGCGGGACACGGCACCCCGCGCGTTATCGAGATTTCCGGGCGGCGCCGCATCCGGATCGTAGGGGTCGGTGTCGCAGAAGGTCTCCACCCGCCGCCAGCTCTGCCGCACTTCGGGGGGGCTGAGAGCGTCGGCGCGCTCCACGGAGGCTTCGTCGCCGAGGAGCCTGAACGCGCGTGCGGCGCCTTCCTTCATCCGTTCGGAGGAGGCGTCGTTGACGCTGGCGAGCGTCGCCCACACCCCGTCCCGCACCGCCTCCCAGTCGACCTTATTCAGCCGGACGGCCCATTGCAGCTCCTCGCGCGCGTCGTGCACATCGCCGGCGATTGCCTTGGCGAGCGCCCAACCCACCAGCCCTTCGGCGACAGCGCCTTGCGGACGGCCGGCGAGCAGTAGCGCCGCAGTCCACGGCAGGTTCATGGAGGAGGTGGTGCCTATCTCGGTGGTGAGCCGGCGGACTAGGGCCGCCTCAGGAGGCGATAGACCAGCAAGCGCCTCCTCAATCCAGCGTTCGCGGCTCGCCTGTCGCTCGGCATCTTCGCCGTCCCGCCAATTCAGCGCGCTCTGCCGCGACCAACGCCCGAGCCACGCCGGCAGGCGCCGTTGGAGCGCCGCCCAAACCGTAGGGTGGTCGCGGGTGTACGTGATTAGACTCGTCAACGATTGTTGTCGCGCGTCCTGGCCGATGTCTTCTCGCACCAGTTCGGCCACATCGAGGAAAGCGTCCGGCCGAGCAGGGACGTAGGCGGCCAGGGCGCTATAGGCGCCTTCGTCCACATTGTGCAGTCCGAGCCAATAGGTGATGAGGGCGCGCCGCCCCTCACGAGGAAAACCGTCGTCCAGGCAAGCCAGGCCCGCCGCAGCGGCCAGCACGTCCGCGAGCCG
>FTJO01001715.1_pt2 | contig 12263 bp, 10 predicted proteins | sample 1658761 | NCBI WGS metagenome assembly FTJO01 (sample SAMEA3914852, study PRJEB12502) | metagenome | biome: forest; material: soil | place: USA | collected 2011-06-22 | depth 0.3 m | reverse complement strand
CGCCGCATCGGCGACAGCCCCTGTGACGGGGAGGATCGAACAGACGGGACCGCCGCCGCAGTTCCGTCAAACGCGGCTTTGACGTCGGCCAGCTGCACGCGTCCCTTCGGCCCCGAGCCAGCGATGGCGCCGAGATCGAGGCCGTGCTCTGCAGCGAGCCGGCGCGCGACCGGAGAACTTCGGATCCGCTCGCCCGGTCGCCTCGGGGGAATCGAGACCTCTCCCGGGCTCTGAGCGGGTGCCGGAGGGCGTGGTGGCGCAACACTCGGTGCTGATGCCGATGCCGGCGCCGATGCCACCGTCGGAACCGCCGACGGTGCCGAGGGCTGTGCTGAGGCTTGCGACGATGCCTGTGTCGAGGCCGATTCCTGAGTCTCGATCCAGGCGATCAGGTCGCCCACATGGGCCATCTGGTCTGCCGGCACGACGATTTCGGCGAGCCGCCCGCTCATTGCCGCCTCGATCTCGACGGCGGACTTCTCCGTTTCAACCTCGAGCAGCGCCTCTCCGGTCGAGATGGCGTCACCGACGTTCTTCAGCCAACGCGTGACCCGCACCTCATCCATCACGATCCCGATCTTTGGGAGCTCCAGTGCAATCCGGGACATGACGCTACTCCTGCGCCAGGGCCGGCTGGCCCAGCATTGCGCGCACTCGCTGCACGATCTGGGGACTTCCCGGCAGCAAGGCCCCCTCGAGCTCCGGCGCGAAGGGGATCGGTGCGAACGGGCACCCGATCCGCTGCACGGGGGCATCCAACTCGTCGAACAGCTCCGCACCGATGCGCGCCGCAATCTCGGCGCCGATGCCGCCGTTCAGGACGGCCTCATGCGCGATCAGCGCGCGATGAGTCTTGGTGACCGACGCAGCGATGGTGGCCATGTCGAGCGGAAGCAGCGTGCGAAGATCGATGACCTCCGCCGAGATTCCCGTACGCGCCAGTGCGTCCGCGGCCTCCAGTGCACTCTGCACCATCGCAGAATAGGCGATCAACGTCACATCCGTGCCGGCGCGCGCGATTCGAGCCGCGCCGATCGCCGGCAGCGGCGCATCTTCGCGCAGCTCTTCCTTCATGGTGTACAGGCGCTTGTGCTCGACGAAGAGAACGGGTTCGCCCAGGCGCACGGCACTCTTGAGGAGTCCATAGGCCTCGGCAGGCGAGGAGGGCGCGACGACGACAAGGCCCGGCACGTGGATGAACCACGCCTCGAGACTCTGCGAGTGCTGCGCTGCCGCGCCGCCAGCGGCACCCGCCTGCGTACGCACGACCAGAGGAACGGCCAGCTGGCCCCCCGACATGTAGCGGTACTTGGCGGTCTGGTTGACGAGGCAATCCATCGACAGCGTGGCGAAGTCGATGAACATGATCTCGAGTATCGGCTTCAGCCCACAGAGCGCCGCGCCCGTTGCCAGTCCAGTGATCGCGGCCTCGCTGATCGGAGTATTGCGAACGCGCATCTCACCGTACTTCTGGGCGAGGCCTCGCGTGACACCGAAAGCGCCACCGACTGCGACGTCCTCGCCGAGCAGATATACAGCCTCGTCGCGCGCCAGCTCCTCGTCGAGGGCCAGGCGAAGGATTTCTATAAAAGTGTGCTGCATGGAGGCTCAGCCAGGAATCGCGTGAAGAGCGGGAGAGCGGTAGACATCGTCGAGGACCGATGCCGGCGGGGGGTGCGGAGCGGCACGGGCGCGTTCGACCGCCTGCTGCACTTCGTCCCTTGCGCTGGCGCCGATCGCCTCTAGACGCTCCGGCGTGACGCCCCGCTTCAGCAACTGCGCCTTCAGTCGCTCGATCGGGCACTTCTCGAGCACCGCGGCGCGCTCCTCCTTCGAACGGTATTGCTGTGAGTCGCCCACGTAGTGGCCCGCCATGCGGAAGGTCATGCACTCGAGCAGATACGGCCCGCGGCCGCTGCGCAGACTCTCGATCGCCTCGCCCGCAGCGGCATGGACCGTCGGCAGGTCGTTGCCGTCGACGGTCTTCGTCGCGATTTCGTACGGCGCCGCGAAGCTGCTGACGTGCTTGACGTTCGAGTGCTCCTCGCGAGTGGTGAATTCGGCAACGCCGTTGTTCTCGCACACCAGCAGCAGTGGCAGACGCCAGAGGGCCGCCAGGTTCAGCGTCTCGTGAAAGGCCCCGGCACCCGTGGCTCCATCGCCGAAGAACACCACGCTGATGCAACGCTTGTCCCGCGCCTGAAAAGCCCAGGCTGCTCCTGCAGCCAGCGCGAGATTGCCGGCCACCACTCCGGTTGCGCCCATCACGCCGTTCGCGGCGTCCACCAGGTGCATCGATCCACCGCGGCCGCGGCACAGGCCGCTCTCGCGTCCGAGGATCTCAGCGAACGTTCCCTCAATGTCGCTTCCCTTGGCGAGCACATGGCCGTGTCCCCGGTGGCTCGTGAAAAGAACATCCTCGCGAGACAGATGCGCGCACACACCCACGGCAACCGCTTCCTGTCCGGTCGACAGGTGCGGGAATCCGGGAATCTCTCCGGCGCCGGCCAGCCTTTGCACCTGGCCTTCAAAGAGCCGAATTCGCCACAGTTCGCGGTACATCCGCAGCCAATCATCCAACGTCGGTTCAATCACTGACTGTCCTCAAAAAGGGCGCCGCGGGCTGCGCCGGCCTGCCTCGATAAACTCTGAATAATATTCAATAAGCTATTGATTATATTAAATCAAATGTACTCAGGATCGAGAGGGCCAGCAGGCAGCCCCACCGCAATCCTCCGTGCAATCCGCGGCTCACAGATTACCCGAAATACTCCCTCGCGATTGAGCAGCGATGAGCCGGCTTCACCTGTTCGCGGCAGGTGCGGTGGCGGAGGAGCTCCACAGCGTCAGCCACGTCTGCATCCTGGTGATCTCCGCCCGTTGCGTGACGAGAATCTCGTCCACGAGGACATCGATGCCATAGGGCTGCCGGCTGCTCTGAGATTCCAGTTGCTGCTGCTCGCGCGCCATGTCGAGCGCACCCTGATGGTGGTAGATCATTCCCTTCAACCACAACCGCTCGAACTCTGCGCCGTGCGCGGCGGCAACCTCTGCCATCTGCGCCTTGGACAGCATTCCAGTCATGGGCGGATCGCCGTGCATCTCGTGGTGAGGAATGGGTATTCCGCGTTCACTTGCAGCGCTGAGGAGAGATTGCATCTGATCGATCTCGGCCCGCTGCGCGCCATCGACGTAGCGTGCGAATCGTATGAACTCCGTCCGCTCGCTCCGGGTCGGCACCAGCGCGGCAAGCTCGAGAGCCTGTTGGTGATGAACGATCATGTGACTCAGGAACAGAAGATCGTCCGGCGTGTAAAGCGGCGTGCCGGGCTGCGCCGCGTTCTGTGCGGGCGAAGTATTGCCGTGCTCCTGGGCCGACACGCCGGTGGTTACGGAGGCGGTTACGCCGGCAGTTACGGAGGCGGTTGCCCCGGCTGTGAAGAACGCGATCAGCAGCGCATGGACGGTTTGCCCTCTTGAGCCGCTCTTTCCGCGGTCTGCCAATGTGGCGCCGCCCGTCATCGCTTCCTGCCACCGCTCATTACTTCCCCCAGGCGCTTGGAGGTCCCGACGGATGCGGGCTCGTGCGGTTGGATGAGTACACCCCGTTCTTCGGCACTTCATCCGCGCGCGGCCCCGTGTACTTCAGCACGTGAAGCCCCGTTTGATTGTCACCGACATAGATCAACCCGTTGTGAATATCGGGGTAGGTCATGATGTCGCCCCAGGGCACGGGCCTGGCATGCCCTACCTCGCGCGGGTTGAACGGATTGGAGATGTCGATGGCGCGAACGCCTTGGCCCAGCCAGCCGACGAACACCAGGTTCTCCAGAACGGTGGGATTGTGGGCATGCATCATCGGGCGGATCAGGGCGCCCGGCGGCTTGGGCTGCGCGATGCAGTTCTGAACCAGGCTGTCGGACTGCGCCAGGGCGCCCACCATCATCGGATTGATCTCGGACTCGATGTTAATGATGCGCAGCCCGCGCTCCGGGCACGGCCCGAACGGCCATTCTTCCGTGATCACGACCCAGGCCGGGCGCTTCTTCGTGTTGCCGCGCGTGAGCGATGGACGGTTGGGAACCGGCACGGCGCTGTGCACTCCCACCATGGCGACCAGGGGTGGGGTGAAGCTGAAGCGCGAACGCGTCTCCAGCCGTATGTAGCGCGCGAGCTTATCCGCATCGCTGCGATCCGAACGCAGCATCGCCAGCACACCCGGGTCGGAGTTGAGCACCGGATGCACGCAGTCGTTGGCGACCTGGGGCAGCTTCCTGACGTCGACGACGCCGCCCACCTTGCCGTCCGTCCAGGCGTTGGATGAGCGCTGCTGGCAGACACTTCCCGAGGCGAGCTGCGCGTTCGTGTTCTGCCCGATCTTCTCGGTGTCGAGGATGTACATCCCGGCTGTGGTTCCCGCAACGTAGAAGCGCTCACCGTCGTCGGACATCGTGCCCGAGTGCAGGCTGTTGACCTGCGAGGGCTGCGATGCGCCCGGTCGCCCCCACTGATCCGTGAGCTGGCTGTAATCGGCGAACCGGCCGTTGGAGTACAGTCCGGTCGCATCCGGATGCTCGTTGCGCAGGGGGCCGCCGATGTTCTCGAGAGTGAACGAAGCAAGGAACAGCGGCTCCTTGAGCACCGCGCCGGTTCTCTCATCGGTGATCGCGGTGACGATGAGATCCTCATCCTGGGACCCGTAGGTCTGGGAGATGACGAGCAGGCGATTGGGGTTGCGCGAATCGTGCCACAGGTAGAACTCATGAGCGAGAACGCCCTTGGCCGTTGCGCCCTCGGCCACCGGCAGGCACGTCTTGGGATCGAGCGTGTACGTGATCACATCGCCGCCGGTCCCCGTGGCGGCGCTGCGGACCAGCAGCATTCGCGCCACACCGTCGGTTGAGGTGTAGTTGTAGGGGCGCAGTTCCCGGTCCCGAACGGCCGTCTGCCCGTCGTCGACGGTCAACTGCGGCATCGTGCCGACCTCGACTGGGGCGTCCTTCAGCGGGTTCGGCTGGATGCGGAATATCCGCACATCGTGCGTGACTCGCGGCCCTGTCGTGTTGGTGGAGTTGCTGCGGCCCCAGTAAAGGCAGTCGCCGGCGATTCCCAGGCCCGTCGAGCCCCAGCCGGTGGGGAATCCGTCGAGGTCCCCGCCGCTCCACTTGCCGGTCGCGGGGTCTTTCCTGGACGGCGCGGTGGGCACCCAGTGGACCCATTCGAAGTTGCGGAACAGTCCCAGCTTCTTTGCAGCCACGAACGCTCCCGCGTGTGCGTCTCGTGGAGAGGAGGCCGGGTCCAGGTTGCCCTGCGCATTCATCCGGCCGCCCGGGAGCTTGTCGAACGGTATGTCGAACGTAGTGAACGTCGTCGGCACGCAATCCGTGGACTTCCCGAGCTTCGGGTCCTTGCATTGCGCCTCCTGGCTCGCGCTTCCCGCGAGCGCCAGCGCTGCTAACGCCGCGAGTACGACAAACGAGACGACACGTGGCATGGTCTTCGATCGCATGATTCCCCCGGTTCACGGCGTTTGCCGGATGGCGCCGGACTACAACGGCATTCGAATTCGCATCCGAGAGCTCTTGCGCCCGGCCCTGATGCGGAAAATCGCGCCATTATCGTCCATACATGCGAAACCCGCGACAATGCCGCGCCGCCACTGCGGCACCGCGCGGGGCCCACTCGCTGCGCCGGGCATGACGGAGATTCAGCATTGATCGGTATATAGGGAAAAGGCAATATAGCGATATGACGATTGACCTCGAGGAAGGGCTCAAGGCGCTGGCGAACGCGAAGCGCCTGCAGATTCTTGCCTGGCTCAAGGATCCCACTGCCCACTTCCGGCCGCAGATCGATGGGGATCTGGTCAAGGACGGCGTCTGTGGGCAGCTCATCACCGAGAAGCTCGGCGTGTCGCAACCCACAGCCTCAGAGCACCTGCGCATCCTGGCCGATGCCGGGTTCCTGACCGGCAAGAAGATCAAGCAGTGGGTCTTCTACCAGCGGGATGAAAGGAAGATCGCCGCGTTCAAAGTCCAGATGAGGGCCGCAGTATGAGTGCAGAGACGCCCCCGTATCCCTACGCCACGCACCTCAATCTTCACTTCGCGAAACTGGAGCGGGTGGATGTCCCGGCGCTGGTCGCCGCCTGCGCGGATCGCTGGTACAACCAGACGCTCTGCCAGGTGAACGACTCGGTGGTGCGGTTGGGCGTCATGCAGGGTGAGTATCATTGGCACAAGCACGACGAAGAGGACGAATTCTTCTTCGTGCTCGAGGGTACCTTCCTGGTCGACCTCGAGGACCGCACTGTCGAGCTCAAGAAATGGCAGGGGTTCACGGTGCCGAAAGGCGTCGTGCACCGCACTCGTGCACCCGAGCGCGCGGTCATCATGATGGTTGAAAACGCGGGAATCATTCCGACGGGCGATTGAACGCGCCCAGGATTGCAGCGCGCCTCCGGCAGCGTCGCGTTCCTGTCAGGTTCCGCAGAACGTCTGCAGCACACGCTCGGAGGGCTGCGGCGGTTGAGCAAACTCAGCCATTTCCGCATGGTCGTCGAACGGCCGCTGCAGAACTGCGAGCAGCTTGCGGAAGGGACCGTAGTCACCACCCTCGGCCGCGGTCAGTGCGGCCTCCACACGGTGATTGCGTGGAATGAATGCGGGGTTGGCGGCACGCATGCTCGCGACTCGTTCGGGAACCGCTTGCGAATCGGACGCCAGTCGCTCCTGCCACCGCTGCAGCCACCCCTCGATCTCCGAGCTCGCTGAAAACAGGTCACGCAGCCGCGACTGCTCGCCGGAGCTCTCTGCCATCAGCGCGAGCCTGCGAAACGTCAAAGTAAAGTCCGCACGGGACTGCTGCATGGCGGTGAGCAGGCCCCTGACGAGGTCGATGTCGCCGTCCAATGCCGACGCGAGCCCAATTTTGCGGCGCATGCCCGCGAGGATCCGTGAGTCGAATTGCACGATGAAGGGTTCTATCACTGCGGTCGCAAGCTCGACCGCCTTCTGGAAATCAGGATCGATGAGCGGCAGCAGCGTTTCGGCGAACCGCGCGAGATTCCACTGAGCGATCGCAGCCTGGTTCGTGTACGCATATCGCCCGTTGTGGTCGATCGAGCTGAATACGGTTTTCGGGTCGTAGTGATCCATGAACGCGCACGGACCGTAGTCGATCGTTTCGCCCGAGATCGCCATGTTGTCGGTGTTCATCACTCCATGGATGAAGCCATCCAGCATCCACTGGGCAATCAGCGCTATCTGGCGTTGCGTGACCTCCTGCAGCACGGCGAGTGCGGGGGAGGCGGCCTCACGGGCCGCGGGATGGTGTCGGCGGATCACGTAGTCCAGGAGCTCCCGGAGCGCTTCCTGGTCGCCCCGGGCGGCAAAGTACTGAAACGTTCCGACCCGCACGTGGCTTGCGGCGACGCGGGTGAGGACCGCGCCGGGCAGCTCTCTGTCGCGGTAGACGGGTTCTCCCGTCGTGACTACGGCGAGCGATCGGGTGGTGGGGACACCCAGTGCATGCATGGCCTCGCTGATGAGGTACTCCCGCAACATGGGCCCCAGGGCGGCACGGCCGTCGGCATTGCGAGAGAAGGGTGTGAGGCCGGCCCCCTTGAGCTGAACGTCGCGCAGGATTCCGTCGCGGCCTGTGAGTTCGCCGAGCAGAATGGCGCGCCCGTCCCCCAGCCGCGGCACAAAGTTGCCGAACTGGTGGCCTGCGTAGGCCATCGCGATCGGGCTGGCATCCTCGGGGAGCTGATTGCCCGAAAACAGGGCCGCCGCCTGCGGCTCGATGACGCCCGGTTCCAGCCCGAGATCTGCGGCCAGCGCGGTATTGAACACCACGAGCTGCGGGTTCGCCACGGGCGTCGGATCGACCCGCGCGTAGAATCGGCTCGGCAACGCGCCATAACTGTGCTGGAACCCTAGTCGCATTGATCCGTCTGAAGAGGCCCTGTGACCGCCGCCTCACTGTAAGCCACGCCGTAACCTCCCGGCCCCGGCTTCAAACGGTGGGTCTGATGTTCGCGTTCAGCCGGAACAGGTTCGTCGGGTCGTGCTTGTTCTTTAATTGTACCAGCCGCGGATAGTTATCGCCGTAAGTGGCACGCAGGCGTTGCTCATCGTCCGGCATGTCGGTGTTGACGTAGTAGCCTTTGGTGAACGGCTCGAACGCCCGCCAAAGCTCACGTACGTTCGCGACGTCCCGCTCGCTTTCCGAGCGGTCGTCCCAGCCGGCCCACACCGCGACATCGTGCTGCGCATGCCGGTTCCAGAATGCCGTCGCATCGCGCTTGACGCGTCCCATGGCCCCGCCGGCATGGATGAGCGGGATGTTCCGCAGCCACGGGGGCGCCGTCTCGAAACGGCGCACGATCTCGTCGATCATCGCAGGGGAGACTGTGCTCACGAACCCGGATTTGAAGTAGTAGTTTCGTCCGGGAGGGAACATCCAGTCCGAGCTGGCCTGCATCTCGAGGTAGGGCTTCGCAGCGACCTGATCCACAATCGGCTTGCCGAGGGATTTCAAAGGCGCGAGCAGTCGCTCCCCGACATCGAGGTGATCGCCGCAGTAGCAGGCCTCGAATCCCACCGCGCGCCCTTCGGGCATGTTGATGACGAGCGGCGTCATGTACATCTCATCGGGCGCCCGCTCAGTGAATTCCACGAGCGCGGCGAGAATGTCGTGTGCCTGCGCGTATGGAAAAAGCACCACCCCGCCAAGGACCTGCGGGCCGAGGGCATGGAGTTGAAACTCGAACGCCGTGACGATGCCGAAGTTACCGCCGCCACCGCGCACCCCCCAGAACAGATCGGGGTTCTCATGTGCGCTCGCCTTGAGGCGCTTGCCGCCTGCGGTCACGATGTCCACCGAGAGCAGGTTGTCGCAGGAAAGGCCGAACTTGCGCGCCAGCCGCCCCATCCCGCCGCCAATCGTGAGGCCGGCGATGCCGGTGTGCGTTACCGTGCCCGCCGTGGTTGCGAGGCCGAATGCCTGCGTCTCGCGATCGAAGTCCCCCAGCAGCACTCCAGGCTCCGCGCGAGCCGTCTTTGTGCGCGGATCGACGTGAATCCCCTTCATCGGCGCAAGGTCGATCATCAGGCCGCCCTCGCAGGCGGATTGGCCAGAAATGCTGTGGCCTCCGCCGCGCACAGCGGTCAACAACGTGTGCGAGCGGGCGAATTCAACGGTGCGAGCCACGTCGTCGGCATTCGCGCAGCGTGCGATCAAGGCGGGGTGGCGGTCGAATGCTGCGTTCCACAGTCTGCGTGCGTCGTCGTACTCGGCGTGGCCCGGCAGCAGCAGCCCGCCGTGCAGGCTCCCGGCGAGCTCCTGAACCTCCGCCTGAGTCAGAGTGGCCTGCTTGCCGTCGCTGCGGATTGCGGTCACGCTGCCTGTGGCGGCGCTGCCTTGGCTCAACGCCCGGCGAAACGGGACCAGGCCCGAGGCGGCAATCGCCAGCGCGGAGGCGCACAGGGTTCTTCGCTTCATGTCTTGTCTCCGTAACGGTGTCGTGACCCTCAGGGTAACACCGTTTCAGACACTGTCCGCACTTCACGCTACGGCATCTGATGGCGGCGGACGAACGATCGATGCAGCGAGCTAAGGCGAGTGCGGACTCAGCAGGTCTGTTCGCGGCGCAATCCATGGAGCATCGATCGCGCAGCCGCCGGGCGGGCCGCCGCGCACCTCGATCTGGAATCCGGCTCCCCAGCCAAAGCGCAGGTCGCCGAGGAACCATGAGCCTGCATGTTGGAAAGCGAATGGCGCACGTGCGAACCGCATGAGCGCGGCCGCGTCGCAGTGCGCCTCGACCAGCCGGACCAGACGGCTGCGAGACATGGAGTATTGTCCCCGCCACTGAATCGAGGGCGAATCGGGCAAGCCCACCGGGCTCATCGGAGGTGCAGGCGACAGCGGCAGGGTCGTTGCAGGCGGGCGCCCGGCGGAGGCGCTTGCTGGGCCGCGAGGCGGATTCGTCCGGGGCGACGCCAGCAACTCAGGGCAGGCAGCGGCAGAGGCGAGCGGTGGTGCTATCGACAGCACTGCATGCCGGACAGTGTATTGGTCAGCCCGAGTCGCCAGGATCAGGGCGTCCCAACACAGAGGATCGGTCGGAGTGGGCGTGAGGATGTGATCGAGCATTCGGTCGCCGGGGAAGTCGCGGCTCACGATGGCCTCGACGCGCCGGGCCGCGACCGCCGCGCAGGTCACGGAGATCCCCACTATGAGCGCCATCGCTGCCGCACTTGCCACCGCCGCGCTGCGCGCCGAGGCCAGGCGTCCAGCGGCCAAGAGCCCCACAGTCACGATGGCGATGCCGACCTCCCAGAGCGGCGCACCGCGATGAATCCAGACGCAGACCCCCAGAGCCAACGTCCCGACCAGGCCCATCAGCCAGCGGGCCAGCCCGGAGCGCATCAGGAAGATCAGCGGCACGCTGGCAAGCCAGAAGAGCGGCTCGGCAATGAAGATCGAATCGCCGTAAAACCAGCGGTTGTCGAACGGCCAGAAGGGATGCACGCCATAGCTGTTGAGGGCATCCATGCCCAGATGCAGCATCGTGCCGAGGACTGCGACCAGCCCGAGTTGGATCCGATCTCGCCCGGTGGGCGCCAGTCCTCGGCGGTGCATCCACCATTCGGCGCCTGCGTACAGCAGGCCTGCGAGCACGAGGCAACCCACTACAGTGTGCGTGTACCCGCGGTGCTCGAGCGCGTAGCCGAGCCTTCGGTCGGAGCCGGCGTAGCTCCAGGCCAGATCCAGATCCGGAGCATTGCCTCCGATGGCGGCGAGCGTGACGAACAGGGATCTGCGCGCCGCCTGCGGCAGTCCCCGCCCCGTTGCGAAATCCTCGGCGGGGCGCGTGCAGCGGGCGAAGGCCTCGCCGGCAGCAAGCCCGATCAGTGTGTGGGTGATGTTTTCCAAATCCGACTCACGAGTGGCTGGCCTTGAGAACGCCGCCAAGCGGGGCGCCCCTAAGGTGGGCGCTCCCAGGCGGAGCGCCGCGGGAGAAGGCCCGGCTGCGGTGTGGTCATTCTACTCAACCTCCGGTGGTGAATGCGCCGGACGCCGCGTACAGTCCTGAAATCCAAGCAAGATACCGGGGGCGCGCCAGTGGACAGTCGAGCTGCACTTCATCGAGCGGCCAGCGTGGCGGCCTTGCTCGTCCTCGGGACGGTCGGTTTCGCAGGCCGCCCGACCTTCGCCGACACGCCCGACCGCACAGCCGCCACGAGCGCGCTGTCGCAGGTGCTGGCGAAGGCCGTAGAGCGCGGTGATACGCCAGCGGTCGTCGGCCTGGTGGTCGATCGCCAGGGAGTGCTGTTCGAGGCAGCGGCCGGCAAGCTCAACGACTCCCAACCCGGCGCTCTGCCTACGAACGCGATTTTCAATATCGCCTCCATGACCAAGCCCGTCACGTCGGTCGCCATCATGATGCTGGCCGAGCGCGGCAAGCTGTCGATCGACGACCCTGTGTCGAAGTACCTGCCCGGGTTCGACAAGCTGCAGGTCATCACCCGGTTCAACGCCAAGGACGGCACCTACGACACCCGTCCTGCGAAGCGCGTCATGACGATCTGCCACTTGCTCACCCACACCTCCGGGCTCGGCTACGGCTTCACGAATCCCATCGTGGCCCGGCTGCAGCAGGGCAATCAGAAGCCTGAGTGGGAGCTGCCGCTGCTGAGCGAGCCCGGCGAGCAGTGGCACTATAGCGCGAGCACCCGGGTTCTCGGCCTCATCGTCGAGAGAGTCACCGGCCAGGACCTGGAGAGCTGGTATCAGGAGCATATCTTCCGTCCCCTCGGAATGTCGGATACCTCCTTCGCCGTGTCGAAGGACAAGCAGGCGCGCCTCGTCACGCCGCTGAGCCACACGGGCGGTCGGTTCGTGGCGCGCCAGAACGCCCCGGTTCCGTCGACTCCAACGCCTCCCTACCGTGGCGATGGCGGACTGTATTCGACCGCGCGCGACTACGGCGTGTTCATGCGCATGCTGCTCAACGGCGGACACCTCGGTAACGCGCAGATACTGAGTGAGAAGTCCGTACTGGAGATGGGCAAGAACCAGATCGGCCCGGTGTTCGTGACCTTGCAGCCCGATGCCATGCCGGAGCTCACCCGCCCGTTCCCCTTGGGCGCAGGCCACGACAAGTTCGGATTGGGGTTTCAGGTCACGGCAGACGCTTCAGACGCGAAGATCTATCGCCGCCCCGGGAGTCTGAGTTGGGCCGGCCTCTTCAACAC
>FTJO01010516.1_pt5 | contig 12372 bp, 8 predicted proteins | sample 1658761 | NCBI WGS metagenome assembly FTJO01 (sample SAMEA3914852, study PRJEB12502) | metagenome | biome: forest; material: soil | place: USA | collected 2011-06-22 | depth 0.3 m | reverse complement strand
GAGAATCTGGACTACGACTTCGTGGTCTACTGAGTCGCCGCAACGCGGCTCGCCGCTTCAGTGCGCGACGGTCGCAGGGTGAGGCAGCTTGAATACCCACAAGGTGGTTCCGGCGGGCGGGTCGATGATTTCAGGCGTCAAACTGCGCATGCCGGAGTCAAACGCCCCGCCGCCGCCCGCCACGACCGCCACGTACTGTGTGCCATCGACACTGTAAGTGGCGGGTGAGGAGCTTGGCGATGCATTCAGACGCAGCTGCCACAACACCTTGCCATTCGCGGAGTCGAAGGCTCGGAACTGGCGATCGCGCGCGCCGCTGAACAACAGGCCGCCCGCGGACACGAGCAGCGAGGAGGCGATGGGTGCTCGCTGCGGATGCGACCAGACAACCCGTTGGGTTTTGAGATCGATCGCCTCGACGCGGCCGAAGTTACCGTCGTTACCCGGCTGCGTGCGGCCGCGCAACCGGAGGTCGTCGCCGCCGGCGGCGACCTGGGCGGCGTCGCGCGCTTCCCAGCTATAGTCCATGCAGTAGTTCGCCGCGAGCGGTACGTATAGGTAGCCGGACACCGGGTCGAGCGCCGTGGTCGGCCAGTTGCGCGCGCCCGAGGCCACGGGGCAGATGAGATCGGTTCGGCCTGCCCGCGGCTCGAGCTCCGGCTTGATGACCTTTCGGCCGGTCGTTGCCTCGATGCTCGCGACCAGGTTCTGCAGGCCGAGGTCCTTGGAGAACTGATAGCGACCGTCGGCTGCGCTCAGCGCGTCAAAGATCGCGCTCTTGCCGCCCGTGACCACCAGCTTGGTGGGCTTGCCGTTGAGGTTCAGGGTGACCAGTGTCCGCTCGAACACCCAGTCCAGATCCCACACGTCGCGGTTCATGTGCTGGTAGTACCAGGAGAGTTTCCCGGTATCCGGATTCAGCGCGACCGTCGAGTCGCTGTAAAGCGCATCGTTGTTCGACAGGCCCTTCCCCTTCCGAGGTATCAGCAGCGTGCCGACGTCGTACGTGTTACCCGTTCCGAAGTAGAGCAGATTCAAATCAGGGTCATAACTGCCGATCGTCCAGACCCCGGAGCCGTAGCGCTCATTGACCGCGGCGCCGTTCCAGCTGTCCCCGCCAGGTTGGCCCGGACGGGCGATCGTGTTGAAGCGCCACTGCTCCTCGCCCGTGTGCGCGTCCAAGCCGACGATCCAATCGCCACCGCCGGTATCGATGCCCAGGCTGACGCCGACGATCACTTTGCCGTGGGCGACCAGAGGACCGCCCGAAATGTGAAAGTAGGCGCCGTCTATCAGGCCGGGGCGCATCCCCTGTTCAGCACTAACGACGGCGTGATCCCAGCGCACGCCACCGTTCTTGACGTCCAGTGCGACAATGTGTCCGTCCGCGGTCGGGGCATAGAGCTCGTCCCCGTATATCGCGAGGCCCTTCATTCGCGCTTCGCGGCCGCTATTCAGCGCCTCCGGAAGAGGGCGGACGTACTGCCAGAGAATGCTGCCGTCGACAGCCTCGATGGCCTCTACGGTATTGGCGCTCTCGATGAAAAGCACGCCATCGTGAATCAAGGGCGCAGCCTCGTTGGCACTCGGCGGCAGCGCCAGTGTCCAAGCAACACCCAGATGGCTCACGGTGCTCCTGTTGATCTGCCGCAGCGGGCTGTAACTCTGGGTGGCGTAAGTGCCGCGCCACATCAGCCAGTCGGCGGCGGGAGGATTTTGCAGCAACTTATCAGAGACGCGCGTGAGCTTGGCGAGCAGCCTGTGTTGCTCGGCCATTGCCGCAAGGTACGCGGCGTCCTGATTGTCAATGCGGGCAGCACTGGATGTGCGCACTGCCGGGTTACGGCGTGGCCCTGCCGGGGCGCCTGCTGGAGCCGCGGGTGCATCGGAGGCCACGAGCTCGCTGGCGCCAGCCTGGTCGCCGTTTTCGCGCAGCAGGTAGGCAACGAGGTCGGTGTAGGCGCCGCTGTCGAGACTGCCCGGGCTTGCGGGCGGCATTCGCTGAATGATCAACTGCCGCAGCGCCGGGGGAGACTGGTTGCTCCAGTGGGCCCTGAATGCCTCGCCCTTCATGGGCGGGCCAAACTGGCCGTCGTTCAGATGGGGACCATGGCACGAGGCGCAACTCTTCGCGTAGGCGACCTGACCTCGCTGCGCCTGCTTTTCCGTGAACCCAACGGGGCCGTTGGCGAACAGGGTTCGGGTAGCCGTGGCGGCCTCCGAGCTGCCGATCGCAGCCGCCACACAGATCGTGAGTGCCAGCGGCGCGGTACGCGCAATTGTTTTCTTCATCGCAGTCGCCGATCCCCTGTGCTCGCGGCGATCATTAGATTCGAAAACAACCCTCAGGCGCAATTCATCTTTTCTCATTCGCCACGCCCTGGATATTTCCCCTACAATCATCAACCCTTCAGCACACGCACATGAGCAGCAAGAACCTCTTCATCGGTGTCGCCGCCGCCGTCTGTGTCCTGGTACACACCTCTCCGGCCGTCGCGTTTCGCGTGACTGTCAGGATAGCAGCCGCCCAACCGGTGGGACCCTTGGCGCCGATATGGCGCTTCTTCGGTGCGGACGAGCCGAACTACGCTACCCGCCGCGATGGACAGAAGCTGCTGGTGGAGCTGGGTAGCCTGCACCCCGGGCAGGTCTACTTTCGCGCGCACAATCTCATGACGAGCGGCGACGGCACCGCGGACTTCAAGTGGGGCAGCACCCATCTCTACACCGAGAAAGAGGGCAAGCCGGTTTACGACTTCACCCTCATCGACCCCATCATCGACAGCTATCTGGCGCGGGGTCTGCATCCCTATCTGGAGATTGGCTTCATGCCGGAGGCGATGACTTCCGCACCGGCCGACGTACCCTATCATCGTGTATGGAGAGCAGGTGCTGACAACAGCGGCGCCTCCGGGTGGTCGTATCCTCCCCGTGACTACGCTCAATGGTCCGAGCTGGTCTACCAATGGACGCGCCACAACGTCGAGCGCTATGGGCAGGAAGAGGTCGCGCGATGGTACTTCGAGGTGTGGAATGAGCCCAACCTCGACTTCTATTGGCGAGGTACTCCCGAGGACTTCTATCGGCTGCACGACTACGCAGTCGAGGGCGTACGCCGCGCTCTGCCGAATGCTCGGGTTGGCGGACCCGACGTCGCTGGATCGGGTGGCGTCCTGATGGACGGCTTCCTTCAGCACGTCACCACGGGCACCAACTATGCGACCGGGAAGGTAGGCACACCGACCGACTTCCTTTCCTTCCACGCGAAGGGGCAGCCGGCGGTGGTGGACGGTCACGTCCGTATGGGTATCTCAACCCAACTCAAGACGGTCGATGAGGCCTTTGCCAAGATCGCCGCCGTGCCGGAACTGGCTCACAAGCCGATCGTCATCGGAGAGAATGATCCCGAGGGCTGCGCTGCATGCCCGGGACCACAGAACGCCTATCGCAACGGCACGCTGTATTCGAGCTACACCGCCGCTACCTATGCGCGGCTATGGGAACTGGCCCGCCGCAGGAATGTAAATCTTGAAGGCGCGCTCACCTGGGCATTCACCTTCGTTGACCAGCCTTGGTTCGCGGGCTATCGCCAGCTTGCAACCAACGGCGTCGACCTTCCGGTGCTCAACGTCTTCCGGCTGTTCGAGCGGCTGGGCTCGACCCAGGTCGAAGCGATCAGCAGCGCTGAACTGCCGCTGACTCAAATCGTGTCAGATGGCGTCCGCGGTGCGCCCGACGTCGGCGTTCTCGCCACGCGTGCGCAAGACGGCCGCATAGAGGTTCTGCTCTGGCACTATCACGACGACGATGTGCCGGGACCTGCGGCCGAAATCCACCTCTTGCTGACTGGTCTGGCGCCGCGCGTGCAGCTTCGTGCCACCGCGTGGCGCATCGATTCGGAGAACGGCGATGCCTTCACTGCCTGGAGTGCCATGGGCTCGCCTTTGCACCCAACCCAGGCTCAGATCGAGCAGCTCGTGAGAGCCTCGCACATGGAGGAGCGGCCGATGCCGCTTGGGCCGCGAATGAACGACGGCGGTGTGCTTCTGGAGACGCGCCTGCCACGGCAGGGGGTCGAGTTGATAGAAGTGGCTGCCGCCGCGCGATAGCGCATCGCGCGGTGCAGCTCACGAACGCGCTCGCCGCAGTTGTCCGATGGCCTGAGCGGAACACCGTTTGCTCCGAGCCTGATTCGACTCCAGGTCGTGAGGTGCTCATGAGCAGGTCCTTCAGCGTGGGTGTTCTGGTGGGCAGCCTGAGATCGGGCTCCCACTCCAGGAAGGTTGCGCGCGCCCTGATGAAACGGTCTGCACCGGCCCTGCGATGCCAGTGGATCGAGATCGGCGACCTGCCGATGTTCAATGAGGATCAGGAGGGTAAGGTCGAGGCGTGGGAACGACTGCGAGCCGCCGTCAAAGCGGTCGACGCCGTGCTGCTCGTGACTCCTGAATACAACCGCTCCGTTCCCGCATGTCTCAAGAACGCGCTGGATGTGGGCTCGCGACCGCAAGGCCGCAACGTCTGGGACGGAAAGCCGGCCGCTGTGGTCAGTGTCACGCCCTACAAGCTGGGAGCGTTCGGTGCGAACCACGCTGTCCGACAGGCGCTGGTCTACTTGAACATGCCCGTGATGCAGCAGCCGGAAGCCTACATCGGGAATGCGGCGGGTCTGTTCGATGAGGCTGGCGGGCTCACGGACCAGGACGCCGGTGAGCTGTTGACGAAGTTCATGACCGCCTTCGGTGACTGGATCGACCGGCTCGCCTCGAGAGGATCCAGCGGCGATTTCGACGCATTCATGCAAGGGCGCGCCCAGGCTGCGCATTCTTATGTCAACGGCGACGCGGGACCTGTGGATCGCATCGCGGCGCCCCGCGGAGAGGCGACGTTCTTTCCTCCAAATGGAGGGGTGGTTACCGGAGCTGCCGAGGTGGCCGCTCGCTACCGTTCGGATGCGAAAGACTTCGCGCCAGGGGGAGAGAGCAAGCTCGACGTGCTGCAGATCGCGGACGGCGGCTCCGTCGCCTTCTGGACGGGCTTTCAGGAGGCCTCCGCGCGCTTTCGCGGCAAGGAGCTCGAGATGAAATTGCGCATTACCGAGGTGTTTCGTTGCGTGGATGGGGATTGGAAGCTCATTCACCGGCACGCCGATCCCGCCGAGCGATAGGCCCGTGACGTCGCGGCGGTGAGCAACCCAATCACTCCCGAGGTCCGCAAAGGGCAGGGGAGCACCCATCTCAGCAAGGAGGAGTTCATTCGGCGACTGCAGGAGCGGTTCTACGATCCTCTCTTCGAGCCGTTGGCGACGGAGTTGCAGAAGATTGCCGAGGTGGCGTGGACCGTGTACGACGAGTACCACAAGAGTCCACGCAAGCAAACGGCCGGCCCCGGATTTGCCGATCCCACCTTCGAGCTGCCGGTCGAATGGCTCGAGACGCGAGCGCGAATTGCGCGGGCGGAGCGCGAACAGCGTGATTCCAGGTCAGCCTCTCGTGTGCTGCTCATTTGCGGGTCGGCACGCAGCGATGAGACCTGTCCGGGGGAGATGTCCAAGACGTTTCGCCTGGTGAAGGCAGCGCAGGGAGCGCTCGAGGCCGCATCGATCGAGGTCGACCTGCTGGATCTGAGTCATCTCACCGCGCAATACGGGCGGCAGATTCTGCCTTGCAAAGCCTGTGTGTCCACGGCGATGCCGCTGTGCCATTGGCCCTGCTCCTGTTATCCGAATCACGCCATGGGGCAGGTCAATGACTGGATGAACGAGTTGTATCCGCGATTTGTCGCCGCGCACGGGATCATGATCGTCACTCCGGTCTATTGGTATCAGGCCCCGAGTGTCCTGAAGCTTCTGATGGACCGCCTGGTATGCGCGGACGGCGGCAACCCCGACCCGACGGCGACCCAAGGAAAAAAGGCGGCGCTCGCCAAGCAGTTGGAGCTGCAGGGCTGGAGCTATCCCCGTCATCTGAAGGGTCGAGCCTTTGCCGTCGTGGTCCACGGTGACGCGGAGGGGGTCGAGGATCTGCGGCGGGCTCTGTGCGACTGGCTCTCCGATCTCCATCTGGTGCCCTCCGGCAGAGCGGCGCAGATCGATCGCTACGTCGGGTACTACCAGCCGTATGCGACGAGTCATGACGCGCTTGATCAGGAGACGGCCCTCTTCGAAGAAGTGAAGCACGCCGCTCAGGCCTTGGCGTGCCAGGTGAAGCTGCTGCGTGCCGGCGCGAAGGTTCCGGATCAGGGAATCGAGGATCCGCGCCCGAAGTAGAGACAGTGCGTCACTCCATGCGCCGCAGCGTATCGTCGAGCAGTGCCGAGAGAACCGACGACTGTGTGGGAGAAGGCAGCGGCACGTCACCCGCCAACGCACGAAAGTGCTGCATTTTTTGTTGCAGCGTCCCGATGATTGCCTCGAAGCCGGCGCGCGGCTCGATCATCCGGTCCCAAAGGTCCATGAGCTGCCGGAGCTGCTCACCGCGGAATTCGGGCGGCGCCGTCGCGACGCTGCCCGTTGCCTTCGGCGTGACGAGTACCAGGGCGGCATCCTGATTGACGGTGTGAATGCGGGAATTCGTGACGGAATCCATGAGCGGCACGTCACCGAGCAGCGGCACCTTGGAGGAACTGCCGACGTTAACACCCTCGTAGAGCCCGGAGAGAATGAGTGTGCGACCGAAATCGACCTCGACGGTCGCCCCCACTGTCTGCTTGAAGGTGGTGAGCTGTTGCTGGAAGTTCCCGCCGATGTCGTTGGTGAAGAACGAGCGCTGCACGTCGATGCGGAATTTTGCGCCCTTATCGGTGATTTCGATCGGATTGACCTTGACGGACGTGCCGACGTCGATGGGTTGCACCGTGCCGAGGTTGACGCCGCTCACTCCGACCGAGACGGTTCGGCCGATGAAGAACTCGGAGGACTGGCCCACCGAAGCGACCAGAGAGGGTCGGGCGATGACCTCGTAATAGTCCTGGCGCGTATTGAAAAGGTTGAGGCTGTAGGTGATCTGCGGCAGGTTGAGCGCGGTCGTCAGTGTCTGTTGCGTCGTGATCGGAATGACGGTGCTGTCCCGACGGGTAGCCCTCTGGCCACTGAACTGCAAAGACAGGCCGTCGAGCAGGTTGATACCGATATTCTGTGTTCGGGACCCCTGACTGAGAAGCAGGGTCACCTCGATCATCAGCTGGTTGCGATCCACGATCTGGGTCGCGGACCCATCACCGGAGACCGGCGCAGTGGGCCAGCCTCCAGCTGGTGCGCCAGCGATGGGGTCTGCTGTCATGAATGCGGCGGTGCGCCGCAGGGCTTCGAGTCGCGGCCGCTGTTGCTCGATCCGGTCGCGGGTGGCCGCGACCGATCGGGCTCGATCCAGCGCTGACGTATAGAGGGTCCCGTCGCCACTCGCCGCGGCGACGAAAATGGCGATACGCAACGCAGCCGGATCGTCGGGAGCCACGGTCAAAGCGCGGCGGGATGCGAGCCATGCCACCTCGAGATCGCCGGCGAGGTAGGCCGCGGTCGCCAGCCCGTTGAATGCCTCGGGCCGCGTGGGATCCTCCCGAACGGCACGAGTAAAGCGCTCCGCCGCAGCTGGATAGCGTCGATGTGCCAGCTCCAGGGCGCCTTCGCAGTACTCTGACCAGTAGTAGCCATCTGCGAATCGCGCGGCCGCGTCATACCCGACCTGCGCAAGCTCGAGCGCCTGCGGCGAGGACGATTCGAGCTGATACGTAAGACCGTTCAACAGGTGCAGGTAACCATCGTCCGGACGAGCGCGCAGCTCGCGCGCCAGCAACTCCCGTGCCTCAGGACCCTTGCCCGCGCGGAGAGCCACCGCTGCGCGCTCGAGGCCAGAATGCTCGCCGCGGGTTTTGAACGCTGAGGGCGCGATGTGAGCTGGATCGCTCGCGCAGGCGCTGAGCAGCGCCAGCGCGACCGATCCAGCCGCCAGGAGCCGAGTCGCCATGAAAGGCCGTTGAAGAGTCATCACCGTGTTGTCCTAGGGCCCGGACTTGCGAATGCTGAAGGGGATGATGAGATGACTGGGCCCTTTTTGAAGGTTGATGATGTTCGGGTCGGCGGCGAAGTCCCCCACGAATATCTCGGCCGTCTGGGAGGCCGTTGTGGGAGGTGTGCCCAGCCCAACACAGTCCGGCGCAGTGTTGTTGGCGCGTAGCGTGAGTAGCGTGGCGCCCGGCGTCGCGCCCACTCCCGCCGGCAGCTGCAGCGTGCCGACCCCAACGAGGCCACGGGTCGTGGGCAGTGGAGCACCTGTGTCGGCAAACACGAAGCACGATGGAGTGGTGATGCGGTAGGTCAGCGTCTCTCCATTCGAGGGCGCGGCGTTTGCGAAGATCGCCGTGATGTCGACGGTGTTACCGACCTCGACGGTCTGTGGAGAGGCGCTACCGCTCTCAATGCCCGTCAGAGTAGGTGGCGGGAGGATGTCGAGGTTGACGGAATCCGTGAGGCCGTTGGGGGCCGTCGCAGTAACTGTCAGGCGTGACAGAACCGCCGTCTTGCGGATCGTCAGTGCATTGAGCTGGATCGGGAAGCCGATCTGCGGCACGTAGCCGACCGTTGACGGTTGCGGAGCCGGGGGTGGTGCGAACAGCGTCGGGGGATTCGAAACCTGCAGGAAGACGGGTATGAGAATGAGATTCGTGGTGAGTCGAATGGGCAGGCCGCCGGGCCCTGACGCATTGCCCGTGGGCGCCCCCCGAGCGAGGAGCTTCTGCTGCGCCAATGTCGAGCTCAGCGAGTAGCTGTAGCTGGTCACCGCCTGTACGAACGGAGTGGGTGCCGGGGTCTGGATGAGAAGGGTCACGGGCGCGTTGCAGTTGCTGAGATCGGCCGCGGCTCCCTGGGGCAGCTGGATCTGCAAGCGCTTGTTGTTCTCGAGAAACTGCACGCCTCCGGCGGCGCCGAGACACGACAGGGAATCGGTACCCTTGAAGGTGAGGCCGAACTGCGGTACGGCCTTGATCTTCACCTGCTGCACGAAGTGGCTGGAGGCCGTGTCGGAGCGGTTGACGGTGAGTGCCACGATCTGATCCGAAGCGAGGCTCTGGGAGGAGCTCACCTTCAGCTCGATCGATCCCTTGAGCGGGCACCCGCGGGCGACGTTGGCCGCTCCATTGCGCCGTGCCGTGACGGTAGCCGAGACGCCCCCGACCGAGCTCGAAACGGTACTGGCGTTTTCGATGAAGTCGGACCACATCTCGATAGTGACGGTGCCCGCCTGAAGTTGCGGGTCCTTGCCATTGCCCTGATCGTCGATGTGCTGCTGGCAGTTGCCGGGCAGGGTCACGAAGTCGACCGTGTCGGTCGCGGCGAACGTCCTTTGGGTGAGCCCGAGGAGAATGACAAACACTGCGGTCGCCAATCCCCCGAGCGCCGTACGGCGATGGCTCGATGCTGGGATCATGTGGTTCAAGCTCCTCGGTAGCGTGTTTGGGTGCGGTCGTCGATGCTTCAACGAACCAGGCGCGCAAGATGGTTCGTGCGCCGGTGACCGCCGCGCGGGGTAGCTAGTTCCAGTCGCCCTGAAGGATGAAGCCCGCCCAGTAGTAGGGCGCTGACCACCGCGGGTTGGCTGCGAGCCGCAGTTGAGCTGCCCTCAATGCTGCAGCGGGCGTCATGCCCTGCCGCAACACGCCTATGTAGAACTGCTGCATGAGTTCTGCGGTCGCTCGGTCGTCAACGCTCCAGAGCGTGGATACCACCCGCGGTACGCCGGCGTACATGAAGGCGCGAGTGAGGCCCATGATTCCCTCGCCGCGGACCTCACGACCCAGGGCCGTCTCACAGGCACTCAGGACGACAAGATTGGCCTTGAGAGGCAGGCTGAGGATGTCGTGAACCTGCAGGAGGGCGTCTTGTGCCTCACCGCGTTCGTTCACGGCTGACAACGCGAGACCGGAAAGCTCCGGATGGACGCCATTCATGAGGCCGTGCGTCGCAAAGTGCACGATGCGGTACTGGCGGATCGAGGGGTCGAGCACGGCGGCTCGATTCGCAGCAAAATCGAGCGCATCGAGGCGCTGCGTTTGAGGCACGAGTGCATCGATCGCCTGCGCCTCGGCGCGACTGAAGCGAAGGCGCCGGAGGTCGCCAAGACCTGACTCCTCCGCCGATCGCCGCAGTACTTTTTCATCCGTGGCGGCGGTCTTTACGAGGCCTTGATGTGCTGACGTGACTCTCGGGTCCTCGCGTGAAAAGACGGGGTCCGCGAACACCGCGATCGTCTTCGGTGCAGATGACCGCGGCACCCTGAGTGCCGCGAGAGCCGCGGCGGCCGGGAGGTTCGCTATCTCGTGAGTGGCCGCGAGCGATTGCCTCCCGTCGTCGCCGATTGGCGAGGGCAGTGCTGCGAACGGCAGGTATTCCAGAGTTCCATAGCGCACGACCACCAGACGGTTTCGCTGCCCCAGTAACTCCCGAAACGGGGTCAGGAGGTCGTGGGTGAGCACGGCGCCGAGTTCGTGAGGGCTTGGCCTCGTCGCTCCGTGCGCGAGCACAACCTGCAGGTAGTCACGTGCTGTTGACTCGATCCGCGTGCCGGCAGGTAGAGTCGCACTCACGACCGAATCGGCCGTAATCCCCCAGGCATAGCTGCGTTGGGCACCGAGCCAGTATTCGATCACGACAGTCCGCTCGTCGAGAGCACGCTGGAACTCAGCCACGTCCAGCATTGGCGGATCGGCGAGTTGCGCGTAAGCAGCGCTGCGCTCTCGCATCTCACCCTCGAGCTCCTTGAGCGACTCCAGCGCTTCTTCGAGCTCGCGCCGGGCTTCGGCGACGGAGCCGTCAGCTGCATTGCTCGCGAGTTGCTCCCGCCAGCGCCGATCCTTCGCGTTGACCCGCCGATGCAGCTCCAGCTCGCGTGTGAGTAGCCGTGGATCGACCGTGCGCAGCACCGCATTGCGCCGCTCGGCCAGTGCATCGAGAAGTCCACGAGCACGCGCCAGGTCACTCGCCTGAAGGGCGCGCCGATCGAAACCCTCAGTCGGATGCGCGGTGTGCAGCCTCATGAGTACGTCAATGTAGAAATCGTAGTAGGGCTGCGTATCGGCAAGGTAGCTGCTGCGCAAGTCCGGCTGTGCGACGCGTTGCCGGGTTGTCTCGATGACCGTAATCGCCTCGGCAGCGTGGTTGCGCGCGCTCTCGAGGTCGTTACTCTCGCCGGCAAGCTCCGCCATCGCGAGCAGCGTCTCGGCCTCTCCGTGCGCATCTGCCACTGCTCGGCGTGCGCCGAGCGCGGCCGAGTAGCTGGCGGCTGCGTTCACAGCGTCCTGCCGCAATCCGTACCATGCGCCGAGCTGCTGCAAAGCGTCTGCCTCGATGCGACGATCCTTGACCTGGCGTGCGAGTCGCAGCGCCTCCTGCATCCTGCGGCCGGCTGCATCACCGGACCGATCCGGGTCCGTTTGCGCCAGTCCCAGCTCGGCCGTCGCCGCGTACACCGAGTCAGGTGCCCGGGCGACGAGCTCCAGAACTCGAGCGAACTGCACCCGCGCTCCAGCGATGTCACCGCTGCGCTGCTCGAGCGCGCCAAGGTTGGCGCGTGTCTCAATCTCGCAGCGCACTTCACCGAGACGAATGCATAGGTCGAGCGTGTCTTTGAAATAGTCGTGCGCTCTCGCGAGCTCACCGAGGCTCTCATTGAGGCGCCCGAGATTGTCGAGGCTTTTCGCCTCCCCGGAGAGTTGCCCGGACCGCACCCACAGGGGCAGTGCGCGCCGGTAGTAGCGGCTTGCAGCAGCGTACTCTCCAAGCTCCTGGTGATACCACGCGAGGTTGTGGAGTACCGCCGCCTCGCCGTACGTATCACCGGCGGCATGCAGTCGTGGCAGGGCCAGCTCGAAGTAGCGGATGGCGCGGGAAGGCTCCGCGATCTCCTGGTAGATCGCGCCGACGTTGTTGAGCGCGACGCCCTCCAGGTGTGGCTCAACGAGCCGCTGGAAGATCGTCAGCGCAGCCTCCGTATCCGCGATGGCGGCGGATCGCTCATCGAGGATGAAGTGTCGCCGACCACGCTGAAGCAATGCCTCAGCCTCCAGGCCCGGGCTATGTGCGGCACGGGCACCATCGATCGCGCGCTCCAGGCGCCCGATGGCGTCGTGCTGACTCGCGCCATCCCCATCGGCTGCGATAACGAATGCCGCCTGGTAGGCCTCGTTGGCGACGACCTCGAGCCGGTCGCGGGCCGTCGCTGGGCGGCGATCAAGCACGCGCAGGCCGTAGCGGCCTGCCTTGGGTGAGGTTGCAGCGAGCACGAGCCGGTAGGCCCCGCTTGCAGTGGCGATCACACGCAGATGATCAAGGTCGTAGCGGCTCACAGGTGTGCGCTGCTCGACGAGCACGCCGCCGGC
>FTJO01011381.1_pt7 | contig 12394 bp, 10 predicted proteins | sample 1658761 | NCBI WGS metagenome assembly FTJO01 (sample SAMEA3914852, study PRJEB12502) | metagenome | biome: forest; material: soil | place: USA | collected 2011-06-22 | depth 0.3 m | reverse complement strand
CGCAGTGCCGCGATCGAGCAAAGTGACAGCGCCCGCACGCTCTACGCGGAGCAGATCAAGGCCGCGCAAGCTCTACTTGCCTCCGGAATGAGCGCTGAGCGCGTGCATGGGCTGCTGCCGGCGGTGCTCGTCAACGGCGGCAGTGCTTCCCTGACACCGGAAGTGGACAGCCTGCTGGCGGTTGAAGAGCGCCGCCGCATCAACCAGTTCGCCTGGGAGGGAGCGTTCTTCCTGCTGGCACTGGCCGTGTGCATCACCGTAATCGCTCGCGCCTTGCGCGCAGAGGCCAAAGTGCTGCAAGAGCAGGATAACTTCCTGGCGCTCGTGTCCCATCAGTTCAAGACGCCGCTCGCGAGCCTGCAGCTGTCGCTCGAGACGATGGCTCTGCGGTCGCTCTCACCCGACCAGTCGGGGGCGCTCATCGATCGGATGCTCGCGGACCTCGCGCGAATGGAAGCGATGGTGACGCAGATTCTGGAGAGCGTGCGCCTCGAGCGCGGGCGTGTCGATCTGCGTCGAGAGCCCATCGAGGTCGCAGGTGCAGTGGCACGCATCGTGGCAAGTCTCGAGGAGCGAGCCAAGAAGGGACGCGTGGTTCTCACTACAGACATCCCTCGTGGCGTCTACGTACTCGCCGATCCTCTTGCGCTGGATGTCGTGATGCGGAACCTGCTCGAGAACGCTGTTGCGGCGGTGACGCCGGTCGGAGGCGGGACGGTCAAGATCGAAGGGCGACGTACCAACGCCGAAGTTGAGCTCACCGTGCGCGATAGCGGTGTTGGATTCAAATCGGGCGACGACGTGCGTTTGTTCGAGAAGTTCACGCGGCTGCATCCGGGAGGGGGGAGCAGTTACTTTGGTACTGGACTCGGGCTCTTTATCGTCCGGCGTCTGATGCAACTGGCGGGGGGTCGGGTGAGTGCGCACAGTGACGGCCTCGGGCAGGGCGCCCAGTTCACGCTCGCTTGGCCCGCGGCTCCTGCGGAGGCGGCGTGAACGTGCCGGGCGAGCGTGCCCCGGGCGAGCGTGCTGCGGGCGAACGCGCCCCGGGCGAACCGGCTACGACCGTGCTCGTCGTCGAGGACGATCCGCACCTTTCCGCCGGCGTCGTTGAGAATCTTCGCGCGGAAGGCTACTCGGTCCACGCCGTGGGGGACGGACAGAAGGCGCTGGAATGGCTGGCGCACGAGCAGTGTGCGCTCATCGTGCTCGATGTGATGCTGCCGATCGTCGACGGCTTCGCGGTCTGTCGTACCTTGCGCGAACAGGGTAACAGCACGCCTGTGCTCTTCCTGACGGCTCGCGGAGATCCCGCGGATCGCGTGCGCGGGCTGGAGGCTGGCGGCGACGACTATCTGGCCAAACCCTTTCACCTGCAGGAGTTCCTGTTGCGCGTGCGCGCAATTCTGCGCCGGTGGGACTGGTATCGAAGCGCTTCCGCCACTCCCGCGAGCGCAGTGCTTCGCTTCGGGGGTAATGAGGTCGACTTCCGGGCTTTCCGTGCGCAGTCCTGGAACGGCGTGTCTCAGGAGCTGACCGAAAAGGAGGCGATGATCCTCAAGGTGCTGGCCGAGCGGCCGGGTGAGATCGTGTCTCGTGAGGATCTGCTCGAGCGTGTATGGGGGTACGACGTGTTTCCTTCGACACGCACCGTGGACAACTTCATCCTGCGCCTGCGCAAGCGTTTCGAGCGCGATCCCGCGAATCCTCGCCACTTCCTCACCGTGTGGGGAGTGGGCTACCGGTTTCTGATCGAGGGTCACGCATGACCGAGTCACGCATGACCGGGTCACGCATGAGCCCCCCACGCACTTTGCGTCTTGGCACACGGGGCTCTGCGCTTGCGATGTGGCAGGCGAGACATGTCGCGGAGCTCATCGGGCGGCAGCCGGGAGCACCTCCGGTGGAGCTCGTCCAGATCCGCACCGAGGGCGACGTCCGCACGGATGTGCCGTTGTGGGCTGTCGGAGGCAGGGCGTTCTTCACGAAGGAGATCGATCGCGCGCTGCTCGGCGGTGAGGTGGACATTGCGGTCCACAGCCTCAAGGACCTGTCGACCGTGCTGGAGGACGGAATCGCTCTTGCCGCGGCGCTGCCTCGTGAAGATCCGCGCGACGCGTTGGTGAGCCGTGATGGCCTCCTGCTGTCGGACCTTCCCGCCGGTGCGAAGGTGGGCACGAGCAGTCTGCGGCGACGCGCCTTCCTGGCACGCGCCCGTCCCGATGTGCAGCAATTGGAGTTGCGAGGCAACGTTCCGACGCGCATCGAGCGACTTCGCAAGGGCGACTACGACGCGATCATTCTGGCGGCGGCGGGACTTCGTCGACTGGGCCTCGAGGGAAACATCTCCGAGCCGCTGTCGACGGATACGTTTCCTCCGGCTGTCTCGCAGGGTGTTATCGGAGTCTGCGCTCGCGCGAACGACGCCGCGACGCTGCGATGGCTCGCAGCTCTCGATGATCCAGCAGCGCGGCTTGCCAGCACGGCTGAGCGCGCGCTGCTGCGACGTTTGGAAGGCGGCTGTCAGGTGCCGCTGGGCGCTCTCGGAACGCTTTCCGGGACGACGACGTTGCGACTGCAGGCGGCGGTCTGTGCGCTCGATGGTTCGCGAATGCTGGCGGCTCGCGGGGAGGCGGCGGCTACGCTGGAAAGTGCGACGTTTCTTGGACAGAGGCTCGCGGACGAATTGTTATCGAAGGGCGCGGCAGAGCTGATTGCCCACGAGCGCGACTCTCGCCGTACGGTGGAGGCACCGTGAGCTCACCGGTCGCAACGAAACCAGGCGAGTCGAAGCCGGTGGTGGTGACCCGCGCAGAGAGCGTGGACGGGCCACTCAGCTCAGAGTTCCGCACCCTCGGGCTGCCTGTCCTTGTCTGGCCCGCCGTGGCGACCGAGGCAGGCGACACGCGGCAGCTGGAAGCGGAGCTTGGAAGGATCGGCCAGTTCGATTGGATCGTGTTCGCGAGTCGGCACGCCGTCGCGGCGGTGATTGAGCGCGTTGACACGCGGCCACCGCGTCTGAAGGTCGCCGCCGTCGGGCATGCGACCGCGCAGGTACTGAATCAGCGCGGGTGGAGCGTCGACCTCGTGCCGGACGATGCGAACGCCGCGGCGCTGGTAGCCGCTTTCGAAGCCAATGTTGCGGCGAATCCGAAGGTGCGTGTTCTATTTCCCGCGAGCTCCCGCGCGCTACCCACGATCGCCGCGGGTTTGTCGCAGCTGGGAGCGGAAGTCGTTCAGGTCGAGGCCTATCGTACCGAGCCTGCGGCTCTGGACATCCAGGAGTGCATGTCCTGGGTATCGCGTGATGCGATCGGAGCGGTGACGTTCGCCAGCCCCTCGGCGGTCATCGAGCTCGAGCGCTCGCTGGGCAGAGAGAACTTCGACCGATTGCTCGGCGCCGCGCCGGCGGTTGCGATCGGTCCAACGACGGCACGGGAGCTCACCGAACGCGGTCGGACGCCCGTGCTCGCCGAGGCCGCCACCTTGCAGGGGCTGGCCCGTACGACTCACCGCATGTTGCAGGCCGCGAGGTCTCGCGGGCCCGGAGGAGAATAATGGGGTTTCCACAGCATAGACCGCGAAGAACGCGCCAATCCGATGTCTGGCGACGAATGGTGCGCGAGACGCGCCTGACGCCGGACGCTTTCATCTACCCGCTATTCGTCGTGCCTGGACGCGGTGTACGGCATCCCGTCGAGAGCATGCCCGGAATCTCGCAGGTATCCGTAGACGAGGTCGTGAAAGACGCCCAGGCGGTGGTGACCGCTGGTGTGCCGGCCGTGCTCGTGTTTGCTGCGCCGTCGGAGAAGGACGCCAAGGCGAGCGCCGCGCTGGATCCGAAGGGGCTCGCCGCCCAGGCGATCTCGGTGATCAAAGAGGAATGTCCGTCGCTGCTGGTCTGGGCGGACGTGTGCCTCTGCGGAGCGACCGATCACGGCCACTGCGGCCACGTCGTCGCGGGCACGAGCACCATCGACAACGACAGCTCTGTCGAGACGCTCGCGCAGGTGGCCTTGAACTACGCCCGAGCGGGAGCGGATGCGGTAGCGCCGAGCGACATGATGGACGGCAGAGTGCTGGCGATGCGCCGTCTCCTCGATCGCGAGGGCTATGCTGCGACGCCCATTGTTTCATATGCGGCGAAATATGCCTCATCCTTCTACGGACCGTTTCGAGAAGCAGCCGAATCAGCGCCTGCGTTCGGGGATCGGCGGGCTTACCAGATGGACCCCGCCAACGTGCGCGAGGCGCTGCGCGAGGTACTTCTGGATGTCGAGGAAGGGGCGGATCTCGTCATGGTCAAACCTGCGGGACCGTACCTCGATGTCATTCGCAGGGTCCGGGATGCGGTGAACGTCCCTGTGGTGGCCTACCAGGTCTCCGGCGAGTTCAGCCTCATCAAGGCGGCAGCGGCGCGAGGCTGGATCGATGAGCGCGCGGCCGCCTTCGAGACGTTGACGGGCATCCATCGGGCGGGAGCCGACCTGATCATCACCTACTACGCGCCGGACATGGCGCGGTGGTTGAGCGAATGACCGGGCCGCGATCGGCGGGGGCGCCATTGGCCGGACCGCCATCGGCCGGACCGCCATCGGCCAGCGGCGCGTCCTCGACGTTCCTGGCGGCCTGCCGGCGGCAGGCCGTCTCGCATACACCGATCTGGGTCATGCGCCAGGCCGGGAGGTACTTGCCTGAGTACCGCCAGCTGCGCTCGAAGGTCGAGTTCGAGGATCTCACTCGCAGACCCGACCTCGCCGCCGAAGTGACGCTGCAACCCTTGCGACGGTTCGAGCTGGATGCCGCGATCCTCTTCAGTGACATCATGACGCCCGTCCAGGGGATGGGTGTGGAGCTCGAGTTCTCTCCCGGGCCTGTCGTCCGACATCCCATTCGGACGGACGCGCAGATCGATGCGCTGCCGGCACTGGTTCCGGAGCGTGACGTCCCGTTCGTCATGGAATCGATCCGCCTCATCCGCCCGGAACTGCCGCGCGGCGCTCCTCTCATCGGCTTCGCGGGCGGGCCGTTTACCTTGCTGTGCTACCTCGTGTGTGGAAAGCCTTCGAAGGAGTTTGGCGCGGCGCGGTCGTTTCTCTATGCGCAACCGGACTCGGCCGAACGACTGCTGGACAAGCTCGCGGACGCGATGGCGGTGTATCTGCGGGCGCAGGCGGCCGCCGGGGCTCAGGCGCTCATGATGTTCGAGTCATGGGCCGGATTGCTCGCACCCCGGGAATTCGAGCGGTTCGCGCTGCGCGCGGTTCGCCGCACGATGGCGGCATTGCGCAGTACCGGCGTGCCGCTCATCTACTACGTCAATCAGGGCTCGGCGCTCATGGAGTCGGTCGCGGACCTCGACGTCGATGTCATCGGTGTCGATTGGAGATCGCCGCTCGGCAGAGTCAGGAAAGTGCTCGGCCCCGGCAAGGCCGTCCAGGGCAACCTCGATCCCGCCGCGCTGTTTGCTCCCGGAGAGGAGTTGCATCGGCACGTTGATGGGGTGCTGAAAGAGGCAGGTCCCGAGCCCGGCCACATCTTCAATCTGGGTCATGGGATCTGGCCGGAGACGAGCCCCGATGCGGTTGCTCGCCTCGTCGACTATGTCCACGAGGCGACGGCGTGACCGGCGTTGAGGGCGAGGGGGACTTCGCGAATACCGCGGTGGCGTTCTTTCGCGACTTGCAGGGCCGGATTTGCGCGGCCTTCGAGGCGTTCGAGCCAGCCAGCCGCTTCGAGCTACGCGCCTGGAGCAGATCCCCGGAACATCGCACGCAGGGCGGCGGAGAGTCGCGCCTGATGCGGGGGAGTGTGTTCGAAAAGGTCGGCGTGAACGTCAGTCACGTCTGGGGTGTGTTTCCGCAGCAGGCCTGGGGACAGGTGACGGGCGCGGCGGAGTCGGAGGGCCGATTCGTTGCGTGCGGCATTTCGCTGGTGGCTCACCTGTGCAACCCATACGCTCCCGCGGTTCACATGAATCTGCGCTACCTGCGCACGAGCCGGGAATGGTTCGGCGGCGGATCAGATCTCACTCCCACGTTCCCGTTCGACGAGGACACCACCGCCTTTCACGAGGCCCTGCGAAAAGCCTGCGATTCCTACCGGCCGGGGGCTTACCGCGAGTTCAAGGAATGGTGCGACCGGTACTTTTATCTTCCCCACCGGCAGGAGCCCCGTGGCGTCGGCGGCATTTTCTTCGACGATCTGGCGAGCGACAGCCGGCAGTCGGATTTTGGCTTCGTGCGCGCCGTTGGCGAGGCTTTTCTGCGCGCCTATCCGCAGATCGTGGCGCGGCGCAAGGACACTGCATTTGATGACGCCGCCCGGGAGAAGCAGCTCATCAAGCGGGGACGGTACGTCGAGTTCAACCTCGTCTACGACCGCGGAACGAAATTCGGCTTCAGTACCGATGCCGATCCCGACGCCTACCTCATGAGCCTTCCGCCTCTGGTGCGGTGGTGACTCACCTCAGCGCTGAGGCTCTCCGCTCAGCGCCTGCAGATGCCGCGCCTGCAGATACCACTCACGCCCGTTGTCGGCGAGCCGCCTGGCCTGTTGCCGCAGCCAGCTGGTCGTATCGGGCCAGAACAGCTCGCCGGGCTGGGACCGGGCCGCGCTCCAGCGAGAGCTCAATACCGTTGCGATGGCTTCGATGGTCTCATCGGGTGGCCGCCATAGTGTCAATGATGTTCTGATGCCCACTCGTTTGCTCCTTCCCTCGTCCTCTCAATTCAGTGAGCGCTCGAGGGCCTCGCAAGTTCCGGCAAAAACTGTCGTCCCAGCGCGACTCGCGGCGAAGAATGCCCCGGCGGTGTGACGGTTTAAGGACGGTTCAGTTTTTGTCATATCGCAACAGCGATACCGCGGCGCCGCAGACGCTCGAAGCGTGGAGAATTAGCCGTCATCGGCCAAAACAGGCGACAATTCGCCGGGTGACTGCGTCATCACGAGTCTTCTCCTCCGCCACCCCGAGTGGACCTGCCGACGGCCGCCCCGCGGAAGGCCGGCCTGCCGACTCCCTGTTCCGGCTCATGGCCGAGGGCGCCCCTGGCGCGATCCTGCTTCTCGACCGTGAGCTCAACGTCGTGTGGGCGAACCGTTCCGCTGCCGCTCTGACCGGTCTGACGAGCCAAACGCTGGTGGGGACGCCCTGGCACGAGCTGTCCCTTCCCTGGGAGTTAGGTGCCGATCTGCGGTTGCGGCTGCTCGCCGGGGAGCGCGTGCAACTGGAGGGGGCGCCGCATCCGAGTCGCGATGGCAGCAATCGTTTGCTGTGGGCACATCTCACCCCCTTGCTCGAGGCGGCGGGCTCCCCGGGAGCCGCGGTGACGGCCATCGCCTGCACTTTCGCCGAGGGCGCCGCGACTCAATCCGCTGTATCGCCGGAGCTCGACTACAAGGCGGCCCTGGAGAGCGCCCAGGGGGGCATGTGGGACCTGGATCTGACGCAGCGGGCTGCCAGGCGCACCGAGTTCTATTTCCGCATGCTCGGCGATCCTCCCCACGACGAGCCTGTCGGCGTGAGGTCGTGGCGTACACGGGTCCATCCGGATGATCTGCAGCGCGTCGAAAGCGCGGCTCAGGCGGTGATTGAAGGGCGACGGCCGTTCTACGAAGTCGAGTACAGATATCGGCACGCCGACGGCTCGTGGCGCTGGTTGCTCGATCGGGGACGCGTGACCGACCGGGACTCCACTGGAAAGTCGACCCGCATGGTCGGCTTCGTAGTGGACATCACGGACCGGGTGAGGACTCAACAGGCGCTGCGCCAGAGCGAGTTTCGCTATCGCACGGTCGCCTCGATGGCTCCCGGGTTTGTGTTCGAGCACGGGCTCAATCCGGATGGCACGGCCGCGGCGGATTGGGCGAGCGAGGGCATCGAAGCGGTGTTTGGCTGCAAGTACGAGGAGATCGACAGCCACGGCGGCTGGTTCGCGCTCCTCGACGAGCAATACAGGCCCATCGCCGCTGCGCGGCAGGCACGCCTCGCGATGGGCGAGCCGCAGAGCGGGGAGACGAAGGTACACACGGTGCAGGGCGAGACGAAATGGCTGCACGTGAACATGCTGCCCGTGCGCGATCCGCAAACGGGACGCGTGACCGGTGTGCTCGGCTCGGCCTATGACATCACGACCAGAAAGCTCGCCGAACAGGCGCGGCTGGAATCCGAAGCCGTTCTGCGTGCGGTGACCCAAAACACGCCTGACTGGCTGTTCCTCGTCGATGAGAGCCTCGTCGTGCGATTCGTCAACCGCCAGTTCGGCCCGCACGAACCCGTCACGATGGTGGGCCGGCCGTTGTTGGATCTCGTTCCTGAGGCCCACCGCCCCAGTCTCGAAGAGCTGTATCTGAGGGTATTCGCCTCAGGGAGGCCGGGTCGTATCGACCTCCGACATTTGGACGCGGACGGCGGCAATGCCTCCCACCATGAGCATCGCGTCGTACCGGTCATGGAGGGAGGGAATGTCCGCTCACTCACCGTTGCCGTGACGGACGTGACGGAGCGTAAGCGAGCGGAGGCCGCGCTGCGTGAGTCCCAGATGACACTGCAGACCGTGGCGGCGAGCTCAGCGGACTGGCTCGCGCTCTTCGATCGGCAACGCCGCTGCATCTTTCTCAATCGTGCGTTCCGCGGAGTTCCGCCGGAAGAATGGATCGATGCGCCGGTGGAAAGCTTCGCTCCGCCCGCCGAGCGACGCCGGGTGCACGAGATCTTCGAGCACGTCATGAATACGGGCGAGCCCCGGGATTTCGATCAGATGATCGTCGACTCCGAGCATGGGCCCCGTTATCTGGAGTTGCGCGCGCGCGCCGTGCAAGCCGATGGGCGCATCTTCGGCGCCGTCGTCAACATCACCGAGGTCACCGACCGGCACGCTCAGCAGGACGCCATGCGCACCCAGGCCCAGATCCTGGAGACGATGCAGGAGGGCGTGGTGCTGATCGATGCGGCCAGCGGAGCGGTGAAGCTGACGAACCCGATGTTCGCGCGAATGTTCGGCTACGACCGCAGCGAAGAGCTCATGGGCCGGTCGGTGGAGTCGCTCTTCAGCACGCGTGCCTTGCAGCGCTCGCTTGCGAGTCGCGCGTTGCCCGAAGGGGCCCCCACCGAAGTGTTGCCGGTCGAGCTGGAGTGCGCGCGCAAGGACGGCACCCGCTTCGTCGCGGCGTGCGTGCTCACGCCGCTGAAGACGAGCGGCGCGAATCATTGGCTGGCCGTGTTCAACGACGTGACCGAGCGCAAGCGACTCGAACGAGAGATCATCGAAGTCTCCAATCGAGAGCAGCAGCGCATCGGCAGCGATCTTCACGATGGCCTCGGCCAGGAGCTCACCGGCATCGCGCTGATGCTGAAAGGAGTTGTGGCTCAGCTGCGCAAGGAGGGCTCGGCGGCACGTTTGGACATCGAGGACGTCATTACTCTGGTCAACAATGCGATCGAGAGTACCCGGGCCATGGCCCGCGGGTTGTCGCCTGTCAGCGGCGAGCGCGGTGGGCTGGCCGCCGCCTTGCAGGCCCTCGTAACGCGAGCCAGCGAGAGATACGGCATACATGTGACCCTCGATACCGATCCTGACGATGCCTTGCGTCTCAACGAGGCCGCGGCAACCCACGTCTATCGCATCGTGCAGGAGGCGCTGACGAATGTCATTCGACACAGCTCCGCAACTGAGGTAGAGATCCGGTTATATGCGTCCGGAGACGAATATCATCTGACTGTGGATGACAACGGGCGCGGATTCTCGCAGCCCGATCCGGAGAGTCCCGGCGGTCTGGGCTTGAAGATCATGGAATACCGTACGCAAATGTTGGGTGGGGATCTCATTATCGACACCGGCGTTCGAGGCGGTGCATCGATCCATTGCTCTTTCCCGCTCGAACGGGCGAGCGTTGAATGAAGATTCCGACTCGAGCGCCTGCCACGACCGGAGTGCAACGGCGTGTTCTCATCGTGGATGATCATCCGATCGTCCGACAGGGTTTGCGACGCATGATCGAGCCGGAACCCGATCTGACGGTTTGCGGCGAAGTGCAGACCGAACGCGAAGCGCGTGCGGCCATCCGTGCGCTGTCTCCCGACGTGGTGATCGTCGATATCTCGCTGGCGCAGGGTGATGGGCTCGAGCTCGTGCGCGATGTGCACGCGCAGCGTCCTGAACTCCCCATGCTGGTGCTGTCGATGCACGATGAATTGATCTATGCCGAGCGGTTGCTGGCCGCGGGTGCCAGCGGCTACATCATGAAGCACGCGGCATCGGATCAGCTGTTGATTGCCTTGCGGCAAGTGCTGAGCGGAGACGTCTACCTGAGCGAGTCGCTGGCCGCGAATCTGGGGCGTGCAGGCGCGGCAGGGGCTTCCAGCTCCTCCATCGGAGGCGACCCGATCGAACGACTCAGCAACCGGGAGCTGCAGGTGCTCAGCCTCATCGGGCGGGGCCTCTCCTCACGCGAGGCGGCGGAGTCGCTGGGACTGTCGGTCAAGACCGTTGAGACGCACCGTCAGAGCTTGAAGCGCAAGCTCAATCTCGCGACCAACGCGCAGTTATTGCAGTACGCGATCAACTGGTACGCGAGCCGCAGCAAGCCGTCGGCTTAGCGGGCTTACGCGGGTCGCGCGCCCCGGGCGAAAGGGTGCTTGCTTGGCGCCACCGGACGGGCGCCCGGCGTGTTCAAGCGTGCATGACCTCATTTTGCATTGCATCTATGGTGGTGCGACGACCGAGATCTGACGGGCGCCGGGTACCCGCGCACGGGCTGTCGCGCCTGGCAAGTTACGCCGTCGCGAGAGTCAAGCGCCTCATGTGGCCAGGCGCGACGACGCCCGCGCGCGGCGCTCGTCAGGTGGCGCCAAGCAAGCACCTTTTCGCCGTGTCGCGCGACGGACAGGTTAGCGCGTGTACTGGGTGCAGATAGGAGGGTCCGCAAGGATTGGGGGCTGAGAGCGTGCGCTGATGCGGTCACGTGACCCTTCTATCGTCGTGCGCAGCGGGTCCGGAAGCACATACTCCCTGATCTTGTCGATCTGGTTCTGAGCCTCGCGAATGCAGCCGAGGTCCAACAGGGTCATGGCCAGGCCATTGCGCGCCAACGCGTTCGAGCCGTCGATACGCAGTGAGATCTGATAATCGCGAACCGCGGCGGCTCTGTCGCCAGTTTGCAGTTGTGCGATGGCTCTCCCCATCCAGACCCGTGGCTCGTCGGGCCAGCGCCTGAGTGCCGCATCGAATGCGAGCACCGAATCTTCCGGGCGTGCGTGGTGCTCGAATGCGAAGGCGGCCTCGAGATAGCGGTCGCGGCTCACGGCGGCCGGGAGCTCGCCGGGCCGCAGCACGACCATCGCCCAGCGATCGGCGTTGGACCAGGAGAGAAGGAAGTCGCGCGCGCGCACGAATCGTCGAGCGGTGATGCCCCAGCGTAGCAGCAGGGTATCCGTCGGGGTGTCGTAGCCGATGACTACGGCGAAGTGCGACTCGGCCACCATCGACCGGCTGCGGCTCTGCCGGACGAGAACCGGTCTATGCGCGGCGAGCTCCGTCAGGATAGCCGACAGGTCGGGCGCCAGCGGATATGAGAGCCGCTCGTATCTCGGTGGCAGTTCCTCTATCTCATCTTGCAGCGTGTCGCGCTGCGTGGGCGTATAGACGAGCGCGGTCAGCTCTGCAGGAGTTACGGTCACGCCGGACGTCGCGAGCACCATTGCGAGCGCCGCTGGTCCGGACTCGTGGTCCTTCTCGGCGTAGAAGGGCGTGTCGCTGAGTTCCACCGTTCCGCCCCCCGGCGGCAGGACCGGCGTGACGGGAGTCCCGGGGCCGGGCGAGGCGCACGCCGTGAGCGCAAGGATCGCAGCCAAACCCGTGCCCCGCAGGCATTGGACCGGTGTCGGCGTGCTGCTCATGTCACATCTGTGGGTTACGCAACCAATCCGGCTCGGGCAGCTGGGCGAATGCCTCGCGCAGAGCATCGCTCCAGCGGTCCCGCAGACCGTGAAAATACTCGTTTTCCGAGTCGATGTTGATATGGCGCGCCACTTCCAGTCGATCGCGCTTGACGAGGACCAGATCCAGGGGCAGTCCCACGGACAGATTGGAGCGGATCGTGGAGTCCATGGACACCAGGGCCGCCTTCGCGGCCTCGTTGAGGCTGCTGCTGCGCCGGATGACGCGGTCGATGATGGGCTTGCCGTACTTCGATTCGCCGATCTGGAAATAACTGGTGTCCGCCGTCGACTCGATGAAGTTTCCTGCCGCGTAGATGCTGAACAAGCGCGGTGCTTCGCCGCGGATTTGACCACCCAGGATGAGGTTCGCATTGAACTCGACGCCGAACTCCTTGAGCGCTACCGCGTCCCGCCGGTGCGTCTCGCGCAGTGCAGCACCCACGCAGGCTGCCGCTT
>FTJO01372134.1_pt1 | contig 12468 bp, 8 predicted proteins | sample 1658761 | NCBI WGS metagenome assembly FTJO01 (sample SAMEA3914852, study PRJEB12502) | metagenome | biome: forest; material: soil | place: USA | collected 2011-06-22 | depth 0.3 m | reverse complement strand
CGGCGTCGGCAAGACGACGGTCCTCCGCAGCTTTCGCTCCAGGCTGGAGGAGCGAGGCTCCTTGAAAATGACTGGGGGGCAGTGCATCCAGCACTACGGCATAGGGGAATCGTATCAGCCGCTGCTCGAAGCGCTCGCCAGGCTGTGCCACCCGCGGCGCGGCGCAGACCTGATCCCGCTGCTCGAGCGGTACAGCCCCACGTGGCTGGCGCAGTTACCGGCGCTGTTGCAGCCAGAACACCTGGAGCAGCTCCAACGGACTGCAGCCGGGATCACTCGGGAGCGGATGCTCCGGGAGCTCAGTGATGCGCTCGAAGCGATCGCCGCGCAGACCCCGCTCGTCATCTGGCTGGAGGACCTTCACTGGAGCGACATGTCGACGCTCGATTGGATTGCTGCGTTCGCGCAACGTCCCGAGCCTGCCTGTGTTCTGCTGATCGGAACCTTCCGGCCTACGGTGCCCGAGCACCCGCTGACTGCCGTATCAGACGAGCTTCGGATGAAGGGGTTCTGCCGCGAGATCGCCCTGCGTGGCCTCGATGAGCAAGGCGTGGCCGATTACACAACGCTTCGCTGCCCGCCCGCGGCGGGGCACGGGGAAAGTCTCCGCCGCCTGGCGAGGCTGGTCCATCAGCACACCGGTGGCAACCCGCTGTTCGTTGTAAACGTGATTGACGATCTCGCGGCGCGGGGGATTCTCGTTCCGCACGAGGAGCGCTGGACGCTCACGCGCGACGTGAATCGAGCAGAGCTCGGCATTCCAGACGACATCCGCAGGATGATCGGCAAGCAGATTGATCGGCTCCAGCCCGACGACCGCGACATTCTGGAAAGCGCAAGCGTGGCGGGTGCATCATTCTCGACGGCGGCTGTCGTTGCCGCCGCGGGCCGTTCGCTCGAAGCGATCGAATCGACGCTCACGACGATGGCGAGACAGGGGCACTTCGTCCGCTACGCCGGCCCGCTTGAATGGCCCGATGGCACGCTGGGCGCCCGCTTCGACTTCCTGCATGTCCTGTATCGCGACGTGCTGTATCAGCGGCTCCCGCCAGCGCGCCTTGCCCAGCTGCACAGGCAGGTGGGCATTCGCATCGAGAGGGCGTATGGGGAGAGGGCGCCGGAGCTCGCCGCGGAGCTGGCCGTGCACTTTGAACGCAGCGGTGAGTTGAGCCGGGTCGGGATCTATCTGCAGCGCGCTGCAGAGAACGCGCGGCGCCGAGGAGCCTATAGGGAAGCCCAGGCGCACTTCGATCGCGCTCTGGCGCTGCTGGCGGGTGAGACGCCTGGTGCGCAACGATCCGGACGTGAGCTCGAGCTCCAGATCGGAAGGGGCGCGGTCATCATGGCAGCGCGGGGATGGAGCGCCCCCGAAGCAGCCGACGCTTACGGGAGGGCACGCGCGCTGTCGCTGGAACTGGGCGACACGCCGCATCTGTTTCCTGCGTTGTGGGGACTTTGGCTCTTCTACTGGGGACGGGGCCCGTCCAGCACGGCGCAGGACCTCGTTGAGAATCTCCTGGGCCTCGCTCGCCAACATGGCGGCGATGCGGCGCGTTTGCAGGCAGACCACGCTGCCTGGGCGACGACGTTCGGCCGTGGCGATCTGCTGGCGTCGTGCGCCCACGCCACCGATGGGATGGGCGTCTACAGCATCGAGCAACACGCGCCGCTCGCCGAGACCTACGGCAGCCATGACGCGGGAACGTGCAGTCACAATTTTCTCGGCTGGGCGCTTGCGATCCGCGGTCAGTCGGATGAAGCCAACCGCACCAGTCTGAGGGCCATCGCGCTGGCTCGACGGCTCCGCCATCCATTCTCACTGGCGTTGACGCACTTCTTCGCCGCAGCGACAGGGCACACGCGGCGCGACAGCAATGCTGTCAGAACGAACGCAGATGCGGCGGTGGCGGTCGCGCGCGAGCAGGATTTCAGGCTGGTCCTCGGTTGGGCCTTATCGCTCAAGGGTTGGGCGGCGGTCGACGACGGTCGCTTCCGGGAAGGCATGGACCAGATCATGAATGGTCTCGCCGAAGTGCGGGCGACCGGTGCATATCAATTCCTGCCATACCTGCTCTCCGTCAAAGCCCAGGCGCAGCTCATGCACGGCGAGCCGGCCGCGGGCCTCGAGGCTCTCGAGGAGGCATTCGCGGTGGCGCAGATAACGGGCGAATGCTTCTGGGAAGCGGAATTGCGCAGGCTAAGGGGTGAGCTGCAGTTGGCGGCAAACGTCCCCGCTGCGAATCGCGAGGCGGAGCACAGTTTCGTTCAAGCGATCGATGTCGCAACGAATCAAGGTGCGAAGCTTCTGGTCCTTCGCGCAAGCCTCAGTCTGGGACGTCTGTTGCGGCGTCTGAAGCGAGATGGGGAAGCGCGGCAACGGGTGAAGGCAGCGCACGCCGAGCTTTCGCAAGAGGTCGCGCAGCCGGACGTCGAGGAGGCGCGTGCATTTTTGGCAAACGACGCGGATTGACGGGACGTTCGCGCAGGCGCCCTTCGGGGAGCCGTCACTTTCCGGTGGCCGCCGCCCGCCAATCCACCGCAGTGGCTTCGCTCCAGAACCCGTAACGGAAATCCACCGACATGCGCAGCCGGTCTCCGCTCCGATTCGGCAAAGAGCGGTGCAGGGTATGCGGCCGGAACAGCACCAGGTCGCCGCACTGAAAATCGATGGTGCTCCACACAGCGTCGTCAGGCACGGTGGCGCCGCCGTCGACGACACCTTCACCGGAATGCTCCCGCAAGCCGGCCAGGTGCGAGCCGGCGAGAAGGGCCAGCGGCCCCATTTCACGGGGACAATCCTCGAGCGGGATCCAGGCGGTCCAGAAGTCCGCGATGACGTGCACATAGTGCCCGTCCTGATGAGGTTGCGTGACCAGGTCCGGATGCGGGGAGACGACCCGGCAGATGTTGGCCGTGCTCAAGAACAGATAACTGGAGCGGCTGTCGACTGCATGAAGCGCTCCATGGATGGCATCCGCGTCGCCCAGTGCCCACATCTCGGGACGATTCTGCACATGCACCTGCAAGCCCACCCACTCGGGATCCTGATGGTCGCCCACCCGCTTTCCGGGCACCGCGCGCGCCTCGCTCATCGGACAGGTTGGATCGAGCCAGCCGGTCCGGCTCGCGTAGTCGAGGACGCACCCGCGCAGGGGCAACACGACATCTGTGCACAGGAGTCCGTGAAAAAAGAGAAAACCGTCCCGGGAAGCCCGCTGGCGCAACTGCTCCGGGTTGCCGATCAGGGGCATGGAGTCCTCGAGCGAACGCAGTCGGAATCCGTCTAGCGCTTCCATGCCGTCCACCCCCGCCACCGTTCCCATTTCCACGATGAGCGATCGACCGAGTGCAACGCTGAATCGATCTGTCGGGCGCGCTCCTGCGGGGTCAACCCGCCGAGCAGCCGATCGGTCATGACCGGAATCTTCAGCCAATCCGCATACGCATCTTGCGTCACGCGTACACGGAAGGACCACGATTCGGGGCGCAACCCCACGAGGCGCAGCCATGCGCCGATGGCGCTGTGGCTGAGCGGAGCGGGCACTGGCTCCTCGAGCGCTTCCTCAGGGGGCGCGGAGACGGCGGACGTCATGAGCAACATGGGCAACGACAACAGCGACGGATCGCTGCCTCCGCCTGGCTCTTCGGGCTCCAGCAGGTAAAGAGCCGGAATGTTGAAGCAGAGCGCCCCGCCGGGACGCAGCAAGCGCGCCAGAGCCCGGAGCGCTTCGCGGATCGGGTTCATCTGCCAGATCGCTGCACCGCAGACGATCCGGTCGAACGACTCCGCCGTATCGGGCAGGAGCGAGCTCCACTGCACGCGTTGGTCCGTGATTCGCCGCATCCCCTCGGTGCGCATCCCAGCGGAGGGCTCGACGCACAGCACGCTGCCACTGTCACCCAGGCGTCGCAGAGCAGCCTCGGCTGTCCGTCCTGTTCCGGCCGCGAGATCCAGGACACGCATCTCGGGCTTGATGTCCGCGTGTGCCATCAACGCCGCATTGGCGCGGATGTAGCGTGAATGGCTACGGCAAAAGGCTTCGTAGTACGTCGCAGTCTCGGGTGCGTTCCAGGCGCTCATCGGACGCCCACCGCAGGCAGCAGCCCCATGCCCTTGAGGTTGTGCTCGGCCTTGAACCGCAGGCATTCGCGGATCCAGGGGCGCGTCTCATCATCGTAGTGAAAGAAATCGAGCTCCAGGTTGGCATCGTCGATGTAGTAGCGATAGAAGCGCTCGGTGTCCTCCGTCGGAGGAGGAGGGGCGTAGCGGCTGTATTCCGGGCGCAGCCACCAATCCGTAAAGCCGTGCGGCAGGTGATAGTCGTCGTAGAGCGGGGTCCCCGGGAAGGGCACCAGGACTCCCATGGTGCTGAACGCATCCACCAGGGGCGCGATGCGCTCCATGAAGCGCAGCGTCCTCTCCAGCTCCACCGGCGTCTCCTGCGGGAAGCCCAGCATGAAGTTGCACGCCGTGACCAGCCCTTCTTCCTTGGCCCATTCGAGCGCCCGCACGACCTGGTCCGTCCGCAGTCCCTTTTTGATCGCCCGGAGAATCTCGTCGTCGCCGCTCTCGACGCCAAAATTGACGTGAATCAGCCCAGCCCGGCGCATTGTTTTCAGCAGCTCGCGCGTCACCATGTTGGCCCGCGTGATCGCGCCGAAGGCAAATGGGAATTGGACATCTCGTTCGATCGCCTCACACAGCTGCGTGAGCCGCGCCGTCTTCGCCGTCAACGCGTCATCCCAACACGGGAAATAGCTGAGGCCGCATCGTTCGTGCCACGCGTTGATCTCCTGCGTCACGTTCTCGGCGGACCGGTAGCGGAACGAGCGCCCTGTCACTGCGTTGGAGCAGAACGTGCAGCGGGCCGGGCAGCCGCGGCTGGTGAGGATCCCGCCGGGCGCCGTTTCCCCGCCTGCAGGATCGTACCAGTGCGGATCGAACAAGGACTGCGCGAGGTAGGGAGGCGCTAGCGCATCGAGATCGTCCACAGCCTGGGAGGGAGGCCCGTATCCAATGCCTCCGTCCGGCCGACGAAAGACGGCTCCGGGAATCGACGCGACGTCATCCTTTCCCGCCAGCCAGTCGGCGACGCGTGTCAGGCCGTGCTCGGCCTCGCCAGCCAGGGCCACATCGAATCCGTGATTGAGGGTCTCTTCGGGACGAACGGTCGTGTGCGCGCCCCCGGCCACCAGCAGCCAGGGGCCGCCTCTGAGCCGCTCGACCAGGCCATAGGCGTGCCACACCCACCGGGTGAAGAGGCTGACGCCGATGATTCCGGGAGCGAACGATTCCGCCTGCTTCGCAATCCACTCAGAGTCATGCGGGAAATGACGCGCAGCCGCATCGATGACGCGGACTTCACAGCCGCGAGCCAGCAGAGACGCCGCCACATACTGTAGCCCCAGCAGCGGCGACCCGAGTTGCTCGGGCGAGGGCGGATTGATGAGCAGGACTCTCATCGAGCGCTCCAGGGTGTTGCGGATCACGGCGCGACGATGCCAAACCGCGGCCCGGCGAACAGGGGACCCGCGCTGGCGTTGTCTCCGGAGATCACGGGCGCCACGGGCACGTAGGGAGGCGCGTAGGTTGGCGCCGATCCTCGTCCCACGAGTCCCGTCAGCGTCACGAGACTCTTCCACTGGCTGAAGCTGATCTCCACCCATGAGGCGAGGCCCTGCATCGCAGGCTCCGCAGTGGAGCTCTTCGGTGCGACTGCCTGCAAGGCCTCAATGAGCCTTTTCGCGAGGACAGGCGCTTTCAGTGCAGGCTCGCCCGCGGAGCTGCCTTGGGACAAAGCCGGTGAGACGGCCGCCCGCGTCGGCGGCGCGGCGCGTCCGGGAACCGCCACGAACGCCGGATAGGCCCCGGGGATGGCCATCTGGAAGCCTGCGGCCCACTCATTCCACGATGCCGCAAGAACCCTGGCGACGGCCGCGCCGATCGCCGGCGGCACGCGCCAACCCGAGAGAATCCCGATCATTCGCGTCTCAATGTTGACATCGCTCAGCAGCGAGCCGGGAGTCAGCACGGCCGCAGCGCCGCTCACCTTGCCGCCCTGAACCCTGGCCCGGCCAATCCACTCATTCACCGCGACGCGGAACGCCTCCTGCGAAAGTCTGGCGACGGAATTCCAGTCGACGCTCGTGCCTTGCCCCACGAGCAAGGAGGGCAACGCAACACCCGCTGCGGCCGCGACAGTGGTGGAAGCGCCGACGCTGCCGACGAACGAGCGCCTGCTCAGGGGATTGGGCGCAGCGTGTGGGGTCGCATCCTCGGTGCCGACGCCGGGGGCAGCCGGGCACGCATCGCCTCCGGGCTTGTCACTCTTGTCGTTCTCAGTCATACGACCTCTTCAAGGAATGACCTTGCGTAGAGTGGGCTTCGTCAGCGCTGACCGCGTCAAGATCCCTTGTTGGGCTCGCGCGCGCATCAGTCGATAATATCATCGGGACTGCAGGGATCCGCGCCCCGCGCGAGAAAGTATTCCGTGCAGATCGGCGCTGCCCCGCCTGCGTGCAAGGGCTCATTCATGACCGAACAATGATCGCGAGTCGGCCGCTAGCCGACTACTGCATCGAACTCTTCCCCTGAGGGCATCGCCACGCGCCCGATGTTGCGGTACCTTATTCCCGGGCCGCTGCAGGGACGATTGGACGATGCTGTGCGAAGAATGGACAGGATTCTGCCGCGCTAGTGCGTGGGCGCTGACCAGCCTCCTGCTCGGCTGCGCCGCCACCCCCAACGCGCAGCGCGCCACGACGGAACGTCACGAGGCGCTGGCTGCGAACGAATTGGCCAGGCGCACCGACGCCGACTCGCTGGCGGCCGCCGGCCTGCTGATTTCCATCAACGATCGGGAACGAGCGCTGTCGTTGCTGGCGCGATCGACCGCGGCCGCGCCTGTACGGGCGGATCTATTGTGGCTGCAAGTGCGGGTGTGCCACGAAGTGGCCTCCTGCGATCCGGAGCTGCTCGAGCGCCGCTTGCGCGACCTGGATCCCGCCAACGGTTCAGGATGGCTGGATGCGCTGGCGCGCGCCGCCTCGTCGAACGACGCTTCCGCGCAGGAGGAAGCGCTGGCCGCGATCGCGCATTCGGACCGCATCGACATCTATTGGACGACGCTCCTGGGCCGGATGAGCGCCGTCGCCGCCGACACGGGCAAGGTCTCGCCTCAGGAGGCACTCGAGTCGGTGGCGGGTGTCCTGGCGGCTCAGACCATTCCGGCCTACAGCCCGCTGTCCAACGCCTGCAAGGGCGAGCGCCTGCAGGGAGCTGCCGTGATCGAGCAATGCCGCCGGATCGCCAGAGCCCTGGAAAACGGCGACTCTTCTCTCACCGCGGGCCTGGGGTCGAGTCTTGCGCAGCGCGTGTGGCCTGTCGATTCGCCGCAGTGGCAGGCCGCAGCCGAAGCGCGTCGCGTTTCCGAATACAGAACCCACCTGTGGTCGCGCTATGAGACCGACTTGCCCTGGAATGCGCAGAATGCGAAGAACTACATCGCACTGTGCGCACGCTACCACCGCGAGCAGGACCTGCTTGTCGCTCAATTGATCCACGTGGGCGCAAACCCGGACCCGCCGGTGAACTAGAGACGTGCAAGCCGCGCTGCGTGCGCCTTGTTGTGCTTCCCGTCCCATCGGTATTAGAGTCGGCCGCATGCCGCATATAGAGGACTCGTTTAAACTTTCTGGACTCCGTGCGGCCGGTCGCGGGTACAGGCTGAGGTTGCGTGGCTAAGCAGCCGATGGAGCCCTCGGGCACGAGACTGAAGAAAGCGCGCGCTGAACCGAAGGTGCGCACGCCGGCAGAGGACGCCGTGCACGAGTCGGAGGAGCGCTATCGCACTCTGTTCGACACCCTCATCGAGGGCTTCTGCACGATCGAGATGCTCTTCGACGGGAACGGGCGGCCGGTGGACTACCGCTTCCTGGAGATCAACCCGGCATTCGAGAAGCAGACCGGGCTGCGCAACGCGCAGGGCAAATTGATGCGCGAGCTGGCCCCGAACCACGAAGCGCACTGGTTTGAGATCTACGGCAAGGTGGCCCTGACGGGCGAGCCGGCGTACTTCGAGAACGAGGCGAAGGCCCTCGGCCGCCACTACGACGTGTGCGCATACCGCGTCGGCGGGCCGGGCAGCCGCAAGGTCGCGATCCTTTTCAACGACATCACCGACCGCAAGCTGGCGGATGCCCGCCTGCAGTCGCAACTCGCGCGCATGAACCTCCTGCAGGAGATCACACGCGCGGTGGGCGAGCGCCAGGATCTCTCGAGCATCTTCCAGATCGTGATCCGGACGCTGGAGGATCAGCTGCCTCTGGACTTCGGGTGTGTCTGTCTCCATGACCCGGCAACGCAGCGGCTCACGGTCGTCCGCGTCGGCTTGCGTAGCCAGGAGCTCGCGATGGAGCTGGCGCTCACGGAGGAGTCGAATGTCGAGCTCGACGGGAATGGACTGTCCCGCTGCGTGCACGGGCACCTGGTGTATGAGCCGGACATCAGCCGCGTACCCTTCCCCTTCGCGCGGCGGCTGACGGCAGGTGGATTGCGCGCCTTGGTTGCCGCGCCGCTCCAGGTTGAAGGGAAAGTCTTCGGCGCCCTCATCGCCGCGCGCCGCGAGGCGGGGAGCTTCAGCAGCGGCGAATGCGAATTCCTGCGGCAGCTGTGCGAGCACGTTTCGCTCGCCGCGCACCACGCTCAGCTCTACGGCGCCTTGCAGTCCGCGTACCAGGATCTGCGCCAGACGCAGGCAGCCATCATGCAGCAGGAGCGCCTGAAAGCGCTCGGCCAGATGGCCAGCGGCATCGCCCACGACATCAACAACGCCCTGTCGCCGGTTTCCCTCTATACGGAATCTCTCCTCGAGAAGGAGACGCAGCTCAGCGAGCAGGGACGCGGGTTCCTGCAGATCATCCAGCGGGCGGTGCAGGACATCGCGGCGACGGTCGCGCGCATGCGCGAGTTCTACCGCCAGCGCGAGCCCCAGCTGACCCTGACTCCGGTCGATCTGAATGAGCTCGTGCCACAGGTCGTGGACCTCACGCGCGCGCGGTGGAGCGATATGCCACTGCAGCGCGGCGTGGTGATCAGCCTGCGGACCGAGCTGGCCCCCGATCTGCCCGCCATCCTGGGTGTCGAGAGCGAAATCCGTGAGGCGCTCACGAATCTCATCTTCAACGCGGTGGATGCGATGCCGGAGGGCGGCGCGCTGGTGCTCCGGTCGCGCGCCAGTGGGTCCGAGCAGGTCTGCATCGAAGTGTGCGATACGGGGCTCGGTATGGACGAGGCGACGCGCGCCCGCTGTCTGGAGCCTTTCTTCACCACCAAGGGGGAACGCGGCACGGGCTTGGGACTTGCCATGGTCTACGGGATGGTGCAGCGCCATGGTGGCAGCGTCGGCGTCGAGAGTGAATTGGGCCGTGGCACGACGATTCGGCTGAGCTTTGCCGCGCCGCCGGCGGTCCCTGCCAGCGTCCCTGCGCCGATCGTTGGCCCTGTGCCCACCAACCTGCGCATCCTCGTCGTGGATGACGATCCACTGTTGCTCAAGTCGCTGCACGATACGCTGACGGCGGACGGCCACAGGATCGTCACGGCAAGCGGTGGACGGCAGGGCGTCGATGCCTTCGCCGCGGCGCTTGCAACCCAACAGCCCTTTGACGTCGTACTGACCGATCTGGGCATGCCTTATCTCGACGGGCGCCAGGTCGCCAGCTCTGTCAAGGGCGCATCGCCTTCCACGCCCGTGATCCTGCTGACGGGCTGGGGTCAGCGGCTCCTCGCGGACAACGACACACCCGAACACGTCGACTGCGTGCTCAGCAAGCCGCCGAAGTTGCGCGATTTGCGTGAGGCGCTGGCGCGCTGCCTGAGTGCACGGCCGGCATGACCATGACAATCCCGGCAGCCGATGCGCCGGGGGTCAGCGCGGCGCCGCAGCCGTAACGGCGATGATGGGGCCGAGCGGCACGTGCTCGTCGTTGCGATTCAAGGTTGGCGAATACAGGCTCGACACATTGCCGTCCAGGTAAAGCGCATCCGCGCACTTGAGCCGGTCGCGGAACAGCAGCGCGAACTGGTAGAAGATCACCGGATCCTCGCTGATCGCAAACACGATCTGCGCGGGGGAGACGACGCCGACGCCATTGCGGATGAGCCGGGAGGTCCCTTGCGGATTCAGGTGGGGGTTCAGCTGACCGCCGTGCAGCATCAGAGGCCCTGATTGCGTAGCCATGAGCACCTGCTCCGGCGAGGCGCCATACTCGGAAGTCTCGACGATGCGGGCCCCGGAAGCTGCGAGAACGAACACGCCGTTGGGCTTCAGATAGAAATTGCCGAAGCCGGATGCCAGGTTCAGCCGGTGCAGCTGGCGTCCATTCACGACCAGGAGCCCGACGGGCGAATAGTCTTCGCGAAACATCCCTGCGTTCATGGCAAACGTGAGCTTCTCGGCGCGCGGGGCGAGCGATGCGGCGACTCGCCGAAAGGACGTGAACGGCTTCCCCGACTCATCGTTGAGGAACAGCTGCAGATGATCCGCTCCGAGGTCTACTCGGCAAACGGTGAAGCGCGCGTCCTGAAACAGCACCTCGCTGCACTGCACGGCAGCGGCAAGGTGAGGCACGATGCACAGCAGGCCAACGAGGCTCGTCAACTTCCCCGCGCGCCGCAATCGCATCACGTCGCCATTTACTGCGCCGAGGCGGTCAAAGTGATATCCGCATGTTTCCACGCCTCATTGAACTGTGCCTCGACCGTACGGGCTTCTGCGGTCTTCTTTTCTGCACGCAACGCCTGTGCGAGACCGAACAGCGACCAGCCGTTCAAGGGATTGCGGCTCAGGTCCTCCCGGTACACCGCTTCCGCCTGTGAATTGCGACCGGCCTTGAGCAGCTCGGCCCCGAGCAGATGCCTGACGGGGAAGAACCAGTCCGCGGGCTCGTCATAGGCGAGCTTGTCCTCCAATGCCACCGCTTCGGTCAGTGCCGCGATGGCCGCATCGCGCTGCTTCTGCGCGCTGGCGATCTGCGCTTTGCTGAGCGTTGCGGCGACGGCGAGGACATCGGGGGCGGCATTGAGGCCCGCAGCGGCGTCAGGGGGGATCGTAGTGCGCAAAGCGTTGAGCTCTTCGAGTGCCTGCTTTGCCTCGGCGATTCGGTTGGTGGCCGCGAGCGCTGCGGTTCTCGCGAACAGATATCCCCCCGTCATGATCTTCAGCTTCGGATTCGGGCGGGGCTCGGCGAGCATCTGCTCCCACATCCCGAACCGCACCAGCGCCAGGTAGGGCTCCGCGCCATACCAGTCGGTGCCCGGCATCGCCAGCAGGGCACTTTCGGGAAATGCCGTCCGCAATTCGTTCATCGCCGCGAGGGTCTCGGTCCTGCGGCCCTCCATCGCGGTCGCGTAGCCCAGGAACTGGAAATTGTGTGCCACGTACATCGGATAGTAGTCGGGCGGCTGCGTCTTGCTCAGATACACACGGTCGGCCGCCGCGCCTTTGCGATTCGCCTCCGCGGCCTCCTCATATCGGCCGACGCGCTGCATGATGTGCGCGGGCATGTGCTCGAGGTGTCCTGCGGACGGCATCATGCCGCGCAGCCGCTCGGCTGCGGCGACAGCCTTCGAGGGATCCGGCGAGGATTCGATCGCGTGCACGTAGTAGTGATTGGCACCGGGATGCTGCGGATCGCGGGCCAGAACGGATTCCAGCGTGTCCACGATCTGCGCGGTTCCCGGACTGGCCTTCCCGTCGAGCGTCCACAGTTTCCACGCGTTGACGTTCATCAGCGACTCGGCATACATGGTTTGTACGTCGAGATCTTCGGGATACTGGCCGGCGACTGCGCGCATCGCCTCGGCGTAGGCCGTGAGAACCGGGGCCTCGTTCGATGGGTCGAGCGCCGCCGGATGCGGATAGCGGGATTTCAGAGCGTTGATCAGCGCGCGCTCTACGGGGCTTGTCTGTGGCAGGAGCGCGATCGCCTTCTGCAGGCTGTCAAATGCAACCTTGGCGCGCGACTCCGCCATCACAGGTTGGTTGTAGTTGGGTCCCACCGTGAGCGCGACGCCCCATAGGCACATCGCACAGCCCGGATCGATCTCGGCGGCACGGGCAAAGGAGCGTGTCGACTCGTCGTGGTTGAACGCCCACATCAGGCGCATCCCCTGGTCGAAGTACTGCTGTGCCTCGGCAGAGCGGGTGTTGACCCGTCGATGAAAAGTGCCCAGCCCATCGAAGAGCTGCGCGCCGTGTGCCCAGTCGGCAATGCTTGCCGGCATTTGCGGCATCGAGGCCATCGCCGCATCGGGTTTAGCGGGCGCGGCATTCGGCGGCGTGGCCGCGGTCGTCCCGTTCGGTGTCCTGTTGCAGGCGACCAGCAGGAGGAATATGGCGGAACCGACAAAACGCGCCATGCGGTTCATGGATGCCCCCTTGGTACGGGCTGCGAATGCCGCAGCGG
>FTJO01008383.1_pt3 | contig 12586 bp, 11 predicted proteins | sample 1658761 | NCBI WGS metagenome assembly FTJO01 (sample SAMEA3914852, study PRJEB12502) | metagenome | biome: forest; material: soil | place: USA | collected 2011-06-22 | depth 0.3 m | reverse complement strand
TTCATCGTCGGCTTTCCCGACGAGACCGACGCCAGCGTGGCCGCCTCCATTGCCTGCGCCAAGCGTCTGCGCTCGATGAATCCGGCGTTCGAGACGCCCATTTTCTATTTCAAGCCCTATCCCGGCAGCGCCATCGTCGAGGAGGCGGTCGCCGCGGGCTTCCGCCTTCCCGACAACCTGCAGGAATGGTCCCGATTCGACTTCGTCGCGGGCCTGCCGGGTCCGTGGGTGACGCGCGCCAAGTTCAAGCTCATCGAGCGGTTCAAGTTCTTTCAGGAGCACGCGTGGAAGCGCAGCTCGGGCGTGGATCTGTTGCAACAGCTCGCCCGGTTCCGATGCCGTCGCGATGACTATCGCTGGCCCGTCGAGATGGTCTTGATGCAATGGTTGCGACCGAGCGAGCGTCTCTCATGAGCTCCCGGCGCGTGCTGCTCGTGAATCCGCAGATCACCTCGGCGCGCCGGGCGCGTTTTCCTCTGTCGCTGTTGACGATGGCGGGCTCGCTCGAGGAAGCCGGCCACGACTCGGCCATCGTCGATGGCAACCTGGAGAGTGACGGCGTTGCGGCGACCCTCCGCGCTCTGGACGCAGCCTCCTACGACGCAGTAGGCATCACCGTGATGGGGGGACCGCAGGTCCAGACGGCCATCGATGTTTCGCAAGCGATTCGCGCGCACTCCCCCGCGACCCCGATCGTGTGGGGAGGCTACTTTCCAACGTTGTATCCCGATGCGGCAATCAACGCTCCCTATGTTGATTACGCCGTGCGGGGCCAGGGCGAGGAGACCTTCACCCGCCTGCTGCAGCTGCTGCCGGCGGGCTCTCCTGACGAGCTGGGCACCGTCGAGGGCCTGACCTGGCGCCACGCAGGCGAGATCGTCCACAACCGCGACCGCAGGTTCTCGCCCCTGCGACCCACGACGCTTCCGTACGAGAAGCTGCTCGATCCGCGCAAGTATCTTCCACACACTTTCATGGGGCGACGGACGGCTGCCTATCAGGCCTCTCTGGGCTGCCGCTTCCGCTGTACGTTCTGCGGGGTTGCCTCGATGTTTCGTGGCGCCACGGCGCTGCCCGCGGCCGAGCGTCTGGACCGGGACCTCACCTACCTGCGCGACACGATCGGCGCGGATTCCATCCAGTTCTACGACCACAACTTCTTCGATCGCGAGGAGGACATGCTCCCGCTGCTGGAAGTGCTGGCGCACCATGCTTTGCCCTGGTGGTGCTACGCACGCGCGGACGCGCTGTTGAATCTGTCGGCGCGTGGCTGGGCTCTGGTGCGAAAGAGTCAGATGCGCATGGCGTATATCGGAGCGGAGTCCGCGAACGATGCGCTGCTGCGCTCGATTCGCAAGGGAACCCGCTCTGATCAGACGACGGCGGTGGCCGAGCTGTGCCGCCGCAACGGTGTCGTGCCGGAGCTGTCGTTCATGGTGGCACCGCCGCAGGATCCGGAAGGGGAGACCGAGAGGACCTTCGAGTTCATCCGCGGCATCAAGCGGATCAACCCGGACGCCGAGATCATCGTCTATATCCACACACCGTTGCCGCCCGAGAGTGTGCCGGGAAGCATCCGGTCCAGGGTCAAGCCGCTGCTGGACTGCGCAGGACGTCCCGTGGTGTTTCCCAAAACCCCCGAAGAGTGGACGCAGCCCCATTGGGTGGCGTACTCGTGTCATGCCGATGCCCCCTGGATGACCGATCGGCTGCGACGACGGATCAGGGACTTCGTCACCGTGCTCACGTGCCGGTTCCCGACGCTGCAGGACACGCGAGCCGGACCGTTGACGAAAGCAGCGCTTCGCAAGGTAGCCGCGTGGCGCTACCGATACCGCAAGTACGATCGGCCCTGGGAGCTGACTCTCTCGAAGAAGCTGGTGCGTCTGATCGATCCCAGAGTGACCAGTCTCTGAAGGGGCCGCGCGATGAGCTCCGTGCCGACATCCATCGAGACCGCCACGCCGCCGGGCGCCGAGCTCCACGTCGCCCAGGTCAGCTTCTACCAGGACCCGCAGCGGCGCGCCCCGGAGGATTTGCTGATTGCCTGGCCGACGATGGTCGATGTTGCCGAGGCCGCGTGCGGCGCGGGCGCACGCGTGTCGGTGATTCAGGCGTGCTCGACGACGCAGACCCTGACTCGGAACGGAGTCAGCTACTACTTCATCTCCGCAGGCAGCGGCGCGCCGCTCGGCCGGTTGTTGCAGAGCTTGCGACCCAGCGTATTGCACGTGCACGGCCTGGGAGCGCCGCAGGACGTGCTGGCGCTGGCGAAACTCGCGCCGAATGTGCCGATCCTCGTCCAGGATCATGCCAGCGCTCCGCCGAGACTCTGGCGGCGTGGGCCGTGGCGAACGGGCATGGCACGGGCCGCCGCTGTTTCTTTCAGCTCCCGCCGCCAGGCAGAGCCGTTCGAGCAAGCCCACCTCTTCGACCCGGCGACCCGAATCCTCGAGATCCCGGAGGCCACCAGCCGCTTCTCACCCGGTGATCAGACACAGGCGCGCCGGCTCACCGGCTTGCACGGTAATCCCTGTCTGTTATGGGTCGGGCACCTGGATGCCAACAAGGATCCGCTCACGGTGCTCGCGGGCGTCAGCAAGGCCGTGGAGCGCTTCCCGCAGCTCCAGCTTTGGTGTGCGTACCTTGCCGCGCCGCTGCTTGCCGAGGTCGAGAAGACTCTCCGCGAGGATGAGCGGCTGCGGACTCGCGTTCACCTGCTGGGCCGCACGCCGCACGAACGGGTTCAACAGCTCATGCACGCCGCAGACTTGTTTGTTCTGGGAAGCCACCGGGAGAGTTGTGGATTTGCCCTGCTGGAGGCGCTGGCCTCGGGCGTCGCGCCCATCGTGACGGACATCCCCTCGTTCCGCTCGCTCACCGGCGACGGGGCCGTCGGAAGACTCTGGACTTGCCAACAACCCGCGAGCTTCGCCGGCGCGCTCGAGTCCTTCTGGTCGAGTCCTCCGGCGCACCTGCGCCGCACGGTCAGAGCGCACTTCGATCACGAGCTTTCGCCTTCCGCGCTCGGTAGAAAGCTCGTCCGCGCGTACCGGCAGCTGGCCGGCCCGGGTGGGGAGTAGACATGTCGCCGACCGTTTCCATTGTCGTGCCGACCTACAACCGCCTCGAGTACCTGCGGACCTCGCTGGCTTCGGTATTCGCGCAGACGTTTCAGGATTGGGAGCTGCTGATCGCCGACGACGGCTCCGGCGAGCAGACCCTGGCCTATCTGCGCTCGCTCAGCGATGCCCGCGTGCGGTTGCTGCAGCTCCCTCACAGCGGCAGGCCTTCCGTCGCAAGGAATGCGGGGCTGGGGCAAGCGCGCGGAGAATTCATCGCCTTCCTGGACTCGGACGATCAGTGGCTCCCTGGAAAGCTGCAGGCACAGCTGGATTCGATCCGCCGCCATCCCCACCGCGGGTGGGGCCACACTCGCTATGTGCTGGTCGATGAATCCGGGAGCCCCACCGAGTGGGCGCGCCGTACGGGAGGATGGCCGACGCCGCAGGGATGGATACTCGGACCGCTGGTCAGATCTGAAACCGTCATCGCGCTGCCGAGCGTACTCGTGCGGCGGGCGTTGCTGGATCGTGCCGGCGGCTTCGACGAGGATCTGGTGATGTCCGAGGACTACGAGCTGTGGCTGCGCCTGGCGAGTTTGAGCGAGATCGACGCAGTGCCCGAGCCGTTGACGCTCGTGCTGCGGCATCGTCAGCATTCGGGAAATGAGATCACGGCGTTTCGGGACACGGTACGCGCGTTCGACAAGCTGCTGCTCTCGGGAAGCGCCGGGGGCCTCGTCCACGCTCTACGCAAAGAGCGCGCGGAAGTCTACGGAGGCCTCGCCCGCAGCTACGCAGCCAACGGCCAGGCGAGGAATGCTCTGGCGACTCTGGCCGGCAGCTTCGGCCTCTCCTGGCGCTACCCGAAATGGTGGCTGCGCGCGTTCGAGACGACCGCTCGAGTCGTGCTGCGATGAGCACGCCCTGCATAACGGTGGTGCTGCCGACCTACAACCGGCTGGAATTCCTGCAATGCGCGCTGCGGTCGGTTCTCGAGCAGACGTTCACGGACTGGAGTCTCATCATTGCCGACGATGGCTCGAACGAGCAGACCCTGGCTTACCTGCGAGCCCTGAGCAACCCGCCGCGCATCACCCTCATCGAGCTTGCACACAGTGGCAACCCCGCCGCGGTTCGCAACGCGGCGCTGCGGGCAGCCACGGGCGAGTACATCGCATTCCTCGATTCCGATGATGTGTGGATGCCGAGCAAGCTCGAACGACAACTCGCCGCGCTGCGCGCTTCCGGACTTCGTTGGGGCTACACCGGCTACAACCGTATCGATGCGACAGGCCGCGTGCGGCAGTGGCCGGGGACCCGCCAATGGGTTGCCTATCGGGGATTCATTTTCGATCCGTTGCTGATGTTCGAGGCGGAGGTCTCCACGCCTGCCGTGCTCGTCGAGCGGCGCGTGCTCGAGCAGGTCGGGGTCTTCGATGAGCAGCAGACCGTGTTCGAGGACTACGACCTCTGGTTGCGAATCGCGTTGCAGCACGAGATCGACCTGATCGACGAACCCCTCGTGGAGCTGCGCTCACACGATCAGCACTACGAGTGCGCAGGCGTTCCACGAGCTGCCGGCCGCCACCGGCTGTTGACTCGCATGCACCGGTACGTGCGCGATCCCCAGGCCCGGGCGGCAGTGCAGAAGCTGCGTGCCGAGGTTGCACTCAACCTCGCCGCTATTCAGTGTGAGGACGATCGCCTGGGTGCCGTCGCGACGGTATTGAGAAGCGCCCGTTATTCGTGGCGGCAGGGACGCTGGTGGAAGGGAGCATCCCGCGTGGCATTGAAGGCCGCCGTGCCACGCAGCGTACTGGCCGCCTATCGACGCAACCGGGTTCCTCCGGTGGCTACGATATGAGCCTGCTGTCGCGGCTCTGGAGCATCCTGACTCCGCCGCAACGGCGGTACATGCTGGCCGCGCAGTCGGTTTCTGTCGTCATGGCATTCTCGACGGTGCTCGGGATCGCGGCCATTGGGCCGTTCTTCGCCGTGCTTGGCGATCCGGATGTCACGCATCGTCCCGGGCCCCTGCACGAGCTCTACGCCTCTCTTGGCTTCGCCAATCGCAGCAGCTTCAGCGTGGCCCTCGGAGCCGCCTTCGTCGCCCTGGTCGTACTCGCCAACGTGTTGAATCTGACGGGTACACTGCTACTGAGCCGGCTCGCATTGCGCATCGGAGATGACTTCCAGAGCACGCTTTTCCGCGAGTATCTCGGCAGGCCCTACCCCTTCCACGCTCGCACCCACAGCGCCTCGTTGTTCAACAACATCGTGTGCGAGAGCGCTCGGGTGAGCAACGGACTGATCTGGAACCTCCTCAACCTGGTCACTGCCACCGTCACGGCGACGTTCATCGTGATCTCGATGGTCCTGCTCAATCCACTGCTGGCCCTGGGCATGATGGGCGCGCTGGCCGGCGGCTACGTCCTGATCTATCTGTTGATTCGCAACCGGCTGTTGCACTGGGGCCGCAATCAGAGCCGCTTCGTGACGCAACAGGCGCGGATCGTGAACGAGACCCTGGGCGCCTTCAAGGAGATCGCGGTCCACAGGGCTCAGGGCCGGTTCGCAGAGGCGTTCGAGCGCTGCAGCCGCGCGGTCTCGCGAACGACGGCCCGCATTCAGCTGGCCGGACAGAGTCCGCGCAACATCATGGAATGCGTGGCGGTCATCGGGCTCGTGCTGCTCGCGTTGATCTTCGCGGATCGCGACGGCCTCGGCCCGCGCCTGGGCCGGCTCACGTTTCTGGGCTTCGCGACCTATCGACTGATGCCGACGCTGCAGCAGATGTTCGCCGCGACAGTGCGGGTCAGAGCGGAGCTTGCGGCCCTGACGGCGATCGAAACGGACCTGCGCGCGGCCCGCAAACGCACCGATGCACCGCCGGTTGCAGATGAGGACTGGCAGGGTCTGCCGCGCGAGGCGATCTGCCTGCGGGAGGTGTCCTTCCGTTACAGTGACGATCGCCCGCCGGCACTCAACAGCCTCTCGTTGCGAATTCCCGCGGGCGCCTCTGTGGGTCTGGTCGGACCCAACGGCTCAGGCAAGACGACCGTGGTCGATCTGCTCGCCGGCCTGCTCGCACCCACCGCGGGGCAGATGCAGGTCGATGGAGTCGAGATCGACGACGGGAACCGGGCGGCATGGCAATCGCGCATCGCCTATGTTCCTCAGAACGTTTTCCTGTTGGCCGGCAGCCTCGAGCAGAACATCGCATTTGCCCTTTCGCCCGCGATGATCGATCGGGAGCGCGTGCGCCGCGCGATCAAACTCGCCCAGCTCGACAGCCTCGTGGCCACGTTGCCGCTGGGCCTCGAGCACCCCATTGGCGAACGGGGTATTCAGCTCAGCGGCGGTCAACGACAGCGCGTCGGAATCGCGCGGGCGCTCTATGTGAATGCTCCGGTGCTGTTGATGGACGAGGCTACCGGGCAGCTGGACGGCTTGACGGAGGAAGAGCTGACGCTGACGCTCGCCGGACTGCGCGGCCGGCATACGATCGTCATCGTTGCCCATCGGTTGAGCTCGGTGCGCGGCTGCGACCTGATCTTCGAGCTGCGCGAAGGCGAGCTCGCGCACTCCGGCACGTACGCCGAGCTGCTGCAGCGATCGGCCGGCTTCCGCCGTCTGGCCGGCCTGGGCTGAGGCCGGCGGCTCAGCGCCTCCGAAACAGCAGAAAGATGAACTGACTGGTCGTGCCCCGAAGCCAGGCCCAACGGCCGGGGCGGCTTCCCCCGGAGAGGGAAGGCAATCCGCGGTACACGCGCTCCAGAACGAAATACGGCTCGCACTGGGCGGCGTAGCTGGACAGCCGCCGCCTGACGATGGGAGCTTGCGTGCCGGGCACTGAAAAGTCCCCGGTGCGCAACAGACGCCCCACATTGCGCCACCACCATCCATAGCGCAGATCGCCGACGAAACAGGGGCTGAGCACGCTCGCGAGCAGGCGGCCGCCGGATGGCGTCAGGTCGTGGAATTTTGCGAACAGCGGGCGCAGATCGCCGACAAGATTGAGCGGCGCAAAGTTGGCCGTGATCAGGTCGGCTCGCGCGCCTCCCGCCTCGCTTCGCGGGCGCAGAAAATCCCCGTAGTCTCCGCTCACCAGAACGACGCGGCCGGCGCGGATGAGATCGGCGCATTCCTGTGCGAAGTAGGCGCACATCGCCGGATCGACGTCGTATGCGCTCACGGCGAAGCCTCGCTCGGCGTAGTACCGCGCGTCGATTCCAGGCCCCGCGCCGAAGTCGAACACCCTGGCGCCGGGATTCACCAGACTCAGGGCAAGCCGCTGGAATGCCTCGCGGGCCAGTCGATCCGAGCGGCGAGCCGCCATTGCCCGCACGTACTCGGCGCCGGCAACGCTCATGGGCGCGCGCCCCATAACCGCCGTCCGAGCAATTGCTCCAGCTCGGTGACGTCGGCCGCGAAGCAGCGCTCGAGCTCCGCGCGGAACGCCGGCCGCAAGGGTTCTCTGGAGCGGCCACCCCGATTGACGCGCAGCGCCAGCCGCCCGGGCCGCAAGCCGATGGCATGACAGAGCGGGCGGAGCGGTGCGTAAAGGAGCTGCAGTAGTCTCGGAGGCCGCCGCACCCAACGCTCGAGCCCCGGCGATTTGACTCCAACGTGAGCGTTCAGGGCAGGATAAGCGCTTGGGGACGCTGGCGGCAGGCCCAGGAACTCGAGTATCGCCCCGTAGTGCGCCGCCGGATCGGCAAAGAACTCCTCGTACACCGCAAAGTGACGCAGCTGTGGCGGAACGCGCTCGATGATTCGCCGGATCTGCCCGGAATAGCAATACGTGGCCCGGTAATCATATTCGACAATCTGACCACGTGGCGTGGCGGGCGCGGAACGCGCGTAACCGAAGCGCGTCGCCTGCGCGTCCCAGGCAGCCTCAAAATCGCCGACGTCCTCGTGTCCGTACTGGTAGGCATAACCGTGCAGGGAATACGCGGCGTCGACCGGGTTGCGCAGGATCACGATCACTTTCACGTGCGGATTGTGTGCAGTGAGACGCTCGATCGCCACTCTCGAATACAGATACTGAGTCGACGCTTCTCCCGTCAGCGACTCAATCGGCGCCGGGGCAAACAGCGCACGATATTCCTCGATCGTCGATACGCCCCCCGGCAGGTCCGCGCTGAAGAATCCCGGCTCCTTCAAAGCCGGCATGAACACGCCCGGCTGCTGTGAAAGGTAGCCGTGAAGCGCCGTGGTTCCACACCTTGCTGCACCCACGATCACGAAATGCGGTCTTTCAGCCATGCCCCGACTCTGCCACGGCGGGCGGCGCTTCAGCAGCGTTCCCGTGGCATGAGGCGCCAATTTTAGTCCCAGGGGAGCGCGAACGCGACTCCTCACTGAATCAGGCCGAAGACACCCACTGCGCTGTTGGTTCCGACGAACACCTTGCCGTCTGCGACCATCGGCGTGATGAATTTGTTGGACGAGCCGAACGAGTCGCGGCCGTTGGCGGCCTGTGTGCTGTTGTAGAGCTCGTGCGCCAGATTGGATGCATCAAAGGCGTGCAGGACCGCCGCGCCCGTGTCGTGGTGCACCCACACGATCCCGTTGCTGGCGCCGTTGGCGGAAACCGAGGGCGCGGCACCATGCGCGTTGAACGCGATGGGGGTCTGTGAAGTGGGCGTCGAAGACAGCTTCGCGTTGGTCACCGCGAAGGCCTTGAGCGCTGCTCCGTAGTCCCCGTAGTAAACGAATCCGTTGAAGTAAGCCGGCGTCGCCCACACGCCGTTGGGGACGGCGCCATCGATTTCCTGCCAGATGTTGTTCGCGGAGGAGCTGAACTTTCCCATGGTGTCGCGATCCACCACATAGATGTTGCCATCCTTGCCGGCGCCCACCATCAGATGGCGCACGGTGCTCGTGGAATCGCTCAGATCGGGCAACAGCATGCCGCCACCGGAGCCGAGATCCAGGTCGGCGGCCGACTCCGCGACCTCGTTCTTCATCGTGAAATAGTCCGCCACCGACAAGTTGGAGCCGCTGGCGGTCAGCTTCAGGAAGGAGTTGCCAAAATCCTGTCCGCTCGGAAAGCCGTTGCTATCCAGCGTCGTCTCGAACACGCCATTGGCCGTCAGCAGGTACACGTTGCCCGCGGAGTCGGCTGCGGGACCGCCACCCGACATCCAGATCGCAGGACCTCTGTCATGGCTGTTGGGAGCGACGTTGAGCACGCGTGTACGCGCGAGCGTGGTCTGATCGAACGCAATGATCCATCCCGAATACGGTTGCCCGTCGCAATGGGAAGTCCACGCGGTGTAGACGGTGCCGCCCGTCAGCAGCAGCGCAGCGCGCTCCTCATACTGCCCGGGACTGAAAGTGGTCGTGCCGGCGCCGGCCGTCGGATACGTGGCCGTGATTTCCATTGGGGCGCCGAACAGCTCCGCACCCGTCGTCACGTCCAGCGCGTGCAGACGTTGGTGATAGGCAGCCGAACCGTCCTTCGACATGGCAACGACATAGATGACGCCGTTCGGGCCAGCGCTGCGGTCGATGACCGGCGTCGCCGTGACGCCGATCTCCGGAGTGACCTGGCCGCAGCCGTGATTGTCGCTCGTCGTCTCGCCCGTGCCGAGCACCGAAACGTGCCACAGGACGGCACCGCTATCCGAGTCGATTGCGTACACTGAATCATGCTCCGTCGCCACGAAGACGACGTTGTGACTCGTGCCGCCAACACTCAGCTTCGAAAGGTAGAGGGGCTGTGCATCCACCTTGCCGTCAACCGATAGGGTCCTCAGGAGGCCGAAAGTCGTCTGATTCACATTCGCCGGCGTGAGCACCGACTCGTTCAGATTCTGTCCGGTGCGCGCGTTGTCGTTCTTATAGGTAACGACATCCGTCGGCACGGCCGGGTTGGTAGGCGCCGGAGTGGTCGGTGGGGGCGTCGCGGGCGGCGGGGTGCTGGGCGGAGGCGTAGAGCTTGCTGGCGGCGGATCGGCAGTCTTCTGCGCGGCGCCACTGCCGCTACCCCCGCACGCAGCCAACATCGCTGCCAAAACCAGGGCGCATGCATGCAGGCGGCAGCAGCGATTCATTCAGCTCCCTCGGGAAGGGCGGAGGAAGTCGTGATTTAGCGCAGGGGATGCCGCGGATTTCAAACCGTCTGCGCGCTGCGACGAGAGTCGCGGCGACGCGCCTTCCGATCAGCCTGTGTGATCCTCGGTCTGAGCCTGCCGTGTGTCCTTGGAGCTCGGCGCGGTGGGTCGCGTGTCGTCGGATTCGGCAGTGGCCGACGGGGCCCGCTCCGCGCAGCTCCCGACCATCGTCCAAGGCTGGCCATGTCCACCGGCATTGTGCGTGTCGGGCGACTCTCCCTGCGTCCACCAGTTCGCCCGGTAGTTGACGCCGTCGACGCTTGCGAGGCCGCCCGTGGTGTAGATGGTTGAGTCGCTCCACAGCGTCGCGCAGCGCGACTCGGTGTTGGAAACGTGCGTGAACCACGTGGCGTGAAAACTGAATCGGCCCTGCGCGCCGAGCTCCTTCCAGAGACTCGGCACCGCGGGATTCCAATCCGTGTCGTGAAAATCGACCTGGCTCAGGAGGGCCTGGTACTGATGTCCGTGATAGCTGACGATCGAGCCGACCGGGTAGTACACATCGACCTGCCAGGTGGGCTTGGAATCATCCGCTCGAGCGGGGAATGCAGCGGCGGCCACGATGAGGGCGGCGGCGGCGGTCAACCAGCCGCGCTGCACGGAGGGAACGGTGTTGATGTTGATGGGGGTCACGGGGTGCATCTCGATGGAGGTACGCCATTTGAGCGGAAACGCGACCGTCCCTACAATGTCCGAAAATGCAGACGGCCGCCGTTTCAATTCGTAACGAATGTAACGGCCCGCGTACACTGCCGGTTCCCGGGGCCTCGACAGTGTCTGTGCGGCTAACGCACCCTGTGCGGCTAACGCACGCCGCGCACGATGAACAACACGCCGAGAACGGCAAACAATGCGGCGGCGGCGAGATGTATCGCCTTCAGGGGAAGCCGATCGGCGAATGCCTTGCCGAGAAACACGACCGGGGTATTGGCGAGCAGCATGCCGCAGGTCGTACCGGCGATGACGGCGATGAGGCTCGGGTACGCCGCGGCCAGCGCCAAGGTGGCGATCTGGGTCTTGTCACCCATCTCGGCGACAAAGAAGGCGACGAACGTAGCGACGAGCACGCTCGAATCGCGAACCGGCGTCTGCTCGCCCTCGAGTTTGTCGGGCTTCAAAGTCCACAGCGCCATCACCAGCATGCTGACGCCGACGACGACATCGAGTGTGCCGGGTGTGAGGAACTTTCCGAGCCAGCGACCGGCGATGCCCGCGGCCGTATGGCTCGCGAGCGTGGCGAGGAGAACGCCCAGCAGGATCGGCCACGGTCGACGATAACGGGCAGCCAGGACCAGGGAGAGCAACTGGGTGCGATCGCCCATCTCGGCGATGGCGATGCTGCTGATGGAGACGAGGAAGGCTTCCATGGGGGCGCGGGAGTCTACCGGGACCTCCTGGGCGCGGAGCTGACAATCCCCCGTCGAGCCGCCTCAATTTCGCGCCAGACCGTTACAAGTAACGCTTGCGAATGCGTTACTGGTAACGTATAGTTCCGCCCACTGAGTTCTCCGACAGCCCTACACAGTGACCAAAGAAGGCAGCCGTAAGCGACAAGTTGCGCGACGTTCGCGACTGAAAGCGGAAGGATTGGTGCAGCGGGATGTCTGGATCCTGCCCGAGCACGCCCCCCTGCTGCTGAAGCTCGAGAAACTGCTCCGCAAGCGGAACGCCCATCCCCTCATTCACGCGCTCAGAGGAGTGACCCTCGCCATGTCGTCCGACCCAGTCAATCTACGCAGCCTGTTGAGCGGCCTGCGGACCGGGAGCCTCAGTACCTCCGGCAAATTCACCTTCACCCTGGTGGAAGGGGTGGACCCGGTGATCCAGGCGACCGCGCACGAGTGCGGCGACCTGAACCTCTACATCGCCGTCACGGGGGAGATCGCTATCGTCCAAGCGACGCTCTTTCCAGTCGCGCGTGTGCGCAACACGGCAAAGCTGAATGATCGTGTGCTGCGCACCGAGAAGCTGTTCGACCTGGCGAACATCTCGATCGACGCGCACCCGGACGGGACGGAGTTCTACGTGATCTACGGCGCGCTGCGCGCGTCATCCGCTCTCGTAGACATCGAATATGAAGTCGAAACGCTCGCGCACAACGCGGTGGATGCCGCGTCTGCGTACCGCGAGTTCCTGCACTAACTGGAGATTCCCATGCCCGGCATTGTGACCAAACTATGGACCGCGCTGCGTGGCGCTGCGAACGAGGCGGGTGAAGTTGCGGTGGACGCGAATGCGACTCGCATCCTGGATCAGGAGATCCGCGACGCCGACACTGAGCTGCGTCAGGCGCGTGACGGTCTTGCGAGCCTCATGGCGAAGCAGACCGTCGAGAGAAACCATCGCGGCGAGAAGGACTCGAAGTTGAACGAGTACGCGGGCTACCTGCGCCAGCTG
>FTJO01372214.1_pt1 | contig 12591 bp, 8 predicted proteins | sample 1658761 | NCBI WGS metagenome assembly FTJO01 (sample SAMEA3914852, study PRJEB12502) | metagenome | biome: forest; material: soil | place: USA | collected 2011-06-22 | depth 0.3 m | reverse complement strand
CAGGAATCGGGCCTGTAAGGGGCTCCCAGGGTCCCTCATCCGGCGCGCAGCAGGTCGCTCAGGCGTGCGGGATCCACGGGCTTGGTGAAATGGTGGTCGAAGCCGGCCTGGTGCGCCTGGGCCTTGTCGCGGTCCTGACCCCAGCCGGTCACGGCGATCAGCGTGATGTGGCGACCGCGAGGCGCCTGGCGGATGCGCTGGGCGACCTCGTAGCCATTCAATCCCGGCATGCCGATATCGAGCAGCGCGACTTCCGGCTGAGCCTGCGCAAGCAGCGCGAGCGCCTGTGGACCGTCGTAGGCGACGGTCACCTCGTGCCCGTCCATGCGCAACAGCATCGCGAGACTCTCCGCCGCGTCACGATTGTCATCTGCAATGAGCACCCGACGCATGGACGGTGGCAACGGGTCGCGACGCAGGGGATTGCCCGGCGGCAGCGCTTCCAAGGAGGCCAGCGGCAGGCGCACGATGAACTCGCTTCCGAACCCAACTCCACGGCTGCGTGCCTCGATCGTACCGCCGTGCAGCTCCACGAGTCCCTTCGCGAGCGCCAGCCCGATGCCCAGGCCTCCTTCCGAGCGGTCTTGCGCCGACTTTACCTGCGAGAACATCTCGAACACGCCGGGGATGTCCTCCGGCGGGATGCCAATGCCGCTGTCCGCGACGGTGATCGAGAGCACCGCGTCCATCGCGGTCGCGCTGAGCCGGACCTGTCCCTCCGGGTCCGTGTACTTGGCGGCATTGGTCAGCAGGTTCGACAGCACCTGCGCGAGCCGCAGGGAATCGGCGGAAAAACGCACCGCGGTGTGTGGAATGTCGACGGACAAGCCGTGCCGCTTGGCGTCGATGGCCGGCCGCGCCGTCTCTACGGCGGCATCCACGATGGCGGCCAGCTCCGTCGGTTGTCGCCGCAGCTCCAATGTACCGCGAGTGATGCGCGACACGTCCAACAGGTCGTCCAGTAACAGCGACATGTGCTGGACCTGTCGGCTGATGACATCGTGGCTCCAGCTCTTCTGGGCTTCTGATGCCGTCGCGGCCTGCGAAATCAGCGCGGCCTGTCGGATCGGAGCGAGCGGGTTGCGCAACTCGTGCGCGAGAGTAGCGAGAAACTCGTCCTTGCGGCGGTCGGCTTCCCGCAGAGCCGCCTCCGCTCGCTCTCTGCTGGCGATCTCACGCTGCGCGGCGTCGTACAGCCGGGCATTGTCGATGGCTGTGGCGGCTTGAGTCGCCACGGCCACGATGACCTGTTCGGTTCGCGGTGTGAAGACTCCCGCCTCGGGGTGGCCGAAGAACAGACCGCCGATGACCTCACCGGAGCGCGAGATGACCGGCACCGCGAGGTAGCTGCGCACCTGCAGGTGACCCTTGGGCATTCCGTAGTGCGGCGGTGTCAATCCGTAGCGGGGGTCTTTGGTGATGTCGGCCGAGCGAACGACGCCTTCGCCGCGGAAGGTGGGATGGAACACCGGAGTGTTACGGGGCAGGCCGAACTTCTCGAACGCTTCGCGCGGCGCACCCGACAGGGAATACAACAGGAAGCTTTCGCCCGCGCTGTTGACGACGTTGTAGAAGAAAGCGCCGAATCGGGCGCCGCTGATCTGCGTGCCGGCGTCGGTCACGGTCTGCACCAGCGTCTGCAGATCGAGCTGGGCCGCGATCGCCGCGCCGGTCGCGTTCAACACTTCGAGAATGCGCCGCTCCTCGCGCAGGGCATCGTCCGCGAGCTTGCGATCGGTGACGTCCTCGATCGTTCCGATCATCAGGTGCGGGTCGCCCGCCGGGTTCCTCCAGAGAGTGACTCGCGTTCGGCTCCAGACGCTCGTGCCGTCCTTGCGTACGTAGAGCTTCTCGTGGACGTAGTTCGAAATCTCGCCGGAGATCATGCGCCGCACCTGCTCCTCCGTGGTGCGTAGATACGCCGGATGCGTAATGTCGATGACCGTCAGCCCGCGTAACTCCTCCAACGTATAACCGAGCATGCTCAGCATCTGCTGGTTTGCATCGACGAAGCGATAGCTCATATCCACCACCGCGATGCCCACCGCGGCATGGTTGAACATCATCCGCAACTGCTCTTCGCCGACGAGCAGTCCCTGTGTGTGTGATTCCTGCAAGTGACTGACGAGCTTCAGGTAGCCTGGCTCCAAGACTACTACGTTGCGGGCATAGCGTCGCCAAAGCGCGTGCACGGCGTCGGCGCGCGGCTACAATACATTCGCGCAGCGAGAGAGCAGGAGAGTTTCCGATGCCCCAAGCGAAGAACAAAACCGCCCGCCGCAATCCCTCGAAGACCGCACGAAAGAAACCGAAGCCTGCCTCGGGGGCAGCGGGCAGGCTCGAGCGGCTGGAGCGGCGCATCGCCCTGCTCGAGGATCTGCACGCGGTGCGGACATTGCATTTCAAGTACGGCTACTACATCGACATGTGCCTCTACGACCAGGCCTGCGAGCTGTTCTCGGACAGCGGTGAGGTGCGCTTCCTGAACGGCATCTATCGAGGCAAGGCCGGAGCGCGGCGGCTCTATTGCGATTGGTTTCGCAATCTGTTCACGCAGGGGCGCAACGGCCCGGTGCATGGTTTTCTGCTCGATCATCTGCAGCTGCAGGACATCGTTGACGTGTCCGCCGACGGCAACAGCGCCAAGGGACGCTTTCGCGCGCTGCTGCTGGCCGGTCAGCATGCGAGCAAGCAGGAGCGCATCGGCAACAACTTCCCCGCGCAATGCTGGGAAGGAGGCATCTACGAGAACCTGTACGTGAAGGAGCGCGGGATCTGGAGGATCAAGCGGCTCAATTACAACATGCTGTGGCAGGCCGACTACGGTCCGGGCTGGGCCAACAGCGGGGTGCACCTGCCGGCACTGACGCGGCTATTCCCGGAGGATCCCCACGGGCCGGATGAGCTGTTACCCTCGGTTCCACAGACTTGGCCGCATACGCGCGTGGTGCCTTTCCACTACGCTCATCCGGTGACGGGAGAGCTCTGGAAGGAACAGGCTCCAGCTTGAGCCGGGCTTTACAATGACGAATCCGATCCTCGAGACGCGCCGCGCGCAGATGTTCCCCAAGCTCACCGAGGCGCAGATCGCGCGCCTGGAGGGTTTCGGGCAGCGCTTGGAGACACACGCGGGCCAGGTCCTGGTGGACATCGGCGATCGGCCGAGCCATTTCTTTGTCGTGGCTTCAGGCAGCCTCGAGGTCGACACCGCGGCTTCCGCGGAGTACGAGTTCATGACCCTGCTGACGCCGGGGGACTTCACCGGAGAGCTGAGCACACTGCGCGGCAGTGCCGGCATCGCACGTATCCTGGTTCGGGAGCCCGGGGCCGTCGTTGCCGTCGACGCCGAGCGCCTGCGCGCCCTCGTCCAGACGGACGCCGAGCTGAGCGAGCTGTTCATGCGCGCATTCATTCTGCGGCGCATGGGAATACTCGCCACCGGCCATGGCGACATCATGCTCATCGGGTCGAGCTACTCGCCTGACACGTTGCGCCTGCGTGAATTCCTCGGGCGCAACGGCTATCCCTTTCTGAACGTCGACATCGAGAGCGATCCCGACGTTCACGAGGTACTCGGGCGTTTCGAGATCAGCGCCGGGGACACTCCCGCCGTCATCTGGCGTGGCAAGCGCGTTTGCAAGAACCCGAGCAATCGCGAAGTAGCCGAATACCTCGGCCTCAACCCGCAGGTGCAGCCGCAGGAAGTACACGACCTGCTCATCGTTGGCGCAGGTCCGGCGGGGTTGGCAGCGGCGGTCTACGCGGCCTCCGAGGGACTGGACGTTCGCGTCGTGGAGACGATCGCTCCGGGAGGTCAGGCGGGGACCAGCTCGCGGATCGAGAACTACCTGGGCTTTCCCACGGGGATCTCCGGGCAGGCGCTGGCAGGGCGCGCGCTGGCGCAGGCACAGAAATTCGGGGCGCGCCTGAGCGTCGCCTGGCGGGCATCGCGGCTGCGCTGCGAGAAGTGGCCGTACTGCGTCGAATTCGAGGATGGCGCCATCGTGCGCACTCGCACCATCCTGATTGCTTCCGGGGCTCAGTACCGCCCGCTGGATATTCCCAATCTGTCGCGCTTCGTGGGCTCGGGCGTGCACTACGCGGCGACGCATCTGGAGGCCAGGCTGTGCGAGGGGCAGGAGATCGTGATCGTCGGCGGGGGCAACTCCGCTGGGCAGGCGGCCGTGTTTCTGGCGGGCTCCTGCCGGCACGTACACCTGCTGGTGCGCGCCGATGGCCTTGCCGCGAGCATGTCCCGATACCTGATCCGGCGCATCGACGAGAACGAGCAGATCACCCTGCATGCGGTCACTGAGCTCACGGCGCTGCAGGGAGCGGAGCGTCTGGAGCGTGTCACCTGGCGACGGCGCGGCGGCAGCACCGAGACGCATGCCATCCAACACGTGTTCATGATGACGGGCGCCCTGCCTCATACCCGCTGGCTCGACGGCTGTGTGGTCCTCGATGAGAGCGGGTTCGTCAAGACGGGTTCGGCGTTGACCGCGGCGGAGATTTCGGCTGCAGCGTGGCCGTTGCCGCGCACTCCGGATCTCCTGGAGACGAGTGTCCCCGGAGTCTTCGCCGCCGGCGACGTCCGCGCCGGCAGCGTCAAGCGGGTCGCTTCCGCGGTGGGCGAAGGCTCGATCTGCGTGTCATTCGTGCATCGCGCCCTCGCCGAGCGCGCCACTCTGGAACGCGCGGCGCAAGCGAAGGAAGACGCGGCGGGAGCGTAAGAAAGCCCGCCCCGAGCACGGCGCGAAGGTCGGCCCGAGCACGGCGCGAAGGACCGGCACGCCGGCCAATCAAACCAACGTGGCCTGCAGCGTGATCTCGACCGAGGCCAATGCCTTCGATAGCGGGCATTGCACCTTGGCCTCGCCGGCGAATTTCTGAAACGTGGCCGCGTCAATCCCGGCGACTTTGCCTTCGGTCTGCAGCTCGATGCGCGAGATGGCGAATCCGCCGGGGACGGGCCCAAAGTTCACGGTCGCCTTCGTGTGGACCTGCGTGGCCGGGTGTCCGGCTTGCGCCAGCGCGAACGCGAGCGCCATCGAGTAGCAGGCGGCGTGCGCGGCGCCGAGCAGCTCCTCGGGATTGGTGCCGGTGCCTTCCTCGAACCGCGACTTGTAGGAATAGGGGCCCTTGAAGGCACCGCTTCCGAGCGCCACGGAACCGGAGCCGCTCTGCAGGTCGCCCTGCCACTGTGCATCCGCAACTCTCTTCACCATGATCGTCTCCTATTTTTGCGGCGGCGACTGGGCGCGCTCGATGGCCCGCAGGATGCAGGTCTGCGCTTCCTGCGCATCGCCCCAGCCGATCACCTTCACCCACTTGGTCGATTCCAGGTCCTTGTAGTGCTCGAAGAAGTGCTGCACCTGACGGAGCGTGATATCCGGCAGGTCCGTGTAGTTGTGAACCGTCTCGTAGCGACGGGTGAGCCGAGGCACGGGCACTGCGATGATCTTCTCGTCTCCCCCCGCTTCATCCTCCATCTTCAGCACCCCGACAGGGCGCACTGCCAGAACGGCTCCGGGGATGACCCCACGCTGATTCGCGATCAGCACATCGCACGGGTCGCCGTCATCCGAGAGTGTGTGTGGAATGAACCCGTAGTTCCCCGGATAGCGCATGGCCGTGTATAGGAAGCGGTCGACGATCAGCGCCCCGGCGGCCTTGTCCATCTCGTATTTGATGGGCTCACCGCCCACCGGCACTTCCACAACCACGTTCACTTCCCGCGGCGGATCACGACCGACCGAAATAGCCTCCAGACGCATCCTCACTCCTCGGGGGACGTTGACGAGGGCATCAAGCATAAAGGCTGGGCACTCCTTCATACAGTACCGCGCCTCCGGACGGACTGGCTGGACGCTCGCGTGCGCGGCTCTTACCCTTTCCCCATGCCAGAGGCCGTTCACCGGTTTTACTACCTGGACAATTTCCGTCGCATGCTGGCATGGCTGAGCCAGCGCTACGAGGATCTCCTGGCGCCCGACGAGCAGCGTTTCACGGAAGTCTTCTCAGCCTTGCCCCTCGAGTCAGCCGCGCTGCTGGTGCGGATGATCACGCGGCGGGGTGACCTGTTTCGCGGCCGCCGCCTCGTGTATGCCGAGATTGGCTGCACGCGCGCGGCAGCGGCGGCGCTCATTGAGGCCGGGCTGGTGGAGCCACGGCCGGCTGTTTCCTGGAGCGAGCTGCAGCGCCTGTTGACGCGGTCGGAGATCACCACGCTGCTCGACGTTTCGGCCGCTGTGCGCCGCTCACCTAAGCCGCAGCTCGTGGAGCATCTGCAAACGAGGTGCGAGGCCGCCGACGCACTTTCGGTCTGGTCGAGCCGCACGGGAGAGGTCTTCTACCGGTTGAGCGTGGCGGCGCTGTGCGAGCGGCTGCGTATCGTGTTCTTCGGCAACTTCCGCCAGGACTGGTCGGAATTCGTGCTCACGGACCTCGGGATCTTTCGCTACGAGAGTGTCCCTATCGATGCGCGGGCGCGTCCGTTTCGCAGGCGCGAGGAGATCGATCAGTTCTGCTCGTTGTACGCGTGCCGCGAGCAGCTGCAGGCGGGCGCGCCCCCGGACCAAGTGCTGGAGCAGATTCCCGCGCCCCTTGCCGATTGCGAGTGGATCGAGGCACGGCGAGTGCGGCTCATGTTCCGCACGGCGCAGCAACTGGAGAAAATCGGCCAGTGGCCGCAAGCCCTCGCGGCTTATCTGGACTGCAACGAGCCGCAGGCGCAGATTCGCGCGGTGCGCGTGTTGGAGCGTCAGGGGCTGTGGCAGCAAGCCTGGGATCGACTGACGGTCATCGAGCAGCGCTGCTCCAGTGAGCCCATGCGGCAGCTGTCCGATCGGATACGGCGCCGGCTGGGCCGCAAGCTTGGGTGCGCGGCCGGGGCTCGCTGCAACGCCTTTGCGTGGCCTACGTTGCGTATCGAGCTGCCGCGTCCCGAGCCCGCCGTCACGGTCGAGGCGCTCGCGGCGCAGTGGCTTGCGACGCAGGAGGCTCCAGTTTTCTACGTCGAGAACGCCCTGCTCAACTCGCTGTTGGGCCTATGGTGTTGGGAGGCGATCTTTGCGCCCGTGCCCGGGGCGTTCTTCCACCCGTTTCAGGCCGCGCCGGCTGATCTGCTGGCGCCGGAGTTTTGCGCTCGCCGCGCGAGGGAGCTTGCCGCCTGTCGCGCGAGTCTCGAGTCGGGAGAGTATCGGGAGCGCATCGCGAGCACCTTCCGGGAGAAGACCGGACTCGCCTCGCCCTTCGTGTCCTGGGACCTGCTGACGCCGCGGCTGCTCGATCTGGCTCTGGAGTGCATCGCCTGCGAGCACCTGAGCCGTTGCTTCGAGCGCATCCTGTCCGACATCCCGGCCAATCGCGCGGGACTGCCCGATCTCATCCAGTTCTTTCCGCGCGAGCGCCGCTATCGTCTCATCGAAGTGAAGGGCCCGGGAGATCGCCTGCAGAACAATCAGCTCCGCTGGCTCGGCTTCTGCGTGGCCGCGGGCATCGAGGTGGCGGTCTGCAAGGTGTCCTGGCTCGCGGACCCGGCGAGCGTTTCGAGCGCCGCCGCATGACGTATTCCATCGCTGTGCGCTCGCTGTGTGAGTTCACGGCGAAGGCCGGCGATCTCGATCTTCGCTTCACGCCTGCGCCGAGCGCCCGGGAAGGGATCGAGGGCCACGCGATTCTCGCGCACCGGCGTGGGCCGGGTTATGAGGCCGAGATCGTGCTGGAGAGCGAGTACGGTGAGCTGCGCGTGCGCGGGCGTGCCGACGGCTACGACGCGGATGCGAATCAGCTGGAGGAATTCAAGACTCACCGCGGCGCCGTGCACCGAATTCCCGAGAGCCATCGCGCACTGCACTGGGCACAACTGAGAATTTACGGTGCGCTGCTGTGTCGGGCGCGGGCTCTCAAGGAGATTCGCCTCGCGCTCGTGTACTTCGACGTTGCGAGTGACGCGGAGACGGTGTGCGTCGAGACCTACGAGGCCCAGCAGCTCGAGCAGCTTTTCGCCGACCACTGCGAGCGGTTTCTGCACTGGGCCCGCGGTGAGCTGCAGCATCGTGCGGCCCGGGATGCAACGCTGCGCGCAATGTCCTTTCCCTTTGATGCCTTCCCTCCCCGCCAGCGTGAGCTTGCCGAAGCCGTCTACAAATGCGCTCGTCGCGGCCGAGCGCTGCTCGCGCAGGCACCAACGGGCATTGGCAAGACGATCGCCACGCTGTTCCCGGCGCTCAAAGCGGCGCCTGCCACGCAGTTGGACAAGGTGTTCTTCCTGGTCGCGAAGACCTCCGGCCGCGGCGTCGTCCTGGAGGGACTTGCCCGGTTGCAGGCAGGCGGAGAGGCGGCTTCCCTGCGAGTCCTCGAGCTCGTCGCTCGCGACAAGGCTTGCGAGCATCCGGACGCAGAGTGTCACGGAGAGTCATGTCCTCTGGCCCGCGGTTTCTATGACCGGCTTCCGCACGCGCGCAGCGACGCGGCGGGTATTGCCATGCAGGATCGCAACGCCGTTCGGATGCTTGCCCGCAAGCATCAACTCTGCCCGTACTATCTGAGTCAGGAGCTCGTACGGTGGGCCGACGTCGTCGTAGGCGACTACAACTACTACTTCGACCAAAGCGCTCTGTTGTACGGGCTGACCGTCGCGAATCAGTGGCGAGTCGCGGTTCTCGTCGATGAGGCACACAACCTCCTGGAGCGCGGACGCGCCATGTTCTCGGCGCGGCTCGATAGAAACATGCTCGATATGGCGCGAGGCCGCGCGCCGCGCGCGGTCCAGCGCAGTCTCACCAGGGTCATCCGCGACTGGGATGTCTTTGTCGACGAACATGACGGGGAACCCTACCGCGTGCACGAAGAGGCTCCGGCACAGCTGCTGCGCAGTCTGGAGGGCGCCGTCGCGAGCATTGCGGACTTCTGCGTCGAATCGCCCCTGGGAGTGGCGACGGAGTTGTTGGATTTCTATTTTCGGGCGCTGCAGCTGTGCCGTCTCGCCGCGCAGCTCGATCGCAGCAGCATCTGCGACTTCGAGGCAGAATCGCAGACCTTGAGCCTGCGCAATGCCGTCCCCGCCGGCTTTCTGGCGCCTCGCTGGGCCGCCGCGCAGTGCAGCGTGTTGTTCTCGGCCACGCTCACTCCCTTTGATTTCTATCGGGACGTCCTCGGTCTGCCGGCGCACTGCGAGCGCATCGAAGTGGGCTCGCCGTTCGCTCCCGAGCAGCTGAGTGTGAGAGTCGTGAGTAGTATCTCTACCCGCTTGCGCAATCGCGAGCGCTCCATCCAGCCGCTCGCCGACCTCATCGTGCGGCAATTCGAAGCGCAGCCGGGAAACTATCTGGCCTTTCTCAGCAGCTTCGAGTACCTGGAGGCGGTGGCGAGCGAGCTGCAGGCCCGCGAGCGTGGAATTCCGATCTGGCGTCAGGGCGCGTCGATGTCGGAGGCCCAGCGCGAGGCTTTCCTGGCTCGCTTCGACGCGCAGTCGCGTGGGGTCGGGTTCGCGGTGCTGGGAGGGGCCTTCGCCGAGGGCATTGATCTGCCGGGAAAGCGCCTGATCGGGGCCTTCGTGGCCACTCTCGGCCTGCCGCAGTTGAACCCGGTGAACGGGGAGATCCTGCGGCGGCTGCAGGAGCGATTCGGGGCGGGGTACGAGTACACCTATCTGTACCCCGGCTTGCGCAAGGTCGTGCAGGCGGCCGGACGGGTGATTCGCGGCAGCGACGACCGGGGCGTGGTCTATCTGATCGACGACCGGTTCGCCCAGCCGCAAGTCCGCCGCCTGCTTCCCCGCTGGTGGCGCCTCTGTTAGCGTCTAGCCTTTCGGGGAGGGGGAACCACGCACATGTCATCCCGCGAGGGCCGCGCCTACCAGTGGGTGCTCGTCACGCTGCTGAGCCTGAATTTCGGCGTCGTGTTCTTCGATCGCAACGCGCTCGGCTATCTGATGTTCCTCATCCAGCCGGAGCTGCGATTGACCGAGACGCAGGTCGGCGAGCTGGGCTCGGCGCTGTCGCTCAGCTGGGCGCTGGCCGGATTGTTCGTCGGGCGCCTGTCGGATGCGCTCGGCAAGCGCAAGGCCATCCTGGTCGCCTGCGCATTCGTGTTCTCGGCCGCCTCGCTGCTATCCGGACTGGCGTCCACCTTCGCGATGTTGATGGGGGCGCGGCTGATGATGGGCATCGCCGAGGGGGGCGTGATGCCGATCAGCCAGACGCTGGTGGCCGCTGAGGTCAAACCGGAGCGGCGCGGCCTCGCCATGGGCGCCGCGCAGAATTTCGGCGCCAACCTGCTGGGCAATACGCTGTGCCCGCTGGTGCTGACCTGGTTCGCCACCTCCTTTGGCTGGCGCAATGCGTTCAACCTGTCCGCCGCGCCCGGGTTCCTGCTCGCGCTGCTGATGCTCTGGTTGATCCGCGATCCGCCGATGGAGCCGGGCGCGCGCCGGCAAAAGGCGACTCTCGGTTCGATCCTCGCCACGCTCAGACAGCGCAACATCTGGATCTGTGTCGTGCTGTCGATCCTGCTCGTCGCGTTTCTGGTGGTGCTGCTGCTCTTCATGCCGAAGTACCTGGTGAATGTGCGCGGCATCGCCCCAGGGACCGCGAGCTGGCTGATGGCGATGTGGGGCCTGCCCTCGATGCTGTACGCATTCCTGGTTCCGGGCTCCTCCGATTTCCTCGGGCGCCGGCCCATCGTCATCATCATGGGGGCGGCTTCCGCGCTCATTCCTCTGGGCGTTCTATTCATCGAGCCTGCGGCGCCCGTGTGGCCGTTGTTCGTGCTGTTTGGACTGGGAGCCACCGTGAGCGGCATCTATCCGCTGACCATGGCCGCGATCCCCGCCGAGACTGTTGCGCCATCGCAGATGGCGACCGTTCTCGCGCTCACCATGGGGCTGGGTGAGGCGATCGGCGGTGTGGTGAGCCCAACGCTCGCGGGCAAGGCCCTCGATGTCTTCGGACAGAACGCGCTGTTGTGGATCCTGGTCGGCATCAGTGCGGCGATCTTCGTCTTCGCCCTCGCACTCAAGGAGACGGCTCCGGCCGTACTGCGGCGTCGAGGTCTCGCGCTGTCGATTCCGTGACAGTCGGGGTCGGCGCAAGCGCATCACGCTGAGGCAACACGCAAGGTAGGCATGCGGGTGCAAGCGACGCACGGTTGGCAGTTCTGGATCGATCGCGGTGGGACCTTCACGGACATCGTAGCCCGCGATCCTGACGGAGGCCTCAGGACCCTCAAGCTGCTGAGCGAGAATCCAGCACGCTATCGCGACCCAGCGGTGGCGGGTATCTGTGCGGCCCTGGGTTTGCCGGCCGGCGCGCCCATTCCCGAGGCGCTCATCTCGAGCGTCAAGATGGGGACGACGGTTGCCACCAACGCTCTGCTGGAGCGCAAGGGGGCACGCACACTGCTGTTGATCGATGTCGGATTCGCGGACCTGTTGCGGATCGGAACCCAGGCCCGCCCACGCCTGTTCAGTCTGGATATCCGCAAGCCCGAGCCCTTGTTCGGCGCCGTCGAGGAGGTCGGCGGCCGTATCGATGCCGCGGGTCGCAGCCTCACGGCCATCGACGAGCCGGCCGTGCGCTCGATGCTCGGGCGCAGGAAGGCAGAAGGGTTCGAGGCAGTCGCCATCGCTCTGGCGCATGCCTGGCAGTTTCCGCAGTCCGAGCGTCGACTCGAGGAGCTCGCGCAGGAGGCGGGCTTCGTGCAGGTTTCTGTCAGCCACCGGGTCAGTCCGCTGTTGGGGTGGGTCGCTCGAGCCAACACCACGGTGGTGGATGCCTACCTGTCACCGGTGCTGCATCAGTACGTCGCTCAGGTCGTCGGCGAGCTCGGGTCGGTGCCCTTGTACTTCATGCAGTCCAACGGTGGCCTGACGCACGCCGGCGGCTTTCAGGGCAAGGATGCGATCCTGTCCGGGCCGGCGGCCGGCGTGGTGGGCGCCGCCCGCACCGCCGAGGCCGCCGGATTCAGCCGGGCGATCGGATTCGACATGGGCGGCACGTCCACGGATGTGTCGCTCTACGCGGGGAAATGGGAGCGTGCCTTCGATACGGAAGTCGCCGGCGTTCAGCTGCGCGTGCCGATCATGGCGATCCACACGATTGCCGCGGGCGGCGGCTCGATATTGCATTTCGACTCGGGGCGCTTTCGTGTGGGACCGGACAGCGCGGCCGCCAATCCGGGTCCGGCTTGTTATCGGCGCGGCGGGCCGCTGACGGTCACCGACGCAAACGTGCTGGTCGGAAAGATCCAGGCGGCGCATTTTCCAGCGATCTTCGGCCCGGACGGCGATCTGCCGCTGGATACGGCTGTCGTGGTGGAGGGATTCACCGCGCTGGCGCGAAAGGTCACGGCCGCGACGGGCGTTCAGCAGGATGCGCTGGGGGTGGCGGAGGGCTTTCTGCGCATCGCGGTGGCCAACATGGCGCAGGCCATCAAGCACGTGTCGCTCGAGAAGGGGCACGACCTGGCCGACTTCGTGCTGCAGTGTTTCGGCGGTGCCGCCGGGCAACATGCCTGCCTCGTGGCTGAGGAGCTCGGCATGGAGACGGTCATGATCCATCCGTACGCGGGCGTGTTGTCCGCGTACGG
>FTJO01372219.1_pt1 | contig 12664 bp, 9 predicted proteins | sample 1658761 | NCBI WGS metagenome assembly FTJO01 (sample SAMEA3914852, study PRJEB12502) | metagenome | biome: forest; material: soil | place: USA | collected 2011-06-22 | depth 0.3 m | reverse complement strand
CCGAGCGCTAAGGAAGCGTTGTCATTCATGGACTTGTGGCAAGCGAGCAGTCGAGACCGTGGTCCCTTAGTCTACCGGAGACGGGGCCTGGGGCAATTGTCAAATCTTCCCTAATGCTCTCATAAGGTTGCGGCATCTCTGCGTGACTGGCTTCCCAAAAGAAGAAGCCCCTCCGGGGGGAGGGGCTTCTGACGGCCTGGAGCCGTATCCGACTGCGCGATTAGACGCGGCAGTTGGCGGGCAGATACTTCGGCAGGACGGTCGTCCCCGTCGAAGCGTCGGCCGGGGTCGAAGAACTGGGATCGTGCAGACCCGACGTGGTCGGTATGTTCTTGCCGCAGAGCCACACGACGTCGTTATTGGGGCTGAGTCGCGGCTCCAGCTCCAGCACGTTCTGCCCGGCCTTCTGCAGGTTGCTGTTCGAGTTGTAGCCGTAGGTGATCTTGATCGTGCCGAAGGTGTCGATGTCGACACTCCCCACATACTTGCCCTTGGGCAGCTGGCTCGAGCTGCCGCCAGCCTGGGTCATCGTCGCGGGCCACTTGCCGTTCTGAGCGTAGTACTCAGAAACGCCAGCCTTCACGGCGCTGGCAAGGCTCAGGCCTTCCGTCACCTGGGCCCGAATGGTGTAGTCCTGGTAAGCCGGGATCGCGATCGCGGCCAGGATGCCGATGATGGCCACCACAATCATCAACTCGATGAGGGTGAAGCCCTTTTGCATGGTCTTCATTTGAAAAAGCTCCTAACGTGACTAACGAGGTACTTGTTTGTCGTTCAGCGGCGACGATCGCCTTGGCTGCATGTGTGCAAGCCCGGTGCCATTCTGTCGATGACGCTATAACCTATTGTTTATGATAGGAAAATTGTTTCGTGAAAGCTGCTTGTAAGTCGCTCACCGTGACCTGCAGCTGACGCTCTGCGTCAGTTTCCGACGAGTCAGGTCAGGGCGCGGCAGTCGCGCGGTCACTCGATTGGTCCGGCCGGGCCGCGGGTGAGCCGGCAGGCAGCGGACGAGTACCTTGGGGAGGCATTTGTGGCGCGGAGACGGCGGTCGCCTGGAGCAGGGGCCCGAACTCCACTTGCAGAGCCCCCCAAAGCGCCCCGATCTCCTGCGGGGCCTGAGGGCCTGGCGCCCCAGACAGCGCCTGCGGTACCCCGCCATGCTGATCGACCGCGAAGTAGTGAAATCCGGTGCCGTCGGGTGTCGGTATGGCCGCCACGAGATACTGGTTGCCCAGGGCCGCGTACTGGCGCTCGCGAAGCAGCCGGCCGATGAGATCCCGCTTGACCTCGACTCTGTCGGTGATGGGATCGACGCGATAGGAGTTGGCAGCCGCGGCAATTGCGCTTGGCGACATCTTTCCGGTCTGGGTTGCCACCTGCCCGGGATTGAATTCCGTCTCTGTAAAGCGGATGCGTCCCGAGAAGTCCTGGCTGGCGCCAGGCTCGTTGCGGAGCAGCGGCAACAACGAGCGGCCTGTGAACGGATCGTGAGGGCTGAGCGTCAGCAGCTCCGTGATCGTCGGCGCAATGTCCTCCACGGAGACGGGCGCATCGATCAGGCGTCCCGCCTTTGTCTGCAGAGGCGTACGCCCAAAGCTGCGGACCGCGAGGACGACGTGATACTGCTCGGGCGACAGGACGCTGGTTCCGTGTCCCCAAGTTGGGACCGCATGGAGGCTCACGATCGCGGATTCATCGACCGGCACTAGCGAATCGCCTTGCTCGCCAAATGTCTCGCCGTGGTCGGACAGCACGATGACAATAGCGTTGTCGAGCACACCGCGTTGCCGGAGGACTTCGACTACCGCGGCGAACTGCTCATCGGCGCGATGTGCCGCATTGATGTAGTAGTCGGGCCAGCGGACGCCTTTCTGCTCTTCCATCGATTTGGTGGCTGGCGCATCGGCCCAGCTGTAGGGCCAGTGCGGCAGCGTCAGGTGCGTCGCCAGAAACAGCGGCTGGCGAAAGTCGAATTCGCTCGCGATGCGCTGCACGAAGGAATCCGGGTCGTACGAGGTGGCTACGGCACGATTGCCCGATGTGAACGGGAACAGCACGCGACCCACCCGCGTATTCATCACCAGATTCGATAGAGGGGTGTCGGCAAAGAATCCAATGACGAACTCGGACGCGCCGATCGGCGGCGTGACAGTCTTGTCGAAGCCGTATGTCGCGTCCACATTTGAGAATCTCACGTCGTCGATTGCGTACGCAGTGGCGTATCCAGCCTTTCTGAGCAGTACGCCCAGCGTGGTTCCCTCGTGCACCACATCGCGAGGCAGCAAGTTCACCACGGCACCGGTGACATGCGGAGACCGGCCCGACAGGATCGATAGCCACGATGGAAAGGTCCGTGCGAGCGGCGTCGTCGCATTGCTGAATGAGACGGACTGCGCGAGAAAAGCCTCCAGGTTCGGCATTGCATGCAGGGCAGATCCGCGCGCGACGAGGTCTTCCCGGAGCGAGTCGATCCCTATCAGCACCACGTTCGGCTTGTCCGGCGAATTCGGACCGCGTTGTGCGCGGCTGCTCGGTACGGCAAACGAGACCGCGGCGACCGCGACAACAGCCGCCGCAGTTGCGCCCGCGCGCGACGGGGGCCATATGGAGCCACGACGCAGCGATCTCCAAAGAGCGCTTGCAAGCATCGCGGCCCCCGTCAGCGCCACCGCCGCGCCCAGCCACGTTGCCGGGCTATGGCCCAGCCACGAGGCCTGCATCGCGTTGGCGTACGGATTGCCCAATGAGGAGCGGGGGAAGTGATACGCGTTGCTCGCAAGCAGCCACGCGGTGAGCACGATGAATGTCAGAAAGACGCGATGCGGAACGCGAACCTCGCTCGACGGCCACGCCAGGGACGAGAGGCGCGCCAGGCCCAACACGACCAAGCCGTACACGAGGTGCAGCACAACCATGGCAGCGCCAAACAGCGCAATGTTGCGCGCGAGCGCTGTGCCAAGGATATGGCCCGCGAACACCGAATCGAACACATTGTCGTGAAACAGGAGTGTTTGCGTGTCGCCTGCGATCCGCGAGAACGAGGCGGCCAGGAGCGCCAGGGCGAGACCGAGCGCAAGCGCTGTCCCCCGCCATGGGGACTGAGCCGCAGGCGAGGAAGCCGGTTCGGAGCCTTTCGTAGGGCGTATGTCCATGCGTCATCCAGGTCGGGTCTGGGCGGGGCGTTAAGGCGAAGACTAGCGAGTGCCGAGTCACTTGACTTATATCAAAGCCGCGGCACCCGGGCGCGCGCTGCATCCGTGCACTGAGGGATGGATCACAGGAGCTGGCGCAGGCAGGCCGCGTCCGCACCGGCTGCGCCGGGATCCCTATCTGTGACGGGCCGCAGATTTTCCCCAGCGCCGATTTTCAACGGCATGCGCAAACTGCCATGATCGCCACTTGGGGGATTATGTCGAGTCCGATCGAGCAAGCATGCTGCCGGCCAAGTTCTGCCGCACACCAGGAAGCTGACATGGGCACAAGCGCAAAGAAAGAGCCTTTGCTGACGCCTTGGCTCCGAAATCTAAGGATTTCCGTGGCCGCGCCCTACCTGTCAGGGGACGTCCTGGACATCGGCTTCGGCTCTGGGCTGCTTGCATCGAGGGTGCCGGCGCAAAGCTACTACGGCTTCGATACGGATCAGGCGGCGGTTGCACGCGCCCGCGTGGCCTACCCCGACCATACGTTCTCCGACACGTTACCCGAGGGCCGCAGCTTCGACCACGTCATCGCTCTTGCGGTCATCGAGCACACCCCCGATCCAGCTGCCTTCCTCGCCACGTGCGCCCGATTCCTGACTCAGGACGGCACCGTGTTCATCACTACGCCCAATCCGACGCTCGAGTGGCTGCACGGAGTGGCCGCATCTGTCGGCCTTCTCAGTCATGAGGCGCACGAGGATCATCAATCGGTCGTGGGGCGGGCAGCCCTGACGACGGCAGCCGGCGCGGCCGGATTGCGAGTCGAGGAGTTCCGCTACTTCATGCTGGGCGCAAACCAGGCGTTGGCTCTATCCCGGCAACGAAAGGACGTTTGATTCGCAGCGCTCCGGCGTGCCTTCAGGCAAGCCGCGCAGGAGCGTGAATCGTCGGCCGCAGCGCAAACGGATCCAATGCAGGAAAACGACCTCAGCGGTGCGGAAGCGAAGCGCAGGCTGGCTTTGATCGGGCCGGTGACGCCGTTTCGTGGCGGCATTGCCCAATACACGACCGAGCTGCACCGCGCGCTGTCGGCAGGCTGTGATCTGCAGACCCTCTCGTTCCGGCGGCAATATCCGGCATGGCTCTATCCCGGCAAGAGCGACCGTGAGCCGGGGAGGCAAGGATATGTGGAGCCGGGCGTCGACTACTTGCTCGATGCTCTGAATCCACTGACCTGGGCCGCAGCAGCGCGCTCCGTCGCGACTCGCGGATGCGACCTCGCCATGGTCAACTGGTGGACGATCTTCTGGGCGCCGGGCTTCGGGTTGATAGCTCACATGCTGCGCAAGCACGGCGTGCCGGTTGTCTTCCTCTGCCACAACCTCTCCGACCACGACAGTGGGCCGCTCAAGCGCGCACTGACGACGGGCCTGCTGTCGCTGGGCGCAGCGTATCTAGCGCATAATCGCCAGCAGGCGGACCTCTTGCGGGGCCTGTTCCCCGGGAAGCCGGTCCTCATGCATCCTCTTCCCACCTGGAATCGCTTTCCGCCCGCGATGAACTCACTGCCGAGACGCGGTCGGCTGGAGCTGCTGTTCTTCGGCTTCATCCGTCCCTACAAAGGACTGGACACTCTGGTGGAGGCGCTCGCGAGGCTCGCAGACCGCGACGTCTACCTCACCGTGGTCGGCGAGCCATGGTGCGCACCGAAGGAATTGCGAGCGCGCATCGAGGCAGCGGGTGCGCCCAACATCGAGCTGCACCTGGAATACGTGGACGACGTCGCCGCGGCTGATTTCTTCGAGCGCGCCGACATGGTCATGTTGCCTTATCGGGAAGCAACGGGGAGTGCAGTGGCGGCAGTCGCCCAGCACTACGACCGCCCCATACTGGCGTCGCGGGTGGAAGGGCTGCGTGAAGTCATAGAGGAGGGCAGCACGGGATTTCTGGTCGAGCCGGACTCGCCGGCGCAGCTGGCGGACAGGCTGCGCACGATTACCCGTGCACAGCTGGAGCAGATGCGGCCAAACGTACACGCCTACAAGGCGAGATTCACCTGGCAGACACTCGCCGCGACCTTGATCGATCTCGCGGGCGAGCTGAGTCCGGAAGCCCGCAGGCGTCAGCCTCGACTCCCGGCACGGTAGATTCGCGAATGCGTGTCTTGGGCGAAATTGCGAGGAGTCTGCAATTCGGCGAACGAGCGGTTCCGGCGCGCTGGCGATTGCCGCTGAGATATCACGTTCAACGCCTGGCCGGCGCTCTCGAGCCAGAGATGGGATTTCTCGATAGGCTGATGACGCCGGGTGGCATCGCGGTGGACGTGGGCGCGAACTGGGGCATCTATAGCTATGCGCTGGCGCGGCGCGCGTCGAGAGTACACTGCATTGAGCCACTGGCGGAGTGCTGCGCGTATATCCGCGCCTTTCCCTGCGATGGGATCACTGTCCACAACTGTGCCCTGTCTGATGCAGCGGGAAAACTGGAGTTACACATTCCCACGATTCTGGGGCGCCCCAAGTGGACCCGCGCGTCCTTGGAGCGGCCTGCCGGCGACTTCGAGACTCGGCGCATCGACGTGCGCACCCTCGACAGCTTCGAGCTTTCCTGGGTCGATTTCATCAAGATCGACGTTGAGGGCCTGGAGGCAGCCGTGTTGCGAGGCGCCGGCACGACGCTCGAGCGCCACCGGCCCTGCCTGCTCGTCGAAATCGATCGCGCGCGCCATTCGCAACAGTCCTTCGGTGAAGTGATCGAGTGGCTGAGGACCAGAGCCTACGAGCCCTATGTGGTCGATAGCGGCGGCCTGCGGCACAGCGCGGATCCGTGGGCCGACGCCGCAAGCCATTTCAACTTCATTTTTCCGCGATCGCGGCACGGGATGCAGCGCCCATGAGCGGTCGCGCAGCAGGCGAACGGCCACTCGTTGGCGCGAACGTTGCAATACAGGGTAGAGGCAGCACTGTGATCCGGGGCATCGGCTTGCTGATAGCGCTCGCGTGCCTCGGATATTTTTCGGTCAAGGCTGCGCATGCCTGGCAGAGCGCCGACTTCGGATTCAACTCCCGCCTCGTCCTGCTCAGATTTGGGACCGCCTCGATGCCCATTCTGCTTGGCTATGGCGCAGCCGCCCTGGCGTGGGTGGCTCTGTTGCGCTACCTGGGGTGGTGGACAGCGCCGCTGTCCGGCGCTGGCATCTTCCTGACCACGCAGTTCGCCAAGTATCTGCCGGGCAATGTTGGGCACTACGTCGGCCGTGCCGTATTGGCGACACGCAGAGGCTGCCCCGGGCCGACTGTCGCGCTGTCCATGACCGTGGAGCTCGTGATCCTGCTGGGAATCGGCTTGCTGTTGAGTGCTCCCATGCTCGGAATGGCTGCGCACAAGGCTCAACCCGCGTGGCATGGCTGGTCGGTTGTCAGGCTGCTGATGTTGGCATTACTGGCCGTGCTGGCCTGCGGGATTGCGATCGCGTTCGTGCTGCGCCGCTCGTCGGCGCTCGCTCGCGTGCGCTCCCTGGGTTCCGACTTGAAGACGGCGCTCAGCAGGCCTGGCGATGCGAGGTGGTTGAGCGTCTCCGTGCTGCTATCCGCCGTCGGCTTTGTATTGAGCGGCATTTCCCTGTTGGTGCTCGATGCCACATGGCAGGATTTTCGCCTGTCGCAGGCAGCCGCCGTGGTGAGCCTCTACAGCGTCGCGTGGCTCGTTGGCGTGCTGACTCCCGGTGTGCCGGTGGGGCTTGGCGTGCGCGAGGCCATTCTTGTTGAAGGTCTGACTCCTCTATTCGGTGCCGGTCAGGCGGCGAGCTCGGCGCTGCTGTTCCGCCTGCTGACCACTCTCGCCGACGTCATCGCATTCGGAGTCGGCCTGCTGTTGCTCAGGCTCAGTGCGCTCCGGGCCGCTCGGGCAGCGATCGTGCGCTAGGCCGGCGGCCCAGTGCGTTGCTCGTCGCGCACTGCGGAGATTTCCGCACGCAGCAAGCGCATACGCACCTCCTCGAGCAGCACGCGGTTTGCTGCGATCAGATCCGTGATTATCCCTGCCACGTACATGATCGCCGCCGTGACGATCAGAAGGGCGGTGAGAACAAGTGATTGGATGTGGCCCATGCCATCGCCGCGCAGGAAATCGATGATGAATCGAACGCCCAGCGCCAGGCCGGGAACCAGAAGCAAGGTTCCCAGGAACATGAAGAAGCGCAGCGGCTTGTAGAGAATGAAGATCCGCAGAATCGTCAGAATCGAGCGTCCCACGTATGAGGGCACGCTCTTGACAAGCCTGGAAGGGCGTGTTGGCCGATTGACGGCAATCGGCACCGAGACCATCGGGATGTTTTTGCGTCCCGCCTGAATGATCATTTCGAGGGTGTACGTGTAACCGTTGAACACGCACAGGCGCAGGGCCGCCTCGCGGTGGATGGCGCGGAAGCCGCTGGGTGCGTCCGGAATGTCGCTGCGGCTCGCGATCTTTACGACGGCGCTGCCAAGGCGCTGCAGGCCCTTCTTGATCCGGGAGAACTCCTGGATCTCGGCGATCGGCCGGGCTCCAATGACAATCTGCGCTCGCTCCTCCAGAATGGGCTGCACGAGCAAGGGAATCGTGGCGGCGTCGTACTGGTTGTCTGCGTCAGTGTTGACGATGACATCGGCTCCGGCCTTGAGGCTCGCTTCGATCCCTGCCATGAAGGCTCGCGCCAGCCCCTGGTTGTGAGGCAACGTGACAATGTGATCCACGCCGCTCCGGCGGGCGATTTCCGCGGTATGGTCGCGGCTGCCATCGTCGACGATGAGCCATTCGACTGCATCGAACCCTGGAACGTGACGCGGCAGGTCCCCCAAGGTCTGCGCCAGGGTGCCTTCCTCGTTGTAGCAGGGAATCTGGATGATAAGTTTCCGCACGGGCCGAACCATCGGATAGCGCATGCAAAATGTAAAGCCTCACCGCGGGATAATGCGACCTGCTCACGGGCCCGGGACGGCCGCTGGCGTGGCTTCGCAGCCGGCTCCGGACGGCGCTCTTCGCTGGGCGCCAATCCTCCTGAGCGCGCTGATTCTTGCGGCGAAGATTCCGCTGCTGTGGCAGATCAACGTCAATTGGGACGAGTTCTACTTCCTGAATCTCGTCTATGCCCGGGCTCGGGGCGCTCTGACGCAGGTGTTTCAAACGGCCTATACCGAGATCTTCCTGTGGCTCACATCGATCCACGGCTATGAGGTCGCGCAGGTCGTCGTGGCCCGGGGCGTAATGCTGGCCTTGCTGGCGGTCACCGCGCTGCTCATCTGGAGGCTGGCCGCGCGCTGGGCCTCACCAGTCGCCGCAGGCGCCGCGCCACTTGCCTATCTGGCGTCCTCTCCCGTTCTTCGGCACGGGGATTCGTTCCGTGCGGATTCGATGTTGGCTCCCTTGACGCTCGCGATCCTGCTGCTGTTTACGAATCGCACAGCAGGGCCGCGCGCGAACGTAGCGGCTGGAGCCTGCTTTGGGGTAGCCCTTGCATTGACAGTGAAGGCGGCTCTCCTGGTGCCGGTCTTGTTGGCCTGTGCGCTCCTGGAGCAAGTCACGCCGGAGGTGGCCTGGCGCTCCCGCCTGGGCGCGACGCTGCGCCGCCTATTGATGTTTGGGCTGGTTGCCGCGGTCGTCGCCGGAGTGATACTGCTTCTGCACCGGTTGTCGCTGGGCGCTGTCCCCCTCGAGAGTCCGGGTCAGTTTGCCGCGCGCGCCAGCGGCACCACGCTGCTGCATGTTCCACTCTTCCCGCGGCGCGACTACTTCCAGGCCATCGTGTACGCCGATCTGGTCACCTGGATTCTCATCGCGATCGGCTTGATCGCAGCCTTCTCGCAGCGGCGCTACGCACTTGCGGCTTTCGGGCTGTCCCTGCTGCCGATCGCCTTCTATCGAAATACCTTCCCCTACTACTACGTCGCAATGCTGGGGCCCGCCTGCGTCCTCGCTGCCGCAGGCGTCGATGCCATCCTCGCGCTTGTGCGTCGGACGGCGGACCAGGCCGCTGCCCGGCGGATGCTGTTGGCCGCCGTGATCGCGCTGAGCCTGCAAGCCGCATTGCACCTGTTCCAGCTCCGCGAGGACCGGCAGTCGCAGCAACGCGCGACCATCGCTGCAGTCCACAGGATATTCCCGCATCCGGTGCCCTACATCGATCACAGCGGCATGGTGTCCTCCTTTCCCAAGACCAATTTCTTCATGACCTCTTGGGGGCTCGAGGAGTATCGGGCCCGCGGCGTGGGCTTCATGGGAGAGGTCATGTCCCGCTTCAAGCCTCCGCTGCTGCTGGCCAACCGCGAGATGCTGGAGCCGGAGTCGAGCCTGTTCCGCTCCTGGCTGTTTCCCGAGGATCAGGACCTTATCAGGAAGTTCTTCCTGCCCTATTGGGGGCCGATCTACATCGCAGGCGCGGAGGCGAATCTCACCTCCGCAGAAGCCGCGAATGTGCAGCTTCCGTACGCGGGCCGCTACAGACTGAACACGTCGGCGCCCGTCGTCGTCGACGGCCAACTGCGCCACAATGGAGATGTGATTGAGGTTGGCGAGAGTCCTCACGCCACCGTTGAGGCCGCCCCCGGCGATACTCCGCCCGTCGATGTGAGGTTCTACTGGGCCGCCGCTGAGGCGCCGCCGCGCGAAGCTCCACCGGACATGAGCCTGTACTTCGGCCTGTAATGTCCCGTGGGATCGGCGGTCGCGGCTTACGCATCCGTCCCGGGCCGGCCCGTCATGGAGATTCCGGCGCAGCAAACGTCTGCGTGACCCGGCGGTGCCACGCAAGCAGGTCGATCTCGGCCTGGCTGACCGAGCTCATCGGAAGCTCGGAGTGCACGTCGCTGTGCTCGCCAGGATCGCGCTTCAGATCGAACACCCGGGTCGAGTCGCGCCCGAAGTCGTAGAGGTACTTGTAGGAGCCCTCGCGCAGGGCGAGATACGAGCGCTCGAGGTGGGTGCCGAAGAACAGGACCTCGTGCCCTGACGTGCTCAGCAGCGAGCGGCCTGGAAGCGGTTGTCCCTGCAGCCTCAGGCCGAGCGCCTCGCCGATCGTCGGCAGAACGTCGATCTGCTGGCGCAGGCCCGTGATGTGGCCGTGGCGCGCGTCGGATTGGGGCAGCCGCACCAGCATCGGTACGTGCAGCACTTCGTCGTACAGGGCGAAGCCGTGCACGATGCCACCATGCTCTTGAAACTCCTCACCGTGATCGCCCACGACGATGAGAACCGTGTTTTCGAGCAGGTTGCGCACCCGTAACGAGTCGACCAGCTCGCGCAGGTAATCGTCGATGTAGCGAACACAGTTCAGGTAGGCCTCGTGCTCCGGGGTGCGGCTGGGGTAGTGGCGGACCGCGTAGCCGACCGGCAGGCCGTAGGGGTAGTGCCCTACGTTCGTCATGACGGCCAGCACAAACGGCCCACGCTGCTGCACCCGCTCATCGAGCCAGTGATGGATCGGGGCCAGCGCGGTGCGGTCCTCCCACCCGAACGGTGTCACCCAGCCGCTGCTAGGACCGGCAATATCCTGCACCGTCACGACCTTCTCGAAACCCAGCGACTGCACGACGTCCGAGTCGTTCTCGTAGGTGATCGATGTCGGGGTGACGAAGGCTGACGAGTAGCCGCGTCCGCGCAGGATCGCGGGGAGGCTGGAGTCCAGCCGCCGTGCGGGAACCCGGCCGGAGTAGTCCTTGACGACCTCACGCGAACCCGGGTACCGCCCGGCCAGGATGGCCACCCATGCGGCTGAGGTCCGGGGCACGACGGCGTACATGTCATCGACGACGAGCGACTCCTTCGCGAGTTCGGCCAGAAACGGCGTCGTCGGCAGGGTGGGTGAGTAAACGGTCGTGGCGTCAGCGCGCACGGACTCCAGCATTACGACCACGACGTTGAGCGGGCGCGTGCGCAGAGTCTCAACGGCAACGACGGGTGCTGAGTACAAATCGGGCACGCGCGCGGACGCCGTGCCGCTCACTCCAACAAACAGCCCTCGCTTCACCGAGCTCCAAATCGGACCCACGGTCAGTTGCACGAGCGGGCTTCCGACGTAACTCTCCAGCGACAGGTCGGATGGGAGCGCAGGTGCGGCAAACGACAATCCCGCGGCTCCTGCGATGATCAGGCCGACGTGAATGGGACGGCTTGGGGGCGACGGTTGCCGAGGCAGACCGCGGTTGCTATGAAGCGCATAGAGCACGACGAGGGCGCAGATAGACACGATCAGCGGGAGGAAGGCCCACGGTGAGACCGCGTCATGCGCAACGAGCCACGCTTCCCTCGGAGCGGAGAAGGCATAGGCCACATCGGCATCGGTGAGTTGGGCGTCGGTGAGGATGAAGAATCCGATGTCGGTCCCGACGACAATGCAGCCGAAGAGAAGCAGACATCCGACGACGACTGCGCGGACCGGGGCGGGTCTGCGATCGGCGCTCGCGAAGTGCCAGCTCAGGGCCGAGACGATGAGGGCCGCAACGAGGGCTTCCCGCCACCATAGTGCCGGGAAGTCGCGTACCTCGCTGATCACGGTTTGCCAGGCGGAGAGGTCGAATGGACGGGATCCCCCCAGGAGCGCGCTCGCCACCGCAGTGGCCGTAAAACCCAGGGCAGCGGCCAGAGACCAGGCGATGAGCTTGCCGATTTGACCCGGACGACGGCCGAACCACGTCCCGAGCAGCGCTCCAAATGCTGCCATGGCCAGGCTGGTCGGCAATGGCCAGTACTGCAGCAGCATCGAGAGCAGCGGAGTCAGGGACCCCGGCAGCGGAGCGATGTTGTCGATGCGCTCGGCCGCGGCCAGCTTGAGGACTTTGTCGGCGCACAGCAGTCCGACGAGTGGCGCCCCGAATGCGAGCGCCCGCCCAAATGCGGAGCGCGATACGGACAAGGCTGTGAGAGTCCTCGGAGGCATCGGCTTCCCGGTCCGGTAAAACTGTTTCGGTCCCGGACCGCTACTCGATTCCCAGCTTCTTGATGCGGTAGCGCAGCGCGCGGAAGCTCATTCCGAGCAGCTTGGCGGCGGCTGTCTTGTTGTAGCGCGTCTGTTCGAGCGCCTTGACGATGGCGTTGCGCTCGATGTCCTCGAGCTGCTCACCCAGAGCGCCGCCGCCATCGGGCCCCGCAGGGGATGGCGCCGGGACGGCGTCCACCGCACGCGCCGGCCCGGGGGGGCGTGTCCCGGTCCGCACTTTGATGTGCTCTGCGGCGATGACTCCGCCCGTGCACAGCGTGATGGCGCGTTCCAGCACATTCTCGAGCTCGCGCACGTTGCCCGGGAATGGATAGTCCTGCAGCAGCTCCAGAGCATCCTGCGCGATCTGCGTGGGCTCGGCGCTCATGCGCCGCCCCAATCGGGCGAGCACCGTATCGGCGATCTCGGGGATGTCCTCCTTGCGCTCGCGCAGGGCGGGAACCCGCATCTCGATCACGTTGATGCGATAGAACAGGTCTTCCCGGAAGCGCCCTTCCTCCACCAGCTCGGCAAGATTCCTATGAGTGGCCGAGAGGATGCGCACGTCGAC
>FTJO01006492.1_pt2 | contig 12679 bp, 12 predicted proteins | sample 1658761 | NCBI WGS metagenome assembly FTJO01 (sample SAMEA3914852, study PRJEB12502) | metagenome | biome: forest; material: soil | place: USA | collected 2011-06-22 | depth 0.3 m | reverse complement strand
TGCAGCAGGGCGACATCGTGCTCGCCGCGAATGGCAGCAGGGTGGCGAGCGCGGAAGACCTGCGTAGCGCGGTAGAGAAGTCGAAGGGTCACATCGCGTTGCTCGTGCAGCGCGGCGATTCACAGCTGTTCGTGCCGGTGCGCGTAGGCTGAGGACCTGCCCTTCCATACGCCCCCGGGATGCTTCAGGATTCCCGGGGGCGTTTTCGTTTCAGAGCTTCAGTGTCGAGAGGTCGCCGTTGACGACCCCGTTGGTGACCATCGCGGCCATGAGCTCGTTGACCGGCAGTGCATCCAGCTTGGTGGCGTCGCTGAACAGAGCGCGAATCCGCTCGGCCTGCTTCGGTCTGAAGTAGGCATCGACCGAGGCCTCGAATTTCTTGACCAGCACCGGCATGCCCTCGGCGCGGCGCTTGCGGTGGCCGATCGGGAAGTCAACCTGCACGCGCGGCGTGGAGCTGCCGTCGCGAAAGAAAATCTGCACCGCATTGCCGATGTAGCGCTTGTCGGCGGCGTAGTACTCCTGAGTGAAAGTGGCGTTCTCCCGGACCTCCATCTTCGCGCGCAGGGCGTCGATCGCCGGGTTGGCTGCGACCTCGCTCTCATAGTCCCGCGCCGTCAGGCGACCGAACAGCAGCGGGATGGCCACCATGTATTGAATGCAATGGTCGCGGTCCGCGGGGTTCGCAAGCGGCCCCGTCTTGTCGATGATGCGAACCCCGGGCTCCTGCGTCTCGATCAGGACGCGCTCGATGTCGGCAATCCTGTCCTTCACCTGGCTGTGAAGCGTCATGGCCGCCTCAACGGCCGTTTGAGCGTGGAACTCGGCGGGGAAGGAAATCTTGAAGAGCACGTTCTCCATGACGTAGGCGCCGAAGGGCTGCGGAAGCGAGAACGCCTTGCCCTTGAACAGGACCTCATAGAAGCCCCACGCCTTGGCGCTCAGCGCGGACGGATAGCCCATCTCGCCCGTGAGCGCGATCAACGCGTGGCGGACCGCGCGGCTGGTCGCATCGCCGGCCGCCCAGCTCTTCCGGGATCCGGTGTTGGGTGCATGTCGATAGGTTCTCAGGGCGCCACCGTCGAGCCACGCGTTGGACACGGCATTGACGATCTGGCTCGGGGTGCCGCCCAACATTGCAGTGACCACGGCAGTGGAAGCCACGCGCACCAGAATGACGTGATCGAGCCCGACCCGGTTGAAGCTGTTCTCGAGCGCCAGCACGCCCTGGATCTCATGGGCCTTGATCATCGCCGCGAGCACGTCGCGGACGGTCAGCGGCTTCCGGCCCTCCATCACCGCCTTGCGCGCCAGATAGTCCGCCGTGGCCAGGATGCCGCCCAGATTGTCCGAAGGGTGGCCCCATTCGGCCGCGAGCCAGGTATCGTTGAAGTCCAGCCACCGGATCATCGCGCCGATGTTGAAGGCGGCCTGCACCGGATCCAGCTCGAAAGAGGTGCCGGGCACGCGCGCGCCTCCCGGCATGAGTGCCCCCGGGACCACAGGCCCCAGCAGCTTGGTGCACGCCGGGTAGTGCAGCGCCTGGAAGCCGCACGCCAGCGTGTCCATCAGGCAGAAGCGCGCCGTGTCGAACGCAGCCGCACTCGAGACCAAAAAGCTGTTCGCGTACTCCGCGATCGCCACGAGCACGGCATCGGGGTCGGGCCGTTGCGCCGACTTGGTATCTGGAGCCGACATGTCAGGCTCTGTTGTCGAGCGGTACGAACTTCAGATTCTCGGGCCCCACATAGTTTGCCGCCGGACGAATGATCTTGCCGTCCGCGCGCTGCTCCATCACGTGCGCGGCCCAGCCGCTCGTTCTCGCAATCACGAACAGCGGAGTGAACATCGCGGTCGGCACTCCCATGAGGTTGTAGGACACGGCAGAGAACCAATCGAGGTTGGGAAACATGCGCTTCGCATCGTGCATGACCCCTTCGATGCGATCCGCGATATCGAACCTCTTGTGGTCGCCGGCCTCTTTCGAGAGCTGACGCGCGACCTCCTTGATGACCTGATGGCGGGGATCGGAGAGCGTGTAGACCGGATGACCGAAACCGATGATGACCTCCTTGTTGGCCACCCGCGCGCGAATGTCCGCCTCCGCCTGGTCCGGCGTCGCGTAACGCTGCTGAATCTCGAAGGCCACCTCGTTCGCGCCGCCATGCTTCGGGCCCCGCAGAGCGCCGATTGCTCCGACGATGCACGAGTGCATGTCGGAGCCGGTTCCGGCGATCACGCGAGCCGCAAAGGTCGATGCGTTGAACTCGTGCTCCGCGTAGAGGTTCAGTGAGGTGTGCATCGCCCGCACCCATGATGCGGACGGCGCGCGCCGGTGCAGGAGATGCAGGATGTGCCCACCGACCGAGTCGTCCTCCGTCTCGACGAAGATCCTCTGACCGCTGTGGCTGTAGTGGAACCAGTACGCCAGCATCGACCCGAACGACGCGATGAGCTGATCGGCGAGCGCGCGGGCGCCGGCCACGCCGTGGTCTTCCTTCTCCGGCATCGCGCAACCCAGAGCCGAGGCGCCGGTGCGCAGCACATCCATGGGGTGAGTGGCCGGCGGGAGCGACTCGAGCACGATCCGCACCGCGGCCGGCAACCCTCGCAGGCTTCTGAGTCTGGCCTTGTACGTTTCCAGCTCCACCCGGTTGGGGAGCCGCCCATGAACGAGGAGGTGCGCGATCTCCTCGAACTCGCTGGTGGCGGCAATCTCCAGGATGTCATAGCCGCGATAGTGCAGATCGTTGCCGGTGCGGCCGACGGTACACAGAGCGGTGTTGCCCGCCGGCACTCCGGAGAGCGCGACCGATTTCTTGGGCTTGGCAGTGGCCTGGGGGGCGGCTTGCGGAGCGGTTTCAGTCATGGCTGTCTTTCCCGAACAACTCGTCCAGCTTGGCTTCGTAGGAGTGGTAACCGAGCACGTCGTAGAGCTCCGCGCGAGTCTGCATCTGATCCAGCACACTCTTCTGAGTGCCGTCCTTGCGCAAGCGCTCATAGACCGTGAGCGCGGCCTTGCTCATCGCCCTGAACGCCGACAGCGGATACAACACGAGCCGCACGCCCACGGCGCCCAGCTCGGCCACCGTGAACAGCGGCGTCTGCCCGAATTCGGTGATATTGGCCAACACGGGGACGCGCACGGCGCTCGCGAACTGCCGGAATTCCTGCAGCGTCCGCAGCGCCTCCGAGAAAATCATGTCGGCGCCGGCGTCGGCATACGCGGCCGCTCGGTCCAGTGCAGCCTGCTGCCCCTCGACCGCATGCGCGTCGGTCCGCGCCATGACGACGAACTGGCGATCCGTCCTGCCGTCGACGGCCGCCTTGATCCGATCGACCATTTCCGAGGCTTCCACGAGCGCCTTGCCGGGGCGGTGTCCGCAGCGCTTGGCAGCGACTTGATCCTCCAGGTGCATGCCCGCGGCGCCTGCCCTGACGAGCTCGGCGCAGGTCCGCGCAATGTTGAAGGCGCCGCCCCACCCCGTGTCGGCATCGACCAGCAGCGGCAGATCGCACGCGGCGGTGATTCGCCTGACATCCTCGCAAACATCATTCAGGGAGGTCATCCCCAGGTCCGGCAGGCCGAACGAGGCGTTCGCTACACCGGCACCGGAGACATAGATCGCGCGGAAGCCAGCGCGCTCGGCGAGCAAGGCCGAATAGGCGTTGACTGTCCCCACGACCTGCAGCGGTCGCTCGGTCTCGACCGCGGCCCGCAGGCGAGCCCCGGCGGATGCTTCGTTTGACATGGCCTACTTTAACCTACTCGCCAGTAGCCTTGGGAGCGGCGGTCGGGGCAGCGGCAATCCGCACCACGGTCCGGCCCGTCACGGTACCGTCGATATAGGCCTTGAATGCACCCGGAAGATCCGCGAAATCCAGCGTGCGCGTGGCGAGCAGATCCAGATGTTTCGGTCTCAGGTCCGTGGCGATGCGCTCCCAGACGGTCGTGCGCACTGAACGCGGCGTTGCCGAAGAGTTGATTCCCAGCAGGTTGATGCCCCTCAGGATGAAGGGCATCACGGTCGTCTCGAGCTGAGCGCCACCGGTGAGGCCGATGCTCGCGATGTTGCCCCAGTATCCGACTCTGCGCGTGAGCCACGAGAGTGTCTCACCGCCTACGTTGTCGATGGCGCCGGCAAACTGCACTGCTTCCAGACGATGCCCACCCGATTTGATCTGCTTGCGCACCAGGATCCGAGTGGCGCCGAGGGATTTCAGAAACTCCACCGCCTCCGGCTTGCCGCTCACGGCCACGACCTCATATCCGCGGCTCGCCAGCATGTCGATCGCGATACTTCCGACGCCGCCCGTGGCGCCGGTCACCGCAATGGGCCCCGCGATCGGTTTTTGACCGTTCTCCTCCATGCGGTGGATCGCGAGCGCCGCGGTGAAGCCGGCCGTACCCAGCGCCATGGCCTTGTGCTCATCGAGCCCCGGCGGGATCGCGAAGACCCAATCGGCCGGCACTCGCGCGTACTCGGAGTAGCCGCCGTCGTGAGTTTCCGAGAGGCCGTTACCCGTGACGAGCACCCGATCCCCGGTTGAGAAGCGCGGGTCGCCGGAAGACTCCACCACACCCGCGAAGTCGATACCGCCTACGAGCGGGAACTTGCGCAGGATCTTCCCTGCGCCAGTCGCGGCCAGGGCGTCCTTGTAGTTGATGCCCGAATACAGAACCTTCACCACCACGTTGCCCGGTGACAGATCTTCCAGCTGCAGCTGCTCGAAGTCCGCCACGACGCCATCGCCCTGGCTGCGGATGCGGTATGCCTTGAATGCTGTCATGTGTGCTCGTCCGCAGGGCGCTCAGCCACCGCTCTTGCGGCGCCGCTCGTCCCAGGCGATCAGTCCTTGGGTGTTGAGATCCAGATCGTTCCCCAGCAAGCGCTCGATCTCCCCGTCACTCTGCGGACAACCGTGCAGCCGGGCAAGTCGCAACCACAGCCGGAGCATGTCGGCGCGGATCGCCGCGTAGCGATCGTGGCCGTCACGGTGACGGCTGGCAATCACCACGAACTCGCGAATCTGGGACTTGAGGGACTCGGCCAGCCGCGCCAGGTCGCGAACGCGGCTGTAGTGCATGAGGTACATCGATTCCGGCCCGAACGACAGCATCCGGTCGATGGAGGCGATGAGCTGCTCGGGGTCGAATTGTGTCGGCGTCGTCGTCGGGGTGATGAAAGCTCCCTGCACCGTGTCCAGCGCGCGATAGGAGATTCCGAACGTATCGCCGGGAAACAGGCTCGCGTGAGCGCGATCGACGATCGCATAGTGATGCATCGCATGCCCGGGGGTGTGGATGAGCTGCAGGTCACGACCTGCGAGGTCGTAGTGGTCGCCGTCCTGCACGACTTTTACACGCTCCGCCGGAATCGGCACCAGCTCGCCGTACAGCCGTTCGAAACGCTCCGCGCCGTAGACGACCTTGGAGCCGGCAACGAGCTTCTCGGGGTCGATCATGTGGGGAGCCCCGCGCGGGTGCAGCACCGCGGCTGCGTTCGGCAAGGCCTTCAGCAGCAAGCCAGCCCCGCCGGCGTGATCCAGGTGCACGTGCGTCAGAAAGACGTAGTCCACTGCTGTCTTGGCGATGCCGAGCACGTCCAGCGCGGCGAGCAGATAGGGAACCGAGGAATTCGTGCCGACATCCACGAAGGCCGCGCGCCCGTTTTGCTGGATGATGTGGGCCGCGGCGTGGCCCGGATACAGGTATTCGGTATCGACAGCGACAATTCCGTGAGGGTGTCGACTAATTTGCGGGTTCATGGACACGGGCGTTTCGGGCAACATAGCCGTCTTCGTACCTTTTGCGGCTCAATTCTAGCAAGGCATGCACATCTCATTCGTCCGGTTTGCCGCTTTCGCGGCCGCCCTCACGCTCCTGTCAGCACTGCGCACCGCACCGGCGGCGGACCCCGCTGCCGCGCTGCCCGGACTGCCGCACGTCGAGCGTGGCAATCTCATCTTCGAGGGGATCCCCAATCCCGACCAGGAGATCGCGGCGCGCCTGGAGCGCTACCAGCAGTCGCGCTCGGCCACCTTCCTGGACTGGCTCCCCGATGGCGGCATGCTGATCGCCACTCGATTCGGCGACGTCGAGCAGGTGCATCGCATCGCAGCGCCGCTGGCCATGCGCGAGCAGCTCACCTACTCGGCGGATCCGGTCACGGTCGCGCGCGCTGCTCCGACGGGCCCCTCGACCCGTTTCGTATTTCTGAAAGACGAGGGTGGGGACGAGAACTCGCAGCTCTACTACTACACCGGGCCGGGAAACATACGGCAGCTCACACAGGGGAAGTTCATCCACGGCAACCCGATCTGGTCGAACGACGGCAAGCGTGTTGCCTACTACGGCGACGATCGGGACGGCGCGAGCTACGACATCTACCTTGCGGGCGTAGACACGCCCAGCGCTCCGCGACTGATCGTCGGAGGTCAGGACGACACCTGGTACCCGCTCGACTGGTCCCTCGACGATCGCAAACTGCTGCTCTGGAAGTACCTCTCGATCAACGAGAGCTATCTATACATCGCGGACGTCTACACGGGGACCCTTACACCGGTTGACGACAGCGGCCACAAGGTCGGTATCTCCGGCGCCAAATTCGCTCCTGACGGTCGCGGCGTCTACGTCGTCTCCGACGAAGACAACGAGTTCCAGCAGCTGCGGTACGTCGACCCAGTCACTCACGACGTCCGCAAGATCACTCAGAACATCCCGTGGGACGTCGAGCGGTTCGACGTCAGTGCCGACGGCCAGTACCTGGCCTACGTCGTCAACGAGGATGGTCGCAGCCGCCTGACGGTGCTCGACACGCTCCAGAAGCTGGAGCTGTCGCCCGCGGGGCTGCCCGAAGGCCGAATCCTCAGCGCCCGCTTCGACCGAGCCGGCAAGCGGCTCGCCATCACTGCGGAGTCCTCACAGTCTCCCGCCGACGTCTATGTCTTCGACGTGACGCGCAGCGCCCTCGAGCGTTGGACCCACAGCGAGACGGGGCCAGTGGACCCGAGCACGTTCGTCGCTGCCGAGCTCGTTCGCTACCCGACCTGGGATCGCCTCGGCGGTAAGCAACGAATGCTGTCGGCATACGTCTATCGACCGCGCACCCCCGGTCCGTATCCGGTCGTCATCGACATCCATGGCGGGCCCGAGGCGCAGTATCGTGCCGAGTGGGACCCGTTCACCCAGTACCTGGTCAACGAGCTCGGTTACGCGGTCATCGCTCCCAACGTTCGCGGCTCTTCGGGCTACGGCAAGAGCTTTCTGAGGCTCGACAACGGCACGCTCCGCGAAGATGCCGTCAAGGACATCGGCTCGCTGCTGGTGTGGATCGGCTTGCAGCCGGTGTTCGACCGGGACCACGTGGTGACCATGGGGTCCTCTTACGGCGGCTACATGTCCCTCGCCTCGCTCGTGGCCTACAGCGACCGCTTGCGGGGCGGGGTCGATGTCGTTGGGATCAGCAACTTCGTGAGCTTCCTGAGCAACACGGCCGCGTATCGCCAGGATCTGCGTCGCGTCGAGTATGGTGACGAGCGCGACCCCAAGATGCGTGCATTCCTGAACCGCATCTCACCGCTGAACAGCGCGACCTCGATCCGCAAGCCATTGCTCGTGGTGCAGGGCCTCAACGATCCTCGCGTGCCGGCGTCGGAGTCACAGCAGATGGTCTGGCGAATTCGCTCGAATGGCGGAGAAGTCTGGTATCTCGCCGCCAAGGACGAAGGCCATGGCTTTCGGAAGAAAGCCAACCGCGACGTCTATCTGGAGACCGTCGCGCAGTTCCTGCGGAGGCTGTCCGGAAAGTAACGCGGCGTCGGCGCGACGTCGCCCATCACTCGTTCTTATTCTCGACCGTGAGCCAGGTGTAAGGACGGCTCTCGGTCGACAGCGACGGCTTCTGCTTCGCGAAGTAGGCCGCGATCTGCTCGATATCCTCCTCTTTGAGGCTCGCGGCAAAGCCCGACATGATCGGGTTCTTGCGACCACCCTTCTTGTATTCCTCGATGGCGCGCACGAGATAGTCCTCGTGTTGTCCGGCGAGCGAGGGGTAGATCGGGGCGATCGTCACTCCGTCCTGGCCATGGCAGGCCACGCACAGTGCGGCCGCGGGGGGCGCGGTGCCGACCGGCTTGTGCTGGGAAACCAGCGGCTTGCCAGCGAAGTAGGCCGCGATGTCCGCGATATCCTGATCGGACAGCGTCGTCGCCTGGGAGTGCATGGTGATGTGCGAGCGGTCACCGCTCTTATAACCATGCAGCGCCGCGGCCAGATACTCGGGGTTCTGCCCCTCGAGCCGCGGCACACTGTAGTTGGGGTAGGCGTTCTTGTACCCCTCCACACCGTGGCAACCGAGGCAGGTATAGGAAATCGCCTTGCCGTGGTGGGCATCCCCCTTGAGCGCTTGGTCCTGTGCTGATGCCGTCGATGCCGCGAACGAGCCGCACGTGATCATCGCGATCAAAGCGCTCGCACGCACTAGAGACTGGACCCCGGACCCCACCATTGACGTCACCCCAACCACCCGCGCAAAACGGCCCCGAATCTTACGGACTCGCCCCGGCAAATGCCATAACGGGCTTTTCGGGCATCATGGGCCGCGGACAGGCAGTGTATCGGCGAAGTTGCACGTCATGATCGGCTTGATTCAGCGCGTCACCGAAGCGGCAGTCCGCGTGGACGACAAAGTTGTCGGCGCGATCTCCCGAGGCATCCTCGCTCTGATCGGGGTCCGCCGGGGAGATGATGAAGCCGCGGCCGACCGGCTCCTCGAGCGACTTCTCGGCTATCGGGTCTTTCCCGATGACCAGGGACGGATGAACCTATCCGTCCGGGACGTCGGCGGAGGGCTTCTGCTGGTCCCGCAGTTCACCCTCGCCGCGGACACCCATAAGGGCACCCGAGCGGGCTTCAGCGCCGCCGCGGCCCCCGAGGACGCCCACCGGCTCTTCGCCTATCTCGTGGACAGGGCCGGTGCAGCTCACGCCCCCGTCGCGACGGGGGTCTTCGGCGCCGCCATGCGGATATCACTGATAAACGATGGTCCCGTCACATTTTGGCTGGAAACTCCTGTGCCCTAGCCCCCAGGCTAGCCCCAGGGGAGGCAGCTTGAGATTTCCTCGGTCCTCGAGGCCCGAAACGGGCGAACTTTGGCAGGTCAGGGGGACTCTTTTGTCCTATCATCCTTGGGTTTAGCGGCCGGCTACTGGAGCGAAGATTATGGGTATCGGGATGCGCGAGCTGATCATCATCCTGCTCGTCGTGCTGGTGGTGTTCGGCACCAAGAAGCTCACGACGATCGGGTCTGATCTCGGCAACGCGGTACGCGGATTCAAGAAGGCGATGAGCGACAGCGAGAACGACGAGCATGGCAGCGGTAGCGGCACGAACGGCCCCCCGCGCCAGATTCGTTCCGAAGGCGCCGACGCCGAGTTCCCGGAATCCAAGTCCGCCCAGACGACGACCGCTCAGAAGAGCGACCGCCCCGCCTGAAGATCCTGTTTCGGAAAGCGAGCGGGGTGCCGGAGTTCTTGCGCGGCCCGCGCTCGAGCTACGCAGGCACCGCGCAGCTGTACAGCCGTCCTCTCAGTTTCATAGCCCGGTAAGGCGCCGGACGCGATGCTTGACATCGGTTTCTCCGAAATCCTCGTCATTTTCGTCCTGGCACTCATCGTGCTGGGACCCGAAAAGCTGCCTCGCGTTGCCGCTCAGGTAGGGCGATGGATCGGCCGCGCGCGCTCAATGGCGCGACAGTTTCGCGAGCAGCTCGAGGAAGAAGTCAACGTCGAGGCCGCCAAGAAGAAACCCCCCAGAACGGATACGCCCCCGCCGCCGCCTGATTCCGGCACGGGTAGCGACGGCACCTCCGGCGGCGGTGCCGCTAGCGCTGCCGCAGGGGCCGCTGTGGCGACGGGTGCCACGGGTGGGGGTGCGGACCCTGCCTCGGGTACGGATACCCCGGGCGCCACGACGACTCCGGAACCGACTTCGGAACCGCATTCTTCTGTCAACGGCGCGAGCCATCTCGACCTGACCCACGAGCCCTGGCCGTACTCCACGCCCACGCCGCCACCCGAAGTCGCTGACGTTTTTCAGGATGTTCTGAGGACCCCTGTGCCCGGGAGCGCCGGTTCAACACCAGGGTCTTCGGCTGAGATACCCGCCGCGACGCAGGAAGGGCCGGCGGCGCCTGTCGCTCCGGCACGAGAGGCTTCGCATGCCTCTCCTGAGGTTCATTGGCCGCACGATCATGAGATTCCCGAAACAACCCCCGAGAAGGCGTCAGCAGACGCTCAGTTGACGACGCATGAGCGAGGACCCTGAAAACAAGGAAAAGCTCGCCGAGGGCACGCTGATCTCGCATCTGCTGGAGCTGCGCGATCGCCTGATCCGTTGCGTCATCTCAGTGGGGCTCGTGTTCGTGCCCTGCATGTCGTACGCGAACGAGATCTTCAGCTACGTCATCAAGCCGATGCTGGACAAGCTCCCTAACAGCAACCACATGGTCGCGACTGGAGTGATGTCTCCGTTCCTGACGCCGTTCAAGACCGCCTTCTTCGTGGCCGTGCTCCTGGCCATGCCCTACATCCTGTTTCAGCTCTGGGCGTTCGTCGCCCCGGGTCTGTACCGCCACGAGAAGCGCTTCGCGGTACCGCTGCTGGTGTCCTCGATCCTGCTGTTCTATTCCGGCATCGCGTTCGCGTATTTCGCCGTTTTCCCACTGATGTTCGCGTTCCTCGTCGGCACCACTCCCCCGGGGGTGGCTCTGATGCCGGACATCAACCAGTACCTGGATCTCGTCATCAAGATGTTCTTTGCGTTCGGAGTCGCGTTCGAGGTGCCCGTCGCGGTGGTGCTCCTGGTGCACACCGGGCTCGTCAAGATCGAAAAGCTGAGGTCGCACCGCGGTTACGTGCTCATCGGCATCTTCATCATCGCCGCTCTCATCACGCCGCCCGACGCGGTGTCACAGAGCATCATGGCCATCCCCATGTACGCCCTATACGAGGCCGGGCTCATCATGGCCAGCTTGATGAGTCGCGACCGCGACGCCACGAAGAACGTCTCGAAGGCTTCGTAAGCGGCTTCCCGGGTCACCATGGATGCTCAGCCGCTCACCGGCCGAACGATCGCGGTACCCGAGGCTCGCGAGATCGAGCTGTTCGTCGCCATGCTGGAGCGACGCGGTGCCACGGTTGTCCGATGTCCGATGGTGGCCATTCTCGACGCGCCGGATCCAGCCCCTGTACTCGATTGGAGTCGCAGACTCGCCGCCGGTGCATTCGACGACCTCGTGTTACTCACTGGCGAAGGACTGCGGCGCATCCTGTCGTGCATCGAAACCCACGACCGATCGCTACGCGAGAGCTTCGTGCACGCGCTCGCGTCGGTCAGAAAGATCACGCGAGGCCCGAAACCCGCGCGGGCGCTCCGCGAGCTCGGCCTGAAGAGTGACATGGCAGCAGAGAAACCAACCACCGAGGGAGTCATCGCCAGCCTGCGTCCGCTGGAGTTGAATGGACGCCGCTTCGGCGTACAGCTCTACGGCACCGAGCCCAACCGCCCACTTGTCGATTTCCTGCAGGGCGCGAGGGCTACCGTCTCAACAGTATCCCCCTACGTCTACGCAGACGCCTCAGACGACAGCGCGGTGATGAATCTGCTCGAGCGCATGAAGTCAGGTGGCATCGACGCTATCGCATTCACGAGCACTCCGCAGGTTGAACGCTTGTTCGGCATCGCGCACGCCGATGACGTCAGGGGTGCACTCGCGCAGACTCTGGTAGCCGCAATAGGTCCCGTCGTCGCCGAGACCCTCCACAAGCACGGCGTGCAATCCCTGCTCGTGCCCGCGGAGTCGTTCTTTCTCAAGCCACTGACGAGTGCATTGGAAGAAGCGCTGAGGAGCCAGCGGCGCTAGCCGTGACGGAGGCGGAACGTAGGGGCCGGCAGGGCGCTGCCATAGCGGGTGTCACGAGCGCTGGGTTATCATGCCGGAAAACAGCGTCAGGCTCGTGAGGTTGAAATCATGCTCTCGCGCGGTCTTAGACGGTGGCTGATCCTATCCGCTGTAATCCTGGTGCTAGTCGCGGCCTACGCCGCGTTCGGGTTCCTGGGCGTGCCGCATCTGCTGCGCTCCAATCTGGAGAGCTTCGTCCGCACGCACTACTCGCGGCACGTCGCGATAGGCGATATCCGCTTCAACCCGTTCACGCTGACGCTCGACGTCCGAGCCCTATCGTTGCCGGACGCGGACGGGCAGGCGATGCTCGGCTTCAGCCGGCTCTTCGTGAACGTGGGACTCGTGTCGATCTGGCGGCGAGGCCTGAGCTTTCAGGAAATTGCGCTGGAAGACCCCTTTGCCCACGCGCTCATCCGCCCCGACGGCACCCTCAATCTGGCTGATCTCGGAAAAGGGTTCGCAGAGCCGCCGCCCAAGCAACAGACCCCGTCCGCTCCGATGCGGCTGTTCATCGACAAGCTGAGCATCCGCCGCGGACGCACCGTCTACGATGATCGCTCCCGCCCGGATCCCTTCGTCGCGGAGCTGACACCGATCACTTTCGATCTCCGTGACTTCAGCACGACGGCCAAGACCGGCAACGAGTATTCGCTCGAAGGCGCCTCGGAGGCCGGGGAGCGATTCAACTGGAGCGGCACCCTGGGTGTGAATCC
>FTJO01001544.1_pt4 | contig 12684 bp, 7 predicted proteins | sample 1658761 | NCBI WGS metagenome assembly FTJO01 (sample SAMEA3914852, study PRJEB12502) | metagenome | biome: forest; material: soil | place: USA | collected 2011-06-22 | depth 0.3 m | reverse complement strand
GCGCCGCCCGCACCGCCGAGGCCGCCGGATTCAGCCGGGCGATCGGATTCGACATGGGCGGCACGTCCACGGATGTGTCGCTCTACGCGGGGAAATGGGAGCGTGCCTTCGATACGGAAGTCGCCGGCGTTCAGCTGCGCGTGCCGATCATGGCGATCCACACGATTGCCGCGGGCGGCGGCTCGATATTGCATTTCGACTCGGGGCGCTTTCGTGTGGGACCGGACAGCGCGGCCGCCAATCCGGGTCCGGCTTGTTATCGGCGCGGCGGGCCGCTGACGGTCACCGACGCAAACGTGCTGGTCGGAAAGATCCAGGCGGCGCATTTTCCAGCGATCTTCGGCCCGGACGGCGATCTGCCGCTGGATACGGCTGTCGTGGTGGAGGGATTCACCGCGCTGGCGCGAAAGGTCACGGCCGCGACGGGCGTTCAGCAGGATGCGCTGGGGGTGGCGGAGGGCTTTCTGCGCATCGCGGTGGCCAACATGGCGCAGGCCATCAAGCACGTGTCGCTCGAGAAGGGGCACGACCTGGCCGACTTCGTGCTGCAGTGTTTCGGCGGTGCCGCCGGGCAACATGCCTGCCTCGTGGCTGAGGAGCTCGGCATGGAGACGGTCATGATCCATCCGTACGCGGGCGTGTTGTCCGCGTACGGCATGGGGCTGGCGGACCAGAGCGCCCTGCGCCACCAGGCCCTCGAGCGCGAGCTCCGCGATGACGCGGTGGATGCCATTGCGGCGTCCGCCGAGACCCTCGCAGCTGCCGCAGTCGACGCATTGGAAGGCGAGGGTCCCGCGCGACTCGCGCGGACGGCGTACCTGCGTTACGACGGAACCGCTACCGCTCTGCCAGTCGATCTCGGGAGCGTCGAGGTCATGCGCACGGCTTTCGATCTAGCGCATCGGGCTCACTTCGGATTCTCGACGCCCGAGAGAACTCTCATTGTCGAGAGCCTGTCCGTCGAGGCTGTGCGCGGCGGAGGAGGCGTCCGTGCACCTGCTCCTGCGGGCGGGCGGGAGAGCGCTCTGGCGCCTCTGGGGAGCGTGAGGCTATGGACAGGGGGCCGACATCACGAGGCGCCTGTGTTCGAGCGCGATGCGCTGTTGCCGGGCGATGAGATCACAGGTCCTGCCTTGATCCGGGAGGCGATCGCCACGACGATCGTCGAGCCGGGCTGGGGCTTGCGGGTGGATGCCGGCGCGAATCTGCTGTTGCGTCGGAGCAGCGCACGACCGGCGGCAGCCCCGGGCAACGAGGCCGATCCGGTGAAGCTGGAGCTGTTCAACAATCTGTTCATGGCCGTGGCGGAGAGAATGGGCGTCGTGCTGCGCAACACCGCGACCAGCGTGAACATCAAGGAGCGGCTCGATTTCTCGTGCGCGTTGTTCGATTCCGAGGGCAATCTCGTGGCCAACGCGCCCCACGTTCCGGTGCATCTGGGAGCGATGGGCGAGAGCGTCCGCGTCGTCCTGGCGAGCAGACGCGGAAGGCTGCGGCCGGGTGATTCCATCGCGCTCAACGACCCGTTTCACGGCGGGACTCATCTGCCCGACGTCACGCTCGTCACGCCTGTCTTCGATGCGAGCGGCGGGCAGATCCGCCTGTTCGTCGCCAATCGCAGCCATCACGCGGATATCGGCGGCCTCACGCCCGGCTCGATGCCGCCTGACTCGGCAACGCTGGCCGAAGAGGGCGTGTTGATCGATGACTTTCTGCTGGTCGCCGGGGGGAAGTTTCGCGAGCAGGAGTTCCGCTCACTGTTGACCGGCGCCCGCTGGCCCGCGCGCAGTCCGGACACCAACGTGGCCGACATCAAGGCCCAGGTGGCCGCAAACGAGATGGGCATTCGCGAGTTGCGGGCATTGCTGGCTCGCTATGGCTGGCCGCAGGTGTCTGCCTACATGGGACATGTGATGGCGAACGCGGAAGAGAGCATCCGACGCGTGATCGACCGTCTCGGCAGCGGAACCTTCGACTACCGCATGGATGACGGCGCGCCTCTCAAGGTCTCGGTGCGAGTGAATCGCTCGAAGCGCAGCGCGGTGATCGATTTCACGGGCACCAGCGCTCAGAGCCCGGGCAACTTCAATGCACCGAAGGCCGTGACGCGTGCCGTAGTGCTGTATTGCTTCCGCTGCCTGGTGGACGCGGACCTCCCGCTCAATGAGGGGTGCCTCGCGCCGCTCGAGATCTCGTTGCCAGCGGGGAGTTTTCTGGATCCTGCCCCCGGAGCCGCCGTCGTCGCGGGTAACACGGAGATCAGCCAGGCGATCGCCTGCGCCCTGCTGGGTGCTCTGGGCGCAGCCGCCAGCGCCCAGGCCACGATGAACAATTTCCTGTTCGGGAACCGCCGCTATCAGTACTACGAGACCATCTGCGGGGGCGCCGGTGCCGGCCCGGACTTCACGGGAGCCTCCGCCGTGCACACCCACATGACCAACACGCGTATCACCGATCCGGAGATCCTGGAGCTGCGTTATCCGATCCGACTCGAGCGCTTCGCCATCCGCACGGGGTCGGGCGGTGCCGGCCGCCATCGCGGCGGAGACGGGGTCGTCCGCGCGATCCGCGCCTTGGAGCCCATGACAGCCACCCTCGTCGCATCACGACGGACCGTCGCTCCATTCGGGCTCGCCGGCGGCAACGACGGAGCGACTGGGCGCCAGTGGATCGAGCGCGCCGACGGCAGGCTCGACCCGATGTCTGGCCACGACCGCGTAGAGCTCGCCGCTGGTGACCTCGTGGTGATTGAGACTCCAGGTGGAGGAGGGTTCGGTGCGAACACAGTGTAGGGAGCCCTTCGCCAGGGTCCGACGAGCCGTCCCGATCTTCATCTGCCTCGCTGGGCTTGCGCCCTTGGCGAGCGCGCACACCCATGACGAGATGGCGGGGGCGCCCCTGCCGCAGAGGCTCGGCACCGTGTCGTTTGAGATCTCATGTAAGAATGAGGTGCGAGCGGATTTCAATCGCGCCGTCGCGTTGCTGCACTCGTTCTGGATCAACATTGCACGCGAGACGTTCGAGCACGTCGCCGCGACCGACCCCGCCTGCGCCATGGCCTACTGGGGCGAGGCGATGACCGACCTCCATCAGCTCTTCGACTCGCCGAATCCCGGGGATATTGCGCGGGGTCAGGAGGCTTTGAAGAAGGCCGATGCGGCGACGGAGACCACCCCACGCGAGACAGCCTACATCGGCGCGTTGCATGGCTTCTTTGATGACTACGCTTCTGTGAAGACCAACGCGCTGTACGTCGCCCGCACAAGACGCTACTCCGATGCGATGGAAACGTTGGCGGCGGCGTACCCGGATGACATCGAGGCGCAGATCTTCTACGCCCTGTCACTGCTGTACTCCACCCCTCGGGGCGATGTCAGCCTCGTCAATCCTCGTCACGCCGTCGCCATCCTGACCCCGCTCTTGAAGCGTCTTCCCGATCATCCGGGAATCGCGCATTACCTCATCCACGCGTGCGACAACCCTGCGATGGCTCAGGATGGTCTGGCTGCCGCGCATCGCTATGCCGAGATCGCACCCGCAGCGCCACACGCGTTGCACATGCCGTCTCACATCTACGCGCGCCTGGGACTCTGGCAGGACGACATCCGTTCCAACCTGGTCTCGAAGGCAGCCGCGGAGGTCAAAGCGGGCCCACGCGTCGGAGCCGAGAATCGGCTGCATGCGATGGAATTCCTGGAGTATGCCTACTTGCAGATCGGTCGCGACAAGGAAGCTCGCGCGATCGTGACCGAGGCCCTCACTGTGAAGGCCTCCGACGTGGATCCGCAGGTGAACGACTACTATCCGGCGGTCGAGGCGCGCTATCCCGCGCTTTTCGCGATAGAGATACACGATTGGGCCGCTGCGGCAGGCCTGCAGCCCCACCAGGGCACTCGCTGGTTCATTCAAGAACCGGCCATTCTGGCGCACGCGATAGCCGCCGCCCATGTGCACGATAGCCGAGCAGCTCGCGATGCCGTGACCGCTATCGATGAGTTGTTGCCGAAGGGCGTCCCGGAGCTGCAGGCGGGCGGAACCTCTGCGACGGCCTCCGATGAGATTCACGCGTGGTCCGCGTTCGCCCAGGGTGATGTCGAGGGTGCGCTCGCCCGCTTACGTCCTGTCGCGGACCGGCAAGCCAAAGCCGGAAAGGGCGAGGCGGAGCTCCCCGCGCGGGAGATGCTGGCAGAGATGGAGTTGTTGGCGGGGCGAACGGAAGAAGCGTTGCAGGAGTACCGCGCGTCTCTGGCGAGCGATCCGAATCGCTTCAATGGGTTGCTCGGTGCGGCTCAGGCGGCCGAGAAGCTCGGGCAGATGAGCGTTGCCGCTGGCTACTATCGGACGTTGCTCGAGAATTGCGCCGGCGCGAATGGTGCGGCCGTACGCGGTCTTGCGCACGCGCGCGAGTTCGTGGCGCGCGCCAATTAACCTGCGGCGCGCACCGGCACGGGAGCCTCAATCGCAGCGACCGCGACCGCCGGCGTGGATGAAGCGAGCAGGAAAGACTGCAGCCGTCCCGGCATTTCGGCGACCGACTCAGGCACACGGTCCACATGCATCGGGCGGGCGATCAAGAACCCCTGCAGCGACATCGAGCGATGGCCCAGGAGAAGGGCGAGCTGTTGCTGACGCTCGATACCCTCGGCAGTGACCTCCAGGTGCAGGTTCTCGCACAGGCCGATGATCGCACGCGCGATCGCGAGTGAGCGTTCACTGATGTCGATGCTGGCGATCAAGCTGCGGTCCAGCTTGACGCGAGTCAGCGGCAGCTTCTCGAGGGAAGCGAGCGAGGAGTAGCCAGTTCCGAAGTCATCGAGTGCAATGCTGACGCCGAGCTGGCGTAGCTCGCGCAGCGTCTCGATCGTGCTCGGTCCTGTCTGCAATACCGTCTCGGTCAGCTCGATCTCGATGCACCGGGGTGGCAAGTCGTTCTCGGCGAGCAGCTCGCGCATCCGATCCACGAAGTGGGTATCGAGCAATTGCCGCGCCGAAACGTTGATGGCTACGCGAGCATTGGGCCATGCGTCGCGGTGCCAGAGGGCGCCATACTGGATCGCGGTGCGCAGCACCCAGTCGTTGATGCCGGTGATGAGCCCGGATTCTTCTGCCACCGGAAGGAACTCACCCGGCGAGACATACTTGCCGTCGGGAAGTCGCCAGCGAAGCAGCGCTTCCACCATCGTGGTTCCGAGGGACTCGAAGCTCACCTCCGGCTGGAATACCAGCTCGAATTCGCCTCGGTCGACCGCGCGTCGCAGTCCCTGCTCGATCTGGAATTTCTGGGAGGCGGTCTCCAGCATCTCGCGATTGAACATGCCGAGGCGGCTGCGACCGGCGGTCTTTGCGCTGAACAAGGCGGCATCAGCGGCACGGAGCAAGGCATCGGGCGTCTGGGCATGATCGGGATAGACGCTGGCACCGACACTGATACTCACGAGAAGCTCGCGGCCCTCGATAATCATGGGTCTTTGGAACGCGCTGACGAGCTCAGTACCTACACGTGAGATGTCCGCGAGGCCGCCCGGTGTTCCATACACGACGGTGAACTCATCACCGCCGAGCCGCGAGGCGAATCCGCCTGGCCCGCCTGTCGCTTCGCGCAACCGGTGGGCGATTCCCTGCAGCACGAAATCGCCGAACGCGTGGCCCATGCTGTCGTTGATGTTCTTGAAGTTGTCCAGATCCAGGAAGAAGACGGCGACCTGGGCATCCGCAGGCGCGCTCTCGATCGCCGCCTCGAGGTACGTCCATAACTGTCTGCGATTCGGCAGGCCAGTCAGTGGATCGTGCTCGGCGAGATGCTGCAGCTGGCGCGTCCGCTCATCCACGCGCACTTCGAGCTCGGTCTGGTACTCCCGGGTGACTGTATGTGCCGCACGCAGCTTCGCTGCCATCGCGTTGTAGCGAGTGACGATGTTACGCAGAGTAAGGATCGACGCGCCGAGAGTGGCGGCCCACGCAACGGCGGCGAACGGGCGCTGCTCCGTGACATATCTCGCCGTTACGGTAAGCAGCACCAGGGCGGCAAAGGCAATGGCGAGGCTAGGCCCGACGCCGAGGCGCGTTGCGAGCGCCTTGCGGAGGACGACCCACCGGCGCAAGACCGAGAAGCGGGACGAGGGCCCCCCGGTCGGCCTCTCCGAATGTGCGCTACCGCCGCGCAATCCCAATCCCCCCGAATGACTTTCAGGAGATCCCTTGTACTGGGAGTCGGCCGAGGACATTGTGACGAAGGCGGCATCTGTGATGCCGCGCGGCCCCGAACGCGCATCTCTTTGAACCACTGCGCGTTTTGGGATTTTCGCAGCGCGCCGGGCGCAGCGCGGGCGCGCGCGAGCGTAGGCTTGGCGTGGACGCCCAACTGGCATCTCAGGGGGTGGGGCGTATCCGCGAGTCGGCCGTCAGCTCGATGAGGTCGAGCTCCTCTTCAGCAGCGTGAAATGCGTCATCGCCAATGATCGAGCGTTCGCGTAGGTCCATGAGTGCCTGGCGCTGCGCCCTCACGGCGCGACGCTGGACTTCCGTGAGGCCTGCCTCCACGGTACCCGATTCACCGGACGGCGATTGAGTGTCTCCGGATCGCAGGCGCGCCTCGTACTCGCGGCGCAAAGTGTCGATCGAGGGATGCACCTCGTGCTCGAGGATCTGGAGGGCCACGCGCGCGGTCTCAGCACGAGCGATTCGGACCTCGCGCTCGACCGATCCGTCGTCTTTCAATTTCATCCATGCCAGCAGAGGTCGGATTGTCATGCCCTGCACGACGAGCGTGAACAGGACTACACAGAAGGCGCACAGGATAACCAGGTCGCGCCACGGAAACGCTTCTGATGGCGCGCCGTCCGGCAGGGCCAGCGCAGCAGCGAGTGTCACGATCCCACGCATGCCGCACCAGGCGACAACGACACTCCCGCGAAACGTGGGAACCTGGGACACCCCCTTGTGCCTCGCGGCCCACCACCGCACAAAGGCCGTGTGAGCCATGACCCAGACGATCCTCACGAGGATGACGGTCAAGCAAACGGCTCCGGCGCAGAGCGCGTAAGTCTCCCACTCGGACGACGGCATCCGTTGGAGAATAGTGCGGAGCTGAAGACCGATGAGTACGAACGCGAGCACGTTGAGTACGAATACGGCGACTTCCCAGACCGCGTACGACGAAATTCGATGGCGCGCGTCGATTCTCCCCGGCACGCGCCGGGCGAGTGTCATCGCATAGCTCACCACGGTCAGGATCGCGGAGAGTCCAATGCGATCAGCCAGTATCCAGACGCCAAACGTGCCTACAAACTGCAGCAGTACCGAAATGGCAATGTCCTGCACGCGGGCCGTGAGCCACATGTAGGCTCGTGCGAGCAGGATTCCCGCAATGACACCGCCGCCGCAGGTGAGGAAAAACGTCGGCACGACGCTCCAGCCGGAAATCGCACCGGTCATCGCAGCCGCGAGAGCCGTGCGAAAGACCAGCAGGGCGCTCGCGTCGTTGAAGAGGCTCTCGCCCTCGAGGATCACGAGGATGCGATGCGGAGGCTGCAGCCGACGCAACACGGCGGTGGCAGCCGAGGCGTCCGAAGGGGCCACGATGGCGCCCAATGCGATCGCGACCGCCCAGCTCATGTCGGGAACCACTTTGCGCGCTGCGAATGCGACTGCACCAATGGTGAGCGCAACCATGGCGAGCGCGAGACTCACGACAGGCACCAGGTTGGCCTTCAGGTCGCGGGGCGAAGCATCGTAGGCCGCGTCCAGCAAGGCTGGCGCAACGAACAGTGCGAGCGCCAGCTGCGGGTCGAGAGTCACCTGGGGAGTGCCCGGCAGCAGGGCGAGCGCGGCCCCGGCCAAGGCGAGCAGCGCCGGGTAGGGAATTCTCAGCCGGTCGGCCGAGAGCGCGAGTAACGCGCCCACCAGCAACAAAGCGATCACGAGCTCGAAGAGGATCATGGCGTCACTGTATCGCAACGCGCTCGCCGCCCCCCGACTTTGCAGTTAACATCCGCAGCGCGCGGCGTTGCGCGCAACCTGCGGGAAAAATGGGCGTGACAGCGAAGATCATCGACGGAAAGGCCGTGGCGGCGAAAATTCGCCAGGACTGCAGGGCGCGCGTGACCACGCTGCGCGACAGCGGAGTTACGCCCGGGCTCGCGGTCATCCTGGTAGGCGGCAACGCCGCTTCGGCCGTCTACGTCGCCAGCAAGATCAAGGCTTGCGCCGAGGTGGGCGTGCGCTCCTTCCGTTTGGACTTCCCGGACACCGCGGCCACCGAGCAGCTCCTGCAGGCCATCGAGCGCCTCAATGACGATCCGGCCGTGCACGGGATTCTCGTGCAGCTGCCACTACCGCCTCAGGTCGACATGCGCAGGGTGCTGGGCTGCATCGCGGCACACAAGGACGTTGATGGCTTTCACTTGTATAACGTCGGCGCGCTCGTTGCGGGCAACACTGTGTTTCCGCCTTGCACGCCTTACGGTGTGGTGAAAATGCTGGAGACGGAGAACATCCCGGTGGAGGGACGCAATGTCGTGGTCGTGGGCGCGAGCAACATCGTCGGCAAGCCGATGGCGCTCATGTTGATGCAGCGGGAAGCGACCGTTTGCATCTGCCACGCGAAGACCCGCGATCTGGCGCAATTCACGATACTCGCGGACATCCTGGTGGTCGCCGCGGGCCGGCCGAATCTGATCGTTGCGCAGATGGTGAAGACCGGAGCCGTGGTGATCGATGTCGGCATCAACCGCCTGCCCAACGGCAAGCTGGTCGGTGACGTCGACTTCGAGGGAGTGCGGCAGAAGGCTTCCTACATAACGCCGGTGCCCGGTGGCGTCGGACCGATGACGGTCACGATGCTGCTCGTCAACACCATCTCCTCCGCGGAGCGCCACTTCACCGCTCCAACGGAGGGCCCGGTGCCCGAGCTGAGCTGAGCACGCTCAGAAGGGAATGTGCTGCATGTAGCCGCCGTCGACGTGCAGGTTCTGGCCGACGGTGAAGCCCGATTTCGGGCTGGAGAAGAACGCGACGGCGTTCGCGATGTCCTCGGGCCGCCCCAGCCGTCCGATGACGCACTCCTTCAGGGCCGCCTCATAGACATGCGGGGCGCGCTGCTTGATGCGGTCCCAGGCGCCGCCGTCGAAATAGATCGGTCCGGGGGAGACGGTGTTGACCCGGATTCCATCCTTCGCGACTTCCTTGCTGAGCATCCCGCCGTAGGCGATCAGGGCCGCCTTGGAGGCGCCGTACTGATGCGCGCCAGGCGTCGGAATCGCCTTGGAGATGAAGGCGGAGATGCTGGAGATCAGCACGATGGCGCCGCCTTTGGACTTGCGCAGATAGGGCAATGCCGTCTCGCAGCCGCGGACCGCTCCCATGATGTCGATCTCGAATCCGAGCTTCCATCCCTCTTCGCCGCTGAAAGCCGGCGAGGCCGTGGTGTTGCAGACGAAGATGTCGAGACCACCGAGGCGCTGCGCCGCGGAATCTATCCACTTCGTGTAGGCGGCGCCGTTACCTACATCGACGGCGTCGCCGATGGCGTTGACGCCTTTTTTCCGCAGGCTCTCGACGGTACTCTGCACGTTGGCGGCGGTACGCGCGCAGATGGCAACGTCCACTCCCTCGTCGGCGAGTGTCTGCGCGATTCGCAACCCGATGCCCTGGGTCGCGCCGGTGACGATGGCCTTGCGGCCCTGCAGCTCTAGATCCATGGAAACTCTCCACTTCAGTGGTTCGTGAGTGCCTTGATGAGGCGGTAGAAGAATTCGTTGGCCGTATAGAACGCCTGGATGCCGATGCGCTCGTCGCGGCCGTGCCGGCCATCGTTCTCCCGGTCGATGGCAATGCCGTCGAACTCGTACGTCGGCATGCCGGCGGGCTCGGTGTAGACCCCGTCCGATGCGCCTTTGTCCATGGTCGGCACGACGGTGAGCTTCGGCCACAGCGTATCGACGACCTGGCGCAACACCCGCAGGAAGTCCGGATCCAGGGATTGCGGTGCGAGGCCTTTTTCGCCCGGGGCGTTGTCCATCACCTTGCCATCGATCGCGAGGTAGCGGACAGCGATGTTCGCATTGCCGACCACGGCGATCAGGTCCTGCCGCACTTCCTCGGGTGAGTGCCCGGGCAGAATCCGGCAGTTCACGGTCGCCTGGGCTTTCTGGGGCAAGGCGTTGTTGGCGTGCCCGGCCTCTAGACGAGTAGCCACGCAGGTGGTGCGGAAGTTGGCATTATCGCGCGGCTCGCGTGACAGGCGCGTGATTGCCTGCTTGTCGGGAGCGGCTTGGAGGATCACGCGCATGTCCGCCTGACGCTGCCCGGTCTCGACCGTCGCCATCTGCTCGTAGAAGCCCCGAGTCACGTTGTTCAGCTCGAAGGGAAACTGGAAGTGCTCCAGGCGAGTGAGTGCGTCAGCGAGGATGTAGATCGCGTTGTCCGGCTTCGGGATCGAGCTGTGGCCGCCGGGGTTCGTGACTGTGAGCTGATAGTCGGCGTAGATCTTTTCCGTGCCGTCGATCTCGAAGAATTGCGGCACGCCGTTGTCGGAGACCACCGAATTGGTGTCCGGGTTGATCACGTACTCGGCGTCAATGAGGTCCCGATGGTTTCGCAGCAGCCAGTCCACGCCGTTGGAGGTTCCGCCTTCCTCGTCCGCGGTCAAGGCGAGGATGATGTCCCGCGCCGGTTGGAAGTGCTCCTTTCGCAGCCGGATCAGAGTCCGCGCCATGATCGCGTCGTTCGACTTCATGTCGAGGGTGCCGCGCCCGGTGAAGTAGCCGCCCTGCTCGGTGAGCTTGAAAGGGTCGGTGCTCCAGTCCTCGCGCCGTGCCTCGACCACGTCGAGGTGGCCCATCAGCAGCAGGGGCTTGTGCTTGCCGGTGCCATGGAGCCGGACGACGAGATTCTTCTTGCGATCGTTCGGCCCGAGCAGTGTCAGGTCGGACTCCGGGAATCCGGCCTCGAGGAGCCGCTTGCGGACGGCCTCGGCCGCGGTCGTCACGTTGCCGGTCGAGTCGGTCGTGTTGATCTCGATCAGCTCTTTCAGAATGTCGTGGGCCAGGATGTCGGGGACGCGCGGGGCGACCGGGGCGACCGGAGAGGTCCCCGGCGCAGCCGGCGCCGGGGCCGGCGCGAGCAGGGAACACGTGACCACGGCGGCGCCCAGCGCCAGGGCGGCCAGCGCGCGAGCTGAGGGGGGAGCCATCTTCTTCTCCTGGAGCAGCGGGCGGGATGATACCGCTAGAAGCCCCCGCCGCGCCCGGGCGGCACCCGCGCCAGCCTCAGCCGCTGGAGCCCTTCTCCGCGGCGCCGCGCAGGCCCACCTGGCCCCCTTCCGCTGGCAGCACCATGCGGCCCTTCCCATGGGCCAGCACCTCGGCGAACTCGGTGCCGGGCAGGGGCTTGCTGTGCAGGAAGCCCTGTGCCTGGTTGCAGCCCACGTGCCAGAGGAAGTCGAGCTGCTCCTGCGTCTCCACGCCTTCGGCGACGGTCGTCATTTTGAACGCGCGAGCCAACGAGATGATCGTCTCCACGAGAACCTTCCCGGTGGCTTCCGTCGGCACCTGGCGAATGAAGCTGCGATCGATCTTGAGTGTGTCGATCGGAAGCGAGGAGAGGCGGCTCAGCGAGGAGTATCCGGTGCCGAAATCGTCAATCGCGATGCGCACGCCGGCGCTGCGTAACAGTTTCAGCTTGCGCACCTCCGTTGCCGAGTCGTCCTGAAGGGCGCCCTCGGTGATCTCGATGTCCAGGCCCGCGCTCTCCGACGACCACCCCTTCAGCACCTGCTGGAAGTGAGGCGCAAAACCCGGCAATCGCAGTTGCGCGGGAGAGACGTTGACGGCGATCCGCACCGGCGCGAGACCGTCGTGCAGCCATTGCCGGAGATCTTCGGCTGCCTTCTCGATGACCCACTGGCCTACATCGACGATCATTCCGGTGGCCTCGAGCACCGGCAGGAACGCCGCGGGGGAGACCAGGCCGTTGTCCGGATCGTTCCAACGGATCAGCGCCTCGACGCCTTGGATGCGGCGCGTGCGGACATCGACCTTGGGCTGGTAGTGCAGCTCGAACTGGCGGCGCTCCAGGGCCAGGCGCAGTTTGTGCTCCAGCGCAAGCTGGCTGACCATCTGCGAGTGCTCTTCCGGACGGTAGTGCAGCTGTCGCTCGCCGGAAGTGCGCGCGTTGCGCAGGGCAACCTCGGCGTTCTGCACCAGTGAGTTGGCATCCTTGCCGTGAATCGGCGACATCGCGAAGCCCGAGCGCACGGCGACCGGAATCTCCCGCTGCTCGATCACGAACGGCTCGCCGAAGACGGCGACAGCGTGCTCCTGCGCCATGGCCGCTACGTCCTCCAGAGAGAGCGTTCCGAGCTCCCGCAGCACGGCGAACGTCCCGCCGCCGAAATGCGCTACGTGCTCCGTCTGCGGGAAGCGCCGCTTCAAGCGGTCGGAGACATGCTGCAGCAGCAGATCCCCGGTGCGGCGTCCGTAGGAATCATTGATGAGGCTCAGGCGCTCGATGTCGAGCACCGCGACGGCGTAACGTGAGCGCCGTCCTTCCGGATTGTTGTTGAGCAATCGGGACAGTCTCTCGCAGAACAGCGAGCGCTTCGCCAGGCCTGTCTGCGAATCGAAATGGGACAGGAACTTGACCGTCGTGTCCTTCTGCATGAACTGCAGGGCGAACGACAGGTTG
>FTJO01372203.1_pt1 | contig 12690 bp, 8 predicted proteins | sample 1658761 | NCBI WGS metagenome assembly FTJO01 (sample SAMEA3914852, study PRJEB12502) | metagenome | biome: forest; material: soil | place: USA | collected 2011-06-22 | depth 0.3 m | reverse complement strand
CTCAAGGCAAGCGTACTCGTCGGCATCGGTGAGTATCAACAGGCCATCGACCTGTATACGGGAATTCTCGCCGAGTACCCGCGCCAGGCAAGGGTGTGGCTCAGCTTCGGCCACGTGTTGAAAACGTCGGGGCGGCAGGAGGAGGGCGTTCGCGCGTACCGAAGATGCATCGAATTAGCGCCGCACCTCGGGGAAGCGTACTGGAGTCTTGCCAACCTCAAGACGTTTCACTTCACGGCGGAGGATGTCGTAGTGATGCAGGGCCAGCTCGCGCGTGCGGCGCTGTCGGCTGAGGATCGGTTGCATTTCCAGTTCGCATTGGGTAAGGCGTATGAGGACGAGGAGCAGTACGACGAGTCCTTCCGACACTACGCCGAGGCAAATCGTCTGCGCCGCGAACAGGTTCATTACAGCGCCGCTGATCATTCCAACACGGTGCAACGCAGTGCAGAGCTGTTCACGCAGCCATTCTTCAGCGCCCGCGCCGGTGCGGGGTGCGCGGCGCGCGATCCTATTTTCATCGTCGGGTTGCCGCGCGCCGGCTCGACACTCATCGAACAGATCCTGTCGAGCCATTCGCTCGTCGAAGGAACGATGGAGCTGTACGACCTGATCGCGCTCGCACGCGGACTGGAGTCACGCGGTTCGAGCCCCGCTCAGGCGGGGCGCTACCCGCAAGTGCTGGCGGACCTGGACGCCGATCAACTTCGCGCTCTAGGCGAGCAATACCTGACGCGCACCCGGGTGCAGCGCAAGTCCGGTGCCCCGATATTCATCGACAAGATGCCGAACAACTTCATGCACGTGGGGTTGATCCACCTGATCTTGCCGAACGCACGGATCATCGATGCCCGCCGCCACCCGCTCGGTTGCTGCTTCTCGGCCTTCAAGCAGCAATTCGCCCGGGGTCACAACTTCAGCTACAGCCTGGAGGACGTGGGCAGATATTACTGTGACTACGTCCGGCTGATGGCGCACATGGATGCGGTTCTGCCCGGTAAGGTGCACCGTGTCTTCTACGAAACAATGATCGAAGACACGCAGGCCGAGGTGCGCAGGCTGCTCGAGTACTGCGGCCTGCCCTTCGAGGAGCGGTGTCTGCGCTTCTACGAGAACTCGCGGGCAGTGCGTACCGCCAGCTCGGAACAGGTGCGCCGGCCGATTTTCCGCGCGGGGCTGGCGCAGTGGCGCCATTTCGAACCATGGCTCGAACCGCTGAAGGCGGCGCTCGGGCCGGTGCTGACCGCCTATCCGCGCGTCCCTGAATTTAGTGCCATGGACGCGCGGATTCCTTAACCAACACCAAGGAAATGACGGGGAGAGCCCATGCAGCGCAGTCGAAGCCGACGACCATCCAGAATTTCCGGCATCCGAACAACCTCTGCGTTACGCAGCGGACCGTTGGGACGGGTGCTCCTGAGACGGGCGCCGATCGCCGCCGCAATCATGGCCGCCATGCAGGCGGCGCAGGCGCAGGACGAGAATGCCGGACTTAGCGAGGTCGTCGTCACGGCATCGAAACGTTCCGAGAATCTGCAGGACGTGCCGATTAGCATCACGGCGTTGGACACGCAAAAGCTCGAGCAGCTCAACCTGCAGCATTTCACGGACTATGCCCAGACGATTCCGGAGGTGTCTTTCCAGACGGTGTATCCGGGCTTCTCGCGCGTTTTCATGCGCGGTATCGCCAGCGACAACAATCCGAATCATTCCGGTCCGCTGCCGAGCGTCGGCACATATCTCGACGAGCAGCCGATCACGACGATTCAGGGCCCTTTGGATGTCCACCTGTATGACATTGCGCGCCTCGAGGTGCTGCCGGGACCTCAGGGCACGCTGTACGGCGCCAGCTCCGAAGCGGGCACCGTGCGCATCATTACCAACAAGCCGGACCCGAGCGGTTTCAAGGCCGGTTACGACCTGCAGGGCAACACCATCAGGAACGGAACCGCAGGCGGTATCGCCGAGGGGTTTGTCAACGTGCCGCTGGGGCCAGCGGCGGCGCTCCGACTCGTCGGCTGGTATGAACGGGATGCCGGCTACATAGACAACGTGGCCGGGACGCTCACTTACCCTGCGACGAACTTCACGCTCGACAACGCAGCAGCGGTCAAGCAGCACTACAACCCGACGACCACCTACGGTGCGCGCGCCGCGCTCAAGATCGACCTGAACGACAATTGGACGATCACTCCGGTGCTCATGGGCCAGCGCACGAAGTGGGATGGGATCTTCGCCCAGGAAATCTGGAAGGATCTGGCCGACGGCACGCCGGTTCCCAGCGATCTTGCGGTCAAGCATTTCTATCCTGAAGGGGGCGAGGACGGCTGGGGTAACGCGGCGCTCACGGTGGAGGGCAAGATCGGCAACTTCGAGCTGACTTATACGGGTGCCTTTCTGAAACGAACCGACCACAACGCAGCCGACTATTCCGATTACTCCCTGGGCTACGAAGTCTACGCCTCCTATTGGCCCGCCAATCCCACGCAGCTGATCTTCAACTCAGACCGCTACCAGATGCACAGCAACGAGATCCGCCTGACCTCGCCGAAGGACTCCTCGGTTCGCTTCATCGCCGGGTTGTTCGAACAGCGCCAGCAGCACGGCATCGAGCAGCGCTACGCGATCGACGGCCTGGATCCGACCTGGTGGGTGGGACAAGGGACGCCCTTCCTTTGGTCCAACACGTGGTGGCTCACGGAGCAGGTTCGCGTGAACCGCGACTATGCCGCGTTCGGCGAGGTGAATTGGGACATCACGTCCAACCTTACCGCCACAGGCGGTATCCGCCGCTTCAAGTACAAGAACAACCTGCAGGGCTTCTACGGCTTCGGGATCAACACGTTTGCGCCGTTCGGACCCAACTCAGGGCAGCAGAAGTGTTTCAACGCCACCGAGTTCCACGGCGCGCCCTGCGAGGACATCGACGGCCGCAGCGACGGCTCGGGGTGGACTCCGAAGTTGAACCTCTCCTACAAGTTTGATCCGGCGCGGATGGTCTACGCCACGTATTCCAAGGGATTCCGGCCTGGCGGCGTCAACCGCATCCTGAACGCGCCCCCCTACGGTGCGGACTTCCTCAAGAACTACGAGATTGGCTGGAAGACCAGCTGGCTGGACAATCATCTGCGATTTAACGGCGCCGTCTTCTACGAGAAGTGGGATAATTTCCAGTTCTCATTCCTCGGACCCAACAGCGTCACGATCGTGGCAAACGCGGCAGCGGCCAAAGTCAAAGGGGTCGAGAGCGAGGTGGAATGGGCCGTGAGCAAGGGACTCACTCTATCAGTGGGCGGAGCCTACATCGATGCCTACCTGGGTGCGAACTATTGCGGCGCATTGAATCCCGATGGCACTCCCGTCACGAGCAACCCGTGTCCTGCAAACAACAAACATCCGGATCCCTACGTGCCGCTGGCGCCCGAGGGGCAGCAGCTTCCGACGACACCCAAATTCAAAGGAAGTCTCACCGCACGCTATGCATTCCCGCTCATGGATTTCCAGGCGCACGTGCAGGGCAGCTTTGCGTACCAGAGCGCCGTATGGGCCGACCTGCGCACGCTCGAGCGCGGTATCCTGGGGCAGCAGGCCGCCTACGGAATCGCCAACTTCTCCTTCGGAGTCGACAAGGACGCGTACTCGCTGGAGCTGCTGATCAAGAACGCGTTCGACAAGCGCGGGGACCAGTACCGTTACACGGAGTGCACGCAGGCGACGTGCGGGCCGATCGCGGTTTACAGCGCGATCACACCCCCCCGGCTGATAGGGCTGCAATTCGGACAACGATTCTAGGCCGTCGGGCCGGAACCGGCACCGAAGTCAACCTTCGTCAAAGGAGCCGCCGGACTCGCGGCGGCTTCCCTTCCCTGCTCGCTCTCTCTTGAGCTTGGCAACAGCCCTGCGTGACGGCCACGCCTGGGCACAGGGGTTGCTTCGAGAACCTTGGAGGTCCGCGCGTGCGCCGGGTCGGGAGCCCGAGGTGGCCGCCATCCACCTGGGACAGGCAAGTGCTGCAACAAGAATCAACTCCGGCGTCGGCTACTTCACTGACACAGGCGAGCGTCTCGCCGCTCGCCGCAATGCTCGAGCACCTGGCCAACCACCGAGTCGGGTGGGCTGCGGCCATCATCCTGATGTGTGCCTACACGACGGCATTCGCAGCGTTTTCTCCCTTGCCTCTGCAGGATCTTCCGGGACACCTCGCCCGTGCGGTCGCCATGGACGATCTCATCTTTCACGGCGGGGCGCGCTTCGGCGGCGTGTTTCACTACCACTTCCTGTTCACGCCCTACTTACTCGGCGATTTGATTCTGACGTCGGCGGTCGGCCTGTTGGGACTGGTGGCGGGAAGCGCGTTCTGGAGCGTGTTCGTGTTCCTTGCGCTGCCTTGCGCGGTTCTTTTCTACTTGCGGGTCCGCGGGATTGCACCGGATCGGCGCGCCTTCATCGTGTTGTTGTGCCTGTATCTTGCGACTGACTGGTTTTTCGTCGTGGGGTTCATGAGTTTTCGGCTCGCTGTCGCCGTCACCCTCGCGAGCCTGGCGCTCGCGGAGCCGCTGCGGCGAAATTGGTCGCGCGCCCGGTACGCAACTTACATCTGTGCGGTCATTGTCAGTTACCTCACGCATCTGTCGACGGTGGCATTTCTTGTTGCCGCGCTCGGAGTGACTGCAATCCTGAACCTTTCGCGGCGCGCAACTACGTTGAAGGTGGAAACGCTATTGGCGGCGCCGCTTGCCGCGCTGCTGGCGTGGCACTTTGCCGCGGCACGCACGATCAGCGAGCCTGGCGATTTCGTTGCCAACGCCTACCTCTGGGGTACGTGGTATTCGAAGTTCGCGCGCTTGGGAAACGAGTTCATCCGCTACTCGCCGCGGACCGACGCAATGATGGTGGTGCTGCTCGCGGCCTGTATGTTCCTGATCGTCGGCAGGCCGCGTGTCCGGGATTTTCGCCATCCGATAGTCACGGAAATGCTCGCGCTGTCGGTGACTTTCGTGGTGATGTACTTCGTGCTTCCGATCGGCTACTCGGAGGCGTGGTATGTGGACATCCGGCCGCTGCCGCTGGCCAGCCTCTTTCTCGTGTTTGCCTGTCTTGCCGTACCACAATCGGATTCTGGTGGCCTGACGGTGCGCACCTCGGCAGCCGTGCTGCTGGCCGCCGTGCTGGCGATCGTGAATCTTGCCTACCTGACGCGGCACTTCGTGCACGACGGGCAGTGGATCGCGCGATACCGCGCCGTCGTGGCGGCAATACCCCACCGTGGACGAGTGCTTTCCATTTTCAGCTCGGGAAGGGAAGGGGCGATCGTTCCGTTCATGCACGTCGACTCGTACGCGACGATCGATCGGGAGGCCACTACACCCTACGTATTCGCGGCAGACAACGGGAACCCGATGAAGTACTTTCGCTACGTTCACAGGCCGTACGACCCGGAGCAACTCTGGTACGGCGACGTGCCGCCGCGGACGGTGGACTGGACGGCGGTTGCGCGGGATTACGATTACCTGCTCCTCACCGAGCCGTTCGACCTCCGGCGTCTGGGTTTGCGGACAAACACGGTCGCCCGGAATTCCAGCGCTATGTTGCTCGCGATCGCCAGATAATGACTCTGCGCGTGCAGGCGGTCCGATCAATCGGCGGGGCAGGTTCCGCTCTCAACGCGGCGCTCGACATTCTGCGCTATGCGACAGTTCGTCCGGACCGTTGCCGCTGTGCGACGGTCCGGCGCTGCTCTCAATCTGTGAGCGCGTCACTCCCCGAGGCGCGTTGCCGCGCGCACGATTGTCGGCAGCTACATTGAAGGACTCGTCATGGGATTGCCTACACCCGGACATGCTTGGATGACCGTCGTCAGTACGCTGGCAGCCCTGGCGACGATCGTCGGCCTCCTGTGGCAACTGCGTGGACAGCCAGGCGGGAAGCCCCGCGCGCGCCGCCGCGACTAATCGTCCCCGCCCGGCTCCATCTTCCGCGATCGCGCGAGTCCGGAGAATCACGATCGCGCTACACTGCCAGCGGGCACGCTTCGTGCGTCCGGGTCGTAAGACTACCCGGGTACGTTCCGACACGGATAACCACTCTGACCGTGCTGCGCAATGAGCTGAAATATGGTCTGCGCTTCCTTGTGCGCAACACCCTGCGATACGAGCGGCGGATCCAGACGCTTTTGACCCAGGAGCGCTGGTCGCAGGAGCGGCTGGAGGCGCTGAGCAACGGGCTGCTCGTGGAGACCCTCAAGGCGGCGGTCCGACGAATTCCCCGCTATCGCGGCATTTCCGCCAATTTCACGGCGAATAACGTGCGCCGGGCGCTGGCCGAGCATTTTCCCGTCGTCGATCGGCGCGACCTCATGGGTCGGCCCCGCGACCACTATCCGACGGATTCCGGACCGAGGCCGTGGACAATAGTCGGCAGAACGAGCGGCACATCCGGAACGCCTTTGCAGATGTACCGTAGCCTGGAATCCGTGCTGTGGGAAAATGCCATCATCGAGCGACAATTCCGCTGGAGCGGCTATCGACCAGGGATGAAGCGCGCGTATCTGCGCGGCGACCTGGTAGTACCGATCGACCAGTCCGCGCCCCCGTACTGGTTTCACAACAGGTACAACAACCAGCTGATTGTGTCGTCCCGCCATTTGCAGGATCGATCCGTCAACGCCATCATCGAGGCGCTGGCGAAGTTCGAGCCTTTCATGATCGAGGCGTATCCCTCAACCGCGTATGAGCTCGCGCTGTTGCTGGAGCAACGCAACGCCTTCCTCCGTATTCCGTACGTCTTCACCGCCTCCGAGCCCCTTTATCCGCATCAACGCCAACTCATCGAGGCACGTCTCCACAGCCGGGTGATGGACCACTATGGTATGGCCGAGCGGATCGCATACGCCACAGAGTGTGAGCACGGCAGCTTGCATCTCAACACCGACTATTCGCACGTCGAGATCGTCGACGAGGACGGGAATCCCACCGACGGCGAGGGCTATGTCGTGGGCACCACGTTCCACAACGCCGTCATGCCCCTTGTGCGCTATCGAATGTCCGATCGCACTCGGTGGAGGCCGGGCACCTGCGCGTGCGGCCGCACGTACCCGATGATCGAGACGGTCAGTGGAAAGTTCGAAGACACTCTGTTCGGATCGCAGGGCCAGCGCATCAGCCCGTCGGTCGTGACGTTCGCATTCAAGGCGCTGCGCGGCATCAAGTATTCGCAGGTCGCCCAGATCGGCGAAGGGACATGGGAAATTCGCGTGGTAGCGGAGCCAGGCTTCAATGAGGCCGAGCGAAATCGGCTGATCGAGAATGTCAGGAAACTCGTGGACCCGGACTTGAAAGTCGTGGTGCGCGAAGTCGCTGACATCGCGCGTACTTCGGCCCACAAGTATCGCTGGATCGTGAACGAGTCACGGCGCGGTACCCAGGCGCGTGGCTAAGGTTCTCCTGCGGGCGCGCGACGCAACGGCGGATTTCACAGGTTCGACGGCGCGCCGTGGCCGAGATTTTTGGCAAGAAACTTCTCGAGTGCGCTGAGCAGGGTGGTGCGATCCGATTCCCGGCTCAATTGGTGATCCGCCCCTTCGAGGAGGATCACCTCATGCGGCTTGTGCAAGTCGCTGAGCGCTCGATCCATGGCACGGGTCTGCTCGACGTTCGACTGGGCATCGGCATCGCCGTGGATCATCAAGACCGGAATGTGGACGTCGGCGGCATGCCGACGCGGGGAATCCGCCCTCAACTTCGTTGAGTCGGTGCCGATCTGACGGCGTGCGATGGCGCCAATGAGGAAATTGTCCTCCTGCGACTCCAGCAGGCTCAGATCGCTGATGCCCGCGATGCTCACCGCGCAGCGAAACACGTCGCCGTTGCGTACGGCCCCGAGCAATGCCGCATAGCCCCCGAAGCTCCATCCGACGATGGCCACCTTACCCGGTTCAGCGATGCCTTGTTTGATCGCCCAACGCGCCCCATCGACAACGTCCGAATAAGTGAGACCACCCCAATCCTGGTGCGCATCATAGAACCACTTGCTGCCGTATCCGGCGGAGCCGCGGAAGTTCATCTGCAGCACGGCAAATCCACGGCTCACCAGGAATGCGCGTACGAAGTCGAATTCCCAGCTGTTGCGATCGATGGGACCGCCGTGCGGCATCACGATCAGCGGCAGATGTTCAGCGCGAGCCCCAGGCGGGGCCGTAAGATAACCGGGGATCTGTGTTCCGTCCTGGGCTGCAAAGCTAATGGTTTGCATGCGGCCGAGCTGCGTCGGGTCCAGATCGGGATACGCGGTTCCGATTTTCGACAGCTCGCCCTTGGTCACGTCGAGCAGATAATAAGTGCCCGCATCGATGTCGGATGTCGTGCGGATGACGTACAGCTTCTCGTCCCGCGTCGCGTCGCGCACCACGATGAATGCTCCGGGAAGCAGGCTCTTGAGACTACGGACCACATTTTCGCGCGCAGCGTCGGTGTAGTACACGAAAGGCCGGTCAGTCTCGTATTCAACGCCGAGCAGGTGACCGTCGTTCGCGAAGAGAGGAGCTCCGAGATCGACTGCGGGGTGAGAAAACTCCACCGTCGGGGGAGACTTACCCGTCAGGTCCATGCGCCAGAGGGCATCGCGACCCTCATACTCACCGATCGCATACGCACAATCGGGATTGGCAGGGCAGATCGCGAGTGGGCGCAGATCCGGCCGCCGCGAGAACACCTCGTGCATCAGCAGCTTCCGCCACGTACCCGTGATGGGGTCACGCACCTCGTATTCGACCTCGTCGCTGTGCGCGACGATCCCCCAGCCAAGCCGCGTTTGACCGTGATGGTCTGTGACGAAACTTCGCAGGGGTTCGTGGCTCTGCAGGCGCGGCAACATCGCGCCCGTCGACACGTTGAGCTCATAGATACCCGGGTAGGCATCGGCGATCCGGCCGACGACATTGCCGCCAGAAGCGGTAATGGCTCGATCGGTCGGGCCGAGCAGGTTGGCCTGTGCCGCGAGGAGCACGGTATCAGGCTTGCCCGGGTTCCAATCGATGATTCCGTCCTGAAATTGCCCGGCCGCCGCGGCCGCGTTCTGCCCCTGCACCAGCACTTTCAGGTTCTTCCCGTTGGCATCGACCGCCGCCAGACGCGTCGCCACAAACGCGAAGCCGCGCTCGTGGAGCGTCCCCCTCAATCCGCAAACGAGGCGCGTATCCGTGGCCCATCGGCACCAGGAAATGTCGAACTTATGATCGAACGCACTGCTCATCACAGGCTTCAGCTCCGGAGCCGCGACCGTGCGGTCCTCGACCATCGCAACGCGCAGGCCGTTGACCGTCATGAGGACTTCGAGGTAGTGGCCATCCGGAGACAAGGCGGCATCGATGACGTGCTTGCCGCGTGCGAACGCAGTGATCGGAGGCGGTGAGCCGAGGACCGACGCCATCCAGAGCAGCCAGGCGCTTCCGAGGCTGATATGAAGCAACATGCGACCCATTCGACGACCCCTGTCGCGGCCCACCGCTGACCGGCAAACCGTATGTTGTTTCAGACAATCTTCGACCAGATTGGAGGGCAACGCAACTGGGGTGCCGCGAACCGGGGGAGTTGCGGGTGCGCCGGACGCGGCGCCCTATCGGGTCGGGGTCGCGACCCGCTCGCGATGCCGTCGTCGGCGAGAATCATTCAATCGGGTTCCAGCGGAGCCCGACATGCTCTTGGGCTCACCGACGCGCGATGGAGGAATCCCGGGCCTTGGCAACCCCTTTGGCGTCGCGAAAGAGAAATATGCCACGCATCACCGCGGCGTGCCCTGGGGAGGTACAGAAGAAGGCGTAGTGCGCTCCCTCCCGCAGCGCGCTGGTGCTGAATCGGACCGTTGCGCTCTCACCGCCGCCGATCACTTTCGTGGCCGCGATGATCCGCTTGTCGTTCTCAGGCAGATAGCCGTGCTTGGAGCCGGCGGCCAGACCCTCGTTGATGATGGCGGACATATCCGAATCGCGGGCGAGTACCCAGTCGTGGCCCATGACCTTCGCCGGCAGTTGACCCGAGTGTTTGAGGCTCACTTCCACTTCGGTGCACTCAGTCGGCACCGTGATCTCGCGCAAGCTGAACTGCATCATGTCATTGCTCTCGATGGTCACCTTGCAGGGATCGGCCTGGGCGGTCGCGGCCGCCAGCAGGAAGACGGCGGCGCTGATCAGTCTGAGTGATGTCATGGTATTTCCTCGTGTAACGCCGATTTTCAGAAGGCCATCCAGGAGAACAGGAACAGCGAGTTGTTCTGGCTCGCCGCGCGCCCGGAGCCGTCGTAGTTGGACGTGCCACCGTTGAATTTCAGATAACCGGTGTATTGCAGACCGACGCGGACGTTCACCCACGGGCGCCCCCACGAGCGCATCTTTCCAAGCGGCACGCACTCGAACTGCGCGATGTAGCCGCGCGTATCCGGCAAGCCGTTGTTGCTCCCCGAGAGCGGGGCGGACGCGTACAGCGTCTGGTCGGACCCGCCGGTCGTGTCAAACACTCCGCCTCCCACACTCCATGTCTGGCGGTACGTAAACGAGGCATCGAGTCTCAAGGTGTTCAAATGATTGGATGCCGCATCGGCCCCGCCGGCATTGAACGCCGCAGTGAGCCGTTGGTTCTCGTGGATATACGACGCGTTTACCGTCACTGAGGACTGGCCGCGGCTCATCAGTTGATAGGTCGCGTCGAATCCAACGTCGGTATAACGGTTCTTGTCGGGAACCGTCGTATCGGGCTGCAGCTGCGCTTCCATTCCGAACGCACCGATCGAGAAGTAATAGGGATCCTTGCTGACCTGGTACGCCAGCCGCCAATAGGGTGCGACGCCATTGATGTGAGGATTGGCGTCGGGCCCCAACCCCGCATTGCTCAACCATCGATCGGACAGGTTCCGGTACACGCCGCCTTCGAGATACACGTGGTCGTGGACCATCGCGTAGACGGTCGCGCCCAGCACGGTCTGCGCAAGACCGCCCTCGAGCAGCGTCGCCGCGGAGGCCCCGGGGACCAGCGGAGATGAGATATACGGGAATCCCCACGCTGGGGTTGAATTCCACAAGTCCTGGACCGTCGGATTGTTGTTGACGGAGATTCCGACGACGGCATCCGTACCTGCGAACTTGACCGCTCGCGCGTAGCGTACGTCGAGGTTGTCCCAGCTGGTGTGCCGGTCCACGCCGCTGTAGGTCACCTGCGCAAAGGCCCCGGAATGCTCCGAAATGCGTCCGCCGTAGAATAGCGAGACCTGGTCCACGGAGCCGTTGGCGTTAGGGCTGAAATGTGCCGCGGGTGCATCCGGCAAGGCGCCGGACGCCCGGCTGAATCCTCCCTGGACCATGAGCGCCAGCGGCAGCGGGTGTTCGCCTTCGCCCCACGTGTAGCCATTCAGCTTGAACTGGCGACCGTAAGCGGTCAGCGCAGGTCCGAACGACAGCGTGTGGCACTGCGCGCAGGGCATCCCCGTCTGGCGCGCGAAGCTTGGCACGGCCACGGAGGTCCGGCAGGTCACGACTAAGATCAGCGCCAGAACAGCCGCAGCCGCTTGCGGCTCGGTGCGTGCCGGCCGACGGGCCCCGGGTAGTATTGGTGTGGACATTTGCAGCTGTCTCCCGACCGGTTGCTTGTTATTAGCCGCGGCGGTCTTTGGAGCTATGAGGTTCTGCCGACCGCACAGCGAATCAACACGCCTGGTTAGAAAATACCGGACCGGCAGCGCGATACCAGGGGGGTAACACCGTATAGGAACGCGTGCCAGTGAGTAGCTCCAACGCGCGCGAAGCTGGTGCATCTGCACCAACTCAGCTCAGGCGGAAGGAGTTTGGAAAGGGGCTGCGGCTCTACAAGCTGGGATCCGCAGCGAGCGCGGACGTCGTCAGTTTTCGCAGGGATGTGCGCTGCTTGCCATGCTCGTCGAAGTTGGCGGGATCCAGCCAGGTCTGGAACGCGTCGCGCAGAGAGGGCCACTGCGCATCGATGACCGCAAACCAGGCTGTGTCGCGATTCCGACCTTTGCACACGGTGGCCTGGCGGAACGTTCCCTCATAGCAGAAGCCGAGACGCTCAGCCGCCGCACGCGACGGCGCGTTCAGCGCGTCGCACTTCCATTCGTAGCGCCGGTAGCCCAGAGCAAACACCCGGTCCATCATCAGGTACATCGCCTCGGTGGATGCCGGCGTCCGTTGCAACAAGGGGGAGTAGTTGAGATGACCGACCTCGATGCTGCCGGCGTTACGGTCAATTCTAAGATAGGCCGCCACACCGGTGGCACGACCGGCGCGCGCATCAACGATCGCATAGAACAGCGGGTTGTCCGATTGCGACATTTGGGACGCCCACTCGGTGTAGGCCTGCAGCCTGGCAAACGGTCCGTATGAAAGGTAAGTCCAGTTGCGGCCCCCGGCGTCCTGGGCGTTCGCCGCGAACAAGTCCTCCGCATGGCGGCCGGCCTCGAGAGCTTCCAACCGGCAGAAACGCCCCACCATCGGCTCACGTGATGGGGCGAGCGGTGGCCGCCAGTCCGGAACCGGCCTTCCCAGCGGGCGCGCGAGCTCATTCGTCAGACAGTCTGCCATGAGGAGTTACCCGACAGCCCCTTCGCCAGTCGCACAGCGTGGCGGGAAACTCGCATGGAGCTTAAAATTCGTAAAGATCCAGTTTTCGATAAACGAGTGGGCCAGTG
>FTJO01012121.1_pt3 | contig 12701 bp, 12 predicted proteins | sample 1658761 | NCBI WGS metagenome assembly FTJO01 (sample SAMEA3914852, study PRJEB12502) | metagenome | biome: forest; material: soil | place: USA | collected 2011-06-22 | depth 0.3 m | reverse complement strand
GGGAGCAACCTGATGGGGCTGTGCGCGGTCGTCGGCTTCTGCGTGCTCGGCTTGCACTTTGCACAGGTCTCTTGTGTCAGCAACGTCTATCCGACTTCCGTGCGCGGACTCGGGGTGGGTTGGTTCATGCTGTTCGCGCGCTTGGGAGGCGCCGCCGGCCCCCTCATCGTGGGCGAGCTGGTGGCGCTGAAGGTCCCGGTGCGGCACATTTTTCAGCTGGCAGCGGTTCCTCTGGTCGTTGGGACGGGGGCCTCCGTCGCCGTCACGATCATTTACCGGTCGTTCTACCAGAAGAAGTCGGCGAGCGGCCCGTTGACGGCGGCGATGGGCTCGAGCAGCCTGGATGGAGCCTAGCCGAATGGGAATGACCCTCGCGGAAAAGATTCTCGCCACCAAGTCCGGCGCTGCACGAGTGTCGCCTGGCGAGATCGTCGACGCGTATCCGGACCTGGTGATGAGTCACACGGCCACCTGGAGATCCGTCAGCGTCATGCAGCGCATAGGCGCGACCAGGCTGTACGACCCGGAGCGGCTGGCCATCGTGCTGGACCATGTTTCTCCGGCAAAAACGGAGAAGTACGCGCAGGATCAACAGACGTCGCGGAACTTCGCGCGCGAGTACGGCATCCGCAGGTTCTACGACGTGGATGCCGGTATCGCGCACCTGGTGTTGATGGAGCACGGCCACATCAAGCCCGGTGACCTCATCGTCGGTACGGACTCGCATTGTACGATCTATGGTGCGCTGGGCTCCCTCGGTACCGGCATCGGCTACACCGAAGTCACGTCCGTCTGGGTAACCGGCAAGCTGTGGATGAAGGTGCCGACCACGGTGAAGTTCGTGCTCGACGGCCGCTTTGCGTCAGGCGTCAGCGCGAAGGACCTGATGCTCTACCTGATCGGTAAGCTCGGCGCGGATGGGTGCGGGTACAAGTCGGCTGAGTTCTACGGGGATGCCATGCCTGCGATGAGCCTGTCCGAGAGAATGACGATGGCCAACCTTGCGATGGAGATGGGCTCCAAGTGTGTGTTCGTGCCGCCGGATGAGAAGACCGCGGAGTATTTGCGTGGACGACTCGAGAACCCGGCGTCGGACTACCGTCCCGTGTACGCGGATGCAGACGCGCACTACGAGCGGGAGATTACGGTCGACCTCTGCGAGCTGGAGCCGATGATCGCTTGTCCCCATGAGGTGGAGAACACGAAGCCGGTCGGGGAAGTGGTCGGTACGCGTATTGACCAGGCATTCCTGGGGTCCTGCGCGAACGGAAAATATGAGGATCTCGCCGTTGCCGCAGACATCCTACGCGGTCATCGCATCGATCCGCGCGTGCGGCTGATCGTGACACCGGGTTCGCGGGAAATTCTGCTGGAGGCGATGAAGTCGGGCGTGCTGCAGACCCTCATCGAGAGTGGCGCGCTCGTGACCAACCCCGGTTGCGGGGCGTGTGCGGGCGATGGTGGAACGCTGGCGGACGGGGAGGTGTCGCTGTCGACGGCGAACCGGAATTTCATCGGCCGCATGGGCAGCCGCAAGTCCAGCATCTATCTGTCCAGTCCGGCGACGCTCGCGGCCTCGGCCATCAAGGGCGCGATCGCTGATCCCCGCGAGCTCCTGTGATGGCGACGGACCTCCCGCGGGCTGCGCTGCCCCCGATCGAAGGCCGGGTTTTCAAGTTCGGCCACAACGTAAACTCCGACATCATCATCGCGGGGCGCTATCTGATCCATATCGAGCCGGAGGAGCTCGCCAAGCACGCGTTCGAGATGCTCGGAGAGGGTTTCCCCGCCAAGCTCCGCGAGTACGACATCCTCGTCGCGGGGCGCAACTTCGGCTGCGGGAGCGCGCGGGAGCAGGCCTCGACGGCCATCCAGGGACTGGGCATCAAAGCGGTGGTGGCTGTTTCGTTTGCCCGTACTTTCTATCGCAACGCCATCAATGGCGGGTTGACGATCGTCGAGTGTCCGGAGCTGTACGATGCGGTCAAGGAGGGGGATCGCCTCTGCATCGGGCTCGCCAGCGGGCGCATCACGCATACAGGGCATGAGTATCCCTTTCCGCAAATGCCGGAGTCGGTGCGCAAGATTCTCGAGCTTGGGGGGCTCGCCAACTACCTGAAGGCGACGCTGCCTGCCGAGCGCTGATCTCACGGGTCAGCGCCGTCGAAGGAGCGTCGCTACTCGTGCCCGGTAGCCGTGCGCGAGCGGGAGGAGTTCTGACCGAGGCGCTGCAGCTTCTTCGAGGCGTTGCGGGGGATGGTCGTGATCGGAGCCCGCGAGGGCGTCTGTGCGGTCGCGGCAGTCGGATCAATGGACGCAAGCAGGGAGGTGATGCGAGGTAGCTCGGCGTCGCGTACCCAGGCGAAGGCGACGATGTGCTCCAGGATTCGCTGCACGTAGCCGCGGGTCTCGCCGTACGGGATGTTCTCGACCCAGACGTCGGCGTCCATGGACTTCGGCGGCAACCACCGGGCGACCGGGATCGGACCGGCGTTGTAGGCCGCGAGGCTCAAACCGAGCTGTCCGCCATACCGGTCGAGCAGCTCTCGCAGATAGGCGGCGCCCCGCTGCACATCGGAGGTGGCGTCGAAGGGCAGGTCCCTGTCAGGCGGCGGGAAATGCCAGCGACGCTCGACGGCAGCGGCCGTCGAAGGCTGCATTTGCATCAAACCGCGGGCGCCCGCGCGCGACACGGCATCGCCGCGGAACAAACTCTCCTGCCGCATGACCGCGAGTATCCAATCGGGCGGCAGTTGGGTGAGCTTGCTAGCCTCGGAGATCTCAGCGGAGTAGGGGCGCGGATAGCGCATGCGCACGTCATCCAGCTCCCCGACCTGCGCGAGGGTCTCGATGGATTGTGTATACCAACCCCAGCGCGCAGCGAGATGCGCAGCCTGCACTTTCACCGCGGGCTCTGCCGTGCTCACGGCGGCGGCCCATTCGATCACCGCGTCGTCAGTCATCTCGCAGTCGAAGAGCGCGTGGGCTCGGATCAGGCCTGGGGTGGCCGCCAACACGCTTTGCGCCGATTCGATATCGGGCGAAGAGCGCGCGTTCAACCTGTAGTCCTTGTGAAGACGGTCGGCAGCGAGATAGCCGTAGAAATCGCGTAGCCCGGCAACCTCGCCATACAAGGGTGCGGCTGCCTCGGCGCCAGAAGTCGCTTCGACGGCGCGAGCGTGCCAGTAACGCCATCTAGGCAGCGTCGCCAGGCTCGTGGGCATCGCCTCGATCCAGCTCAACGCCTTGGCGAAGTCTCCGGCCCAAAGGGCCGCGCGCACCCGCCACTCTTGCACATCGTTGTCGACAACTTCGTCCGGAACGCGACTGAATGCCGCGAGAGCTCCCGGGTCGCGTCCATAGGCGGCGCCGAGCGCTGCCATGCGCTGCAGTTTCGCGCGAAGCGCTGGGGTCATGTCTGGGCGAGCGAGCAGTGAAGGCAGAAGGCTCAGCGCATCGGCTGCGTCCGTGCGCGACAGTCGACTGAAGCCAGCCTCCAACGCCGCCGGATCCACAGTTGTCGCGGGATTCGCTGCTAGTGTGGAGAGCACCGCCTTGGGCGTTTCCAGCAATCGCACCCATTGCACGAGTGGACCCAACACCGCTGGAGGTACGTCGTCCGCATATTCTCGTGCCAGTCGCGGATTTTCAGCGGCGAGGGCGGCTCGCGTGCGGCTTTCTGCCAGCGCAGGCGTGAGCAGCTCCTGACTCCGGAGCCACGAAAACACGGGTTCACACTCCGGGGGTTGCTTTTGCGGCAGGCTCCAGCGCTCCAGGGCTTCGGTGGCGAGACCGCCGGTGTCGTTCGTGGCCAGGCGTCCGGCGAGGCGATCGCAGATGAGCTGTGCGGTGTTCACATCGACGGCTCGCGGGAGGAACCAATCCCATCGATGCCGCGCCGCGAGACTGACCAGCCACTCATTTCGCAACGCACGGGAGACCGGCTGACCGGCGTGCGCGTGCAGGAAGGCGTCGATCGCGGTATCGAGGTCCTCGCTTGGGTTCACTGCGAGGTCACGCCGCAACCTCGCCGCGACGAGATAGTCATAAATGACGTAGTGCTGCAGCGCTCGGGAATCCGGCGGCTCTGGCGCATGCTGGCGGACGCGCTGCATCGCCGTGACAAACTCATCGTGCACGGCGTCCGCGCTTGCAGTCGCCGTAGCACCGGCAGCCAGGACATGGCAGCTGAGCAGAAGCGACAGCAGCCCGAAGGCCGGGCTCAATCGAGTGCGTATCCCCATACGCCCATATTAGACGCCGCCGCGGGATGCGTCATGAGCGCAAGGCGCCGGTCGTCAGACGGTGGTGTCTGTGCCGGGCGACTCCTCGCCGCGGTAGGCCTCGACCGAAATCGGTCCACCGGCTTGCCTCACCTTGCCCTTGTCCCGGTCGGAGAGGGTCTCGGCAAGCATGTCGATGCGCTTCCACTCCGGGAAGGGTTGATGTCCGTCCTTGTCCGGTACGTGCGGAGAGAGCGTGCGATCCTTGACCTTGTGGATATAGCGTCCGCAATTGACGAACACTTGGCTGACTGTCACGCGGACGAGATGCTGTGCTCCAGGATAGTCCGCGAGTGCGTCGTCCATCCGGACGATCCGCGCGGTGCCCTGGACGCGCAGTCGGCGTGGCGACTCGAAGTCGATGAACAGGAGGCCCACGTTCGGGCTGCTGCCGATATTGCCCAGCGACAGGTACATGCCGTTGCCGTCGTAGATGGGAAACGTCAGCTCCCCCGGACCGGTGATCCTGACGAAGCCGGGCGCGCCTCCCTTGTAGGAAACAGTGGGTCGGCCGCGCTCGTCGACCGTGGCCAGAAAGAACATCGCCACGCTCTCGATGAATGCCCGATCGCTCGGGTCGAATTCGGAGTGCGCCAAGGCCTCGAGGCGGTCGGCCAGGCGCCGTGTTCCATGGCCGTCCTGCAGGGATCTGTGCGTTTCGCCATAGAGATCGCTCATAGCCCCTCCGTTCAAGCGGCTGCGTGCCTTCAGCTTATAATGAACCTGTTCCCGTGCGGTTGCGCGGGGCCAAGGGTCACCGAGGGGGTCCCGATGAGCTGGTGGGGATGGACGATCGCGGGCGCCATACTGCTGGGCGCCGAGCTGATCTTCGTCAATGCGCAGTTCTACCTGGTCTTCGTCGGTAGCGCGGCGATCGTGGTTGGCCTCGCCACGGCCTTCAGCCCGGGCCTGGAAGGGTGGGCCCAGTGGGCCGCCTTTGCCATACTCGCGGTCCTCTCGATGGTGCTCTTCCGCAGCCGCGTGTATCGAAGGATGCACACCCGGGCTCCGCCGGTGCGGACCGGGCCGGTCGGGGAGACGATCACGCTGCAGGTGCCCCTCGCGCCGGGACAGAGCTGCCAGGCCGAGCACCGCGGTACCTTCTGGACGGTCCTCAACGACAGCCCCCAGGCGATTCCCTCGGGTACCCACGCACGGATTGCGGGTGTGCAGGGACTCGTTCTCCTCATTCGACCCTAATCACTCTCCTCGGGATCTCCACATGCTCACCTCTTACCTCTTCATCATCATCGCCTTGATCGTGGTGATCGCGATCTGGCGTACGGCTACGGTGGTTCCCCAGCAAAGCGCCTATGTCGTCGAGAGTCTGGGCAAGTACAACCGGACGCTGCAGGCGGGGTTTCACGTGCTCGTTCCGTTCGTCGAGCGCATCGCCTACAAGCACGGCCTGAAGGAGCAGGCGCTGGATGTCGCGGAACAGATCTGCATCACGCGCGACAACGTCCAGGTCGGGGTCGATGCCGTTCTATACATGCAGGTCCTGGATCCGCACATGGCTTCCTACGGCATCACCAACTACGCGTTCGCGATCGCACAGCTCGCGCAGACGACGCTGCGCAGTGAGATCGGCAAGATAGAGCTCGACCGCACGTTCGAAGCGCGCGGCACCATCAATGCCAACGTCGTTTCAGAGCTCGACAAAGCCTCCGGCGCGTGGGGCGTGAAGGTGATGCGCTACGAGATCAAGAACATCGCGCCGCCCAAGGATGTGCTCTCGGCGATGGAGAAGCAGATGCGCGCCGAGCGGGAAAAGCGCGCAGTGGTCCTGGCGTCGGAGGGTGACCGGGATGCCAAGATCAATCAAGCCGAGGGCGACAAGCAGCGTGTCATCAAGGCCTCCGAGGCGAGCAAGCAGCAACAGATCAACGAAGCCGAAGGGCAGGCCGCCGCGATCCTCGCGGTAGCGAGCGCTACGGCGGAAGGGCTGCGCAAGGTCGGCGTCGCACTCACCGAGCGTGGCGGCATCGAGGCCATGCAGCTGCGTATTGGCGAGGAGTACGTCCGTCAGTTCGGCAAGATGGCGAAGGAAGCGACGACCCTGGTCATTCCATCAAACCTGAGCGATCTGGCCTCGGTCGTGTCCATGGCGACGAGCATTCTGCGCCGGCCCCCGCCGTCTTCGCAGGCCTGACGAGGTGCGGGTGGGTGACAATCCGGCGCTCCAGGCCATCTGGCACGTGGTATGCGCGATTCCGCGGGGACAAGTCGCAACCTATGGAACCGTGGCTCGCGCTGCGGGATTTCCGGGACGCGCTCGCCAGGCGGGGTTTGCTCTGCGCGTCGCACCTGAGGATCTGAACCTGCCCTGGCATCGAGTGGTTGGCGCGGGGGGACGCATCGCCTTTCCGATATCGACGCGCGCACATAAAGAGCAGTCCAGACGTCTGCGCGCGGAGGGCGTGCCTGTGAAGAATGGCCGTGTCGCGGCGGCCGCTTTGACCGACCTCGGCGAGCTCTAGAGCGAATCGATGTTCTATACGCTCAAGGCGCTGCTGCGCACGCTCGTTCTGCCTCCGGCGGGCCAGCTCATCCTGATGATCATCGGGCTGTGGCTCGTGCGCCGCCACCGCAAGACCGGAATCGCGCTGGTGGTGGTTGGCCTGGGCTCGCTGTGGCTGCTGTGCACTCCGATCGTCTCGGACGTGTTGACCCGCGCAACCGAGCGCTTCCCCGTGCTGGACCTCTCCAACCCCGTGCAAGCCGATGCAGTGGTGATCCTCGGAGGCGGCGGCCTTCGTGAAGAGGCTCCAGAATTCGGCGGTGGGCCCGCTCCCGAGCGGGAGTTGCTGGAGCGGCTCACTTATGGCGCGTACGTTGCGCGCAAGACTTCTCTTCCGGTGCTCGTGACGGGTGCGGCGGACGAAGCCGTCGGAATGCGCAATTCACTCGTTCGGGACTTCAGAGTGAACGTGCGCTGGATGGAGGCGCGCTCCCGGGATACGTTCGACAACGCGCACAACTCAGCGCAGATGCTCTTTGCAGATCACATCAAGCGCATCGTCCTCGTCACCAGCACCACGCACCTGTGGCGTGCAACCCAGGAGTTTCGGAGTGCCGGCTTCGATGTCACCCCCGCGCCGGCCGGACCGTGGTCACCACCCGAGAAAACCGTGTTTCGCTTCGTGCCAACCTCACTAGCTCTGGATCGATCGCAGGAGGCGTTGTACGAGCTGTTGGGCGAGCGCGTCAGGGAATGGCTGGCTGCACTTCACTTGCGGGCGCAAGCGCCGCCGAATCAGCCCCGGTCGCGGTGACAGATGAGCCGGACAAAGTCGTTTCTTGCCGCCGCCATTGTGGGATGCCTGAGCCTCGCCGGCGTCGTTCTCGCGGACGCCCCTGTCACTGACTCCCAGATCACCGACCGGGTGGTGGGCAAGCTGTCGGTGGACGATCCTGCGCTCGTCAAGCGCGTTCAGGTGGAGACCAAGGATGGCGTTGTGACCCTGACGGGCCACGCGCACACCGGGAATGAGGCCGCCAAGGCACTGCGTGACGCTTCGAGCGTGGCGGGTGTCGTGAAGGTCGAGAATCGCCTCCAGCTGCAGCAGTAAGGGTTGACGGTCTCCGGGGGGACGATGACTCGTCCCCCGGGACCATTTCTTTGGCAGCCGCGCGCACGCGCAGCTATGCTGCGACCCGTTGCATGAGCCGGGGTGGGTCGCGGGATGGATGTTGCTTCGCGTGCGGAGCGTGTACTCAAGGACGTCTTCGGGTATTCCTCGTTCCGCGGTGAGCAGCGCGAGATCGTCATACACGTCGCGGACGGGAACGACGCTCTGGTGCTCATGCCGACGGGCGGCGGGAAGTCGCTCTGCTTTCAGATCCCGGCCCTGCTGCGCGAAGGCGTGGGAGTGGTGGTCTCGCCGCTCATCGCGTTGATGCAGGATCAGGTCGCGACGCTGGAGGAGGCCGGTGTTCGCGCCGCGGCGCTCAACTCCAGTATGACCTGGGCGCAGATCCAGAGCGTCGAGCGCAAGGTGCGCGACGGCGAGCTGGACCTCCTGTACGTCGCGCCGGAGCGGCTACTGACCGATCGCTGCCTGGATCTGCTGGGCGCCACGGCGCTGGCACTGTTCGCGATCGACGAAGCCCATTGCGTGTCGCAGTGGGGCCACGACTTCCGACCCGAATACATTCGCCTCGCCGTGTTGGCGGAGCGCTTCCCGGACGTCCCGCGGATTGCCCTCACGGCCACCGCCGATGCGACGACCCGCAAGGAGATCGTGGAGCGCCTGCATCTGCGCGATGCGCGGATGTACCTATCGAGCTTCGACCGGCCCAATATCCGCTACCGGATCACCGACAAGGTCAACCCCAGAAAGCAGCTGCTCGAGTTCATCCGAACCGAGCACGACGGGGACGCCGGCATCGTCTATTGCCTCGCGCGCACGACCGTCGATGAAGTTGCCGACTTTCTCGCTCGCCATGGCGTCGACGCGTTGCCCTACCACGCGGGTCTGGATAGCCAGACGCGCGAGCAGCACCAGAATCGATTCATTCGGGAGGACGGGGTCGTGATCGTGGCGACCATCGCCTTTGGAATGGGGATCGACAAGCCGGATGTTCGTTTCGTGGCGCACCTGGATCTGCCGAAGAGCGTGGAGGGCTACTACCAGGAGACGGGCCGCGCCGGACGCGACGGTATGCCCGCCGACGCGTGGATGGTCTACGGTCTCTCCGACGTCGTTCAGCAACGGTGGATGATCGAGCAATCCGAGGCGGATGCGGACTACAAGCGCGTCGCGACCGCCAAGCTGGATGCGATTCTCGGACTGTGTGAGACGACGACGTGCCGCCGTACGTGCCTGCTCGATTACTTCGGCGAGACCAGTCGAGAATGCGCGAATTGCGACAACTGCCTGACGCCGCCGCAGGAATGGGAGGGGACGGAAGCGGCGAGAAAGCTCATGTCCTGCGTCTATCGATGCGAGCAGGCGAGCGGATTTGCTTTCGGGGCGCAACAGATCATCGATATTCTACGCGGCAAGTTGACTCCAAAAGTTCAACAGTTCGGACACGAGCGGCTGAGTACGTTCGGTATTGGCGCCGAGCTGGATGCTTCTCAGTGGCGCTCGGTCTTGCGGCAGCTCGTCATGTTGAGACTCGTTATAGTCGATCACGAGCGCTTCAATACGTTGCGTCTCACGGAGGCCAGCCGCGAAGTCTTACGCGGAGAGCGGCGCTTGCGCTTGCGGAGGCAGGTAGAACGTCCGGCAACCAAACGCGGCGAGAAGAGGCCAGTGGACAGGGTACGCGTCAAGGACACGGCCCCCGCGAACGAAGAAAACGCCATCGTGTTTCAGGCGCTGCGTCAGTGGCGTTGGGAGACGGCCCAGGAGCACGGTGTTCCGGCATACACGGTCTTTCACGACAGCACGTTGCATGAGCTCAGCGGGACCTTGCCACAGTCGTTGGACGAACTGCGTTCGATTTCCGGAATTGGCGCGAAGAAGATCGAGCGGTATGGCCCGGCGTTGTTAAGCGTGATACAACGCGCTGGAAAGTAACCAGCCGGGGGCTAGCCATGAGTTTTCCACTGTCGAGGCGTGAGGTTCTGGCCCTGGGAGCCGGAGCTGGGCTGTCGTCTCTGCGCCCCGCGTGGGCGGCGGACGCGGGATCCGAGCTACCGCTGATCACGAAGGCGATCCCCTCCACGGGGGAGAAGCTGCCGGCAGTCGGTCTGGGCACCGACAAGTTCCGCGCGAGCGACCGTGACGCTATCCGCGCTGAAATCCAGAGAATGCAGCAGATGGGTGGAACCGTCATCGACACGGCCGCCGCGTATGGTGACAGCGAAGCGCTCATTGGAGAGGCGCTCGCCGGACTCAACCTCCGCAACAAGGTGTTTCTCGCGACGAAGCTGACAGCGAGCGGCCGCGGCTACGGAGGCGATGGCATCGGCGGGCAACCGAGCTTCGATCGCTCGCTCACGCGGCTGAAGGCGCAGCGCGTCGATCTGCTCCAGATTCACAATCTGGACGGTGTCGATGAGCTCGTGCCATCGCTGCGGCAGTGGAAGGAGGCGGGCAAGATCCGTTATATCGGCATCACCACCTCGCAGGTCGCGCAACACGAAGAGATGGTCGGCTTCATGCGCAAGTACCCGTTGGACTTCGTGCAGGTCGACTATTCGTTGGCGAATCGGGATGCGGCCACGCACGTGTTGCCGCTCGCGATGGAGCGTCGCATGGCCGTGCTCGCCAACATTCCTTTTGGCTTCGGCTCCGTGATCCGCAAGGCCCAGACGCGCAAGCTCCCCGCCTGGGCGGCGGACATCGACGTGACGACGTGGGGACAGTTTCTTCTGAAATACGTGATCTCACACCCCGCGGTTACGGTTGCCATACCCGGCTCGACGCAGGTTTCGCACCTCGAGGACAACCAGCGTGCCGCTCGCGGGCGGCTGCCGGATGAGGCCATGCGCAAGAGGATGGAGCAGTTCTGGGACGCAGGATAGGATCGCGAATGTAGCGATTCTCGACAGCGAAAATCGCTAGGGGCGCGACTGGAAACGGCGACAGCGATACTCGCGTTCGCGAATGTTGCTTCGCTCCCTCGCATCGCAGCGTTGCGCACCTGCAGCATTTCGACTCCCTCGGCGCGAAATGAGAATCCGCTCAACCCGCGCGCGGCGTGGCCGATAGAACATCGCATCGGGATCGAGAGAGAGGGCCCATGGAGCATCCGCTGCGCCTGCTGATCGTTGACGACGAAATTCCGGACGCCGAGCTGACCGCACAGCAGATTGCGCGCGGCGGCCTTCCCTGCACCTGGCGCCGCGTCGAGACCGAGGCAGCCTTCCGCACGCAGCTGCGTGATTTCGCGCCAGACCTCATCATTTCCGACTTCTCATTGCCGCAATACGATGGACTCTCCGCGCTCGAGCTCGCTGCGGAGGAGGCGCCCGGGATCCCGTTCATCTTCGTGTCGGGCACCATTGGCGAAAGGCGCGCCACGGAGGCGCTCAATCGCGGCGCAGCCGATTATGTGTCCAAAAATGACCGCACGCGGCTGGTACCGACGGTGGTTCGAGTCCTGGCGGCGCACGGGTCGCCAGCGCCCCGCGAAGCCGCTGCCGAACGGATACGGCGGTTGGATAGAGCGCTGCAGATGGTTTCGGGCATTTGTACGGCCTCGACCCATCGGCACAGCGCGCTACTCACGGAGGCATGCTGCATGATTCACGAATCCAGGCAGTACACCTACTCCTTCCTCGCTCTGGTTGATTCCTTCGGTCGTGAAGCACGCACCGTCGCGTGGTCCGGAGTCGGCGCGGAGCGCGGTCGCGAGGCCCACTTCCACGTTTCCATCGAGAAGGAGGCGGATGCGAGCGTGGTCGCCACAGTGTTGAGGACCGGTGAGCTGCACCTGTGCCTGGATGTCGATCAGTATCGCGGCACTCTCTGCCAGTGCGAGCGGGAAGCCGCGCAGCCTGGGGGTGCTTTTGTCTCTTTGCCCTTGTGCGTGGATGAAGCCCCGGTCGGCACGCTGACGGTGGGAGCGGGGCGTCGCGTCTACATCAGCGAACCGGAGATTCTGCTGCTCGAGCAACTCGGCAAGCAGATCTCCCGCGCGCTCCGCAACGACGCTCACTCCTTGGACTTCAGGCGATCCTGATTGGCCTCGACGAAGGCCTTGATGTCATCGCCCATGGCGAGCAGGCGCAGCCACTGTTCCTTGTAGAGCGTGACCGGGAAGCGGCCCATGCCGTAGACGGAGAGGGCGCCTTTCTCGCTGACCTTCATCGCGAGCCCGCTGCGGCCGGATTTCTTGAGTCGCTCGTTTTCGGCACGGAGCCGCTCGAGCTCCGCCTGCATATCATCGGTCACGGGTGCCTCCAGGAACGGGAGAGTGGGGAGGGCGGAGTATACGTGCAATAGGTTGAGAGCGGATCCCGCCTCTCCGCGCACCTCGCACCTCTCTCCGGCGGCACAGGCACTGTATGACATGCTCGTGCGGCAGGCCGCGCGAGGCGCAAAGGTGCGAAGGCTCAAATCGGCAGTACGTACTCGTTCTTCGTCTGCCGCATCACGAGCAACGATCGATACGAGCGCACACGCCGGTCGTCGGCGAGCTGCCGACGCGTGAAGTCCGCGAATTCCGGCATGTCTGCCACCATCACGGTGAGCAGGTAGTCGACCTCACCGGCCAGCTCCGAGCACTGGATGACTTCCGGGCAACGCTGCATTCTTCTCTCGAAGGCCGTCATCTCCGATCCAGACGAATGGGCGAGAGATACTTCGACGAAGGCCACGACACCGAAGCCAACGCGCCGGGGGTCGAGCAATGCCGCGTGCGCGCGGATCACTCCGAGGGTTTCCAGCCTGCGCATCCGCCGCAGACAGGTCGGCGCGGAGATCGAGAGCTCCTCGGCTAAATCGCGCAGCCGTCGCCGGT
>FTJO01372230.1_pt1 | contig 12801 bp, 11 predicted proteins | sample 1658761 | NCBI WGS metagenome assembly FTJO01 (sample SAMEA3914852, study PRJEB12502) | metagenome | biome: forest; material: soil | place: USA | collected 2011-06-22 | depth 0.3 m | reverse complement strand
GTGCGGCAGAAATTCCTGATCCGTACGGGTTTCGGGGTCAGGAACAGCACGCTGAGTGCTTCCGGCGATTACTCGTTCACCGGCGGCTTCAAGGTCGGATATTTCAACAAGAGATGGAATCGCCCGCAGGGCCCGACCAACTTCACCACCAACGAAAGCCTGATGCAGACCGGCACCGGAATCTCGATCGGCCTGGAGGGCCTGAATCTGGCCGATCAGTTGCAGGTCATCGTCGGTGTCGGGGCGTTCGGCTTTGCCGCCGGACCGTATTTCTCGTTTACCACGGCGATCGGTGCGTTCCGCAACTCCGATATCGGCATGATCAAGTGCAATGGAGCGATCCTGGATATCAAGCTCTCTGGTGGGGTCGGGTATGTGATCCCCAAGGCGGTGACCAACCTCATCAACTCATTCCTGAGCAGTCTGAACATCAGCTTCCGGATCAAAGGCGAGGGGGGACTGGAACCCGGGCCCGCGATCACGGTCGTCGACAAATCCTCGAGCCAGGGGGGCTGTAATGTCGATAAGAATCCAGCGGCTGTTGGAACGGTGAACGGGCCGGTGTGACACGACCGACAGGCGCGGCGTGCCGCGCCTGCGGGCCGTGCCACCCGCCCATGCGCCCGCTGCACAGAGTCTGACTGACGCGCGCAACGCGCTCCCCGGACGCGCGACCGCGAGCACCCGGCGGCGTTGCGAGCGGTCAGGCGAGTGCCGGGCTCATTCCTGCACGGTGCAGTCGTGCGACTCGCGCTCAAAGGGCCCACCGCAATTCAGGATGACCCCATGGATGGCCGCCTTGCCGAAATGGGTGTTCGCGGGCGCCCCGAATGTCAGGGTGACGTTCGAGAACGCCACATTGGCTCCGCCCAGAACGCAGATCGTCAGCGGCGATGGGTTTCCGAACGGCGCGGGGCTGCCGTTTCCCGTGACGAACGCCGAGCCGGTGACCACAAAGCCGCCGGTGACGGGAGGGCTGAAGGCAGGGCAACTGGTCATCCAGGTGTCGCTGACAACGCCATCCGTCATGGTGATGTGGTGCGTGTGGGCACCGCGTGTGCTCGGATTGTCCTTGTCGACCGTGGCTTGAGTGATCCCGAAATCCGATGTCTCCATGTTCATGGCCGCCGTGAACGTGGCTGTGCCATGTCGCCTGTCCACGTCCAGTGACCATCTGCCCCGCATTTCGTAGGGGCCTCCCTTGATCAAGGCGGCCGAAGCTGTGTAGTCGTTGAGCAATCCACTGTAGTGCACGGGAGGCGGGGAGAAGCGGGATTCCCGATCCTCCGCCGAAGCCCGGGTCAGGCTGCTGGAAGCTAGCGCCGCTGTCAGCACTGCAAGGCTGCATGCGGTCCATCCCAATGCTCGTTTCTTCATCGCGAATCTCCCAATATTTTTGCTGTGCTGCCCTAGCGGCCACGGAAGCCTTGCTCCCTTGGCTCCCGGGCTCGTCGCCTCCTCCATGTGTCTGAAATCTCAAGGCTTTACGTTTGCCTTGACACGGCGAGGCCGGCCCCGGGAGAGCCGCGAACGTCAGGCTGCGACCGCGCGCAGGGACGGACAAGCGGTAAAGTGCGGCATGGCCGCGGATTTGGATTCTCCGCGGCGCAATGCCGTTCTTTGCCCTCGCTTGGGATCGCGTGCAAGAATCGAGACGGTCACGGGTTCCGCACGTTCGGAGTCAGCCTTGGACGAACCTGAAACCCGCCTCGACCCTGCCGCACCACAGCGTCCGCCGTCGGACCGGCTCGACTCATGGAAGAAGATCGCTGTCTACCTGAAGCGCGACGTGAGCACGGTGCAGCGCTGGGAGCGCCGCGAGGGGATGCCGGTCCACCGCCATCTGCACGACAAGCAAGGCTCGGTGTTCGCCTATCGGTCCGAACTCGACGAGTGGTGGGAGAGCCGCAGGACGCAGCTTGCTCAGTCGGCTGCCGCCCCGCAGCAAGCACCGGCTGACGGCCTACCGCCAGCGGACGCACTTCCACCCTCAGCGGACCCACCCCCACCATCGAGGGTAAGCGCTGGGGGCCCGCAGCTGCTGAGACGCGTCGGCGTGGCACTGGCGCTGCTGCTGCTCGCGGGCGCGATTACCTGGTACGTGATCGACGCAACGCTGTCCTCGCGCAATCCACTGGCGAGCGCGAAGTTCATGCGCCTGTCGGACTTTGCCGGCGATGAGCAGGCCGCCGCCATCTCGCCCGATGGGAAGTTCGTGGCGTTCCTGTCGAGCCAGGGAGGCCAGATGAATGCCTGGGTTGGCGAGATCGGCAGAGGGGTCTACCGCAATCTGACGGAGGGAGCGCTTTCGGAACTGACCAACCCATCGATCCGCACGCTGGGGTTCTCGGCCGACTCTTCCCTGGTTTCCATCTGGAGCCGGCGAGGGGATGGCACGCAGCCGCGGGACGTGAGCATCTACGCGGCGCCCACAGCGGGCGGTCCCCTGCGCCCGTATCTGAAGGATGCCGCAGAGTTCGACTGGTCCCGCGACGGTCGGCTCGTCTATCACACGACAGCGCCGGGCGATCCGCTTTTCGTGCGTGAGCGCGGAACGGCCTCCGCCCATCAAATCTACGTCGCGACGGCAGGCGTCCACTGCCACTATCCGCTTTGGTCCACGGACGGTGCGTTCATCTACTTCGCGCGTGGTGTCCCGCCAAACGACTGGGACATCTGGCGCATTCGGCCCTCCGGCGCGGACCTCCAGCGGTTGACCCATCACAACGCCCTCGTGGCGTACCCGGTGATGCTCGATCGCCGCACGCTGGTATACCTCGTGACCGAATCGGACGGCTCCGGGCCCTGGATCTACGGCTTGGACGTCGAGCGGCCCGTCCCGCATCGCCTGACGTCCGGCCTCGAGACCTACACCTCGCTCTCAGCGAGCTCCGATGGCACACGCCTTGTCGCAACGACTGCCAATCCGCGCAACAGCCTGTGGCGCGTGCGACTTGGCGCCGACAAGACGATCGCGGAGGGACCGACGCTCCTCCAGGCGAACGCGCTCACGCCTCGGCTCGGCCCTGGATTTCTGGTGTTCGTCTCCTCGCGCGGCGGTGGTCACGGAATCTGGACTCTGACCCAGGGAACGACGCGCGAGATCTGGCACGACGCGCGCATCCGTCTTGCCGGCGCACCCACGATCTCTCCGGACGGCAAGCGCATCGCATTTACGGTCGACGATGGCGCACGCTCGCGCCTGCTCGCGATGGACAAGGACGGCTCGCATCTTGCGATGCTGACCGACACCCTCAAGTTGCAAGGCAATCCAGTCTGGTCGCCCGACGGGAAGTCGATTGTCTCGGCAGTCGTGCGTGACGGTGAGCCGCGTCTGACACGGATCTTTGTGAATGGCGACCCACCGGTCGCTGTGAGCGGCGAGTACTCGCTCGATCCTGCCTGGTCGCCGGATGGGCAATTCCTCGTCTACTCCGGCCCTGACATCGGGACCACCTTCGCGGTGCGCGCCGCCGCCGCTGATGGGCGGCCGTACGCGATTCCGAGCCTGATCCTGACACGAGGGGCGCGCCGGCTGGTCATGGCGCGAGATGCGCCAGCGCTGATCGTTCTGCGCGGCGACATCGGCCACAAGGACCTCTGGGAGGTGGACCTGCAGGGCCGTGGCGAGCGTAAGCTCACCGCGCTGCCGCCGGACTTCATCGTCAATGACTTCGACATCTCCGCCGACGGCTCTGAGCTGATCCTCGACAAGGTCGAGAACAACTCGGACCTGGCGCTGATCGAGAGGCCGCGTTAGGCGTCTGCAGTCTCATGAAGCCACAGATTTCGGTCATTACACTTGGCGTCGACGATCTCGACAGTGTCCGTTGGATGAAGGCCGGGCTCGACGCCCACGACACACATCCATCCGCCCTCCCCGGCAGTCCCGAATTCCGCGTGGCTGGTGTTGTGTCGCTTCGTCAGTCGAGGCTTGCGGGCCTGGTCAGGCAAATGTGATACAAGGAGACCTCGGGCCGAAGCCAACGCTTAAAGGGGGAACACCATGCATATCAGCTATCTGGCAGTGCTGTGCGCTGCCGTGGCCGCGTGGGTCTTTGGTGCAGTCTGGTACATGGCGCTCGCATCGCCGTGGAAGGCGGCGATCGGCTGGACGCCGGATCAGATAAAGACGACCAAGCCGCAGGTTCCCGTCGGCCCGATGATCGTTTCGTTGCTGGCCGAAGTCCTTATGGCCGCCGTCCTTGCGGTTTTCATACATGCGCTCGGGCAACCGACCTACGTGCGCGGGGCCATGGTGGGCGTGCATTGCTGGCTCGGATTCGTCGTCACGACGGTCGCCGTCAACAACGTCTACCCCGGTCGCAAGATCATGTTGACGGTCATCGATTCGGCCCACTGGCTCGGCGTACTGGTGATCGAGGGAATCGTGCTGGGTGCGATGGGCTGAAGCGCCCTCGAGCGAATGCCTCTTCGATCGGGCTGTCGGGTCAGTGACAGGTCAGCCTGTCGTCCTTCAGGTCACACCCGTCCGGCGGCCCGTACTGCTTCCAGTAGTCCATGAGCCTCAAGCGGCTGACAAACGCCTGAAAGCGCGGGTCGCGACGGAACCGCCGCATCTCGGGGCTCCATAGCTCGCGCCAGCTGTTGGGCGAGATCTCCCCTTTCGATGCGAAGACGTCCACAAGGGCGTTCGCCGCCGCATACGCATCGTCGAGCGCGCCAAGGTCGGCATACGTCAGATAGGCCTCGGGGTCCTCTGCATACTCGGATGGATAAAGAGCCGCAAAGGCCCGAAGTGCGGCGAGGGCCTGGGGCCTTCTGGCCGGGTCCGCGCGCGCAGCATAGACCTGTCGGGTCAAAGCCTCGCCTCCGGCCATGCGCTCCGCGTTCGTGAGGCCGCGTACGATCAAGTCTGCTGCTTCCGCATATCGGCCAGCGCGTGCCACCGCCCTTATTCTGACACCCGCGCCCGGCTCCGCGGTGGGGTTGTAGCCCAACTCGACGCCCAAGTCCGCGTACCGGAGGGCGTCTGTATCGTTGCCCAGCGTGGAGAGGCCTGCAGCAACGCGCATCACCACGATCTGATCCGCCGGCGCACTCCGATAGGCTACGGTCGCTTCCTCAACGGCCTCCCGCAGATGTCCCACCGGTCCAAGCAACGCAATCGCGTACGCGGAGCGAGTCTGGGCGTCTTCCGGGTTGAGAGCGACGGCCGCTCTGAATGCGCGCTCTGCATCGAGCCAGCGCCCCCGGGTGGCGTGCGCAGTGCCCAGCACCCCCTGCGCCTCCGACAAGCGAGGATCAATTGCCAGTGCCCGGCTAGCCTCCCGCTCGGCGCTCTGCAACGCATCCGGCATCGGATAGCCCCAGCGGATAAAGAACAGGCGCAGGTCCGCCATGGCCGACAGGGCGCGCGCAAAGTTCGGATCGCGGTCGAGCGCCTGCTGGTAGAGGCTCAACGCGCGCCGGAAGCTCTCCTGCGTCATCCGCGTCATCACCGAGTTCGCCTGCTGGTAGAGCTGATAGGCCTCCAGATCCTGGGTCGGGGGCGGGGAAGCGACGGGCGCGGCCAGGGCGACCTTCATTTGTGACCGCAACGCCTCCACGATTGCCGCCGCGAGGTCGTCCTGCAGCTTGAAGATATCGGCGAACCGCCGGTCGTAGCTGCGCGACCACATGTGGAAGCCGCTCTTCGCATCCACCAGCTGTGCGGTCACGCGGATCTCCTCACCGGCAGCTCGCACACTCCCCTCTAGAATCGTGGCGACCCCGAGTTCCTGCGCGATGCGCCGGATATCGATGTTGCGCCCCTTGTAGGCGAAGGAAGACGTGCGCGCGGGCACCTTGAGGCCCGGCACCTGCGCGAGCGAATTGATCAGCTCCTCGGCCATGCCGTCGCTGAAGTAATCCTTCGAGGGATCTCCAGTCAGGTTGGCGAATGGCACGACAGCTACTGAAGCGGCTGGCTGGTCTGCGGTTGTACCCACGGGAGCCGAAGACTTGCTCACCGTCGCGACATTGACGGGCCCCAACGCTGACGGCGGCCGCAGCTCAGCGTTGCGCGTGAACGCCCATAACACGCTGCCCGCAATGATGAACAGCGCGGTCATCATGCTGAGCTCGGCTCCGCTCACACGGTGACGAGCCTTGTGCCCGTGGTACCAGGCCAGCAAAACGACCACCGGCACCGCCAGCACCAAGCAGAGTGTCACAATGCGGACGATGAGGCGCGGCCACTCGAAGGACTCCGCCACCATCTGCGTGGCATGGAGCAAGGTGTAGGCGGCGGCGGCGTAGGCGAGTGTCCACTGCAGCACCTTGTGGTGCTGGAGACGTTCCCATGCTCCCTTGGGCGCCGGAACCTGCGGGCCGGCCCCGACCTCGGGCGGCGGATGCCCGCTCGGAGGAACGTCCGGCCGCGTCGATCCGACCGGATCAGCCATGTCGCACCGCGGTTCGAACCCGGCTCTTCACAGATTTGTTCCTCGTCTCCGCCGCGGAAGCATTACGCCTTACACCCCTGTCGGCGATTATGCGTGCAAGGCCGAGGCTGTGGCGACATGTCGGCTCGCATGCTTCCAGGCGAAACGACGCGCGGGCTTCGGTGAGCTTTACGACCGCACGAGGGGTTACGAATCAATTACTTGCAGCGCTTTCCGCTGTTGCGTCGGGTCCCGCTCCGATCGCCTGCGCGAAGCGCCGGGGGCGATACGCTGGGCCGTGTGCATGCGCCAAAACGCCAGTTACTGCGTTGGCGGGTGATCCACAAGCGTCTGAGGCGCTCCCGAACGCCGAGTGCGGCGCCCCCGAGCGATACATCGCTATAGCTCATTGTAGAGATGCACGAATGCCTCGTGCGATGGCAAGCGGCTGTGTCGATCGGTGGGTATCTGCCCTCCACTTCAGTGAAGCGAAGCCTCTTCCATGGGACCGATTGTTGCCGGTGCGTACGGCGGCTATCGTGACCCTACCATGTCGGTTTCGCCCAACAGTTGGAAGAGCCGTGTCGCGACCGCGTTGCGCGAGTTCGGCGCGTATGCTGCGATTGCGCTGGTTGTTCCCGGGGGCACGCTGATTCTGCTCTCGGTGTGGGTCTTCCGGCATCGTTCGTGGCTCGCTAGCCATGGGCGCGGGGATCCGAAGAAGAGTGGAGTGAAACGGACCGGCGGGCAAAAAGCTTCGGGGAAGCGGCAAGCTGACACGAGCGTCGTGGACTACGGTGCGGCCCGAGCGCAGGCGATCAGGTGGCTCGGCGACCGCTATCTGCTGGCCAAGCCCATCAACCGGGGTTACCGCCCCTGGCGAGTGGCGCCGCAGGCTGATGTCCGGTCGAATCCCACGGGCAACCCGGAGTCGCTCTGCCCAGACGCCGGGGGCGCGAGTGTCGAGCCGACCTTCCTGGTTACGGCAAGTAACGGACCTGACGCTGGGCGATGCTGGAACGGAAGCCGAAGTGGAGACCGGCGCGGGGCGCTGAATCCTGACTTTGAAGCAGCTCGGGTTATGCAAAGGCACTAGGAGTCAGGGCGCGGCTCCGATCCGCCGGCCGGCGCCCTCGAGGAGAAGGCGCCGGCCTGCGAGTGCCCCGGGGGATCCAGGGTGGAGGAGGACTAGGGCGTGATGCGCGTGGCGGAGATCGTTCCGACGATCACGAAGGCGACGGGCGCTTGTGAAACGTCAGTGATCGGTGCCTTCTTTCCGTCGTTCACGTACTGCGTCAGCCGAAAACTGCCCGTGTAGCTGTTGCCGCGGCCGCTCAGTGTGACCGTCTCCTGGATATTCGTCGGTCCCAGTGCGGCGAACGCTTCGTCCACGCCGCCGGGCAGCTCGCTCCAGGACTGGGTCTGACCCGGGTGGTAGTCCGGGATCCACGACAGCGCCCAGTGATTGAGGCGGTACGAACTGGACCCCACCTGCTTCCAGACGCCCATGCAGAAGCTGCCGCTGGCCGGAGCGCGCCCGGAATTCATCAGCTCGGTGCCATCGTCGTGCCAGGTGGCGAAGCCCGCATCGACGATCGCGCCGTCCGGTAGCGGCAGCGCGTTGGGCGGGGCCTTCGAACCGGTATTGCCTTGCGCGGTGAAGACGAACTTCCACAGGCCCGTGATCTCCGCGGTGTTGAAGGGCCCCCAGTTCAGGAACCCGTTGGTGCGGATGAGGCCCCCGGCGCCGTCGTTCCGGTACACCATCGGTTTCATCCCCGCGGCGGCTAATCCGTCGGCACCGCAGCCAGCCAGGGCGGCCTGCGTGGACAAGCCCACTCCCACGAACAGGGTGATCGCGGCCATCGACTTCATCAGAACCTTCATTGTCGTGCTCCTGAGATTGTTGCTCTGATCTGAAGGGGCGCCCACTGGCGACTGTGCGCCGAAGACACCACCGAGCCCGCACGATCGGCCCTTAGGCGGCCGGGGAGCCACGACTTTCCGACGAGACCGGCTTTTTCGGGTACGAACCCGTCCCCGGACGGAATGAGTGTCCCGCAGGCGTGCCTCGGCACGGTCAGAAAGCGTATTGCGGAGACGCGCGGTGCCTTCGGGCAGTAGCCCGGCATGCGAGTGTTGGTTAGTATCCTGTGGCCGTACTCGTTGAAGGCCTCAGGCGCTACCCGCGCGAACTGGCCGGTGCGGCGAGGCTAGCGTGAATACAACTGCAATTGCTCTACCGCAGCGGAAGGTTATGTCATGGGACCGCATTCGCGGTCTCTACAACGGCTTCGACTACGTGCTGGCCCTGACGTTGATCCAGGATGTGTGGTGGCAACTTCAGTCAGGCTTGCCGGATCTGCTGGCCGGCCACCTGCAGGCCTTTGCCAAGACCTTCCTCGTCAGCTTCTGGTGGTGCGCCGTCTCGATGATTCCGGGGCCGGTGCTGATCCCGCCGATCGTCAATCTCGCCCCGCGCACGGGCTGGCGTCGAGTCGTGTACCTGTTTCTGGCCGTGATTCCGATGTCGTGGTGGTGCCTGAGCGTCGTTGACGGGGTGCAATTCGGATGGAACTGGTCCAGCCTCGGATTCGCCCTGAACGGATTCGTGACAACGGGGTTGGTCGTTGTCGTGTGCGCGTACCACAGCTACTCGCGGGAGGCCGAAGACTCGTTGCTGCGAACCCAGATCAAGCGCACGACCCTGACGGCGGAACTGCAACGCGCGCAACTGAGGCTGCTGCGCGCGCAGATCGAGCCGCACTTCCTGTTCAACACCCTGTCTGTCGTGCGCGCGCTGTCGCGCAACGACGGGGCGGCGACGGTGGCGATGCTCGACAACCTCATCCACTACTTCGAAGGGGCGCTGCCACGCCTGCGGGCTAACGAGGTCCCACTGGCGCAGGAGATGCAGCTCGTCGAAGCCTATCTCGCAATCTACCGCGCGCGCATGGGCACGCGGCTGTCCTATGAGATCGCACTTCCCAAACATCTCGCGCAGGCCCGAATCCCCTCCATGATGCTCCTCACACTGGTGGAAAATGCGTTGAAGCACGGGGTCGGTCCGGCGGTCGAAGGGGGACTCGTCCGCGTCAGCGCCACGCGCGTGGGCGAGTCCTTGCGGCTCGTCGTCGCCGATTCGGGTCGCGGGCTGGATCTGCGTGTCGGTCGCGGCTCAGGACTCGCCAACATCCGGCAGCGGCTGCTGATGATGTACGGCTCAGAAGCGATGCTGTCGTTGAAGCCCGCCGAGCCGCGGGGCGTCGTGGCCATCATCTCGATCCCGGTCCTGCTGGGAGGCTCATGAGCTCCGCTGCCTCGCCCGCGGATCGCCGGGGCGGCACGCTCCAGTACGTCCAGGCCGTCATGCGCCTGATCACCTGGAAAGCAGTCCTGATGACGCAGGCGTTGGGATTCGTATTCGCCATCACGCCCTGGCTGGAGTTCATCGGCCACCCTCCACCGAACCCTCCTTTCCTATTCCTCGTGACGGAGCAAGTGCTGACCGCGGGATGGGTAATGCTGGCGGCGCTTGCGGGAGACGAGGCTGTACGACGGGGCTGGAGCGTCCTGCGTGCCTTCTTCGTGGTGCTGTTGTGCGCGTCAGGAGCTACGGCCCTGCTGCAGTGGGCGGTCAACGATTGGCTCGAGATCGCGGATCCAGAACGCGGTGTGTCGCGTCTTCTCTACACGTTCCTGAATGTCGGCGCGTTGTGGGGCACCGCGCTGCTCGTGTACATGAATCGTCAGAGCGCAGCGCGTCTGCTTGCCAGCGTGCGCGCCGGGGAGCTGGCGCGCGCGCAGGCGGAGCGAGGTCTCATTGCCTCCGACCTGGCTGCCACGGAAGCGCAGATCGATCCCGTTTCCGTGCTGCAGAGGCTGTCTCAGGTGCGCGGCCTGTATGCGGCGAGCTCGCCTGATGCCGATACAAGATTCGAGGCGTTGATCGCCGATCTTCGCAGTGCCGTCGCGGCGAGTGTCACGGCACAGTCCACGGCCGCGCCCTTGCGGCGCTTCAGCCCGGGAGCCGAACCCGCGTGAGCCCCGGAGCAGTCATCGCCGAGGACGAGCCGCTCATCCGCGGGGAGATCCGGGACACTCTTGCAGGCCTGTGGCCTGAACTGGAGATCCTGGCGGAGGTCGGCGACGGAACTGAGGCGCTCGCCGCCCTCGATCGCTTCTCACCGGACGTCTTCTTCCTGGATATCCAGATGCCGGGCCTCAACGGACTGGAGGTCGCGCAGCGCCTGAACGGCCGGGCCCACGTCGTGTTCATCACTGCCTTCGACAGCTATGCCGTGTCTGCTTTCGAGCAGGGCGCCCTGGACTACGTGCTGAAGCCGATCTCCGTGCCGCGCATGCAGCTCACGATCGAGCGGCTGCGGGCACGGCTTTCCGAGCCGCCTGCGGACCTGGCCCGCATCGCGGATCTGCTGAAGGACGTGCTGCCCCAGGAGTCGAAGTACCTCAAGTGGCTGACGGTGCCGCATGGCTCGGAGCTGCGGGTAGTGGCGGTTTCGGAGATCTCGTATCTGCGCTCGGACCACAAGTACACGACGGTGGTCACACCCAGTGGGTCATTCCTGATGAACGCCTCCCTGCGACAGATGCGGGAGAAACTCGATCCGCAGGTGTTCTGGCAGGTCCATCGCAGCGTTGTCGTCAATGTCGGCGCCATTGACTGCATCTATCGCTCGTTCCGCGGCGCGCTGGAAGTGAAACTCAAGGATCGCGGTGAGCTGCTGCCCGTGAGCGCCGCGCACGCCCACCTGTTCCGGGAATTGCGCTGAAGTCACCTGGCTTTTCGGCCCGACAGCAGCTGCTGCCGGCGAATTCCCCGTAGGTCTTCACATAACCGTGTCTGATGACGAGCGGGGCCGGGAACCTCCCCTGAGCGGCAACGCCCAATCCCAGACGTTAACAGCGGGCCCGACGACAGGCACGCTTCACACTACATTCACCTGCTCCGGCAAGCAGCACATTGTCGACACACCCGTTACGGGGACAGTGACGCGAGCACTGTCGGGGCCCGCTCAGGTTGCCCTGGAAGTCGATGCGTCCACCGTCTCCGCTGATCTCACTGCTTCCGCGCCACGATCACGACGGCGACCCAAAGCGCATTGCAGATCAGTGCCCAGTCTGACGTACCGTGGCAGCTACATGGTGCAGGCCACCAATAATCTCGGCCTCACGCGATCCTCCGCCAGACTGCGTGTCGCGGACCCCGATACCCAGCTACGCCGGCGACATCAGCCCCGATGGCAGTCGCTTCTACGGCCTCGACGTCTCCTCATCACTGAAACAGCTGCGCGTCTTCGATCTCACGGCGAACGGCTTCCCTGATCTGACCCCGGTTGCGGTACCGGACATGGCCGGTGACGGTACCGATCACGTCGTGCTCGACACGAGAGGCCAGGCCGCGACCGTCATCGATGATGCAAAATTCATAGTCGTCGATCTGCGTTAGCAACGCCCTTCCTGGCGGCCCGATACACGCTGCAAGCGAAATGCTGCGAGATCCGGGCCTCGCAGGCAATAGCTCAGGTAGTAGGCCCGACGCTCTCCGCCATGGACAGGCCCGCGGCATTCTCGCTCCAGGTGTATTTCGTGAAGCTGAAGGAGATCTGCTCCATGACGACCGGGGCGCCGGTGGCGTCTGGCTCGCTGTAGTGCTCGACGGCCACGACCTGCGCGTTGGTCAACACCAGACTGCGCACGATGATGACCTTCCCATCGGCGCCCGCGGCAAGAAAGTTGATGGTCACGTTTGTCAGCGTCTCATTGGCCACGGCGGCCTGCATATACTGCGCCGAGGAGGGATCGAGGAGCTTCGTGACGCGCACCGGGCTGTATTGCCGGCGTCCGGCGATCAGGCCCGTGGCCGGATCGGTAGGGGAATGCAGGTCGAAGGCGAACTTCGTCACCTGCGTCATGCCCGGTGCGGGTCCCCCCGCCGCGCCGCGAAACACACCCAGAGTGCGACCCTGAGCACCCATGTAGATGATGTCCGCGCCCCAGCATTGGGACACGAAAAGCGAGCCGATGGCCAGGCTGGTGGCGATGCGCCAGTGCGATCGTGTGCGATTCATGAGGACTCCCCTCGAGTTGGTTTATTTCAGGTTGATTTCGAATGAGAGCTCGGACGGGACGCTGCCGAGAGTCGCAGCCACCGGCGTGACCGCGACAAGGAAGCTGCCGCCGTTCGCGACCTGCTGCGGCGTGACTTGATACTCCCGTAGCATCCTCTGGCCGGCGAGCGTGGCGCCATGCCGCGGGTTCGCGGCCGGTGACCGGAGGTCTGCGGACAGCCTGGCCCCCCCGGTCACCGAGCTGGGCTCGAAGCTCAACGTCGCATCGCAGGACCCCCGCAGCTCGGCAATGACCTGGATCGTGCCACTGCTCGGGATGACGA
>FTJO01001367.1_pt2 | contig 12844 bp, 8 predicted proteins | sample 1658761 | NCBI WGS metagenome assembly FTJO01 (sample SAMEA3914852, study PRJEB12502) | metagenome | biome: forest; material: soil | place: USA | collected 2011-06-22 | depth 0.3 m | reverse complement strand
GCGACGCTCGCGGGCGCGATCGACTTCTTCGTCGCGGGGTTGTTGCTGCCGGTGTTCATGGTCGCGTATGGCATGCCGCCGACCCTGGCGCTGCTGGCCATTCCGGCCTTCGTGATCATGGCCCTGGCCGCGGCGTTCGCGTTGGGACTGTGGCTCGCGGTCCTGAATGTCCGCTATCGGGACGTCGTCAACGCCCTGCCGTTCTTCACGCAGCTGATGTTCTTCGCGACTCCCATCGCCTATCGTTCGAGCCTGATCCCAGAGCCCTGGCGCACGATCGCCGGGATCAATCCGATGGTGGGCGTGGTCGACGGATTCCGCTGGGCCCTGCTCGGCGACGGCGCGGGCGGGCTGCACGCGTCCGTCCTGGTGTCGCTGGTCTCCATCCTTGTCATGCTCTGCACAGGCCTTTGGTATTTCCGCAGGCGCGAGCCGGCGTTCGCCGACGAGATGTAGGCATGCCGTACACCGCCATCTCCGTTCAGGGCGTCGGCAAGACGTTCATGATGCACCGGCACGGACCCAGGCGCGCGCGCCTGGCGATCGAGGAGGCGCTGCGCGCGCCCTTCCGCCGGACTCAACCCGCCAAGGATCCCTACAGCGAGGGCTTCTGGGCCCTGCAGGATGTCAGCTTCGAAATCGGCTGTGGCGAAGTCGTCGGCCTGGTCGGGCGAAACGGCGCGGGCAAGTCCGTGCTCCTGAAGCTCATCGCCAGGGTCACCCGGCCGACGCACGGGCGGGTGGAGATCCGCGGCCGGGTCGCTCCGCTGCTGGAAGTCGGAACCGGTTTCCATCCTGAGCTCACCGGGCGCGAGAACATCTATTTGAACGGCGTGATCCTGGGCATGCGGCGCAGGGAGGTGCATCGTCGCGTCGACGAAATCGTGGCGTTCGCCGACATCGGCGCGTTCCTGGACGCCCCCATCAGGCGCTACTCGAGCGGGATGCGGATGCGGCTCGCGTTCGCGGTCGCGGCCCATCTCGACCGCGACATCTTCCTCCTCGACGAGGTCCTGGCCGTGGGGGATCAGGAGTTCCAGGAGAAGTGCCTGGCGCGCCTGCGGGACCTGGCCAGCGAGGGGCGCACCGTCCTGCTGGTCAGCCACGGCGAAGGGCAGATGGAGCGCCTGTGCACCCGGGCTATCCTGCTCGAACATGGCCGACTGGTCGCATCAGGACCGCCGGCCGACGTCTACCGGCAATATGACGCCCTCCGACATCCCCCGGCAGCCTCATGACTGATCGCCAGGTCCGCTTCATCGTGCTGAGCCACTACCTCTGCGGCGCCGGCCTGCTCCTGAGCGGGCTTGACCAGCGCCCCGGGGTCAAGGCGTTCGGCGAACCTCTGAATGCCTCCGAGGATGCGAGGCGGATGTGCAGTGGGCATGAGCTGGCCGGCTTCCGCCTCGGCGAGGATGGCGCGGGGTACCTTGACCAGCAGCTGTTCGGATCGGAGGCCGGCAGGGCCGCACGGACGGTGGGCTGCCTGATGGCCTATGGCGACGCCCGCGCCGATCGCTCCATGCACTCGGCCTGGACCTATCTGATCGAGAACGCGGACATTCGGGTCATCCATCTGACCCGGCGCAACCGGCTGGAGCATCTGGTCGAGATGACGGCGGTGGAGCGTGTCCAGGGTTGGCTCGACCCTTCCACCCGCGCGCCGGACCACGCGCTGGAGCCGTTCTCACTGTCCAGCTACGCGTGCCAGGAGGAGTTTGATCGTCAGGTCGCTCACCAGCTGTGGGCGAGGCGGGCCTTTTCCAGTCATCCGCTGCTCGAGCTCGAGTTCGAACGGGACATCAGGGGTGACTTCCGTGACGCCCTGGTCCGCACATGCAGGTTCCTGGACGTCGATCCTCCCGAGCTGGGCCATCCGGTCGGGGCATACAGGCCGCAGATCCGCGTCTCACCTGAACTGCTGATCCTGAATTACCAGGAACTGAAGGAGCATTTTCAGTACACGCTCTATCAGGATCTGTTCTCCTCGCCACGCCCTGGCGTCGCATGCTGATCCGGCCGCGAACGGGACGGTCCGACCCCGATCAGCAACAGCAGACGCACTTCATTCTGCTGTGTCACGCGCGGAGCGGTTCGAACCTCATTTCGCTGAGCCTCGGCAAGCATGGGGCGGTCAAGATGTTCGGCGAGATCTTCCACGCCTCGGATCTGGAGGCCTGCGCCAGTCTGCCGAAGCGCCTGCACCCCCGACACATGCGCTCTGACGCCGCTCAGTTCCTGAGCCAGGAAATCTTCGACCAACAACCGCCCTGGCCGAACCGTGCGCGTGGATTCAAGATCTTCTACGAGCACGCCAGGGCCACCCCGACCCAGAAGGCGGCCTGGACGTACCTGATCGGCCGCAAGGACATCAAGGTCATTCACCTGACCCGGCGCAATCTCCTGGATTGCAAGCTGTCCCTGGAGGTCGCGCTCCGCAACGGCGAGTGGTTCGTCAGTTCGGGTGAACAATCCTCGGCGGCCCCGATCGAACGCTTCAGTCTGTCGCCGTGGGACTGCCAGCAATACTTCGGACAGATGCTGTCTTCCAGGATGTGGGCGGAAGAGGCCTTCGCCGGCCACCGCACGCTGACGCTGGAGTACGAGAGGGACCTCTGTGGTGACTTCGCCGGGACAATGGCGCGGGTGTTCGCCTTCATCGGCGTTCCCGAAGTCCCCGTCGCGCAGCAACTGGTCAAGCAGCAGACCGGCCGGCCCACCGACCGGATCCTCAACTACGAGGAACTGCGCCGCTGGTTCGAGCACACGCTGCATGAGGAGTATTTCTCCGCGGAAGGCGCGCCCAGTTGACCGTCATCGACTGGATCGTGGCGAGCGCTCTCGGCGTGTTCACGGTCCGCCGCTACATCTATTGGTTTGGCAGCATCCTGCCGCGCCGGCCCGATCCAGCGGATCGGACGCGCTCGATCGTCGTCCTGGTGGCGGCGCGCAACGAGCAGGCCAACCTGCCTCGCCTGCTGGCGGCGCTTGAACGGACCGACTATCCCGCCGACCAGCTGGACTTCGTTCTGGTCAGCGACGGCTCCGGAGACGCCACGCCGGCCATCATCAGCGACTGGGTCGCTGGGCGCCCACGCGCCAAGGCCGTCATCCTGGCCGTGAACCGCGGAAAGGGTGGCGCCCTCCAGGCCGCCTACGACGCCGCTCCGCCCTCGGACCTGGTCGCGGTGTTCGACGCGGACACGACGCCCGAGCCCGATGCATTGGCGAGTCTGGCCGGGGCGTTCGACGATCCGGCGGTCGGCGCGGCCTGCGGCTATCCCGATCCAGGCTTCGCGCACGCCACCATCGTGGCCAGGTACGCCGCCCTCGAACGTTGGGTGGTCCACCTGGTGATGATCGCCGGCAAGGACCGCCTGGGATTTCAGCCGCCCATGATCGGCGCCCTGTGCGCAATTCGCACCGCCGCGCTCAACGACATCGGCGGATTCCCGAACGACACGGTGGTGGAAGACATCCATGTGTCGATGGCCCTGGCCCGCAAGGGCTGGAAGATCCGCTGGGTTCGCGATGCGGTCGCGCGGGAAGACGTGCCACAGGACATCAACGGCTTCCGCCTGCAGCGCCTGCGCTGGAGCCGCGGCCTGATGTCGTCCGGCAAGAAGGCCAAGGGCCTGGAGGACGTGTTCGTGGCCGCCGGCTATATGGACAGGCTGGCTCTCGTCACGGGGGTTGTGCTGTCCCTGTCGGGTGGGTTCCCCGCCTGGCTTCCGGCAGCCTACGTCATTGCGCCGATGGTGGTCGTGGTGACCGCTCTGTGGCGGGCCGCACCGCCGAACAAGCTGGACTACCTGTGGTCGATCATCCCGATGACCTTCGCCGACCTGGCTGTGACGGTGGAAGCCACGGTGGCCCAGATCACGGGAGCACCGCTGCGCTGGGACCGGCGGTGACCGGGCTCAGACGGCGACGACGTGACTCTGGCGCCATTCAAGCGCCGAGCGGACCATGGTCCGCTCGGCGCTTGAATGGCGCCAGAGTCACGTCGTCGCCGTCTGAGCCCGGTCACCGCCGGTCCCAGCGCAGCGGTGCTCCCGTGATCTGGGCCACCGTGGCTTCCACCGTCACAGCCAGGTCGGCGAAGGTCATCGGGATGATCGACCACAGGTAGTCCAGCTTGTTCGGCGGTGCGGCCCGCCACAGAGCGGTCACCACGACCACCATCGGCGCAATGACGTAGGCTGCCGGAAGCCAGGCGGGGAACCCACCCGACAGGGACAGCACAACCCCCGTGACGAGAGCCAGCCTGTCCATATAGCCGGCGGCCACGAACACGTCCTCCAGGCCCTTGGCCTTCTTGCCGGACGACATCAAGCCGCGGCTCCAGCGCAGGCGCTGCAGGCGGAAGCCGTTGATGTCCTGTGGCACGTCTTCCCGCGCGACCGCATCGCGAACCCAGCGGATCTTCCAGCCCTTGCGGGCCAGGGCCATCGACACATGGATGTCCTCCACCACCGTGTCGTTCGGGAATCCGCCGATGTCGTTGAGCGCGGCGGTGCGAATTGCGCACAGGGCGCCGATCATGGGCGGCTGAAATCCCAGGCGGTCCTTGCCGGCGATCATCACCAGGTGGACCACCCAACGTTCGAGGGCGGCGTACCTGGCCACGATGGTGGCGTGCACGAAGCCTGGATCGGGATAGCCGCAGGCCGCGCCGACCGCCGGATCGTCGAACGCCCCGGCCAGACTCGCCAATGCATCGGGCTCGGGCGTCGTGTCCGCGTCGAACACCGCGACCAGGTCCGAGGGCGGAGCGGCGTCGTAGGCGGCCTGGAGGGCGCCACCCTTTCCGCGGTTCACGGCCAGGATGACGGCCTTGGCGCGTGGGCGCCCAGCGACCCAGTCGCTGATGATGGCCGGCGTGGCGTCTCCGGAGCCGTCGCTGACCAGAACGAAGTCCAGCTGGTCGGCGGGATAGTCGGTCCGTTCAAGCGCCGCCAGCAGGCGAGGCAGGTTGGCCTGCTCGTTGCGCGCCGCCACCAGGACGACGATCGAGCGCGTCCGATCCGCTGGATCGGGCCGGCGCGGCAGGATGCTGCCAAACCAATAGATGTAGCGGCGGACCGTGAACACGCCGAGAGCGCCCGCCACGATCCAGTCGATGACGGTCAACTGGGCGCGCCTTCCGCGGAGAAATACTCCTCATGCAGCGTGTGCTCGAACCAGCGGCGCAGTTCCTCGTAGTTGAGGATCCGGTCGGCGGGCCGGCCGGTCTGCTGCTTGACCAGTTGCTGCGCGACGGGGACTTCGGCAACGCCGATGAAGGCGAACACCCGCGCCATTGTCCCGGCGAAGTCACCACAGAGGTCCCTCTCGTACTCCAGCGTCAGCGTGCGGTGGCCGGAGAAGGCCTCTTCCGCCCACATCCTGGAAGACAGCATCTGTCCGAAGTATTGCTGGCAGTCCCACGGCGACAGACTGAAGCGTTCGATCGGGGCCGCCGAGGATTGTTCACCCGAACTGACGAGCCACTCGCCGTTGCGGAGCGCGACCTCCAGGGACAGCTTGCAATCCAGGAGATTGCGCCGGGTCAGGTGGATGACCTTGATGTCCTTGCGGCCGATCAGGTACGTCCAGGCCGCCTTCTGGGTCGGGGTGGCCCTGGCGTGCTCGTAGAAGATCTTGAATCCACGCGCACGGTTCGGCCAGGGCGGTTGTTGGTCGAAGATTTCCTGGCTCAGGAACTGAGCGGCGTCAGAGCGCATGTGTCGGGGGTGCAGGCGCTTCGGCAGACTGGCGCAGGCCTCCTGATCCGAGGCGTGGAAGATCTCGCCGAACATCTTGACCGCCCCATGCTTGCCGAGGCTCAGCGAAATGAGGTTCGAACCGCTCCGCGCGTGACACAGCAGAATGAAGTGCGTCTGCTGTTGCTGATCGGGGTCGGACGGTCCCGTTCGCGGCCGGATCAGCATGCGACGCCAGGGCGTGGCGAGGAGAACAGATCCTGATAGAGCGTGTACTGAAAATGCTCCTTCAGTTCCTGGTAATTCAGGATCAGCAGTTCAGGTGAGACGCGGATCTGCGGCCTGTATGCCCCGACCGGATGGCCCAGCTCGGGAGGATCGACGTCCAGGAACCTGCATGTGCGGACCAGGGCGTCACGGAAGTCACCCCTGATGTCCCGTTCGAACTCGAGCTCGAGCAGCGGATGACTGGAAAAGGCCCGCCTCGCCCACAGCTGGTGAGCGACCTGACGATCAAACTCCTCCTGGCACGCGTAGCTGGACAGTGAGAACGGCTCCAGCGCGTGGTCCGGCGCGCGGGTGGAAGGGTCGAGCCAACCCTGGACACGCTCCACCGCCGTCATCTCGACCAGATGCTCCAGCCGGTTGCGCCGGGTCAGATGGATGACCCGAATGTCCGCGTTCTCGATCAGATAGGTCCAGGCCGAGTGCATGGAGCGATCGGCGCGGGCGTCGCCATAGGCCATCAGGCAGCCCACCGTCCGTGCGGCCCTGCCGGCCTGCGATCCGAACAGCTGCTGGTCAAGGTACCCCGCGCCATCCTCGCCGAGGCGGAAGCCGGCCAGCTCATGCCCACTGCACATCCGCCTCGCGTCCTCGGAGGCGTTCAGAGGTTCGCCGAACGCCTTGACCCCGGGGCGCTGGTCGAGCCCGCTCAAGAGCAGGCCGGCGCCGCAGAGGTAGTGGCTCAGCACGATGAAGCGGACCTGGCGATCAGTCATGAGGCTGCCGGGGGATGTCGGAGGGCGTCATATTGCCGGTAGACGTCGGCCGGCGGTCCTGATGCGACCAGTCGGCCATGTTCGAGCAGGATAGCCCGGGTGCACAGGCGCTCCATCTGTCCTTCGCCGTGACTGACCAGCAGGACGGTGCGCCCCTCGCTGGCCAGGTCTCGCAGCCGCGCCAGGCACTTCTCCTGGAACTCCTGATCCCCCACGGCCAGGACCTCGTCGAGGAGGAAGATGTCGCGGTCGAGATGGGCCGCGACCGCGAACGCGAGCCGCATCCGCATCCCGCTCGAGTAGCGCCTGATGGGGGCGTCCAGGAACGCGCCGATGTCGGCGAACGCCACGATTTCGTCGACGCGACGATGCACCTCCCTGCGCCGCATGCCCAGGATCACGCCGTTCAAATAGATGTTCTCGCGCCCGGTGAGCTCAGGATGGAAACCGGTTCCGACTTCCAGCAGCGGAGCGACCCGGCCGCGGATCTCCACCCGCCCGTGCGTCGGCCGGGTGACCCTGGCGATGAGCTTCAGGAGCACGGACTTGCCCGCGCCGTTTCGCCCGACCAGGCCGACGACTTCGCCACAGCCGATTTCGAAGCTGACATCCTGCAGGGCCCAGAAGCCCTCGCTGTAGGGATCCTTGGCGGGTTGAGTCCGGCGGAAGGGCGCGCGCAGCGCCTCCTCGATCGCCAGGCGCGCGCGCCTGGGTCCGTGCCGGTGCATCATGAACGTCTTGCCGACGCCCTGAACGGAGATGGCGGTGTACGGCATGCCTACATCTCGTCGGCGAACGCCGGCTCGCGCCTGCGGAAATACCAAAGGCCTGTGCAGAGCATGACAAGGATGGAGACCAGCGACACCAGGACGGACGCGTGCAGCCCGCCCGCGCCGTCGCCGAGCAGGGCCCAGCGGAATCCGTCGACCACGCCCACCATCGGATTGATCCCGGCGATCGTGCGCCAGGGCTCTGGGATCAGGCTCGAACGATAGGCGATGGGAGTCGCGAAGAACATCAGCTGCGTGAAGAACGGCAGGGCGTTGACGACGTCCCGATAGCGGACATTCAGGACCGCGAGCCACAGTCCCAACGCGAACGCCGCGGCCAGGGCCATGATCACGAAGGCCGGAATGGCCAGCAGCGCCAGGGTCGGCGGCATGCCATACGCGACCATGAACACCGGCAGCAACAGCCCCGCGACGAAGAAGTCGATCGCGCCCGCGAGCGTCGCCGCCACCGGGATGACCAGCCGGGGAAAGTAGATCTTGCCGATAATCCCGCTGTGCGACACCAGGCTGTGGGTGGTGGTGGTGAAGGCGTGTGTGAAATAGGTCCAGGGCACCAGCCCGCCGATGACATAGAGGGGATAGGGCACCTTGCCGGTCTTCACGCCGACCACCGAGGCGAAACCCGTCAACACCAGCATGATCATGAGCGGTTGCAACAGCGCCCACGCCGCGCCCACGGCGGTCTGTTGATAGCGAAGCTTGATGTCGCGCAAGGCGAGCATCAGCAGCAGGTCCCGGTGCCTCCAGAGGGCGGACAGATCGGCCCCGATGCTGAGAGGGCCGGCTTCGATCACGACCACCGGCGGGAGGGGCCGTGGGGTCGGCAAAGCGTCGGGCGCGGAACGGCTCAGCATGCGCGCGCCGCCTGTCGATAGAGGGCCAGCATCTCAGGAATGACCCGCCGTTCGTGGTGACGGCTGTCATCGAACGTCCGCCGCGCGGCGCCGCCCAGACGGCCACGCAGTTTCGCATCGCCCATGATCTTGCCAAGCGCGCGGGCGAGCTGAGGCGGATCGTCCGGCTCCACGAGAAGGCCGTTCTCTCCGTCGCATATGATCTCGGGAATCCCTCCGGCCCGGGACGCCACCACCGCCTTGCCACAGGCCATCGCTTCGAGCAGGGCCAACGGCAGGCCTTCCGAACGCGAAGGGAGCACCATCGCGCCGGCCGCCAGCATCGCCTCGGTCATTAGCGCCGGCGTCAAAGCCCCGGCGAAACGGGTCGCGCCACCGATGTTGAGGTCGCGGGCGAGCTTCTTCAGCCGGCCGCCGTCCCGCCCGCTCCCGACGATGGTGAGGCGCGCCCGCGGCTCGCGCCCGCCGCCGACCAGGGCGAAGGCCCGCAGCAGCACGTCGACGCCCTTGTGTGGCTCAAGCCGCGCCGGACAGAGGATCTCGAGCGGTTCATGTTCATCGGTGGGCGGCGTCGCGTCGGATTGTCCATCGATGACGTGTCCGGTGATTTCGATCGCGCGCGGTTCCGGCAGCAGGGAGGCGAGGCTTCGCGCCGAGTGTTCCGAGACGCAGGCCAGGACGCCGGCGCCGAGCGCTTGGCGGGGCCCGTCGGCTGTCAGCGGCCCGCCATTTTCGGCGATCGTCATATGCTCGGTGTACATGCTTGGGACGCCTCGCCGGCGGGCCCAGTCGATCACCCAGGACTGACCCAGCCGGCAGCCGTGCACATGGATCAGGTCCGCGCGCCCCTGGCCCGCCAGCCGGTCGAGCGTCCGCATGAGCCAGCGGCTGAGGAGCCCTTTGCCCTGAACGACGTTGGCGATATCGCTCCTGGGGAAATGGCCGGCGAGCCGGACGGCGTTGGCGATCCAGACGAGCCGCGGCGCATGCAACAGCGCGATCCCCGACCGCCGAAGATCCTGGGCGTAGGTGTTGGAACGATCCACTGGCATCTCGCTGACCACGGTCACATCCATGCCCGCCCGGTGCAGGCCGCGCGCGAGTTCGCAGACATGCCTCTCCATGCCTCCGAACGTCTCGAAGCCCCAGATCACCAGGACGATCCGTCTCACCAGAACACTCCGGCCTCACGCCCCGGAATGACCGCGCGGAGGGATCTCGCGGCCAGCTCTTCAAGAAGCGCGCCGACATAGGGACCCACGGTCAGCACCTTGTCGTGGAACTCGATCACGTCGCCCGCCCTCGCCTGTCTCACCGCCTGCCGAAGTTCTCCCTCGGGCGGATAATCCCAGTCGCGCGTGTTCAAGGTCGTCTGCCAGTCGACCCGCCCCCTGTCCTCAGCCTCCTGCCGCCGCCGGACCGGTCCGGGGCATTGGAACCCCAGCTCTTTCAGCAGGTCCTGCAGGGGTTCGAAGGTGTGCTCGCCCGTGTCGAGGTAAGGGAACCGAAACCACTTGCCACGCCGCCTGACGCCGGCGCGTGCATGAGCGGACGCGATCAGCGCCTCAGTCGCCTCTATCTCCCGGCGCGCCTCATCCAGGCTGATGGCCGAGAAGTGGGGATGACTGAAAGAGTGATTGCCGAGGGCGAAGCCGCGCCGCAGCGCGTCCACCACCACCTCCTCCCGGCCGGCCACGTTGCCCCCGAGCAGGAACAGGACCGCGCGATGTCCTTTCCGTTCCAGCTGGTCCAGCAGCAGGGGCGTGGCATCCGACGGGCCGTCGTCGATCACCAGAGTGACGGCGCGCCGAAATCTCCATGGCGGGCCCCATCTCATGCGGGTTGCGCCGCGGGCTGGGTATACCGGTCCACCGGGATGCGGTTCACGAACTGGTCGGCGAGGGCGTGGGGCAGCAGGGCGTGCAGAACGGGCGCGCACCAAACGTAGTGGGCCGAGCGCGCCAGCACCCCCGGGTCGGAGAGCAGGGCCCGCCACATCCACCGCCGTGAAGCGGCAAGGTCGCGTCGCCAGTACTCGCCGAGCGCCATGTTCAGCAGCAGATTGCCGCGAGCACGCCGCTCCTCGGGTCCGAGGCTCGTCCCCGCCAGTTCCGAAAGGTGCTTCCAGTTGACCTCAAGCCACTGCGCCGCGTCGTTCGCCCAGACCGTCGGGGTGTTGCCGGGGTGGGTTCGATGCAGCACCAGCGATTCGGGCACGGTCGCGACCTCGCCCGACCGCGCCACCCGCCAGAGCACGTCCCAGTCCTCGAAATTTGAAAGCCGCGGATCGAACCCGCCAGTCTTGCGCAGCAGCTCGCGACGCAACACGACGGCCGACGTGTACATCCGGCACCAGGTCTGGGTGATCCCGCCATAGCCATAACCACGGCCGGCGGCGACCTTGAACTCCTGCTCCAGGTCCAGGGACTCGCGCTCCAGGCGCAGGCCGGTCGCGTCCGTCTTGCCTACCCAGCAATGCACCAAGGCCACTTCGGGACGCCCGAAGTACGGCATTTGCCGGCTCAGCTTCTCAGGCGACCAGAGGTCATCGGAGTCCAGAAAGGCGACAAACTCTCCCTTCGCCAGCGCCCAGCCGACGTTGCGGGCCGTGGAGCGGCCCAGATTGCGCGGCAGGCGTTCGACCCGGATCCGATCGCCGAACGTCTCGGCCAGCATATCGGGGCTGCCGTCGGTGGAGCCGTCGTCCACCACGATCACCTCGAAATCCTCGAACGTCTGGGCGAGCACGCTTTCGACGGTCGCGGAAATCCACTGGCGCCGATTGAACGTCGGAATCACAACGCTGACCGTCGTCGTCACCGCCTAGCCTTCCGCCGCCGGGCGCCTGTAGAGGGCCTCTGCCTCGCCGACGATGGCCAGGTCGTGCAGGCCGCCCAGCTCATAGCTTCGGCGAGCGGCCAGGGCGAACTGGTGAGCCAGCACCGGATCCTTAGCCAGTTCCAGGATCGCTGCGGCCGGATCGGAGGCGACCACCAGTCCGTTGGCGCGATGTCGGATCGGGCTCATGTGAGCATCCCCGAGGATAACCACCGGCTTGAACGAAGACATGGCCTCCGCCAGAGCCCGGCCAAAACCGGCGACCTGCGGGGACAGGATTGCGGCGTCACACGCCTCGATCTGCCTGACCCATTCCGCATCGGCTCCGGCCGGATCGACCTGGACCGCCCGGGGCCTGGCGCCTCGTGCGAGCACGGCGGCCTGCGCCGACGTCAGGAGGGAGAACACGCGGAACGGCCCGCGCCGTTTCAGAACCAGCGCCGGAGGGTCGGGCCGCTTGCGTCCGGCATGTCGGTTGGCAGCGACGGGCAGACAGCCGCCAAGCGTCTGAGCCAGGTAGTCGGCGGCGAGCGGCGACGCCCCGGCGAGCCCGCCAACGCTGAGGATCGCCGCGCGCTCGACTTCGTCCGGTGGCGGCAGGTCCCCATTCTCGACGGCATGTTCACAGTAGATCGATCGCACGCCGCGCTCTTCGGCGATGCTAAGGATCTGCGCCAAGGAACTCCATCCGCATCCCAGACGCCAGCCGTGGATGTGGATGGCGTCCGGCAGATGCGAATCGCACGCCCGGGCGAACGCCCGCGACAGGGGGGTGCTCGACCCGCGTCCTCGCAGGGTCGTCCATGCCCGGTTCGCCAGTGACACCGGCAGCGAGGGCGAGATGACCTTGACGCCGGCGCGGCGCATGTTCCGGGCATAGGCGTTGAAGGGGCCGACGGGGGTCTCGACGAACAGCAGCACCTCGACTCCGGCCAGCGCCAGCGCCATCACCTGCTGCGCCAACAGGTATTCCATGTCGCCGAAACCGGCGACGTTCCAGACGAAGAAGCACACCCGCTTCAACGGACGCGCCGCGCTCGCGGCCTGCTTCAGCGCCCAGCCCCGATCGATCCCTTCGGCGGAGCCCTGCCGCGCGGACCGCGTGCGCGCGGCCTCGTCGTACATGGACAGGGTCTGTTCCACCACGGACTCCTCGGACCACCCCCCGGTCTCGAAGGCGCGCCTCGCGCCCTCAGCCAGGCGCAACGCGAGCGCCGAATCCTGGATGATCCGGCGTAAGGCCGCAGCGAGCTCTCCAGCATCTCCGGGCTGCACCAACAAGCCGTTTATCTCGTGCTCGATGACCTCCGGAATCCCGCCGACGCGGGTGGCGACGACAGGCGTCGCCTGGGCCATGGCCTCAACTACCGTCAGCGGCAACCCCTCGGTCAGCGACGGGACAACGCCGATATCGGCCTCTTTCCAGAGCTCCGAAACCCGCGCCTGTTCGACCTGGCCGAGAAAGGTCACCGCGTGGTCCAGATTCAATCGCGCCCGAAGATCCAGCAAATCCTCGCGCTGCTCTCCCGAGCCGGCGATCTTCAATTGGAGCTCGATACCTTCATTGCGCAAACTGGCGACAGCATAGAGAAGCGTATCAAAGCCCTTATACCAAATCAGGCGTCCGACGGCCAGTATAGCGACTGGCTTCCCCA
>FTJO01372231.1_pt1 | contig 12919 bp, 8 predicted proteins | sample 1658761 | NCBI WGS metagenome assembly FTJO01 (sample SAMEA3914852, study PRJEB12502) | metagenome | biome: forest; material: soil | place: USA | collected 2011-06-22 | depth 0.3 m | reverse complement strand
CCTTGCGCAGGCCGGCCCTGACAGCGCCGGGCCGCAAGCAACTCGTCGGACTGCGGGCCGACGATCCGAATCGGGTGCTGGAGGAGGGGGCGCAGAGGTGGCCGATCGTTTGCCGAGAGTGTCAATTGCGCCCCCTCCTCCAGCACCCGATTCGGATCGTCGGCCCGCAGTCCGACGAGTTGCTTGCGGCCCGGCGCTGTCAGGGCCGGCCTGCGCAAGGAGCGCTTGCCGATGAAATCCGCCTTGTTCCTGCCGATTGTCCAACTCAGTCCGGCGTCCTCGGGCGTCACCGTCCCGTCAGTGTCCTGCCCAACGATGAGATAGCCCTTTTCCGCGCGCAGGACATGCATCGTTTCGGTTCCGTAGCACGTGATGCCGTACGACTTGCCCGCGGCGAACACCTGCTCCCACACGCGTTGGCCATAGTCGGCGGGAACGTTGATCTCGAAACCGATCTCGCCGGTGAAACTCACTCGAAACAGACGCATCGGGATTCCGCAGATCCGTCCTCCCACGACGCTCATGTGGGGTAGAGACTCGCTGGATGTATCGCATTCCGTGACGAGGCCTCGCAGCACCTCGCGCGCTGCCGGCCCTTGAAGCGCGATGACCGCCCACTGCTCCGTCGTGGACGTCAGCCAGACATTCAGCTCCGGCCACTCCGTCTGCAGATAGTCCTCCATCAACGCCAGGACCCGTGCGGCGCCGCCCGTAGTCGTCGTCACGTGGAAGCGCTGCTCGTCGATGCGCGCGATCACGCCATCGTCGAAGATGAAGCCATCGTCGCGCAGCAACAGTGCGTAGCGGCACCGACCCACGCCGAGTCGCGTCAGGTCGTTTACATAGATCCGGCTCAGGAATGTCGCCGCATCGGGGCCCACCACCTCGATCTTGCCAAGGGTCGAGGCATCGAACAGCCCACAGCCCGAGCGCACAGCCTGGCATTCTCTGCCGACGGCATCGTGCAGACTCTCGCCCGCTCTGCCAAAGAACAGAGCGCGCTTCCACTGGCCTACGTTCTCAAAAATCGCACCGTGTTGCGCGGCCCACGAGTGCATCGGCGTGGTGCGGACAGGATCGAACAGGTCCCGCCGCGAGAGTCCGGCGAGACTACCGAATGTCACCGGAGTGAATGGCATGCGGAACGTGGTCAATCCCACCGCCGGAATGGGTTGTCGCAGGGCTTTCGCGAGAATTCCCAGAGCGTTCAGATTCGAAGTCTTGCCCTGGTCAGTCGCCATGCCCGTGGTCGTGTAGCGCTTCACGTGCTCCACCGAGCGAAAACCTTCTCTCACCGCCAGATCGAGATCCTTGACGGTTACATCGTTCTGCCAATCGACGAACGCCGGAGCGGCGCGGACACCCTCGGGTTGCGGCAGAGCTCCGGCGAAACCTGCCGAGTGACGCGAGATCGGCACGCCGGCGCCGGAAGAATGGGGATGCGCGGAAGCCGAATCGCCCGCGGCGGCGGCCGCTCCTTCTCGCGATCCCTCCGCAACCGCATCCTCCAGTGAAAAGGTTCCGCGGCAGGCGCCGGCCGATCTGACACGCTCGGCAGCGGTACCCGGTACAAACGCGCCGACCGGTTCGCTCCACTCCAGAGTGCCGCGCGATTGTGAGAAAAGATGCACGCTTGGGGTGAATCCACCCGACATCAACACCGTGTCGCACGCGATGCGTACATCCGGATCGACGTTTCCGGTGTCGCTGACACGGCCGAGCTGGATCGCGTTCACTCGCAGCCTGCCACGGGTGCCCAGCACCGTGCTCGCCGGAAAGATCGGAATCCCCGCCTCGCGGGCGGCCTGGACCGGGGAACCGTCCGCTACGGCGCGGGTATCGGCAATCGCTGCTACGTCGACTCCGGCGCACAGCAGCTCGAGCGCCGCCTCGTACGCAGCGTCGCAACTGGCCACCACGACGGCCCGCCGGCCAACGAGCACGCCGAAACGATTCAGATAGGTGCGAGCGGCTCCCGCCAACATGACGCCCGGCCGATCATTGCCGGGAAATACCAGGGGACGTTCCAGTGCCCCCGTCGCCAACAGGACTTCCCGTGCCCTGACCTCCCACAGGCGCTCGCGAGGCCGCTCCGCATCCGGGTCGGGCAAATGATCGGTCAGACGCTCGTTGAGTCCGATGAGGTTGTGCGGGAAGTAGCCGAATGCGGTGGTGCGCGCGAGCACCGTCACGCGCGGGTTGGCGGACAGAGATTCCAGTGCGCGAGCGATCCAACCATGGGCCGGAATTCCCTCGACACGGGCCTCGCTGCAGCTCAGCAAGGATCCTCCGAGCTGCGGCTGCTCATCGCAGATCGTAACCCGGGCTCCTGCGGCGGACGCTGCCAGCGCGCCCGCGAGTCCAGCCGGCCCTGCGCCGACGACCAACACATCGCAATGGTGGTAGCGGTGCGAGTAGCGGTCCGGATCGGGACCGGAAGGTGCGCGACCGAGTCCCGCCGCGCTGCGCAGAAAGGGTTCGTACAACGCTTTCCAGGCGCTGCGCGGCCACATGAAAGTCTTGTAGTAGAACCCCGCCGGTGTCAGACGGGCCAGCCGCCCGCGCACTGCGCCCGCGTCGAAGCGCAAACTGGGCCAGCGGTTCTGGCTGCGCGCCTGCAGTCCGTCGTAGATTTCAACTTGCGTGGCCCGCAGGTTGGGTGTGTAGCGCGATGGTTCGCGGCCGACCGTGACCAGGGCATTAGGCTCCTCGGAACCGGCGCAAAGAATGCCCCGCGGCCGGCGATACTTGAATGACCGGCCGACGAGATGAACCCCATTGGCGAGCAATGCCGAGGCGAGCGTGTCGCCGCGCAGACCCTCATAGGGCTTGCCGTCGAACGTGAAGCGCACCGCGCGGGCTCGGTCCACACAACCGCCCGCTGAGGTACGAAACGGGCTCACGGGCGCCGCTCCCCAACCCTGTAGGTTGAGAAGAAATGGTCGCTCGTCGTGTCGCGCAGCGCATTGAAGAAGCGACCGCAGCCGTGCGTGTGTCGCCAGCGTTCGGCGTGAGCGCCTTTCGCGTTGCGGCGCATGTAGAGATAGTTGCTCCAGACTTCGTCCGTGACGGAATCCGGCTGTGCCGGCCTGGCAACATCGGCCTCCCCCGCATAGACAAATTCGAGCTCCGGGCACTCCCCGCAATAGGGACACGGGATCAGCAGCACAGGTGCATTCCTTCAGTGGGCGACGGCCGCGGCAGCGGCCTCGTCGATGAGATTCCCCTCGCGGAAGCGCTCGATGCTGAAAGGCTCGCACAGGGGATGGGGCTTATCGTGTGCGAGCGTCCAGGCGAAGACATGCGCCGAGCCCGGTGTCGCCTTGAATCCGCCGGTCCCCCATCCGCAGTTGACGAACAGTCCGGGAACCGGGGTGCGCGAAATGATCGGCGAGCGGTCGGGCGTGACGTCGACGATGCCTCCCCAGTTGCGCAGCATTCGCAGCCGGCGCAACGCAGGAAAGAGCTCGCAGACGGCATCCAGGGCATGGGCACTCACGTGCAAAGCCCCGCGCTGCGTGTAAGACGTGTACGCGTCAGTGCCTGCACCGATCACCAGTTCTCCCTTGTCGGACTGGCTGATGTAGGCATGCACGGTGTTGGACATGACGACGCAGGGAAGTACGGGCTTGACCGGCTCGGACACGAGCGCCTGGAGCGGATAGCTCTCCAGCGGCAACCGCACTCCCGCCATCTGCAGGATGACGCTGGTGTTGCCGGCCGCGGCCACCCCGATCCTGCGGCTGCGGATGAGTCCTCGACTCGTCGCTACCGATTCGACCGCTCCCAGCGAGTCCGTCTGGATCCCGGTGACCTCGCAATTTTCGATGATGTCGACCCCCAGCGCACTCGCCGCGCGCGCGTATCCCCAAGCGACGGCGTCGTGCCTCGCGGTTCCGCCCCTTCGTTGCAAAGCCGCCCCGAGTACCGGATATCTGATGTCCGGCTCGATGTTGAGCGCAGGACAGAATTCCTTCGCCGCGGAGGGACTGAGCCACTCATTGTCCACGCCGTTGCAACGGTTCGCGTGAACGTGGCGTTTGAAGACGCGAACGTCATCCAGCGTGTGGGCGAGCATCATCACTCCCCGCGGCGAGAACATGACGTTGTAGTTGAGCTGCTGTGACAGATCTTCCCAGAGCTTCAACGCGTGGTCGTACAAACGGGCGCTTTCGTCACGCAGGTAGTTGGATCGGATGATGGTCGTGTTGCGGCCCGTATTTCCGCCCCCGATCCAGCCCTTCTCCAGCACGGCCACGTTCGTGATGCCATGCTCGCGGGCGAGGTAAAACGCGGCGCCCAGCCCGTGCCCGCCACCGCCGACGATGACGACGTCGTACTCACTCTTCGGCGCCGCGGGCCGCCACTGCTGCGGCCAATGCCGGTGTCCCGAAAATGCCCCTTTGAAGAGCGACCAGGCTGAGTAACGCACGCGGGCCTCCTTAGGAGTAGTGGAGCAGAACCGCCGCGCGGCCATTTGCATCCAGCCGCCACTTGCTGTTATGAATGCGACACAGCCTCACCGGAACGTGCGCACATCCTTTGGCCCCCAGCCGCGACAATGACGCCAGAACGATGCGAGACCGGCGTGCAGCTCGACCGTCGCTGAGCGCGGGCATTCTGCTCACCCCGGGCTTCACGCTGCTGGCATTTTCCGGGTTCGTGGACGCCCTGCGACTGGCGGCGGATGAAGGGGACGGCAGTCGCCCGATACATTGTAGTTGGGAAGTTCTTTCCCGCGATCACAGACCGATACGCTCGAGCAGCGGCGTCTCGGTCGATCCCACCAGCGAGTTACGCGATCCGCGCGACCTCGACTACGTGGTCGTCGTTGGTGGGCTGTTGCGCGATCGGCCCAAGATGCCCGCGTACATCGAGGAGTATCTGCAACGCGCGGCGGCGTTTGGGATTCCCCTCATCGGGATCTGTACCGGCAGCTTCGTGTTGGCTCGCGCCGGCTTGATGAACGCGCGACGGTGTTGCGTAAGTTGGTTTCACCACCGCGACTTCGCGCAGGAATTCCCCGACATCCCGGTCGTTTCGGACCGGCTGTATCTGTTGGATCGTGATCGCATCACGTGCGCCGGCGGCACCGGCGCGATTCACCTCGCGAGCCATCTGATCGACCGTCATTGTGGAAACGGGCGCGCGCGCAAGGGACTGCGGATAATGATCGAGGACCATCAGCGTTACGCAACGACGCCGCAGCCACAACCCCCAACCGACCGGTTGCCCGCGACATCACATCCCACCGTGCGCCGAGCAATGTTGGTCCTGGAAAGGAGCATCACTCAACCTCCCTCGATCGCGCAGCTCGCGGCTCGGGCTCACACCTCGGTGCGCAACCTCGAGCGGCTGTTCGCGGCCGAGCTCGGAGCATCACCACGCGCGCTGCTGATGTCATTGCAAATCGATGCGGCGCACCGCCTGGTCACCGAGTCTGCCTTGCCCCTACGGCAGATCGCCGAGCTGTGCGGATTTCGCTATGCAGCTCACTTCTCGCGCCGGTTCCGGGAGGCGTTCGCGGAGACGCCCCGGGACGCGCGCAGGAGGTTTCAGGCCAGCCGCTCGATGGCTTCCGAGGCACGCTGAAGCACGGCCTCCAGCGACCCTTTCTCATAGAGCGCCACGCGCACCTGGTACACATCGCGCCCGAAGGTCTCAGGCTCGGGCAGGTAGTTCAGACAGCCATCCGTCGCGTTCAGAACAGCAACCGTGGTATCGGAGAACTTCGCACGCAATCCGATCTGAAAGCTGCAGTAGGGCTCCGCGGGTGTTGCAAGAATGAAAGCATTCCCGAGCCGCCATACCGTGAAGTAGAAGTCCGCCGTGGCGGCGTCTCCGACGATTGCGCGACGATCCATTGCACGCTCCAGCCGCTCGAGCTCGAAACGGCTCGGGCCGGCCGCCATTGCTCGCTCGATCTCCTTGCGGGTTGGCATGTCCCGGACAGACAAGCTCATTGAAATGCGCTCGCCGTGTATCTGCCGTGATACCTGCGGCTTGCTCCGCAGTCGCCATACGCCCAGCGCCGTCCCCGACTCTTCGATACCCGCATATTCGAGGTCGCAGCCCGGCGGGTACATCGAGTTGAGCGCCGCCAGCGCCGCGTGCCCGAGCTCTCTGCCATTCTGGTCCGCCGCCGAGACATCCGCTTCATAGCTGCGCCGCGGGGTCGTGTCTCCGGATGCGCCGTGAAAGAAGACGCAGATCCCGCCTGCTTCCCGTTCGACCTCTTCGCGCAAACTGCCGACGTAGTCCGGGGACAGCAATCGGTTGGCGCCGCCGAGAGAGACCGGATGACACGCGTAGTTCACGATAGTGGCCATGATCTTGCCGCCACTGTCCGAGATCCTGCCCACGAGAACCGTGTCATCCGCCGCCACGTCCGGGTTCAGGCCGCAGATGTCTCGTCCCGATGCCGGATCGACGGCATCGCGGTTGAAGGCCATTGCGCACTTTCCATAGGCCCACCCGAGGATAGCCGGGCGACATTGCGTGCGCGCTTCGGCGATGAGATCGCAGAACAGCGTTGGGAGCGAATCGAGATAGGGCGCGATCAGATGCCCGCCGGGCCGCTGCGCGTGCTTGCGCAGCAGGCCCGGTCCGCTGTGAGTGTGGGACGGATGGATCATGAGCTGGTGCGGCTGCAGGTTGAGCCTCGAGAGAATCGCCGCACGCAGTCTGACCGCCTCGTCCTGCCAGAAGATCATCACATCCAGGGTCACGAAGATGAGCTCCGTCTGCGCGCCCTCGTCCCGGAACACCAGGCAAGAGGCGTACAGCGGCCGGTGCACGCCGTCGGCCACATCGTGCAGCGAGCTTCCCCAATTGCGTGCATAGATGCCGGCGGGCGGCGTGGCATCGCGCCGCGCCACACCGATGAGTCCTTGGAATTCCGGATGACTCAGAGTGCGCTTCACATCGGGCATGACAGATCTCCGGGACTGATATCGGCGCGCAGGGTCCGCGAGCCCATGAAGTAGTGGAAAGCGGCCCACAGGCTGAATACAGGCGTGACGATCAGGAGCGCGAATCTCAGGGACTGCGCCCCGAAGTCGCGGACCAACGCGTCGCTGATCATACCGACCGCCAGCGGACCGACACCTCCGCTGATCACGTTGATGATCAGGATGAGCACCGCCGAGGCCACCGCCCGCATGCGTACCTCGACCAGGCTTTGGGTGATGGCGAATATCGGGGACACCTGCATGCCCCCGATCAGCAGCGGCACGGCCAGGCACGCCAGAGCCATCGTCGTGCCCTGCACGCCGAGCGACAGCATGAATAGCGGCGCCCCCAGCAGCATGACGATGCCCGGAACACGCAGGTACCAGCGCACGTCGAACCGCGCGAGTCCATCACACACCGCACCTCCGGCCAGCAATCCGACGATCTGGACAGGTCCGAATAGCAGCGCCAGCAAGATGCCAGTCTGCTTCACACTCAGGCCGTGTGAACGGACAAAGAATGACGGCATCCAGTTCACGTAGGCAACCGCCAGGGCGTTGTAGAACGCCGATCCCATCGCCGCGTGCCTGAACGTCCTGTTGGTAAGCAGGGCTGCCAGCCCCTGCCGCAGCGGCATCACAGGGGCATCCGAGAGCCCGTCGGCACCCCCGCGGCGAGGCTCGGTGAACAGCCTTTTGAGCAGAACGGAAAACACGAGTCCGCACAATCCTGTCACCAGCACAGCGTACCGCCAACCATAGCTCTGGGCGACCCATCCGCCGAGCACGAAACCGATGACGATGCCACCGGGCGACCCGGCAAGATACACAGCCATTGCCGTCGCGCGGCGGCGCGCCGGGTACAGATCAGCGATCACCGAGTAGGACGGAGGACTCGAACCGGCCTCTCCGATTCCCACCAGGACCCTGGCGAGGACCAGTTGCACGAAGTTCTGCACCAGAGCGCACGCGGCGGTCATCAGACTCCAGACAGACAGTGCGATCAGCAGAATCCTCTTGCGGCTGAACCGATCGGCGAGCCCCGCGATCGGCACTCCCAGTACGACATACAGCAATGTGAAGGCGATCCCCGTGAGAAAGCCCATCTGCGTGTCGCTGAGGCGGAACTCCCGGCCGATGTCTGGCAGCAGAATCGCGATCATGTAGCGGTCGGTGTAGTTGAAGAGCGAGACGATGAACAAAAGCGCTAGGGTGAAGTGGGCCATTGCCGCCCGCGGGGTCTCGGCCGCTACGCTCATTGCGGACCGGCGCTCAGCGTGGCCGACTCGATCGCAATTTCGCTCGCGTTTCCGGCTCCACGCTCACGCACCGCAAATCCGTTTCCTGTCTGCCGCACCGCACCCACACCAGCGTAATCTTTCGGAATCCGCAACAGGAAGCAGGTAAAGGACTTGGTGAGAGTCTCGCCGGCATCCAGATACACGAACAACGGGCGACCCAGGATCTGGCCCTTGCGCACCAACTCCCCCTGCGGCCAATCCAGCCCCGTCGTGCCGAACTCGAGCCCGCGAGCCAACGGCTTGCCATGGTCGGCGCGGCGCCAGGCGATGAACCACGGATAATCCGAAGTTCTCCACAGATACCCGATCAGCAGTTCCTGCGAGGGGTTCGATGCCGTCGTCCAGCCCAGACTCTCGTCGATGACGTAGGCGACAACGTTAGGATCCTGATTTGCCTTCAGGTAGCGCATGTTCACGCACTGGCCGTCGCCATCGAGCGCTTGAGGCCACCAGGTCGTCCGCCGTTCGGGATCGGGCTTTGTGTTGGCGAGCACGAAGCCCTCTCCAGCGTTGGCGTCCACGACCGTGTTCTCGTCCAGGAAAGGTGGGCCGATGCTTGGGTGCTGAACCATGTTCAGCACACTGCCCAGTCGATTGAGGTTCGTGACCGATTCGGTCACGGTGAAGACCGCCTCTTTGCAGTCGAGATGAATCCGACGCGAGACGGTGAGGTTGGCCATTGGGAGGTCTGCTCGCACGTGGGCACAGACACCGTCGATCGCCGAGCGCGGCTCATCGATGAGCCGCCATTCCACGAGGCCTGCTTCGCCGTGGTACGGCATTCCCTGCCTTGCCTCCGCCTCCGACGGCCAGCCCCAACGATCGAGACACAGAAAGTGGCTCATCTGCCTGGGTTGACTCGGGTCGCCGCTGTTGTTCCACACCAGCGGATTGAGCTTGCGATCCTGGAACTGAAATTCCACGAAGGAGCCGCCCAACAGATCCACTGTCAATCGCGCGGCCGGATTTTCCAGTGTCAACGAGGGACGGCCGTTCAGCAGCCGGAGCATGACCGGACTGTAACGTTATATATAATCGAGTTCAAGCCGCCCGGCGTGCGCTTCGAGCGCGCAATGTTGTTGTCTGCGGGCTCGTGCCTGTGATACCGTTGTAACGTTACAAGAAAAGAGTGCCTACGTGGCTACCGGAACCTCGAAGCCAATCGCGGCCTTGCTCGCCCGCAATGGCACGTACATCCCGGGCGGCATCAGCTCTGCGAACCGGGTCATCGATCCGCCCATCGCCTTCGTGCGCGGCGAGGGCGCGTACATCTGGGATATCGATGGCAAGCGCTACGTGGATTATCATGCCGCGTTCGCGCCCCATCTCCTGGGACACAATTTCGCCCCGGTCAATCAGGCGGCCATCGATATTCTCGGCAGCCATGACAGCCTGTTCGGCGCGGGCCCCTCCCCGCTCGAGGGGCGCCTTGCCGAATTGATCTGCCGCCACGTGCAGGCGGTGGAGAAGGTGTCGCTGCTCAACACCGGCAGCGAGGCGACCTCACTGGCCATTCGCATGAGCCGCGCGATCACGGGCCGGAATCATTTCATCGTGATGCAGGGGGGATACAACGGCAATCACGACGAGCTGGCGTGCAATGTCTTCAACTCCCTGGAAGAGGTCGGGCCACGCCTATCGCCCGGCGAGTACCCGCTGCGCCCGCTCGGCGCAGGCACGACCCTCGAGCTGACGCGGTTCGTTCACGTCGTGAATTTCAACGATCTGGAGTCTGTTCGTTACGTCTGCGAACGCTATCCGATTGCCGCGCTCATTACCGAGCCCGTGCTGCAGAACATCGGCGTAGTCCGGCCACGGCCCGGGTACCTCCAGGGGCTGCGTTCGCTGGCGGACGAGTTCGGCTTCGTACTGATCTTCGATGAGGTCAAGACCGGTTTCCGTCACGCGCTGGGCGGCTACAGCTCCGTGGCCGGCGTGAAGCCGGACCTCGCCGTTTACGGCAAGGCGATAGCGAACGGCTTTCCGCTTGCGCTCGTCGGTGGCAAGCGCGAGATCATGGATTGTCTGCAGCATCGGGACCCGGCTCGCCGCCCCTTCGTCGCGGGCACGTACAACGGCCATCCAGTGGCGGTCGCGGCCGCGATTCGCACGGTAGAGTATCTAGCCGAGCACGAGAACACGATCTACCCGCATCTGGAGCACCTTGGCGCCCGGCTGCAGGCAGGCATGGAGAAGTGCTTTGCGCGGCATGGTATCGAGGCCGCGGTGACGCGTCAGGGCTCTGCGCTCTCGTTCTATTTCATGTCGCATCCACCACAAGACATGCACGACATCGCCGCCAATCACGATTTTGTTCGCGATCTCGCGCTGCGCCGCGCGCTCATTGAGCGCGGCGTGTTCCTGATACCGATCGCGACAAAACAGTGCTCGCTGTCCGCGGCCCACACGGTCGCGGACATCGACTTCACACTGGAGCAGCTGGACGATTCGCTCTCCGCTGTAGCGCTGCCAACAAGGGGTCAACGATGAGAAAAATAGAATCTCTGTGCCACGCAATCAGTCTCGCCGCTGTCCTTGCGCTGGCCGTCACCTTGGCCGCTCCGCAGGCCAGGGCCGCGGACTCCGAGGCGGTCTTCCAACCGTGGGTCAAGCGCGGTGTGGTGATTGCGCCAGGCTTCGCCGGTCCCCGTTCGACACAAAGGATGTCCGCGCCATCCGTCGTCAAGTTGAAGGACGGCCGTCTGCGCATGTACTTCTGGACGATGGGCCATCCGACGGCGGATGTCGCGCCGGGCACCGAGCCCTTCCACTATATTTTTGCAGCGGAAGCCTCACCGGCCAACCCGTTCAGCTGGCAGCTCGTCAAGCCGGAGCCGATGCTCAGCCCAGCCACTTCCGGCAACATCCGTGATCGTGGGCCATCCTTTCCGTGGGTGGTACCACGGGACGACGCACCCTGGCTCATGTACTACGGCGCATGGGGCACCTGGGCGCCGCCGAAAGACCTGTCCAATCGCACCGGTCTGGCCATCAGCAAGGATCAGGGCATCACCTGGGAAGTGCTGAAGGAAACCGTGCTCCCACTCGGAAAGCCCGGCAGCTACGATGCCGGCCTTACGGGCTCCGTTGACGTGATGAGAACGGGCCGTGACAGCTACATGATGTGGTACACCGCAGGTGAGCGGTATCAGATGGTGGGCGATGTCTACCGCGGCATCGTGCACATCGGCATGGCGCGGTCAAAGGATGGCATCGAGTGGACGAAATTTCCGGAGCCTGCGATGCGCGCCCGGCTCGATGCCGTGAAAGAGTTCGAAGCGGTCGTATCCAAGCCGAGTGTGCTGCTGATCAATGGCGTGTATCACATGTGGTTCAGCATATTCGACATGCAGAGCAAGGGATATCGGCTCGGCTATGCGCGCAGCCCTGACGGTGTGAAGTGGACCAGGTACTACGAGCAGATCCTGCCACTCACTCCGGACGGCTTCGATTCCTCGAACCAGTCTTACCCCTACGTGGTCGACATGGGTAAGCAGTTGTGGATGTTCTATACGGGCAACTCTTTCGGTTCTACCGGTATCGGCCTTGCCACGCTCGACAAGGACAAGCTCCGCCCCTGAAGGCGCTCGGGTACACATTGATGCGCGCGTTCGTCTCAGCATCCCTGGCTGTCCTGATGCTCGCTGTCGCGAGCCGCGTGGCGTCGGGGGGCGTGGTGACATTCGCGGCGGCCTCCCCGCCGCTAAACGATGTCGTGCTCGAGAATCACGTGCCGGTCAGGATGCGCGATGGCGTGACGCTGTACGCCGATGTCTACCGACCTGTCGGCCCAGGACCGTTTCCGGTGATCGTCGGCCGTACGCCCTACAGCATCGAGCGCTATGCGACGCCGGTGTATCAGTATCCGAATTCATACGAGGCGCCGTTATTCTTCGCCCGGCGCGGCTACGTTTTTGTTTATCAGGATATCCGCGGCCGCGACGAGTCGGAAGGTCGTTGGGAGCCGTTCCGCAACGATATCGCAGATGGTTATGACACCATCGAATGGGCTGCGAGCCAGCCCTGGTCCAACGGCAAGGTAGCGATGCACGGCGTGTCCTACGAGGGCACGGTTCAATGGCGCGCGGCCATGTCAGTGCCACCGCACCTCGTCACCATTGTTCCCAGCGTGGCCTCGACCAGCCTGTACAACGATTGGATCACCTCGAACGGTGCCTGGCGCCTCGGCTTCAATCTCGAGTGGGGTGCGATCCGTATGGAATCGCGCTCTGTCCAGAACAGCGGCGTGTATCTCCAGCCCGACTCCCCTCCTAGCCTGCGCCTCGCGGACATCGAGCGGCACCTGCCGCTCGCCGACATCCAGGCGCGCGCCGGGCGCAATGCCGCGTTCTTCCAGGACTGGCTGGCGCACCCGGACTTTGACGATTACTGGAAGGCGATCGATGCGGAGGAGGCGTTCGATCGCATTCCCATTCCCGTCCTGAATTTCGGCGGTTGGTTCGACATCTTCCGCCAGGGCACGCTGCACGGGTACGAGGGATTGCGCACCCGCGGCAAGACCGAGCTCGCACGCCACGGAACTCAGCTCGTGATGGGTCCGTGGGGCCACTGGCCATCGCGCCAAGTCGGCGAGCTGGATTTCGGTCCGACCGCGTTCGTGGATCAGAACGCGCTGGCGCTCGAGTGGTTCGACTACTGGCTGAAGGG
>FTJO01005349.1_pt4 | contig 13001 bp, 10 predicted proteins | sample 1658761 | NCBI WGS metagenome assembly FTJO01 (sample SAMEA3914852, study PRJEB12502) | metagenome | biome: forest; material: soil | place: USA | collected 2011-06-22 | depth 0.3 m | reverse complement strand
TTCTCGCCGCCGCCCTTCGAGCTGGTCGGCAGCCAGTCGCTGGACAAGTTCCTCAACACGACCGCGGCGCCCGAGGTGACCGCGGGTGACGTGGTGCAGGCCGAGCGTTCCAACTACTACGATTTTGGAATCCAGCAACAGATCACGCGCGAGCTGAGCGTCGGCGTCGACAGCTACTACAAGCAAGCCTCGGACTTGATCGACGAGGGGCAGTTCGGCGCTCCGATCATTCTGACGCCCTTCAATTACCGGTACGGCCAGGTTTACGGCGTGGAATTCACCGGCAGCTACACCGCGGGGCACTTCCAGTCCTACGCCAACGTGGCCCTGCAGCGCGCGATCGGCAAGGACATCGTGACGGGGCAGTTCAACTTCGGCGCCGACGATCTGGCTTACATCGCCGACCACTACATCCACTTGGACCATGAGCAGCAACTGACTGCGTCAGGCGGAGCGGCGTACGAGTGGCGCGGAACGCGCATCAGCGGCGACCTGCTCGTCGGCTCCGGTCTGCGCGCGGACCTGCTGCTACCGGATGGGACCTCAGTTCCCAACGGCGGCCACCTGCCTTACTACTATCAGGTCAACGCTGGCGTGAGCCACGACTTCGGGCGCCAGGGCATCAAGGGCCTGACGGCCCGATTCGACATCATCAACGTCATGGACAAGGTGTACCCGATCCGGAATGGCACTGGCGTGGGCGTCGGCGCTTCGCAATTCGGCCCGCGTCGCGGGTTCTTCGCGGGGCTGACGCAGATGTTCTGAGCCTGCGGCGCGGGCCACGGCGCTACGCGTCGAGGGCCCGCCTGCATTAAGTCAAACGTGTCCCCGCCGCCTGGCAAGGTGATGTTGTGCGCCTCGACTGGACGTATCAAATGCGAATCATTATCATTTGCATTAGCTACATCAATACGCGGGTCTCGACATGGGCGCTGCCAATCAGAGCAATGAGTTAGCGACTTCCCCAGCGACGCGCGGCCTGCGCCCAGGCATCGGAGCAATGGGGGTTTGCGTGACTTCCGTGCTCGGACTGACCACAGCGCACGCAGACAGCGCGACCGCGGACTCCACGTCTACCGACGGCAGCTCCAGCAAGAGTCTGCAGGAAGTGACGATCACCGGAGTGCGCTCGCTGCTCCACGAGAAGCTCGCGGATGATCCTCAGGACACTCCCCAGTCGCTGACGCTCGTCAGCGAACGGCTGATGCAGGCACAGGCGGCCACTCGTCTGGAGGACGCTCTGAAGAACGTGCCGGGCATCACGCTCAATGCCGGCGAAGGGGCGGCTCGCGGTGACACCGTCAACCTGCGCGGCTTCTCGGCCTTCAACGACTTCTTCCTGGACGGAGTCCGCGATGCGGCGATCTATACGCGCGACAGTTTCAATCTGCAGGCCGTCGAGGTGGTCAAAGGCCCCTCCGCGGTGCTGTTCGGTCGGGGCTCCACCGGCGGAGCGATCAATCAGGTCACCAAGGCCCCGATGCTGACGCCGCTGCAGTCGGTCACCGCGAATCTGGGCACCAACGATCTCTATCGGGCGACCACGGATTTGAACGTGCCGGTGGGTGCGGCCACGGCATTCCGTCTCAACGGGATGGCGGAGTCCTCCCAGGCCGCCGAGCGCGACGAAGTCAGGAATCGCCGCTGGGGAGTGGCTCCTTCACTGGCCTTCGGGCTCGGCGAGGACGACACGCTCGTTCTCGCCTACCTGCATCAGCAGGAGCACAACGTCCCGGATCCCGGAATTCCCTTCGTCAACGGCCGCCCGGCGCCAGTGCCGCGAGATGCGTATTTCGGTCTGGCATCCGATCGCGTCGCCACTCGCGACGACATCGGCACCGCGCGCTGCAAGCATGACTTCAGCTCGACGCTGTCGATAGCCGACACGGTGCGTTACGCGCACTACGAATTCAGCTACATCGACAACCTGCCGAACTTCGGCAGGAATCCGCCGACTGCCGGCACCCCGTTGAGCAGCATCCTGGTCGGCCGCGACGCCCCGGCGAGCGCCGGCACGCAGAGCAACCTCACGAATCAGATCGATGTCACCGCCGAGATCGCGACGGGTCCGGTCACCCACCGCGTGGTGACGGGCGTCGAGGTCGCTCGCCAGACTTTCAACCTCAACCGCTACACCAATCCCTTCAACTCCAACAACACCTGGGTCCCGCTCACCCCGCTGCTCGATCCGGACCCCAACGAGATCGAACCCCCGCAGCCGATCTCGCAGAACCAGAACACCGTGGCGCGCTCATCGGCGCTTTACGTTACCGACACGATGGCCCTGTCGCGCTATGTGGATCTGGCCGCCGGCGCGCGCTACGACCGTTTCTCCGCTGACTATCTACAGACGGCCCTCGCGACGGGAGCGCGGCTCGCGCTCAATCACGTCGACCGTCTCGGCAGCCCGCGTGCGGCGCTGATCGTAAAGCCCACGCCGATGCAGAGCTACTATGTGTCGTTCGGCACTTCGTTCGACCCTTCCGCCGAAGCGCTCTCGCTCACCACCAAAACGGCCAATCTCGGCCCGGTGAAAGCGCATACGTACGAGGCAGGCGCCAAGCTCGGTGTGCTGGACGGCAACGTCTCTTTGACCGGTGCCGTATTCCGCACCGAGGTGGACAACGCCCAGACCAACGATCCGGAAAACCCGACCGTCACGGTACTCAACGGTGATCAGCGGGTCGACGGACTGGAGCTGTCGGTCTCGGGATACCTCACGCAGAAATGGGAGCTGTTCGGCGGCTACACCCACCTGGACCCGAAGACGCTCTCCTCGGGAACTCCGGGACTGGTCGGCAAGGAGATGCCCAACGTCGCGCGCAATGCGCTCAACCTGTGGAGCGAGTACGAGTTCAGCGACGCCCTCGAGATCGGGGCCGGCGGCAACTGGCTCGGAGCCCGCTTCGCCGACAGCGCCGAGACTGCCCGCATTCCCGGCTACGTGGTGTGGAACGCCATGGTCTCGTACAAGGTGACTGCGGATGTCCAGGTGCAGCTGAATGGGTTGAATCTCTTCAATCGACTGTACTTCGACGCTCCCTACTACACCAGCGTGTCAGAAAACCACGTCATCATGGGTCCCGGGCGCAGCGTCTCGCTCAACTTGCGCATGAAGTTCTGACCCATGCTCGTACGGATCCCCGCGCTGCTCTCCGCGGAACAGCTGGCCGAGCTCAGACAGCGTCTGGAGGGCGCTGCCTGGTCCGACGGGCGCGCGACCGCGGGGTGGCAATCTTCTCGGGTCAAGAGCAATCGGCAGCTCCCCCAGAGCGAGCCGCTGGGCATGGAGGCGGGCGACAGTATTGTGCGTGCTCTGGAACGCAACCCGTTGTTTGTCAGCGCGACTCTGCCGCGTCATGTGTATCCGCCGATGTTCAACCGCTACGAGGTGGGGATGTCCTTTGGAGCTCACGTCGACAACGCGGTCCGGCCCATTCCCGGTACACGCCACCGACTACGCACCGACATTTCAGCCACTCTGTTTCTCAACCCTCCGCAGGACTATGACGGAGGGGAGCTGGCGATCGAGGACACCTACGGGGTGCACAGAGTCAAGCTCGACGCCGGAGACATGGTCGTGTACTCCGCGAGCAGCGTTCACCGCGTCGAGCCCGTGACGCGTGGAGCGCGTACCGCCGCGTTCCTGTGGATTCAGAGCATGGTGCGCGACGATGGCGCCCGCGCGCTTCTATTCGAGCTCGACACGGCCATCCGTGATCTGACTGAGAAGCACACTGACCCCGATTCGCTCGTGCGCCTGACGTCGTGCTATCACAACCTCGTACGCCGCTGGGCCGAGATCTAGCCGCGCATGATGTTGACTCCAGCGCAATTCGCTCGAGCAGCGGCCCAAGAAGAGGCGCAGCAGCGCCTGGCTGCTCTGCGCCGCATGAGCTACGCGGAACTGCACAGGTTGCTTGGCGACCCCAAACAGGCGGCCGTATGGATTCGCAGCGCTGCCGAGCAAGGCACGCTGCCCGCCGCACAGTTGCGACTGGGTCGGATGCTGCTCGAGGGCATCGGTGTTCCAAAGGACGCGGCCGAGGCATTTACGTGGTTCGAGCGTGCCGCTGCCCGAGGTGACGCGGAGGCGCACAACATGGTTGGGCGTTGCCTGGAGAACGGCTGGGGCGTATTGCAGGACCTCGCGCAAGCCGCCGAGCACTATCGCCTGTCAGCAGAGGCGGGCCACGATTGGGGCGAGTACAACTTCGGAAACCTGCTGTTTGACGGACGCGGCATCGCCCAGGACCCAGCGCAAGCGTTGCGGTGGTATCTCAAAGCCGCCGAACAGGGCCACGGGCGCGCGATGAATCTTGCGGGCCGATGCCTGGAGGAAGGCTGGGGATGCGAGCGTTCGCGGGTCGAAGCCGCCTACTGGTACGCCCGGTCCGCCGAGACGGGGTACTTCCGCGGCCAGTTCAATCACGCGCTCACGCTGCTTGATCAGGGAGATGCGGCGCAGGCCGTCGTGTGGCTCGCGAAAGCCATCGAGTCGGGCGATGAGAGCCTCCGCGGCGCGGTCGTGGGGCTGTTGGCCCGCGCGACCGATCCGAAGCTGATCGACTTGCGTAAGCGAGTGGCGGCGCATTCTCCGAGGAATCGCGCTAAGGACTGACTCCCGCTCCCGCTATGGCACGCTCCAGCAATGATCAACGAGCGGCCGTGGTCAGCGTCGCGATAGCGGCGGCGATCCTGTCACTCAGCAGCCCGAGCGCCCGGCTCATCGACTCGGGCACGGTATCCGGACCGGAACAGGCGCCTGAAGGCACTTGGGTCTCCTCGGTGACCTGTTTGGCTGGTGAGGTTTGGCCTTTGCCCTGCGCGGGCTGAGGAGGTGTCAGAACCCACGTCGCGCGCAGTGTCACCGCGCACGTCGAGTCCGCGTAGAACTCCTGAATGTCCACGGACACCGTCTGCAAGCGTTCACCGCCCGCGAGCCCGTTCGGATCCGCAACGGCATTGGCAGGCAAGCGCGCTGCCAGATCCGCTGTCAGCACGCGTCGAACCATCTCGTCCAGCGGAGCAGCCCACCGGTTCTGATCGTCGATATTCAGCCGCGTCGCATCGATTCGCTTCACGATCTGTATCCGGTCCAACTCTCCGGGCACGGTTACGCGGCTCAACCGGATACGCACGCTATCCGCCGGCGCCGTCGGCTGCGATTCGGGAGCAATCGGCGTCAGCGTATAGAAGCGCATGGGTGGACTCGATGCGCACCCACCTGCGAGCGCGGCCGTCAGCACCGCCGCCATGCCAGAGCACAATCGGGTGCGGAGCGAGCTGCGCCGACCTGGCGATACACTCGTGCCCGGCCGCTTCATTGGTCCCCTCCCCTGCGTCCCCGCAACAGCGCCTCCGGATGCCGATCGAGATAGTCGGCAAGCCCGCGGACGGAGCGCGCCGCGTCCGTCAACTCGCGGACGAGGCGCGGCAGGTCGGTACCCGCGGGCGCAGTGCTGCCGATCAGGCTCTGCACCGTGGTGAGCGTACTCTGGGCCGAGTCTGCCGTGTCACGCAGGCTCTTCAGGAGCAACTGAATATCCGGTGCAGCCTCCTGAGTGACTTTGTCGAGCCGCGAGAGAGTGTCATCGAGTGACTTCAAGGCGTGGCCGAGCTCCGGGCCTGCCGTAGCGCGATCGACGTTGCGCAACACGTCGTGCAGATCCTCCAGCACCTGAGTGAAGTCGCCTGAGGCGCCCGCCGGTACCTTCACGTAGTCTCCGACGTGCTCCACTGCCGCGTGCCGCTCGGCCTTGCCCATCTCCAGCCCAATGACCTTCAGCCCAGTGAGGAAACTGACGGAGCTGATCTGAGCCTCCAGACCGTGAGTGAGCAGGGTTTCGACCCGAGCGCGCGCGGTCTCCAGCTGATCGGCACCCTTAGGTCCTGGCATGTCCAGGATCTCCACCCGCTTGGGATCGATAGAGAAGATCACGCGCGTCACCAGAGTGTGGCGCCGCTCGTCGTAGCGCAGGCGCGCCTCCTGCACCTCACCCACTTCGTTGCCCTCGAGCTCGACCGCCGTACCGGCGCCGAGGCCGCGCTGGTTGCCCTGAAACTCTGTGAGGAAATAGAGCTCATCGCCGAGGGGAGCGCGGACCGCGGCTCGGCGGTTGTCGTACAGACGGAATCCCGCGTTGGCGGTGCTCGGGGCCTGCTTCAGGACCTCCTCTGGAGTGTCGAAGGCAATGCCTCCGGCCAGCAGCTGCTGCCAGGAGTCAGCGCGAAAGCGGATGCCTTGCGTCCCGATGGTCAGGTCGACTCCACCCGCATTCCAGAAACGCGTCTCGGGATGCACCAGACTATCGTAGGGAGCACGTACGAACGCCGTCACTCTCACAGCCTGCTTGTCGGGCGTGAGGGCGTACGCTTCGACTTCACCCACCGACAGCCCGCGATAGGAGATCGGCGAGCCTCGAGTCAGCGAGCCCAGATCGCCCGCCTCCAGCACGAAGGTGCGCCCGGGCGTATCGGGAGCCAGCGCCGGCGGCTCGTCCAGACCGATGAAATGGCGCTGCGGCTGGCCACCCTTGCCACCCTGGCCACCCTGGCCGGGGTACATCTCGATGTAGGAGCCCGAGACGAGCGTCTCGAGGCCGGAGATTCCGCCAAACCCCACGCGCGGGGCGATGACGGCAAAGCGCGTTCGGTCGGTCAGGTAGGCCTTCGCGTCATTTCTCATGCGGGCGTGCACGATGACCCGCGACATGTCGGGTGTCAGCTCCAGCGATTCGACGGTACCCAGATCGACGTTGCGATGCTGGACCCGCGTCTGACCGGGCTGCAGACCATCCGCGACCTTGAACGAGATCGTGATCTCGGGCCCTCGCTCGACGAGCGCGCGCCAGGCGAGCCAGAGCACGACGGCCGCCGCGCCAATCGGCACAGCCCAGACCCAGGAGAACCAGCCGCGCCCGCGCTGCTGAGCGCGAGGCTCTTCCGCCGCCGCGGGATCCGGCGGCGCATCGGGTTCGCGCGCCGGAGGATCAGCCATGTGCCCGCCTTTCGCTCGCGTCCCACATCAAGCGGCAGTCGAAGGCCTCGGTGGCGATCATGGTGATGAGCACGACCGCCGCGAAGGCGATCAGACCCTCTCCCGCATGCACCGATGTCAGCGTTCCAAACTGCAGGATAGCGACCAGCACGGCCACCATGAAGACGTCGATGTTGGACCAACGCCCGACCAGATCGATCATGCGATAGAAGCGCGTCCGTCCGAGCAGCGCCGCACGGGAGCCACGGCGGGTGGCCAGCAGCATCCAGGTGAGGCCGAACAGCTTCAGCATCGGGAGCACGATGCTTGCCGCGAAGACGATGACGGCCAGCGGCCACAGATCGTTATGAATCAGCTCTATCACGCCGCTCAGAATCGTGTTCTCGTCTTCACGCCCAAACCGCACGATCGAGAGTACGGGCAGCACGTTCGCGGGGATGTACAGCACGTAGGCGGCGGCGACCAGCGCAGCGGTTCGGCGGATGGAATCCGGCTTGCGCGCATGCAACCGGGCCCCACAGCGCGGGCAGTGCCGATGGCGTTCGGAAATCAGATCGCACACGGTGCAGGCGATGCCCGTCGATGCGGACGCGGAGCCGGTATCGTGGGGCTCCAGTGCCTGCCAGACGGTGCGCTCGTCCAGCTGCGTCAACGCGAGCAGCAGCGCCAAAGTGGCGGCAATGAGCAGCCATCCGCCCAGTCCCACCTCGACGTCCGCAACGACTTTGAGACGGCTGTAGGCGACGAAACACCCGATCAGAAAGACCTCGAGCATCACCCAGGGGCGCAACCGCTTGACCCATCGAAAGGCGGGTCCGATCCCGGCCGGTTGGCCGAAGTGGAGCTTGCCGAGCACCCAGACCAGCAGCCCCAGGTACGCGGCCGGCAGCCCGATGGCGAACGCGGCGACCAGGACGCCGAGGGATTCGAAGCCGTCGCTCCAGATCCCGGCGACCGCCGACGGCACCCAGCTGGTCCGCACGGCGCCAAAGGTCGATACCCTCATCAGAGGGGCCCCGAGCGCGGGCAGCAGCAGCAGCAGCGCCGCGATGCTCCAGGACAAGGGCGCATCCACGCGCCCCGTGGCTGCCCCGGCCAGGGTGCACCCGCAACGGCTGCACGCGGTCACGCAGAGTCGCCTCGGCGGCGGCATGATCTGCATCAGGCCACAGTCGGGGCAGGCCACTCTTTCGGGCCCGACGGACGAGGGAGACCGGTTCAAATCGCGCCTGCTGACTTCTTCGGGGCCATTGGCGAGCAGTATAAAACGCAGACCGACCTGGCGGGTTCCAGCTGGAGCGCTGCGGCGGCACGAGCGTTGCGTCCACGAAGCGGAGGCTACAGATGACCTACCAGCTCTACTACTGGCCCAGCATCCCCGGCAGAGGCGAGTTCGTGAGGCTCGCCCTCGAGCAGGTGGCAGCGCCGTATGTCGACGTCGCCCGCACACCCGGGGGAATGGCAGCGATGACGAGCATCCTGAATGGCCAGCGCGGGGATCGCGTGCGGCGCGAGCACCTGCCGTTTGCGCCCCCGTTTCTGCAAGCAGGGCGCCGCCTGATCGGCCAGACGGCCAATATTCTCCTGTTCCTCGGTGCCCGCCACCCTCTGGCTCCGGCAACGGAGGATGGCCGGCTGTGGACTCATCAGTTGCAGCTCACGATCGCCGATTTCGTCGCCGAGGCTCACGACACGCATCACCCCATAGCCTCGGGCCTGTACTACGAGGACCAGAAGCCGGCCGCACGACGACGGGCGGCCGACTTTCTGCAGAACCGGCTGCCGAAGTTCTTCAGCTACTTCGAGCGCATCCTGACACTCAACCCAAGCGGCAGCCGGTTTCTCGTCGGCGCACGACCGACGTACGCGGACCTCTCACTGTTCCAGGTGGTTGCGGGCGTGCGCTATGCATTCCCGCGCGCAGCAGCCAAGGCGCAGCGCCGACATCGACGCGTCACGGCACTGCATACGCGGATTGCCGATCTGCCGCGCATCGCCGCCTACCTCGGATCGAGTCGGAGGAAGGACTTCAACGAGGACGGCATCTTCCGGCATTACCCCGAGCTGGAGGCGACGTCGCGAAGATAGGCGCGAGGGCGAACCGTCCGCGCCCTCGAACGTTACCCACCTATGACACGCGCCAGCAACGTTGCGATCCTGAGATGGGCCGGCATCGTGATTCTCGGCTGCGGGGTGCTGGTCATCGGGCTGTGCGCGCTCGTCGACTGGAAAGCTGACGAGCTGCGAGGTCCGATTGCGCGGGCAGCCTCGGCACATCTGCATACCCGAGTACGGATCGAAGACCACCTCGAGCTGCATCTGTTGTCTTTCCACCCGCACGCGGTCGTCAACGGCATCGTCGTCGAGAACCCCTCCTGGGTCGGGCGCGGCGAGCTGGCACGCATCGGAACGCTCAAAGTTCAGCTGGAACCGACCGCACTGCTTCGAGGCGCGATCGTGCTCCCGGTGCTCGAAGCTGCGGATGCCCACATCAACCTGATGCGGGACGACGCCGACCATGCCAACTGGCGGCTCGGCAACCCCAGAGGAGAGAGCCAGAACTCGCGACCCGCACAACTACCCCTCATCCGCGCCTTCAGCCTGCACCACGCGCGCTTGAACTACGAGGACGCGATGCGCGAGCTGAAGCTCACCAGCACCGTGACCGCGGACGAAAGCAAGGCCGGTCACGGACCTCAGTGGGCTCGCCTGCGAGGCAACGGCATCGCCAACGGCCAGCCGTTCATGCTGTCGGTCATTGGACAGCCTCTGCTGGATGTTCGGCCGAATCGACCCTACACGCTCACTTTCGCGATCCGGGCCGCCAACACCCGCGTGGACGGCAGGCTCTCTCTGGCGAAGGCGTTCGATCTGGCCCCCCTGCAACTCGAGTTCGCAACGACGGGAGAGGATCTGGCGGACCTCTATCACCTCACACGCCTGGCGCTTCCCAACACGGCGCCCTACCACCTGACGGGCCGGCTGCATCGGAACGGGACCCGGGTGGACCTCACCGATCTCAACGGCACCGTGGGATCGAGCGACCTGCACGGCACGATCACCGTCGAGACAGCCAACAAACGCTCGATGATGACGGCCGACCTGCACTCCGATTCCTTGAACCTCGGCGATATCGGGCCCGCGTTCGGCACGCGAGTCGCGAAGAAGTCCGGCCCGGCGCCTGCGACCAAGGACGCCGAGCACGTGTTTCCTGATGCCAAGCTCGATCCGAAGCGCATTCGGAGCATGGACGCGGATGTGAGATACCGTGCGAACAGCGTGCAGGCGCGGAAGATCCCGTTCCAACGGCTCGCCTTTCGCCTGCGGCTCAACGAGGGCGTGATGAACGTGGACCCGATCTCTTTCGTGTTGGCACAAGGGCGGGTGGCCGGCAACGTGCGGATGGACGCCCGCCGGGACGTGCCGGAGGTTGCCCTGGATGCGCGACTGTCAGATGTAAAGCTCTCGCAGTTCCATGGCAAAGCCAGCTCGCCAGCGCTCGAAGGCACGCTGATCGGTCGTGCACTGTTACACGGCCGTGGATCATCACCGCACGCCGTGGTAGCGACAGCCGACGGCACAGTGGTTGCCGTCGTCCCCCGCGGCAAGGTGCGTTCCGCATTCGCTGAACTGACAGGGGTCAACGTCGCCAACGGGCTGGGACTCCTGCTCAGCAAGAATGAGCAGCAGGAGACTCTGCGCTGCGGTGTCGCTCAATTCCAGGCGTTGAAGGGAACGCTCGTGGCGAAGAGCCTCGTGTTCGATACCCAGAACGTCTTGATCACGGGCAAGGGTGAGATCGACCTCGGCAGCGAGAAGTTCGACCTGGACATGAGCGGCCAGCCGAAGAGATTTCGCGTGATGCGCGTGCGCGCGCCGATCGCCGTGCGCGGCACGCTGTTGCACCCCTCGATCGGACTGAAGACCGGCAACACGGTGGGTCAGGGCGCGGCGGCCGTTGGGCTCGGCGCGCTGATGGGTCCACTGGCCGCCGTGCTGGCTTTCATCGACCCGGGTCTCGCCAAGGATGCCGATTGCAGCGCCCTCATCAACGAGGCGCACCAGCAAGGAGCGGCGCTGAAAACCGCGAGCGCCACCCCCGGAAAGCCCGACGCACCACCCCGCGAAGGTGGAAGCGGTGCCCCGCAGGGTCGTTGAGTAGACAGGCGGCCGCGCCTGCGGTGAAGATGCGGCCGCATGAAAATCTACGGCGCCGACGGGAAAGAGATGATGGTCGTCACCGCGTTCGAGCGAGAGGGCTCGACACTGGTGGTGAAGGGCAAGCTGTTCGGCACGATGCCGCTCACCGCCAAGCTGCGTCCGGCGGAGGCTCGCAAGGCGTTGGGCTTGCTGAACTGGCGCATGTGGCTGTTCGTGCTCAGCCTGCCGTTCAGGCGCGGCTGACGCGCGCGGCAGGCGCGAAGCCGGCAGCGACCGTTGTGCGCCCCTCTCAACGAGTCCCGAGAATCAGGTCGGCACCCTTCTCCGCGACCATGACAACCGCGGCGTTGGTATTTCCCGCGACGACCCTTGGAAAGACCGACGCATCAACCACGCGCAGTGCGGCAAGACCTCGAACGCGCAACTGCGGGTCGACCACGGCAAGCGGATCCACGCCCATGCGGCACGTGCTGCAAGGATGGTGCACGCTCACAACGCTGTTGCGCACGAACTGGGTGAGACTCTGCTCGTCCCGTACGCTCGGGCCGGGCACCAGCTCGGTACCCTGGAGCTCACTGAAAGCCGGCGCGGCCAATATGCGCCGGGCGATCTGCATTCCATCGACGAGCGAGCGCAGGTCGTCTGGATGGTCGAGGTAGTTGGGATCGATGAGCGGTGCCGCGCGCGGATCCGCCGAAGCCAGCGATACGCGGCCCCGGCTCTTTGGACGAACCGCGATGGGAATGAGCCCAAATCCATGGCCTACGGGAATCGGAGAGCCGGAAGGGTTGCGCAGCAAAGGCATGAACGCATACTGCACATCCGGGCGCCCACTCTCGGGACTCGAGCGGACGAAACCCGTCGCCTCCAGCACATTGCTGGCCAACGGCCCGCCGTGCCACAAGCAGTACTCGAGCACATTCCACAGATCGCGCGGCAACGCCCGCAGCGATACTCCGTACGAGGTCGGGTCGAGCGTCTTCATCTGGACGACACTGGCAGGGTGATCCTGCAATCCCACACCGACGCCCGGGAGCTCGTGCTTCACGGCAATCCCATGCACCTGCAGTGCAGCCCCCTCACCCACCCCGGAAAGCATGAGTAGCTGAGGCGAGGCGTAGGCACCGGCGGCCACGATGATCTCGCGTTCCGCCAACAGCTCCTCGGTCGAGCCGGCCCGCTCGAGCCTGACTCCGCGCGCGCGGCCTTCCCCGATGCGAATGCCGGTGACCAACGCATCGGTCACCACCTCGAGATTGCGGCGCTCGCGAATTGGATTCAGGAAGGCGGTGACCATGGACTCGCGGCGACCCCGGCGAATCGTCGCCTGTCGGGTTCCGAAGCCCTCCGGGTCGGCGGCATTGAAATCGTTGCAGCGCTTGTAGCCGAGGGAGGTCGTCGCCTCCAGGAAGCGCCGGATGAGCGGATTGGGCCGTGGGATATCGATGACGTTCATCGGGCCACCGCTGCCGTGGTAGCGCGAAGCCGTCCATGTCTCGTTGTTCTCCGACTTGCGGAAGTAAGGCAACACCTCCTCGTACGACCAGCCGGTCGCGCCGTCCGCCGCCCAGTCGTCGAAATCCCCGGGGTGGCCGCGGAAGTACGCCATGCCGTTGATCGAGCTGCATCCGCCGAGCACGCGCCCGCGAGGCAGCCCGATCTGACGGCCGTTGAGGTTGCGCTGCGGGACGCTCTTGTAGCCCCATCCGAGCCGCGGATCCGCGATGGCCGCGGCTCGGATGGGGCTACAAGAGCGTCCCGCAGCGCAACCTCAACGGCCGTCAGATCGGGCTGCCTCGCGGGCGCGTGCTCGGCGGATGCAGCTCGATCAACGGCATGG
>FTJO01009408.1_pt2 | contig 13003 bp, 11 predicted proteins | sample 1658761 | NCBI WGS metagenome assembly FTJO01 (sample SAMEA3914852, study PRJEB12502) | metagenome | biome: forest; material: soil | place: USA | collected 2011-06-22 | depth 0.3 m | reverse complement strand
ATCGCTTTCAACAACGACCTGGGGGATTCATGGCAGTGGGCCGACGATCCGGGGTACCCGCAGGAATCCGCGAGCCTGGGCTTGAGGATGAGCGTGAATTTCGCGGTCTACGCGCTGACTCACTAGCGCCAGAGAACGGTTCGTGTCAGCTGTGGACAACTCGGCCTCCAACACCGTGTTATCCACAGAACTATTCACAGACCACTCCCGTGTAGGACAAACACTGACACGAGAATGAGAGCTGAGCCGATGGCAGCGCGAGGCTTCACCGGGGCCCTCGCGGAGCGGGAGATGCCTGATTCCAGCGGAGCCCGAAGCGCTCCTGCGCGTTTGTGATGCAGGCACAGCAGTCGAGGCGGCCAGCATGAGCGCAGTCCTAGCGGCATTGTTTCCCACGCACGCGGTCGCAGAGCACGTGCGAACCCGGCTGGTTCAGGATGGCTTTCCCACCGACCGCGTGGAGCTGGCCTCCCGCGAGGAGGCCGGTCACGCCGAGGTGGTGCCGGCGCCCTCGCTGGCCGAAAAGCTGACGCTGCATTTTCGCCAGTTGTTCCCTGCCGAGGAAGAAGCCATCCAGTTGCTCAGCGGCGGAGTGATGCAAGGCCGTGCCGTCATTGCCGTGCACCCGCGCGGGGACATCGAAACCCAACGCGCGATCGAGATCCTGGAGCAGGCCGATCCGCTCGAGCTACGCGCCACCGATCTCGAGAATCAGCCGATGGAGCGCGCCGCCTCCCCGAGCCAGGAGACGATCATTCCGAACGTGCGCAAGATTCTACTCGGTCCCGGTCAGCCATAGTCTCCGCGCTGCGCGCACGGCGCGCACCGCGATGGAACACTTCTGCACTGCCTGCGTGCACGCGCATCTGCGCATTGCGTGGGCTCGGCCGTCCATTGCAGAATCGGCACGATGCAACGCAAGCGACCCCGCCTCATCCACGGCCCTGCCGGTCGGCTCTCCTTTGTACCCCGACTTTGGCTACCCGCTCTTCTGCCGGTACTGTTGCTGCCCGTGCCGCAGGCCAATGCCGCGGACGCGGACAGCGCCAATGCCGGGGACGGGCCGCCGGAAGTCATCGTCACGGCGACCAAGCAGTCGCAGCAATTGAGCAAGGTCCCCATCAGCATCAGTGCCTACACCCAGGAGATGCTGGACGAGCGAGGTATCCGGAAAGTCGGCGACGTGGTCGCGCAGACGCCCGGTCTCGACCTGGGCGACCAGGGATCCAACGGGGTCGGGGAGCGGATCTCGGTGCGCGGCATCGACTCCAACAGCGGCGCGGCGACCACCGGCATCTATATCGACGACACACCGATCCAGAGCCGCAACAACCCGGTCAATCTGGCCGGCACCGTCTTCCCGGAGGTTTTCGATCTCGAGCGGGTCGAAGTGCTGCGCGGACCGCAAGGTACCCTCTTCGGCGCCGGCGCCGAGGGAGGTGTGGTGCGCTTCATCACGCCCGCTCCGAGCCTCACCCGGAACACGGTCTACGCGAGAGCGGAGACGTCCTTCACCGAGCACGGCGACCCCAGCTACGAAGGCGGCGGCGCCTTCGGCGGGCCCCTGGTGGAGGGCGTATTGGGGATCCGGGTCAGTGCCTGGGGCCGCCACACCGGCGGCTGGGTAGACCGCACCTCCTGGCAAACCGGCGATACCTTCAAGAACGCCAATTGGAGCGAAGCCGGCGGCGCCCGGGTGGCGCTGCTGTGGAAGGCCTCGGATACGCTGACCTTCACACCCGCCGTCCTGTACCAGGGCTCACACGACAACGACGCTCCGAACTACTGGAGCGCGCTGTCCGACCCGAGCGCGGGAAAATTCGTGAACGGTTTCGCGGCGCGGCAGCAAAGTACCGAGCACCTGGTCCTGCCCAGCCTGAAGGTGGAGGCCGATTGGGGGAGCTTGCAGTTCACTTCGATCACCTCCTTCTTCAACCGCTCGGAATCGAACGTCAGCGACGTCACCAATTACGACATCGCGGGGGCGCTCGGCGCGGTCGGGGCCAACGGCGAGGACAACCTCTTGCCGACGGTCGCCAGCGGCGCGCCGGTCACCGATCTGTTCATCGGCGCCACCTACCAGAACATCATCACGCAGGAGCTGCGCCTGCAGAGCACCGATCCGCAGGCGCGGGTGCGCTGGGTCGGAGGACTGTATTTCCAGAACAGCCGTGTCAACGACACTCAGCTGGCTCCGAATCCGCAACTGCAGAATCTGTTCGGCGAGCAGCAGGGACCGGACGCATTCCAGGACTATTACTACGACCCGACCAGCTGTATCTCCGACTGTTCGGGGCTGCTGCGCGGAGTCTACGAGTACACCGGCAGCGAGTATTCGCGCGACTGGCAGCTCGCGGCCTTCGGCAACGTCGACTGGTCGATCACGGACCGGCTGATCCTCACCGGCGGACTGCGCGTCGAGCGCACGCAGTCGCGCTTCGTCGCGATCGAGGACGGACCGGTCAACAACGGCACCTCGGTGGGCGGCGGCAGCGCCTCGGCAACTCCGGTCACTCCGAAGCTCGGCCTGTCCTTCCAGGCGGATCGCGACACGCTGTACTACGGATCGGTGTCCAAGGGCTACCGGCCCGGGGGCGGCAACAGCCACGTGCCGCCCTCATGCAGCCTGGACCTCGGCAACATCGGCTTGTACGCCGCGCCGAACCAGTATGGCCCGGACTCAACCTGGAGCTATGAGCTGGGAACCAAGCAGCGCGCCGCCGGCGGCCGGCTGCAGGTCGACGCCAGTGTGTTCTACATCGACTGGCGCGACGTGCAGTGGTACTACTTCCTGCCCAACTGCGGCTACGGCATCACCTTCAATCTCGGCCACGCCAGCAGCACCGGCTTCGACGTGGATCTCAACGCCCGGTTGACCGATCACCTGCTCGGCTCACTCAGTGTCGGCTACACCGACGCCAAATTCCTCAAGACCGTCATTCAGGGCACGCAGCCCACGCCCGTGGTGTTCAACGGCCAGACGCTCGGCCAGGCTCCATGGACCGTCTATGCGAGCCTGGAGTATCAGTTCGACGTGGGCGCCCTCCCCGGCTTCTACGCACGCCTGATCGATGACTTCAAGAGCGCCAACAAAGGGCCGTTTCTCTACCAGTTCCCGGACTCGGCCGTGGCCGACCCGGACCTGCACCCGGGGCCCTCGCGCAATCAGCTGGACCTGCGCATCGGCCGCCTCTGGCACGGGATCGATGTGTCGCTGTTCGTGCGCAATGTGCTGGATGCGCATCCGGCGATCGTCAATCCGCAGGCGACGCACTACGTCGGATACGACTTCAACAGCGGCGATCCGGTGGGCTCGCCGATCTTCTCCTACTCGACGCTGACGCCGCGCACGCTCGGTATTACCGGGATCTACCACTTCTGAGAACTGCGTTGCGGCACGGCCCGAGCCCCCGCGGGCAGGATAGGCGTCTCGCCTCTGACTCGCGGAAATGGCATGTTCTGGACTCTCTGGGCCTTGCTGCTCGTCATGCACGGTGCCCTGTCCCGCTGGCTGCAGTCCAGGTCCGCACAGCCGTTCGCGGCAACGTGCGGCGACCTATTGCTGATCGCCATCGGCCTGCTCACGATCGACCAGCTCCAGGGGCTCGGAGCGACTGCGGTCGCCCGCGTGGGACTGTTCTTCGTGGCCTTCGGATACTCCGGCAGACAGTTGACGGGCAGCTTCCTCGCGCGCATCACCGTGCCGACACGCTAGCCGCTCATTCTCACTCCGAGGTCAAGCCGCGATACTCCAGCAGCGGCCCGATCTCCGGTGCCCGACCGTACAGCGACTCGAACAGCGACTCCGGATTGGCCGTTCGGCCACGCGACAGCACCTTGTCACGCAACGTGTCGCCGTTGGCGCGCGTAAGGCCACCGTGCTCTTGAACCCACGCACCGGTATCCCGAGCCAGGACCTCACTCCACAGGTAGGCGTAGTAGGCCGCTGAGTAGTTCAGGCTGAACACGTGGGAGAAGTAGGTTGAGTGATAGCGCGGCGGAACGGGCGCAAAGTCGAGCCCGTTCTTGCGAAGCGCCTCGGCTTCGAACGCGGGCACATCCGCGGCCGCGGACGCATGCGCCGCATCGAGGACGTAAAACTCCTGATCGACAACGGCGGCGGCAAGGTATTCAGTCGAGGCATACCCCTGATTGAATTTCTGGGAAGCCAGCACCTTGCTCAGCAGCTCCGGCGGCATGGGCTTGCCCGTCACATGATGTCGCGCGTAATGCGCCACCACTGCCGGGTGCTGCGCCCACATTTCGTTGAACTGCGAGGGATATTCGGCGAAGTCTCGCGGTACCGCGACCCCCGAGAGCAGCGGATAGCGCACGTTCGACAGCATCCCGTGGATGGCGTGGCCGAACTCATGGAACATCGTGGTCACTTCATCGAAGCTCAGCAGCGCGGGTTGTCCTGCCTGCGGCTTGGGAATATTGAGGTGATTGGCGACGACGGGTTTCAGGTTGAACAGCTTCGACTGACGCACGTAGCTATTCATCCAGGCGCCGCCCTCCTTGTTGTCGCGAGCAAAGTAGTCCGCGAGGAACAGGGCCAGAGGCTTCCCGTCGGCGTCGAAGACCTCGAATATCCGCACATCCGGATGGTAGGCCGGCAGATCGAATCGCTCCTTGAAGGTGAGGCCGTAGAGCTCGTGCGCGGCGTAGAAGACACCCTGCTGGAGCACGCGGTTCAACTCGAAATACGGCGCCACTTCCGACTGGTCGTACGCGTAACGGGCTTTGCGCAGCTTCTCCGCGTAGAAGGGCCAATCCCAGGCCTGCAGAGCAAAAGGCTCCCGGTGATGCGCAGCCGCGTCCGCATCGACGAGCTTCTGCATCTCAGCGGCATCCTGCTTCGCACGAGCCAGCGCCTTTGGCGTCAGCCTGGACAGAATGTCATGCACCGCCGCGGCGGTGCCGGCCGACTCGTCGGCGAGTACATAGGCAGCGTGGTTTGGATACCCCAGCAGCGCCGCACGCTCGGCGCGCAGCTTGACCAGCTTCGCGATGACGGGCGTGTTGTCAGTCGCCCCGGAGGCCGCTCGGCCGATCGACGCCCGGTAAATGCGCTCTCGCAAGCCACGGTCTTCGATCTGCGCCAAAGCCGGCTGACTCGTCGTGTTCTGAAGGGCAATGAGCCACTTGCCCGTGAGCCCCCGTGCCGCAGCCGCCTGCGACGCCGCTCCGATCTGTTCCTGTGAAAGCCCGTCGAGCTCGGCGACGCTGTCCACGACGACGGCACCATCGGCCGTCGCTTTGAGCACATTCTGCTTGAACCGCGTGGTGAGCTCCGAGAGCTCCTGGTTGAGCGCGCGCAGCTGCGCTTTCGAGGCCTCCGACAACCCGGCGCCGGCGCGAACGAAGTGGGTGTGATAGCGCTCGAGCAGCTGCAGAGACTCCGGGTCGAGACCCAGGTCCGCGCGCCGTCCGTATAGCGAGTCGACGCGGGCGTAGAGGGCTGGATCCAGAAGAATCGCATCCTCATGGGCTGCCAGACGCGGCGCCATCTCGGCATCGATCTTCTGCATCTCCGGGTCCGTGTTGCAGGAGTTCAGGTGTTGGAACGTGACCGACACGCGATCCAGCAGCTCGCCGGAGCGCTCGAGAGCCACGATGGTGTTCTGAAAGTCCGCCGGCCGCGCGTCGTGCGCGATATGCCGGACTTCCTTCAGCTCCGCGCGCATTCCGGCCTCGTACGCCGGGCGATAGTCCGCGTCCACGATCCGATCGAACGGGGGCAGCCGGTAGGGAAGCGCGCTCGGGTCGTGAAACGGATTCTCCCGTGGCAATGCGACAGGAGTGGCGCCCGCCGCCGAGGATGCAATGGCAAGCGTGGTGGTCAGCAGCAGAGATCGCATCTGGGTCATTCCCTTGGTGGCGATTGCGAAGCGGCCCGAATTATAGGCGCCACCGGTCGTTTTTCGACATCCGAGCACCGCGTCGATATGCTTCGACGCATGTCTGTACCGCGGTCCGCGCTGGGTCGAGCGTTCCTGTTCGCATCTCCTCTGCTCGGGATCGTGTTCGCCGACAAGGCATTCAAACTGGCGGCTGCCGGCCGGGACGACAACATCGCGCCATTGCCGCAGACGTTGATGCCGCTGCTGGCCATGCCGTTTCAGTATCGCCCGCTGGTGGTGTGTCTGGCGATCCCCGCCATCGGGATCCCCTTGGCGGCGCTGCTGCGGCGCTGCGCGGGTCGAACCGGCGCAATCCTGGGATGGCTGCTCGCTCTCCCGCTGGCCATCGCGGTCGCGGTGCTCGAGGTCGCTCTCCGGGGAGGTCGCGGTCCCGGCGAGCTCGCCGCGTGGCAATCCGTGCTCGACGAGATGCGCGATTTGCCAGCCCTGTGGTGGCGCGAGGGCCTCATTGCCGCCCTCACCGTGGCGGTCCTTTGCTGGCACTTCGCCGAAGGTGACCGCTCGCGCACCCGAGTGCGTGGGATTGTCGTGGCGTCCCTGCTTTTCATTGCCTGCGTGATCGTCGGTATCGACTTCGGATTCTTCATCGCGACCGACGCACAACTCACCGATGCCGATGTGGCCTATGCGCTCCTGGCACCGAAAGAGACCTGGCTCGTTGCCCATGGCGCGATCGCACCCCAGGCCTTCGGTCCATTCATCGCCTCCGCGTGCGCACTCATCACCCTCTACGCATTACCAGGCTATCGCCACCCTTCGAAGCAGACGGTCCCCCGCAGCCACCTCGGTTTGATCGTCACCGGAGCCGCGTGCCTCGCGTTCGCTGCTCCGGCGGTCCCCGCGGACCTGTCGTTGGAGAGTTACGTCGGCAGTCCGTTGCTGCAATTGACTCTGGGGCCGCTGTGGGGCTCGATCAAGAGGCGATTCTTTGCGATCGCGGCCGGCTCTGCCTCCGCACGCGTACCGGACCTGTCCGCTACTGTCCTCACCTCGAGCGCTACGCCTCAGGCGCGACCGCTGAACGTAGTCATCGTCATGTTGGAATCTGTGCGCGCGGACGCGACGACGCTCTACTCGCCGATGCTGCCGACCACGCCGTTTCTGGTGCAGCTCGCAAAAGAATCGCTCGTCGTCGATGACATGTACGCCGTCATTCCCCGGACTTCCGCGGCGTGGGTGGCAGTCCTGGCCGGGCGCTATCCGGGGACTCGCGAGGTCGTCAAGGACTATGCGAGCCAGCTGCCGGTTCCTGCGCTGGAATCCAGCCTGCCGGCGCTGTTGCGGACTCGAGGCTACGCGTCCGCTTTCATCACTCCGACATCGATGACCTACGAAAACGATTCGCAGGTCATCCATGCGTTGGGCTTCCAGAAGGTCGTGACCGTCGAGGACATCGCGGGTCCCGCCAGCGGCTGGGTCACCCCCTTCGGATGGGAGGACCGGACGGCACTCCAGCCGATCGGCCGTTGGCTCGATGAGCGAGACAGCGGACCGTTCCTGCTCACGGTAATGACGAACGTGGGTCACTACCCTTATGGGCTGCCGGGCGCCTACCCGATTCACCACTACCCCAGCCGCACGCCGGAGCATGACTCGTACCTCAACTGCGTTCACTACATCGATGACTATCTGCGCGAGCTGGTGGGATTGCTGCGCGCTCGCAATCTGCTCGAGAACACGATGCTCATCGTACTGGGAGACCACGGCGAGGAGTTCCAGGAGCACGGCGGGATCGTGCACGGCTTTGCTCTCTACGATGAGGTGCTTCACGTCCCCATGCTGATCCGGCTTCCGCAGGCCGACGGGCGACGCGGCCGCATTACGGGGCTGCGACAACAGATCGACGTCCTGCCGACGGTTGCCGAAGCGCTTGGCGTGCCTTTGCAGGGACTGCCGCTCGCGGGTCGCTCGCTGCTCAGCACGCCCGGACACGGCGCGCTGTTCTTCGGCACCCACCTCGAGCGTTCGTTTCTGGCGATGCGCGAAGGATCCTACAAGTACCTGTACGATCTCAGCCGGGATTCCACCAAGGTCTTCGATCTGAAGCGCGATCCCGGTGAGCACACCGATGTGCACTCTGAGGTCTCACTGAGCGCGATCACTCAGGCTGAAGTCGACTTGTTGGCGTGGCATCGACGGGTGACGCAGACGTATCTTGGGGCGCCGGCACCGCGTTGAGTGCAATCCCGGGCGCGGTCAGGAGCCCCCTTCACAAGGGCTCCACGTGTCCGGCTCACCCTCAAACCAGCACGTGCACTCCACGATCTGACCGACGGCATCGTGACGTGACAACCTGAGCACGGGATGGCCGACCATGGGCGACAGCGCCTCGTCGATCTCGGCGCTTACTGCATGTACTCCCTGCTCGTCCCGCCACGCACACCACGCCTTTCCCTCTCGTTGCACGCCGTCCAGGACGTGCGCGAGCTGCGGGGGCAACTCGGAAGTGAAATTGAGAAACAGGCCTTCCGGGGGCACGAAACTCCGGTTCAAAACCAGCGACCGCAACATCACGTGAATCTCTGGGCCGAGGCGCAGAGCTCGCAATTGCGTCGTGTCGACCACGTCACCCCCGACTGTCGTTGAGGCGCCCGGCGGAAAGCCTGCCACGTCCGATGGTACCAGGGTGACCGCCGTACGGCCTCAAATGCGGGTCATGTGCGCGGACTCGTGTTGAGGGTGGGGATGAGCAGGCATCCAGGAACCCTGGGGTGTCATCGCCCACGAGCCCGAGGCGACCACGCGACCGGACGCGTTGTGCACGAAAACCAGGAGTACGGCACACCCGAGCGACTGACTGCGGGCCTCGTCGGGCTCGGCGCTGATGGCGTGAATCTCCTCATCGTGCCTCCAAGCAGACCATGCCTGGCCGTTGCGCTCGGCGCGCTCCATCGCATCACGCAATTCGGATGGCAACGCACTGAGATGGCTCAACACGCGATCCTCGTCTGCGAGCAACTTCAGATCGAGGAGGAAAGCCGCCAACCGTTGCCGCAATTCGTCGGCGTCACCGCCTTCGTCAAACCGTCCATCGTTGATGATCATTCGCTATCCACCTGCGCAGTGCCTGCATCCTCGCGCAGCAAATACCGATCCCTGCAGCGACTTCCAGGACTGTTGCGTTGCAGGCACCGCTCAGGGGCGCTGGAGAGCAGTCCTCCGGCGGCGCGAATACCCTGCCGAGGCTTGTGCTTGTGGCAGTATGCGACATAGCCGTGGCTGCCGTGCTTGCGTTGAAGCTCGCTGGCGAAGGGCTGGCGATCCGCCGATGATGCAGCCTCGATGTGTGCCATTGGAGAACCCTTCGCCCGATGAACGCAGCCCGCGAGACTGGCCCCCGGACACTCTTCGAAAAGATCTGGCAGCGGCACGCGATCCTCATGCGCGAGGACGGCCAGACGCTGTTATACGTCGACGGCCACTTCCTGCAGGACGGCTCTGCGCCGGCGTTCGAGATGCTGCGGCAACGAGGGCTCAAGCCTCGAGTTCCACACCGGGCCTTTGCCACGCCCGACCACTACGTTCCCACCGACAGCCGTGACCCGGCAGGCATTGCCGATCCCGAGAAGCGCGCCATGGCAGAAGCACTCCGCCATGACAGTACGGGGGCGGGTATCCGGTTTTTCGGTCTCGACGACCCTCGCCAGGGCATCGTGCACGTGGTGGCGCCCGAGCAAGGCTTGAGCCAGCCGGGAATGCTGATCGTCTGCGGAGACAGCCACACTTCCACGCATGGGGCCCTTGGCGCCCTCGCCTTTGGGATCGGAACGACCGAGGTGGCCCATGTCCTGGCTACGCAGACACTCTGGCAGCGCAAGCCGAAGACGCTGCGTGTCCGGCTGGAAGGTGCACTGCACGCGGGTGTTTCGGCGAAGGACCTCATTCTGGCGGTCATCGCCAAGATCGGCGCAGCCGGGGCCACCGGCCACGTCATCGAGTACGCGGGCCCGGCGCTGGCCTGCCTGTCGATGGAGGCACGGCTCACGATCTGCAACATGACCATCGAGGCGGGTGGCCGAGCCGGGATGATGGCGCCGGACTCGACCACATTCGACTATCTGAAGGGGCGCCCATTCGCGCCCCCGGGCGTGCAATGGGACCGTGCCGTTGAACGCTGGCGGGACCTGACGAGCGATGCGGGGGCGACCTTTGACCGGGAAGTGGCTCTCGACGTCAGCGAAATGGTCCCGATGGTGACCTGGGGCAACAGCCCGGAGGATGCCCTGCCAATCACCGCCCGCGTGCCCTACCCCGCTACCGCTGGCAGCGCCGAGCGCCGTGATGCGATGCTGCGCACGATCCAGTACATGGGGCTCGAGCCGGGGATGGCCCTGACGGATCTGAGAATCGATCGGGCATTCATCGGTTCGTGTACCAACGGGCGTCTCGAGGATCTGGAGAGCGCAGCCGCCGTGGTGCGCGGCAGGCGGGTCGCCGCCGGCGTCGAGGCTTGGGTCGTACCGGGCTCCAGCCCCGTCAAGCGAGAAGCTGAGGAGCGCGGACTGGACCGAGTATTCAAGGACGCAGGGTTTCAGTGGCGCGAAGCGGGGTGCTCACTGTGTCTGGGCACCAACGGTGATCTCGTAGCGCCGGGGCAGCGCTGCGCCTCCAGCACCAACCGCAATTTCGTCGGCCGCCAGGGACCGGGCTCGCGTACCCACCTGATGAGTCCAGCGATGGTTGCCGCGGCGGCCGTGAGCGGCAGGCTGACCGACGTGCGGCGGCTGCTCGAGGACCGTTGAGCATGGTGCCGTTCACCTCACTCCGCGCAGTGGCCCTGCCCATCGCCCAGCCGAACTTCGACACGGATCAGATTCTTCCCGGGCGCTTCCTGCAGAAGCCGCGCGCCGAGAACTTCGGCGAGTTCCTGTTTCGCGATCTGCGCTATCGCCGCGACGGAAGCGAGAATCCCGATTTCGTGCTCAACAACCCAGCCTATCGGGCCGCGCGTATCGTCCTCGCTCAGGAGAACTTCGGCTGCGGCTCCTCGCGCGAGCACGCGGTCTGGGCGCTGTATGATTACGGTATCCGCACGGTCATCGCACCGAGCATGGGGGATATCTTCATGTCCAACGCCGCCAAGAACGGCTTGCTCACCGTCGTTCTTCCTGAGGCAGCCGTAGCGGGCATGATCGAGTCGGCTCTGGCCGCGCCAGGTCTGGAGATCACGGTGGATCTCGAGGCCCAGACGGTCACCGAAGGCGAAGGCACGAGGTACTCGTTCGAAATCGACGCGTACCGGAAGCGATGTCTGCTGAGCGGCCTCGACGAGCTGGGCTACACGCTCACGCAGCTGGATAGAATCGAGGCTTTCGAGCGCGGCTATCAACAGGATTCCCTCTCGAGATGAAGATCGCAGTGTTGCCGGGCGACGGCGTCGGCAGAGAAGTCACCGCCGAAGCCGTCAAGGTGTTGCGCGCCGCTGTCGGATCGAAGGCGCTCGAGCTCACCGAAGCACCCGTAGGCGGCGCCGGCGTGGAAGTTGCCGGTGATCCGCTGCCGCCGCGAACGTTGGAAATCGCGCAACGCGCCGATGCCATTCTATTCGGGGCGGCTGGCGTCCCCGGCGATGAGAACATCCCCTACGCGATGCGGCCGGGGGCGAGCCTGCTTCGGCTCCGCAAGGCGCTGGAGTTGTTCGCGAACTTCCGTCCCGCATTTCTATTTCCCGAGCTCGCCGATGCCTCGACGCTCAAGCGCGAAGTCGTCGAGGGACTGGATATCATGATCCTGCGTGAGCTCACCGGGGATCTGTATTTCGGCGAACCGCGCGGCGTCACCACCAACGCCGCCGGGGTGCGGGAAGCCTTCAACACGATGCGCTACTCGGAGCCGGAGGTCGAGCGCATCGCGCGCGTGGCTTTCGAGACCGCACGCAAGCGCCGTCGGAAGGTTTGCTCGGTCGACAAGGCCAACGTGCTCGAGACGATGCAGCTGTGGCGAGAGGTGACCACGCGGGTTGGAAAGGACTACCCGGACGTCGAGTTGACACATGCGTTTGTCGACGCGGCGGCCATGATGCTGATGCGGGCGCCCAAGCAGTTCGACGTGATTGTGACCGGTAACGTCTTCGGCGACATTCTGTCGGATGTGGCTGCTATGTTGACGGGGTCGATCGGCATGCTGCCCTCCGCGTCTCTCGGCTCGGGAAGCCAAGGACTGTACGAGCCCGTGCACGGCACCGCACCCGACATCGCTGGGAAGAACATCGCCAATCCCCTGGCAGCTATCCTGTCCGCCGGGATGATGTTGCGCTATTCATTCGACGATGCGCGAAGTGCAGATCGGATTTCCGCTGCCGTGCGCAAGGTACTGGCCGGAGGCTACCGCACCGCGGACATTTTCCAGCCCGGCATGAAACGGCTCGGAACACGACAGATGGGGGACGCCGTGGCGGCGGCGCTGTCATGAACAACATCGATTTATCAGGCCGCGTCGCGGTCATCACCGGCGGCGCCCGCGGCATCGGATTTGCGACCGCTCAGCGGTTCCTGCGTTCCGGGGCGCGGGTGGCCCTGTGGGATATCGATGCCGCTCGAGTAAAGCACAGCGCGAACGAGCTTGCCGCATTGGGCGTTGTAAGCGCTCACGTCGTGGAGCTGACCGACGAGTCTGCCGTCCAGGCGGCAACCGAGGCGACCCTTGCCGCGCATTCGCGCTTGGACATCGTCGTGAACAGCGCCGGCATTACCGGCGGCAACGCGCCGACCTGGGAGCTGGATCCCAGGATCTGGCGTGAGGTCCTGGAGGTCAACCTGTACGCGCCCTATCTGGTGTGCCGGGCCGTGGTGCCGCACATGATCGCCGCCGGCTACGGCCGCATTGTCAACATCGCCTCCATCGCCGGCAAGGAAGGCAATCCCGGCGCCTCGCACTACAGCGCCTCCAAGGCGGGACTGATCGGCTTTACCAAATCTCTCGGCAAGGAGCTGGCGCAGACGAACATCAGGGTCAACTGCGTCACGCCGGCCGCGGCGCGCACGGAAATGTTCGAGCAGATGAGCCAGCAGCACATCGACTACATGCTGGCGAAGATTCCAATGGGCCGCTTCGTGCTGCCGGAGGAGATCGCCGCGCTG
>FTJO01000114.1_pt1 | contig 13040 bp, 22 predicted proteins | sample 1658761 | NCBI WGS metagenome assembly FTJO01 (sample SAMEA3914852, study PRJEB12502) | metagenome | biome: forest; material: soil | place: USA | collected 2011-06-22 | depth 0.3 m | reverse complement strand
GAAGCCGCCCACTTCAGCGCGTCCATGCGCAGCCGGCCAATCTGAGGATCCTTTGCGGACATGGCCTCATCGACAGCCTTGTCCGCGTAAACCTCACCCTGAACTTCGCGCGCGCGGGCGTACTGCTCGCGGAAAGTCGGCTGAGCCGTCAGCCAGCGATAGACGGTGGAGGCGTCAGGCATGGACTTGGCGCGGCAGATGGCGCGCAGGCTCTTGCCTTCGACCAGCCGCCCGCAGATGGCGTCCGCCATTTCCTGGCTGAACTCGCTCGGCCGTCCGGTCATGGTTTGACCTCCTGGCCGATGGGTATCGCCCCCGATCCGCGATCCGGCTCTCTAGCTCAGCTATGGGTGCAGAGCGGCATAGATGGGGGCGATGGGTGGTGGCGCGCTTCAGGCACGCGCCGACTTTGGGAGACCTGTCGTCGCGAGGGCGGTGCCTGCGACTGGTCCAGGGTAAGCCCGAGCGCGAAAGCCCTAGACGGCATCTCCTTGTGGCGGAAGGTGATGCACCTTTGCGGTTTCGTCAATGGCCCAACTCATGCGGCGATCCGCCCCTCCGTCACGAAGGCGCCGAGGTCGGCGAAGCTGTGGAATGTCAGGCGAGCCTGACGCGCCGCTGCTGCGGCCTTGCGGGCGTCACGGGTGAAGTCGAAGGCCTTGAAGTACTCCTGCATCCGAAGGCCGAAGATCGTGTCCGAGCCGTGATTGAGCATCCCGTCTAGACGCAACTCCGGGCGCGCATATGGGAAGCGCGCTGGGCCGCCATCCTGCATCAGGAACTCCAGATCACTTCGGACCGACTTGACGGCGGATTGGGAGACGTCGGGGCCGAGGCCAACGAAGAGATAGCCGGGATAGAGGGGAAGCTGAATGCGCGCTGGCTTATGGCTCCGCTGTCGCATGAGGCTCTTGGGCGCCTTCGACCAGCGCGTCTCGGCAGGGCAGTAGGCGTCCAGCGCCAGCTCGCGCTTCTTGCCCATCGCGATCAGGTCGGCCTCGACCTGAAACTCAGCAAACGGGGTGAAGATCACGAACCAGGACAAGGCATCGGCCTGCTCAGCCTGGCGAGGCTTGAGACTGCAATGGGGATACATGGGCCTGCTCCAACAAGGGCAGGCCGAAGAGGACCCGAATGAATCGGGCGTCTCGGAAGTGCGCTCGGCAAAGCTGGCTCAACAGCCGCGCTCGCGCAACAGGCGAAATGGCGCAGCAGATCAGGCACTCTCCTTCGGAAACTTTTCAGAAATCTCGAAAAGCTCGTCAGCCACAGTCCCAAGCCGCTCGTCGAGAACCATTCGGATCACCTCCAATTGGCCACTGATCAGCTCGGTCTGTTCCGTCACTGCCGCGCTTAACCCCTTGATGGCCTCGATCAGCTCAGCCGCACGCTCGTCGTTCATCTTCATCCTCAATCGCAGGGGCACGCGCGTCACAGCAGGGAGGAACTTTTCGGGGGTAATCCCCCCCTTAGGGGGGGGATTACTACCCCCCCAAAAGTTCCCCTACTGTGCATGTGCCGGGTTCCTTTTAGTTCCTTTTAGTTCCTCTTAGTTCCCCCAAAAAGTTCCTCTTAGTTCCTCCGGCCACAGCCAAAAAGTTCCTCTTAGTTCCCCCAGGTTCCCCTCATCAATCATCGAAAACGCCCCTCAAATTGCCCCTGACTTCCCAAGCAAAGCCCTGTTCGAAGCGCATCATTCCATCGCGGTCCAGCCGCTCTATCCCGTCGGCGAAGGCCTTCCTGCGAGCTCGGAGCCAGTCTTTGTGAAGCTTGATGAAGTCGTCTTCATCGGGCGACGGCATCGGGGGACCAATCCCAAGCTCGTAGGCCTGTTCGCGTAGGTCATTGAGCGCGACGGCGCGTGTTCCGTCGCGCACGCCGGGCAAGTTCGGAGCCGGATGATCCTTGCCTTGATCGAACAGGCGTCCGTATGCCGCCATGACCTTCTGCGCCGACGCTGGGAGCTGCTTTCGACCGCGACTAGACGGGGCGGCATCTGGCTGCTTTGGAGCCTTGCGACCCTCAATCACCACAGGGGCCGTGGTCTCCTCGCCATCGTCGTTGACGCCCACGACCACGCCCTCCAGATCGAAGGCGAGTTCGAAGTCATCGGCCGCGTCGTTTGGCGGCTTGGAGCCGATTGTGAGGACGCGAGCGCCGCCCTCCTTCTTCACCAGCCATGCGCCATCCGACGCGCCAGCCAGGGCGCCTGAACCCTTGAGCCGTTCCGGTGAGCCGTGGGGGACGTGATCGATGACGGTGACATGGCAACCCAGCGCAGCCTGGATCTGATAGATGTTGTCGACGAAAGCGCCGATGTCCTTGTCCGAATTCGGATCGCCCCCTGCCATCGTCTGCTGCTTGGTATCGATGATCGCCCACACCACCGGCTTGCCGACGAATTCCGCATACCACTGCCCGATCTGGCCGATTTCCTCGGCGTGGCCGCTTCTGAGGTCGAGGAGATTGTAGAAGCCGGCGACAACGACCAGCGGGATATCGAGAACGCCGTGACGCTTGCGCCATGCCGCCAGTCTGCGCTTGACCACGGCCTCACGCTCGGCCGCCAAATAGAGCACGACACCCTCGGACACCTTGTGGCCGAACCATTCCAGGCCGGAAGCGACGTGACAGGCGGCATCGGTCATCAACACCGACTTACCGCAGGACGGCAGGCCATAGACCACGCTCATTTCGCCCGAGCCGAACAGGCCTTTGATCGTCCAGGCCTTGTTGTGCTCCTCGGCGATGTCCGAATAAGGCGTGACCCGGAAGTGCCAGGTTGGATGTTCGGGGTCTGGCTCAGCGACCGCCGCAGAGGATCTTGGCCTTAGGACTATGGGCGGATCATCGCGACGCTCTGGAAGCTCACGGGGATGCTGGACGCCGGCTCGAAAGGCCGAACGTAACGTGGCCGTTATCTCCGCTGTTGCAAGGCCGGCGCGCTGAGCGGCTGAGGCCAGGGCGTCCTGCACGGCGCCTTCCGACAGCGCTCCGGCGGCAACCAATGTCGCCAGCTTGAACGCCGAGGTATTGAGCTGATCGTTTCGCGTGCCCTTCGGCGCAGTCTCGACTTGCCGGCATTCATCATCCAGGGCAGCCAAGGCGTAGCCCGTGCGGGCCCGGTCCATGGGCACGATGTTTGAGGGCGGCGAAGATGGTGAAGGCGGCTCGGCCTTGATCTTCGCGATGGCCTCATAGAGCCACTCCGGCGCTTCGGCCAGTTCTGTCGAATCTAAGGATACCTGCCACTCGTATGCACGGCCGTCCGCGCGGACCGAGCCGCCGACGATGACATAGCCGCCGTCGCCACGGATATCGACGCCATGGGCCAGCCCCCGCTTCTTGCCGGCGCTGTTCTTGACCGGACGATCATCGTTCCAGCGGAAGAGATCCTGACGGCCACCGCGAGGGGTGGTCTGCCATAGCGTCTCCGGCAATTCGCCGAGGCCTAGGGCAGCAAAGGCGGCGATGCCGTCCGTTCCGTCCTCCTGATCGATGTCCCGGTCCAGAGCCCAGAAACCGGACAGCGGGCCGGTCGGAACAGCGATCATGGCAGCTGGCCAGCGCCGCCAGTACATCTTGATCGCCGTCCTGTCGCGGGTCGCATCCTTGAAACCATGGATGGTAAGCGGCCTCTTCGATGCGGGATCGCAGGGAAAGACCGGCCAGCCCGAGGCGGCATAGGTCAGGGCGATCTCGAGGAATGGAGATGGCGCTGGCACGGTCATGCATGCCCCTCAAAGGGCGAACACGGCTCGCCTACGGCGCGAGCATACGGTGACGGTGAATTGAGGGACGCCCCCACGGCGGTCATTCAGCGGCCTAGAACGGGGGTGTTCGGTTGGCGGGCGGCTTCGCGGCGAACATTAATGCGAAGCCGATCATCTTGAAGCAAAATTGCTCCCACTGATCAGCGGTCAGCTCGGCAAGATCAGTCACGCCAATTTCATCGAGATATTGACCTGCCATCGATCCGGCTTTGCGGACGGCTTCCCGGTCGATCCTGAACACATCCGGCGCATCGGTCATCTTTGATCTAAAAGTTTGAATGCTGTTCGGTAACAGCCGCAGCTTGTCGTCGCCCCGCGCCGAACGGCTGACGGAACCGCCGTAAAGTCGTTTCCGCAGAAACAACGGAACACCCATCGGCGGTGCTTCTTCGGAGGTTCGAATGGTCTAAGCGCGGCAATGCCGTTCGGGTAAGCCGACGACTTCACCTGAGCTTCCGACTTGCAGCCGCACGACACGACTGAGCCGATCAAAAGAAAGCGCTTGGTTGCGATAACCTCTATCCCGCAGTCGCAAAGACATACGAACTGAGCACCACTCTTCCCCACTTTTTCCGAGCGCCTTTGGACCGTCAGCATCCCAAATCTTCGACCGGACAAGTCTTCGACTCGTTGCGGCCCTATCGGATCTTTGTTGGTCAGGCCGCAGCCGCAGCCCTTTACGCGGCCCGTGGTCAGACCATCCCGGCGGATCGTTTTCTCGGTTCCGCATCGACAACGACACAGCCAGTGCGTCGCCTCATTTCGCGTTTCCGCAAGATTCAGAACGGTTAGGCGGCCAAATTGTAGTCCGGTCAGGTCGCGAGGAAATGTTGGCATCTACGCCGCCTCCCCTTGCGCCGCGCGCGCGAACTTCCGCCCCATGATGTCGAAGAACTTGCCATTCTTGCGGACCTGGATTGACGCCGGCGGCGTCAGCTCGCCCCACCGGCTCTGGGCTTCGAAGACATCGGCTGGGGCAGGGTCCTCGCCGCCGTGCAGCCGCCACAACTTCTCAGCCTTGGCCCGCGCGAAGCCGGCGTGTTCGAAGGCCCACCATTCCCGGTAGGACATCAGCCCGGCGTAGTAGGAGACGCACAGGCTGTCGGGCGAGCCGAGCTTTTCGTGCTTGCGGCATTCCCACCCGACGACGGGCACCTCTTCGATCAGCGCCAGTGCCGGCGCCTTGGAGAGGATCGGCGTCGTGTCCGCCTCACGCTGCAGCTTCTCTTCCGGCTCAGGCGGTGGGAACTCGTGGCCGCAGTCCGGGCAGGTACGATAGGAGGCGTAGATCAGGCTGGCGCACTGCGGGCATTCCTTGACCGGCGCGTCGCCGCCCCCCTCCCCTGGCGGCTTGATCTCCACCAGGTCCACCGGGCCATGCCGGCGCACGTTGTTGCCGTAGTCGAGCACCAGGCAGTTCGCCTTGCCCTCGGCCAGCCGGAAGCCGCGCCCCACCGTCTGCACGTACTTCCCGGCCGACAGGGTCGAATACATCAGCGCGATCAGGTCGACGTGGGGGACGTTGAACCCGGTTGTGAGGACCCCCACCGAGGTCAGGCAGCGCAGATCGCCCGACTTGAACCGCCGGATAGCCTGGTCGCGCGCGCCCTTGTCCATGTCGCCGGTGACGACCTCGGCCGAGACGCCATAGCGGCGCAGCTCGTCGCGGACGGCCGTGGCGTGCTCCACACCGGCCGAGAACGTCAGCCATGCCCGCCGTTCCTGTCCGTAGGCGATGATCTCCTGGACGTTGGCTTCCAGGTTCTCCATCGCCGCGGCGTCGACCTCACGCGGCACGAACTCGCCGCCCAGGCGGTGCAGCTTCGAGGTGTCGATCGTCTCCTTGCCCTGCTTGGAAACGAGCGGCGACAGGTAACCCTGGTCGATCAGGTCGCGGACGCTGATCTCGTAGGCGATGGCGTCGAACAGCACGCCGTCGCCCTCGTGCAGCCGGCCGCTGTCGAGGCGGTATGGCGTGGCCGTGAGGCCGACGAGGCGCATATCCTCGGTCTGGTCGCGCAGGGCCGTGATGAACTTGCCGTACATCGTCCCGGCGTCGCGGCTGATCAGGTGCGCCTCGTCGATCAGGAGCAGATCGAACGGCCCGACCTCGCGCGCCTTTCGCCATACCGACTGGACGCCCATGAACACGATGCGAGAGCGGGCGTCCCGGCGGCCGAGGCCGGCGGAATAGATCCCGGATGGCGCGCCGGGCCAAAGCCGGATCAGCTCCTGGAAATTCTGGGCGATGAGTTCCCTGGAGTGCGTCACCATCCCGATGCGCATGTCAGGCCACTTCGCCAGAAGCTCCTTCACGATAGTCGCGATGACCAGCGACTTGCCGGCGCCGGTCGGGAGCACGACGAGCGGATTTCCGCCTCCAGCACTCCAGTAGGCATAGAGCGCGTCGACGCTTTCGCGCTGGTATGGGCGAAGCTCAAGCATGGCGCACGCGCACACCGGAGGCCTCGGCCTGCCGAACCATGTCCGCGGTTCCCATCCCCCCCAGGAATGCGACCACAAGATCTGGCCGCCCGACGCGAAGCATGGTGGCGTTGCGGATTGGTCCAGCCGCGCGGCCGTACATCTTCCAGTCCGCGAAGTAGGTCTCGAACGAGATCTGCCGAGACTGCGCCCAATCCCGAGCGAGCTTATCCGCGCCACCTGCGCCGCCCTCGATCAAGAAGGAAATGGAAATCTCGGCGTCGAGAGCATCAAGCGTTTCAAAGACGAAGCTCTGAAGCTTGAAATTACGGCCACCGCATACGAGCACCCTCATGCCGCGCCCGCCAGCATCTTGAGGCGAATGCCGATGGTCGGCGGCGACCGCTCGTGGCCGAAGTGCGCACGCACCTGCTCGGCGATCTTGGGCGTGCTCAGACCAGCAAGCCGAAGCTGCTGAATGAAATCGTCCTCGACCTCGGTGAAGGCCTTCACGAGCCGTCCGTTGCGGACATAGTCCCAGTGACGCCGCGCTGGCCCATTCTTCAGGCCAAGGCAGTGCATGGCGAAATTGATGGTCGCCTTGTGCCGATCCATCCGCAGGGCGATCTGGCCGGCTGAGAGCCCGCGCTCGGCGAGCTCGACCACGCGATCCCGTTCATCCGTTGTCAGGCGACCTCGCTTCACCGCGTCGGCTCCCGCAAGAGCAAGGCGCGCGAGGTGAAGGCATCCACCCACCAAATGGAGCCGTCGCGGGCGCGCATGATCATCCGTCGACCTCACAGAGATCGGCCCAGCGCTTCAGCCCATGCAGAACCGTCGTATGATCGCGGTTGAGGAAGGCCCCCAGCTGTGAGCGACTGAACCTGGGCCGTCCTTGGGTCGTTCGCAGCGCATCAAGCCGCGTCCAGATTTCCCAGCGCGCCTCGGCTAGCCGGCGGTGCGCCTTCGGGCCAAGAACCTCGGCGACCTGAACATCGCGCGCCGAACAGACGGCGCTGATGACATCTCGCACGACGGGCGGAGCCGCCAACCTTGGCGCGCCAGACAAGTGGTCGCCGATATTGCGAAGCACGTCAGCCACGACGCCCCCCCCCTTGCGCTGGGCCAGCTCGCCGCTGATGAGGGCCAGCTGAAAGCGCAGGTCTGCGTCAGACGTATTCCGAAGATCGAACGTCACCGGCGCATCACCCGCCAGAGTTCGGACCCGAGGCAGCAACCGATGATCACGGGCGAGAGCAGGATCATCGCGATCAGCGCGAAGAGGGCGACGAAGCGGATAGCCATCAGTTGGGCCTCCGGCGCACGCCAGCGGCGTTGTTGGTGATCAGGACGCCATGCAGGTACGGGCGCTCGCGCAGCACCTTCCTGGCGTCCTGCCAGGACTTGCGGCTATCGCGCTGTTCGTGATCCTCCTTGCGGAAGTCCATCGCCAGCCGGCAGAGGAGCTTCCAGACCTTGAGCTTCGAGGCCAGCTTGCGCTCATAGCGCAGCGCCATGAACAGGTCGTAGATGACCGCTCCGCGCGTCGCCCGGCGGTTGTTGAAGGCCTTCCTGCAGCTGTCGCCGCAGAACTCGGCGTTGAAGCGGGCGTCCAGGTCGAAACCCTCGCCGCACTCAAGGCAGGAATGGCTGCGCATCGGGCGCGCCTCTGCCGTGGCGATCTGAAGCGCGCCCATCACGCATCCTCCGCCACGGGCTGGGCGCTCGGGCTCCAGCTGGAGGCGCCGCGAATCCACGACTCCATGCGAGTTGAGCCATCAGCGAAGCGCCACTCATGGCGCTGTTCCCATCCCCACTGGCTGACGTGCTGCCAAATCCGGTAGCCGGTCACGACGCCGTCTAGGCTCTCGTGCCAGATGGGATGCGTGAGCCAGGGCGTCACGCGGACTTCGAGCGCGCGGTCCATCACGCGGCCCTCCGGGCAGAACGGCACTCGCAGAGCGCCCACAGGCGCTCGGCCGTGATGTCATCCACGCGGACGAAGAAGGCGCAGGGGTTGTCGCGGAACGAGCGCCAATCCGCCTCGCCGCCGGCGTCGTCATCCAGCACGCCCGCCGCGACCAACTCGTGGAAGTCGAGGTTGTGGAGAAGCCGAATGCGGCTGTGGAATTCCGAGAGGACCATCAGATGATCCCCGCGCGCAGGTAGTAGTTGGGCATGCGGCTCTCGACGAGGCGGACGTAGGCTTCGCCGAAGTCCTTCAGGTCGCGGGCGCGGCGGACGTCGCCCGCGATGCGAGGCGTGCGGTGAGCGCCGGCCGACAGGCGGCTGAAGATGCCGCCCATGATCTCCCCGTGCTGGGGATCAGAAGTCGGAACGACCAGCGAGAAGGCGTTGGCGTTGCGCGCAGCGCGCTCGCGCTCCAATTCCGCGATCCGGGCCGGGCTGGCATTTTCCGCCGGGTCGATCTCGTAAGCGTGCATGTGTCTCTCCCGCGTTGGGAGAGACGATATTACGACGTTTCGTACATCACAAGGGAAAAGTGCGATGTTTCGTAATTACTGCCGCGCTCCTTTGCCGCTCCGAGGCGGACCACAGTCAGCGCGCCACCACAGTGGGAATAGAAGCGTTCTCTCAACCTCATCCATGCGAGCCCCGTTGAGGCGTTCGGTGCAGGTCGCATCCCAACTCGCACTGCATTCGGCTTGAATCGCGTCCGGACCAGGTGAGGCTGGCTTCTTGAGAATGGCTACGGCCGGCTTATCGACTCCGACAATGAACCGGGTGAACCCGACGTAGGCGCCGAAACCATTCTTGCCATTAACCTCTCCGCACACGAACACGCGTGGGTTGACAGCCTGTAAAACTGCGGTCTCGCCCTTCTTCCGCCGGACTACTCGAACTTCTCGGAACTGAGCCGCTGCAGGATCGAGGAGGTCGTGCGATATGGCCGCCTCCCCTCGCTTGAGGATTTGCGCATCCTCGTACTGCGGCGTACCGGGTATCCGCTCGCAGGCTCCGAGCAGGAGTGCGCCGAGAAGAGCGATTCGCGCCCTCATCGTGGTCTCATGTTCACAACCTTCGCCGCCCAGGCGACTTCCTGATCGAATATCGGATCTTCAGTCTGCGACAGTAGGTGGAACCGCCCGTCGCGAGCGGGCTGGAGCCACTTCACCAACACCCGTCCATCTGGCAGGCCAACGACACACAGCTGACCGTGCTGGTCCGTCGTAACGGGGGAGTGCACTTCGTTCCAAAAGATCAGCCATCCATCGAACAGCCGCCCGATGCTCTGACCCTTGACTTCCCCCGCGACCGTATCGAACGTCGCGTCTTCCGGCGCGTCGACATAATCAAAAGGCCCCTGGGCGGCCTCGTAATAGTGCGCGGCATCACCGGCTCCGACAAAGCCCACAACAGGCACCAAGCGCGATTTTCCGCCAAATACCTCCTCGACGGTCATGCCGTAGGCGTTGGCGATCGTCTCCTGTGTCGTCCCCTTCAGGCTTTGCGTCTTCCCTCCGAGGTAGCTGTAAAGCGTGGTGATCGGCACCCCCGCCTTTTCAGCAATGTCGGGCACCCTGGGTCCGTTCTCGCGGACCCAAATGCGAAAAGCCTCTCTGCGTCTCTCAATTTCCCCCGCCATGCTGGGACCATGGCCGCAGGAAACTACTGGCGGAATGACGAACTTTCGTAATACCGCTTGACGTTGGTACGAAAGATCGTAATTCTGGCGCCATGTCGGAGATAGCAACCGCAGTGGACACGATCCGGGCCCAGGCAGATCGCCTGGGTTTGGCCGCTTTGGCTCGCGAGGCCGGAGTTCCCTACACGACTGTGAAGTCATTCGCGGATCGTGGTTGGTCCAACAAGAACTTGGACGTGGTCGAAAAGCTGGCCGAAGCCGCTAATCGTCTGGCCCTCCAAGAGGGCAGCGGCGACACCCACGAGGCCGCGGCATGAACCGGCCGCCGCTCGTCGTCGCCGCGCCATGCGAGGCCCGCAACACCGCCTGTCCTGGCGCGCACGCCTGCCTCTACCTGAGTACGGGCAGCTGGCGCATTTGCCTCGGCGCGATCCTTCAAAGTCATGACGTCCCCCGCTCCGATGAGCAGTCGGTGCGCAACGGCCAGGAACTGGCCGCATGACGCAAACCCATTCACCTGAGGCGGTATCGGCATACCCCGGTTACGCGAATTCGGAACCCAAGGCCGAAGAGGTCGGGGTGCGCACGGCGGTCGGAGAAGGTCCGGCTGCCACGACGGCCGGGGAGGTAATCCCCCCCGCTTCCCCGGCCGTCACCTTCCTCGAGCTGCCGAAACCGCCGTCCGTGAACGCGATGTTCCGGAATGTGCGCCGACGGAAGGGTGAGAAGGGTCCGGGCCGCGTCGAGACGAAGCTCTATCGCGACTGGCAGGGGCATGCGGCTTGGCGGCTTCGCGAACAGCGTCCGACACCTGTTCGCGGGACTGTGCTTGTCGTCTTCAACATCGAGCGCACCAGCGACTTCGCGGACGTCGACAACTGCGTAAAGGCCACGCTCGATTTCCTCGTCGAAGCGGAGATCATCGACGATGACCGCTTCGTCTCCGGCATTGCCGTGGCTTGGTCGCCGCCGCGAGACGCGCTGATGCGCATCGCCATCGTGCCGGCGGCCGACCTGCATCTCCAATTCCACCTCGCCTCAGATCGCCGCACCGGCGGGTGGTTCATGTCCGCGGCGCAATCCGAAGAGGAGCCATCCTGATGGCTATCAGCATGCAGTCGTTGCGGAAGGTGACGGCCGATCAGCCGCCGCGCCTTCTGATCTATGGGCCGGAGAAGATGGGAAAGACGACGCTCGCGTCGCAATTCCCGAACCCGGTGTTCATCCAGACCGAACGTGGCGAGAGCACTGGCCTGGAGCTGACCAGCTTCGGCCACCTGACCTCGTTCCAGGAAGTCCTCGACGCCTTCGGCGTCCTGGCCGCCGAGGATCACGAGTTCAAGACGGTCGTGATCGATAGCGTCTCCGCTCTGGAAAAGCTGATCTGGGGTCAGGTCTGCGAGAACTCCAACGTCCGCTCGATCGAACTGGCGGCCGGTGGGTACGGCAAAGGGTATGTCGAGGCGATCAACCTTTGGGGCGAGGTCCTCGACGCGCTGAACTACCTGCGCATCAACCGTGGCATGACCATCGTGCTGCTGGGCCATTCGCTGGTGACAAGCTTCGACGATCCGGAGACGCAGTCCTACAGCATCTACGACATCGACCTGTTCAACGGGAAGAAGTCGAGCTCCAGGGCGCTGATCACCCGCGAAGTCGATGCGATCCTTCTCATCAAGAAGGACGTGACGATCAAGACCGAGAACGCCAACCCGAAGAACCCCGGCAGGGCCAGGGCGGACGGCGGCGACACGCGGTGGATCTATACCCAGGGTCGCCCGGCCTTCACCGCCGGCAACCGCTACTCGATGCCGGATCGGCTGATGTTCCCCGACCCTGCCAAAAGTCCAGGCGCCGGCTATGCCGCCATCGCCCCATTCCTGCCCGCCCAGGCCGCGCCCGAACCGGCGAAGGTCCCGGCGAAGAAGGCCGCCTAAGCGCGGCCCGGCTCAACCCACTTTCAGGACAAAGAACATGCCAGAACTTGGCTACATCGATCCCAACGCCGAACAACGGAAGGCCGATTTCGAGCGCATTCCGGACGGCTGGTATCCCGCGCAGCTGATCGAAGCCGACGTCGTCGCCACCAAGGACGGCACAGGTCAGCGGCTGCCTTACAAGGTCGAGATTATCGAGGGCAAGTACGCCGGCCGGAAGGTCAACATGATCAACGGCATGAACATCGTGAACAGGTCCGCAGAGGCCCAACGCATCGGCCAATCGGAGCTGCGTCAACTCTCGGAGGCATGCGGTTATGCGTGGCCTCTGCCGGCCAACGCGAATTCCGACATCTTCCTGTTCAAGCCTCTTGAGGTCCGCCTGGGGGCGCAAAAGGACAAGCCTCAGTACAACGAGGTGAAGGCCTTCAGGCGCTATGGATCGGCACAAGCGGGGACGGCCCAGCAAGGGCAGCCTCAGCAGCAGGTTCAGCCGCAACCGCAACCGCAGCCGACCTACCAGCCCCAGCAGCAGCCTCAGCCCCATCAGCAAGCCCAAGCGGCGGCTGCGGGCGGAAGTTCGCGTCCCTGGCGCTGATTTAGCTGCCGGGCGGCCCTGACTTTCCACGGGCATGGCCGCCCGGCCTTCACATCCACGCAACCCGCCAGAGGCGGGGAGCATCGTGCGGAGACCCGAACGATGAACGCTCGAAGTGTGTCTCGCAAGACGGCCGCCAAGCCGGCCGTTCCAGCCATTCAGGGCATCAAGGGGTTCGACGGGAACCTTGCCTGTCGTGGCTTCCAGTACGAGGTCGGAAAGACCTTCAAGCACGACGGCCAAGTCAGGGCGTGCTCCGGCGGCCTTCACTGCATCACCGGCCATCCGCTGGCGGTGTTCGATTACTACGCCCCCGCTGGCTCCCGCTTCTGTCGTGTCGAGATCAGCGGCGCTACGCATTCCGACGACGGGACGAAGACCGCCGCAGAGATCATGGCGGTTGGCCAGGAGATCGGGATCACCGACCTCGTCAACGATGCGGTCGCCTGGGTCCTGGCGCGCAGTCATCCCGAAGGCGAAAGCGCTACCGGATACCAAGGGGCGGCCAGCGCTACCGGAGACCAAGGGGCGGCCAGCGCTACCGGATACCGAGGGGCGGCCAGCGCTACCGGATACCAAGGGGCGGCGATGGCGGCTGGCTATGCGGGCCGCGTCATGGGCGCTCTCGGAAACGCGCTGTTCGCCGTCGAGCGGACCGCTAGTTGGGAGATCGTTTCTGTCGCCGCCGGCATCGTCGGCCT